>Ga0247837_1000620_pt1 | contig 76110 bp, 65 predicted proteins | sample LaCtaG_2_FD_187115 | JGI IMG/M metagenome (GOLD analysis project Ga0247837, IMG submission 187115) | Freshwater microbial communities from meromictic Lake La Cruz, Castile-La Mancha, Spain - LaCruzMarch2015_14.5m | ecosystem: Environmental > Aquatic > Freshwater > Lake | place: Spain: Castile-La... | reverse complement strand
TCACTGGACCTCGTTCCCCGCGGCAACGACGTTCCGTTCTAAACCGTACTGTGGCGCCGACCATACGGACTACTTGGCCGTCGGGTGTGCACCGTTTAGACGCAGGTTTAGACAGCCGTCAACAGTCTTCCGTAATAGGGGAGAGACCACGTTTTATTCTCCACCCTTCGATATCAGCATTCTTGACGAATAAACGTGGTTCGTTCCTGCTTACACTGATTACGCTCTAGATATCACGTAACACACAAGCGACGGTTTGATACCCGCCCGGCATGGACGCAATATGCATTTCACTGAGGACTGGAATACTGATCCTTCCTTCCAATGGATGCGTGTTCGCTGTGAAACGAATCCGATCGCCAAGCTCATGAGCGGAGCTTGGCCTTTCTGTTGGCAAGAATCGGAGGCACTCGCGTGCCAGCGAACGCCAAGCACTTAGAGTGGCAGCGTTGCCGGCCGGGCACCTTGACCCGAGCGAAACAGCAGGATTATAGAAAACATCAAACTCACCGGCATTCCCTCCGTGGCGGCGAGCTCTGAACTTGCGGACTTCCCCAACCAGTTGGCCGCCCAGCAGTTCGGAGATCAGGCGTCCGAACGGATATATGTCCGAAGCGGCAATAGCGGCCTCCCCCAGGACTTGTTCTGGAGCAGCCCACATAGGCGTAAACCCCGGCCAGATGTCGCCCTCGGCGACCTCGAAACCATCAATTAATTCCATTCCCTTTATGCCGATAAGAAGGTTATCCGGCTTTATGTCACCGTGCAGAATATTATTCGAGTGCATCTCCGCAACACGGTCTGCCACGTCTGCAAGCACCAGCGCAACTGCTTGCCGAGTAATGCTTATTGACACCGAGAGTGGAAATTGGCTGCCTTCAAAGTTGCGATAAATCGAAGTCTGAAGTACAGTATCGGCTAGCGCAGATAGTGGCGTTTCAAGCATGTTTTCGCTGGCAATAGTAGCGATTGCCGACGGAATAGAACTCAGCACGGATTCAAAGTAAAATGGCCGCCACTCGACCCAGGCTCCGTTTACCATTCCAACTGAAAAAGTTGCACCGGTTTGAGGATCTATTCCGAGGAATCGGTTCTTCCCTCCCTCTGACTGTAAGGGCGAACGCGGCTTTTCATCTTCTATAGCTACGGCTCTTGTTTGCCATTCAGAAGGGTCTCTGAATGGAACTGTAGAACGCAAAGTCCCAGTCGGCGATGCGGCTATAAGAAGTGACATGGTTGATCGAAAGAGTTCGGTCAAATTGGCGCGTGTTACAAACATCTCACAATAACTCCCATCGGCTCTTCGTACCAAGAATAGCCGTTCCTGTGCCCAACTTTTTCTTGCGTCAGCCTCTAACGCTTGCCGGAAGCTACTGAGTATTGAATCGCTATGGGGAGCGCTGCTGGGAAGCACGCTGGCGAGCGCCTGAACATATGGCCCTAGATCGCGTGAACGAGTAATCGATATCAGCAAAGGCAACCCGACCTCCGATGTCCCTATTGAGATCGTGGCGTCTGGGTCTGTGCTAAGGCAACTGCTCGTATCAACTGCAATCGTTTGGCCGGGAAAGATATTGGCTTCCTTTGCATCCTCGCGATGACGCTGCATATATAGGGCCAACGACTGAGTCACTAATCGCCCCAACTCATCCGTGGTGCGAAATGTTCTTCGAGTTACATCCGTCGAGACGCGATTCTTGAACGCACGGATCTCGTCAGTGCGGTTCAGTTCAATATATTTCGGAGGCCAGGGTTCGTTCTCATCCAAGAAATATGCGAAAACCGGAATCTTCTTTCGCCGCGCGGCAGAGTACTCGAGTTCAGTGATGCTTATTGAGCAACCATCAGGCACATGGCCGTATCGATGTGCCAGCAGTAGTATGACTACATCGCACTTCTCCAAACGATCAATGGATGCCTGTGCGCCGCTTCGCTCATCGGCTGACCAGTAAATCATGTCATCGCTATGCGCTCCAAGAGAATGAATGGCTTCAAAAACCGCCTGACGATATTGCTTGAGATCTTCAAACGTTGACGAGATGAAAACACGAAGGCTGAACGCTGACTTTGAAGATTCTCGCACTCCAATGTCTATATTCACAGCGCAATAGGGGCATGACGAATGCGTCATTTCATTGAAAAAGTGCCCACGATCGCAAACTGCCATCATCATATCTTATTCTCCACACCTTCGATAAGTACTTTAGTTTAAATATTTGCAGGCCGCAATAAATATAACGTATTGATTTTAAAAATTTCACATGAATAAGCCGCTCATAGCAATTGTATTGATGTACTTATCTTCTTGACGATAAACGTGACCACCCCTGAAGTATCCCCTAGAAATTATCAATAGAAATAAAGGTCGGAAAGACCTTTTTCGATCTGCCGATGCGTGCAAGAGGATTTTCTGCCACACTGGTATAAGGAAAACCCCACAGGACGCCCCTCATGCATGTACCCACATTATTGTGGTTACGGGACAGTTTACTTAATTCGCCTGGCCATAATGTACGCGTAATCTTGAACTAATCTGCTCCGCGTCGGCTCCGGGGTCAGATCTTGTTGTTTGTCTGGATGTCTGGAGCATTCCCCGTTTCCACACCCACGAACCCCATTTCTCAACCGCTGTCAGACGTGCCTGTGCGGCTCCATCCGCCCGTGTAGCACGCGCACGATCTCGATCAACTGTGGCGTATCGCTATGAGCGCGAAAGTAGATCACATGGCTCTGCTGCGGGTAGCTATAGAGCCCTTCGGCGATGTCCGGCCGAGCCTTCCAAAGCGAAGGGTTGTCGCAGAGCCAGGCAAAACGGTTCACCAAGGCGTCGACGTAGCGATCAGCCTGATTGAGATTCCATTGTTCGGCGGAGTAGACCCAGATCTCAGCGAGATCCGCTTCCGCCCTGGCGGAAAGCCGATAGATCACTTCTTGGCGAGTCGCTCGCGGCCAGCGGCCTTGATCCGTGCGGCAAGCTTCGGCAGATCGTTAGCCTCATAATCGGTGCACGCGCCGCGTTCGAGGTCCGCGACTCCCAAGGCGATCTCCGCGCGAAGCTGCTGGAGCTTGATGTCGTTCAATGCGTCGTACTCTTCCTTGGAGACCACGACGGCCACGGCTCGACCGTGACGCTCGATGACCACGGGCTCGTGCCGGGCCGTGTCCAATAGTTGGCCGAAGCGGGCTTTGGCGTCGTGGGCGGAAACGTTTTGCATGGGGATTCCGGAGAGACTGGTCTAATTCGGTCAAATTAGGCCAATCCAGACCTGGCTGCAAGCAAGTGTGTCGGCTCAGCAATCCCAAGGATTCGCGCCGCCGGTATCGATCCCATACCGCACGATAGCCTCCTCGACCCTGGACGGATCGAGCGCGCCGTCGTCAGCAAGCGCCTTGAGCGCCGCCAGCGCAATGTGGTGCCGGTCCACCTCAAAGAACCGCCGCAGCGCCGCCCGAGTGTCGCTGCGCCCGTACCCGTCGGTGCCCAAGGTGACATAGCGGCGCGGCACCCAGGCGCGAATCAGATCCGGCACCGTGCGCAGGTAGTCGCTGACGGCGACGACCGGCCCCGCGGTCGGCGCGAGACACTGTTCGACCCAGCTCAGCACGGGCGCTGCGCTCGGGTGCAGCCGGTTGCGCCGCTCGACGGCGAGTCCGTCGCGGCGCAGTTCCGTAAAGCTGGTGACGCTCCACAGATCCGCGGCCACCCCCCAGTCCTGCTCCAGCAGCTCGGCCGCGGCCAACGCCTCGCGCAGCAGGGTGCCGGCCCCCAGCAGCTGCACGCGCGGCCCGCGCTGGCTGTCCGCGGTTGCACGCAGCCGGTACAGGCCGCGCAGGATGCCCTCCTGCGCCCCCTCCGGCATGGCGGGGTGTGGGTAGTTCTCGTTGGTCACCGTGACGTAGTAGAAGACGTCCTCTTGGTCTTCGAGCATCCGCCGCATACCGTCGCGCACGATGGCGGCCAGCTCGTAGCCGAAGCAGGGATCATAGGCCACGCAGTTGGGCACGACGGAGAACAACAGGTGGCTGGAACCGTCCTGGTGCTGCAGGCCTTCGCCCGAGAGGGTGGTGCGGCCGGCGGTGGCGCCGATCAGGAAGCCCCGGCAGCGCGAATCGCCGGCCGCCCAGATCAGGTCGCCGATGCGCCGGTAGCCGAAGGCGGAATAGAAGATGTAGAACGGCAGCATGGGCACGCCGTGGGTGCTGTAGCTGGTGGCGGCGGCGATCCAGGAGGCGACGGCGCCGGCCTCGGTGATGCCCTCCTCCAGGATCTGGCCGTCGCGGGCCTCCTTGTAGTAGAGCAGCTCGTCCTTGTCCTCCGGCTCATAGATCTGCCCGAGCGAGGAGTAGATGGCGACCTGCCGAAACAGCGCCTGCATCCCGAAGGTGCGCGCCTCGTCGGCGACGATGGGCACCAGCGTCGACCCGAACGCCGGGTCGCGCAGCAGGTGCGACAGGATCTGCACGAACACCATGGTCGTGGACTCCTCGCGGCCGTGCGCGCCTTCCAGAAACCGCGCGAAGGCGCTCAAAGTCGGTGCGCTGCGCACCGGACCCCGCGCGAGGCGTGCCGGCAGATAGCCGCCGAGGGCCTGACGGCGCGCATGCAGATATTTCATCTCGGGGCTGTCGGCGGACGGGCGATAGAAGCGCAGGCCGGTGACATCGGCGTCCGAGAGCGGCAGCTCGAAGCGGTCGCGGAAGGCGAGCAGCGCCTCGGCCTCCAGCTTCTTCTGCCCGTGCGCGCCCATCTTGCCCTGCCCCCAGTGGCCCATCCCATAGCCCTTCTTGGTCTGAGCCAGGATCACGGTCGGCTGACCCTGGTGGGCGGCCGCCGCGTGATAGGCGGCGTAAATCTTCACCGGATCGTGGCCGCCGCGCTTGAGTCGGTCGATGTCGCTGTCTGAGAGGTGGGCGACGATCGCGCGCAGCTCCGGGTACTTGTTGAAGAACTGCTCGCGGTTGAAACGCCCGTCGGTGGCGGCGTACTGCTGCAGCGCGCCGTCGACCGTCTCGTGCAGGCGCTTCAAGATCGCGGCTTCGTGGTCGCGGGCGAACAGCGGGTCCCAGTCCGCACCCCACAGCAGCTTGATAACGTTCCAGCCCGCCCCGGCGAAGAGTCCTTCGAGCTCCTGCACGATGGAGCCGTTGCCGCGCACCGGACCGTCGAGGCGCTGCAGGTTGCAGTTGACGACGACGATCAGGTTGTCCAGCCGCTCGCGCCCGGCGAGCGACAACCCCGCCAGGGACTCCGGCTCATCCATCTCGCCGTCGCCGACGAAGGCCCAGACTTTGCGGCCCGCGGTAGCGGCGATCCCGCGGTGTTCCAAGTAACGCATGAAGCGCGCCTGATAGATAGCCTGGAGCGGGCCCAACCCCATCGAGCCGGTGGGGAACTGCCAGAACTGCGGCATCAGATAGGGGTGGCAATAGGAACACAGGCCCTCGCCCCCGACTTCGCGCCGGTAGTGGTCGAGTTGGGCTTCGCTCAGCCGCCCTTCGAGGAAAGCGCGCGCGTAGACGCCCGGCGCTGAGTGGGGCTGGAAGTACACCAGGTCCCCGTCCTGGCCGGCGCGGAAGAAATGATTGAAGCCGACCTCGAAGAGATCCGCGGCGGAGGCATAGCTGGCGATGTGGCCGCCCAACTCGGTGGAGCGGTTGTTGGCGCGCACCACCATCGCCAGGGCATTCCAGCGCACCAAGGCGACCAGCCGTTGCTCGGTCTCCAAGGTCCCCGGAAACTGCGGTTGGTCGGCCAGCGCGATGGTGTTGCAGTAGGGGGTGCTCCAGACCGGCGGCAGCGCCACGCGCTGGGCGCGCGCCCGGTCGAAGAGCTTGCGCAGCAGGAAGGTGGCGCGGTTGCGGCCGTCGCACGCGATGACCGCATCGAGCGCTTGCAGCCACTCCTGGGTTTCGGTCGGGTCCGGGTCCGGCGGGAGCACGGCCCAGTGGCCCGAGAGGCTGAAGTCGGCGGTGTCGTTCATAGCAGGCTCGGCGGCTTGATGGACGAAGCCGCAAGTATCCTTGATGTCCGCAAACTGTCCAAGACCAGGTGTGCGCCGGGGCTCGGCGGCTCAGAGCACCCCGACCCGTCCTAGTCGCTTCCGAACCAGGGTCTGAGCCTCGGACGAGACGGACAAGGCGTCGAAGCACCGCCCGAGGTAGTCGGGGTCGTCGGCGAGCGCTTGAGTCGCACGCGCGTAGGCGAGACGAACCGCCGGGCCATAGGCCTTTTCCGCGATCTCGATCGCCTCGGCAGGGATTGGCCCCCAGTGGGCCGACATCACCAGTAGGTCCAGGACATCGCGGGCAAAGGTGCTGCGATCGGCCCAGCGGTCGCAGTTGGCCAGCAGCTTCTCGGCGAACAGGTCGGTGCGGGCGAGGATCGGCACGGGCAAGGGTTCCACCGTCTCGCAGCGTAGCGGAATACGCCCTTCGAGGACCACCTCGAAGCGAACCGGGACACCCTCCACCTCCAGCACGGTGCGAATCCCGTACCGGTCTGCCCGCACCGCGCGCAGCAGCCGCGGCGCGACGCGGAACAACTCGCCGAGCGACCCCTCGCTCACGGTCGAGCGGATGGCGCGATACCCCGCGGTCGCGGCGCACAGGAAGTCGATATCCACCGACTCGCGGTATTCGTCCAAGACAAGGGCCAGACAAGTGCCGCCGCCGAAACCGCAGGCGGCGGCGCGCAGGAAGTCCGGATCCATCCGGCTCAAGACGCTGAAGATCCGCCGGTGGTGGGCGCGCTTATACATTGAGCACGCCATGCCCGTAGGTGCGGACCAGACGCTCGATCAGTGCCCGCTCGTTCGGGTCGAGCCGGTCCGGGTCCAGGTGCCGCCACTCCCGCTCGTAGAGCGCCAGGACATCGGGCTCGCTCATCCGCTCCTGGTGCAGTTGCCAGGCGAGCAGGCGCAGGGCGGGAAAGCGGGCGATCTCGACGGTTGGGGTCGTCATGGGTCGATCTTAACGCCGCCGCGGGGGATCGGCCATTGAGACTTCATCGGCGTTGCGGCCAGCGCTGGTCATTTGGAGTCCAAGGCTTCAGCCTTGGCCTGCCGATCCAAGGCTGAAGCCTTGGACTCCAGTCGGCCGGCGCCCCGGCTGACACGCCCCGACTGGCCGGAACGATCAAGGCCCATACCGCTACAGAGATCGGGCTCGCGGAGGTAGATCAGGGCTTGGCGCCAGGACAGCATTGTCCGATACTGCAGCGCATGACAGGTGCCGAGTTTATCCATCCCCGATGTACCTCGCAGTGCGGGAGACGGGCATCGGCACCAGCGAACTGGCACGGCGCCTGGGTATCCATGAGAAAGAGGCACGACGCCTGCTCGACCCCCGTCACGGGAGCAAGGCCGCCGCGCTGGAGCGGGCCTTGACCGCCGTGGGTCGGCGCTTGACCGTCGAGGTACGAGCGGCAGCATAGGCTCCCCTGTAGGATGCGGTGACGTAAGGAACCGCATCGTTCGAGCGGCTGGGCATCGGTGCGGTTCGCTCCTGCTCACCGCACCTTACGTCATGCCCAGAAGGACAACCCAGCGGCGACCAGCGCGTCCATGACCCATCTTGACACCTATCGGCGCCGATCTGCGCGCTATGCCCAAGAGATTCGCGGCGTCGCCACGCAACGGACTTGGTGGTCGCCGTGGTCCAGGACGCCGCCCAATGCAGCATCGCCGAGACCGAGGTCACCCGCCTGTCTCCGACGGATTCGGATCGCTTCGCCGAGCCCAGCCCGTACCGGCCACCCCTGTCTCCCGCCCTGGAGCGTGCCTTCAACCGCCATCACGAGCGGACTCGGCGGCGACTGACCGGTTACGCGCTGCGCCGTCCTACCACTTATTCGTGGTGCATCCCCAACGTCCCCTAATTCCCACGTTCGTCCGCGTCCGCGGCGCGGAAGGCGTCCATCGGGTGGTACATCCAGTGCTTACCGTCCGGCAGCGGAGCGTGCCAACCGAGCCAGCGCCAAGCGTCGCGGCTCCAGTGGACCCAGCGTCGGTTGGGGCCGTCGGGGTCGTGCCAGGTGACCCAGTTGGATTCGGGGAGGTGTTCTATAGCCGCGGCGCAGAGGGGCGGCGTCCCGTCTGGCGGAACACTCCAGATCCGCACCTTACCATCATCCCCCGCAGAGGCCAGCCAACTTCCGTCCGGGGCGACGGTCAGGGCTCGAATTCCGCCTCCATATACGTCAAGTCGGTGGAGGTCCAAACCCGTCGAAGGGTCCCAGATCACTACGCTCCCATCATCACCTCCCGAGGCGAGCCAAGCGCCATCCGGGGGCGCAGCTAAGGCCCGAACCGCCCCCCGGTGTCCGTTGATTCGGCGCAGTACCCGAGCGATTTTTGGGTCCCAAAGCACGATCTGGCCGTCGTCGCCCGCTGAGGCTAACCAAGCGCCGTGCGGCGGCGATAACAGAGATCGAACTGCGCCGCGGTGTCCTTGAAAATCCTGAGGTTTGCGGCCGGTTCCCGTACGCAAGATTCTTACGGTGCCATTGGTGCTTCCCCTTGCGAGCCACCGTCCGTTCGGGGCGAGTAGAAGTACCGAGACACTGCGCCATTGGCCATTAAGTCGACGTGACTTCCAACCATTCGCGGGGCACCTCTCTATGATGTGGCAGTCCGTACTCAACGAGGCGAGCGCGCTCCCGTCTGGTGCTACTGCCAGGGCATGGACCCAGCCCCGCTGATCCTCCAACTGGAATATCTCGCTACCACTTGAGGGATCCCAAAGCACGGTCCGTCCATCGAACCCCGCCGAGGCCAGCCAGCTGCCGTCAGGTGCAGGAACCAACGCGCTCACCCAACCGCTGTGGCCTTTCAGCGTATACAGAATACGGCCGCTCACAGGGTCCCAAATTCGAACCTGGCCATCGTCACCCGCCGAGGCGAGCCCCTTCCCTCCCGGGACCGTCGTCAGCGCTCTGACTCCGACCCGAGAACCCTCAAGCCGGTAAACCTCGCGATCGGCCGCAGGATCAAACAAGAGTATCCGACCATTGCCCCCCCCAAAAGCCAACCAGTCCCCTGTGGGAACCGCCGAGAATGCGAGAAGCCAACTCCCTCCACCGGTTAGCTGGTGCAGTTCGCGTCCGCTGAGCGGGTCCCACAGTCGAATCCAGCCGTCCTCACCCGTCGTGGCCAACCACGCGCCGTTTGACGCTATCGCGATGGATTCTACCCATGCCGAGTGGTCCCACAGGCAATGCAGCACACAGCCGCTTGCGGTATCCCAAATGATGACCGGACCGTCTATTCCCCCAGCAGCCAACCAACTCCCGTTCGGAGCCGCTGCCAGACCCAGAACGCCACCTTCGCCATACTCCAGCTGGCGCAACTCCCGACCGGTATCTGGGTCCCAAAGCACAACCGAGGCATCCGCGCCCCCAGAAGCGAGCCAACCCGCATCGGAAGCCACTAGAAGGAATACTGCCTCGTCGTGGCCTTTGAGCCGATGCAGTTCTCGACCGGAGGCAGGGTCCCAGAGCACCACTAAGCCGCTCTCGTCCCCAGAGGCTAACCAGCCTCCGTCCGGCGCCACAGTCAGGACCGCAACCTTGACTTCGTGTGCCTCCAAATGATGTAGCTGCCGACCATTCGCGGGGTCCCAGATCCGGATATGACCCGCGTCATCCGCCGACGCCAGCCATGTCCCGTCCTTGGCTACCGCCAGGGCCGTAATGCCGGCCTCATGGCCCTTCATTCGGTACAACTCGCGACCACTCGCGAGATCCCACAGCAGCACGCAGCCATCGGCACCCGCCGAGACCAACCAGCCGCCCTTTGGCGGCGCTACTAGCGCTTGCACCACGCCTTTGTGACCCTGCAACCGATGCAATTCCCTGCCGCTCCCGACGTCCCAAACCAGGACCATTGAATCGTCTCCCGCCGAAGCTAGCCAAGTGCCATCAGCGGCCGCGATAGCGCATCTGATCACATTACTCTGACCGGCAACCGTACCGGGCATGGCACCGACGGCAAAGGGCAGCGAGCATTGAGAGAAGAGTGCTGGCGGCGAGCCTCTCAAACCCACGGGTTGCGAGCCTAGCCACTGTGTGTGTTGAAGTCTCACATCCGTCAGATCTATTCCGACAACCGAACAGTCATGGAAGGTCGCCCCCTTAAGGTCGGATGCGTGCGCAGTCACACGATCCAGCCGGCACCGGTCGAATAGGGTCCGCACCAGGTCGGCCCCGTCGAACCGACTCCCGCTGAAATCACAATCGATGAAGCGCCCCCCATCGAGCCGCGCCCCGCTGAAGTCCGACCCGCGCCAGTCCATGAGCCTGTCCTCACGCCCCTCCCACCGCTGGAAACGCAGTTCCACCCCCGGCAACTGGAATCCCGCGAAATCTGCTCCCGGCATATCCTTGGCGTAGGCACTCATGGCATAGGCCAGCGCCAGTTCACTGACCCGTGCCCGGTATCCCGCCCGAATGCGCCCGAGCGCGTCAAGACAGGCCGCCGTCTCACGCATCGCGATGAGCCCGCCGAGGAACTCCAGGGTCTCTGCGCTCGGCACCGCAACGGCCCAGTCGTCGAGCCGATCCTCGACCAAAGCTCGGTGCAATGCGCGGGCGAGGAAGAATTCCTGGATCGAGGTATGGGCAAAACGGAATCGGCCTTCTCCCTCACGGACCAGAAAAGTTGCGTTGCGCAGGTCCTCCTTGAGGACCTCCACACCGCCGTCGCGGGCGAGATAGGATTGGTACTCGACTTGCCGCCAGCCGGGTTCAGTGCGGATCTGCGCGACCAACCAGTCGTTAAGCACCTGGTAGCCAAGGTCTGCCTCCCCGCCCGCCCAGAGGCGCAGCGCCAGACGCTCCATGAGCAGCAGCTTGTGGTCGCGGTTGAGCCGATGCTTGGGATCGTCGCGGAGCATCCACTGGCCGACCAGAACCTCGTAGAGGTCGGCGATCGAGACCCGACGACCCTCGCGCTGGATCGTCTCCAGTTCGTCCACCTGGCCCTGGATCAGGCGCAGGTTGTAGGGGCGACTGCCCAGTTCCTTGAGGTCGTGGACCTCATCCAGCATGGCGATGACCCGCTCGGCCTGGGCCGGGTCGGCGGCAAAGACCTGGCGGAAATAGGTCTCGACCTGGCGAGAGTCGAAGGGCAGCAGGGTGGCCCAGAGGTAGTCGGCGCGGGCGATCGGTGCCCGCTGTTGGCCGATCAGGGCGTTGACCTGGTCCTGAAGGGTCTGGAAGAAGTGGCTGCGACAGGTCATCAGCAGACGCCCGACCTCGGGCGGGCGATGCCAGGTTCGGGCCTGCTCGGGGGTGAGACCGGGCGGAGGCTTCCAGAGCTTGGGCGGCAGGATGGACCAGAGCCGCTCGATGAAGAGCCGACACTGCTCCGGGGTGAGTCGGTTCATCACCTCGTCGAGCCCGTCGCAGAGGATGAGCCCCCCGCCCTGCTGGGCCAGGCGGGCGATGTCCGCGGCACTCGGGCGGGGCTCGTCGACGCCCAGGTCGTAGGCGGAGGCGACGATGTGCTCCAGCATGGCCGGGAGCGGCGGGGCGCCCCTGGACCAGTCCCAGTCCATGGTGTTGACGGCGCGCAGATCGAGATAAACCGGGAGCGGCAGGGGCTCACCTGCATCCCGGCCCTTGAGGAGTTCGCGGGTCAGGCGCTGGCAAAGAGTGGTCTTGCCCATGCCAAGTTCGCCGAACACGGCACACAGGACGCTCGCCTGCGGGTCGGCCAACCAGTCGCGCAGGAGTTCGATGGCGACCCGGCCCGCGTGCGCCCCCGGCACTTCGGTGTGCTGGTGGACATAGTGGCTGTCCGGGAGGTCGCCGAAGCGGTCCCAGTCCGGGCGGCGGAGCCGGACGAAGGGGTCGGGCGCGCGCTCGGGCCGGCGGATGGCGGCCAGCAGCCAGACAGCAGCGTCCCGGACCCACTGGTCGCGTCCGGGACCACGGCGGGCGGTCCAGGGGTCTGCTCCCTCGGCGGAGAAAACTGGCAAGCCGACAAGCGGCGTACCTCGACATTGGTCCTCATCAACCGCGCGCAACGCCAGAATGAACAGTGGGCGTTCAGTGTCCGCCACGAGGCCGCCGCCCTTGAAATCGGCGATGAGCGCCGGACTCGCCAGAACCAGGACGAAGCGGGCATCTTGCAGCCAAGCACTACGGGTGGCGGCTTTGGGGTCGCCCGCATCGGGCCTGTGCCAGTCCCGAACGGGCCACGGACAGTCACGGGACCGCAGCTCCGAATCGAGGGCCTGGTGTAGCGCCAGGGCGTCCTTTTCCTCGCCTTCCGCGTAGAGGAGCAGATAGAAGGGCTCGACCCTCTCGGCGCGAACGGCGACATACTGCTCCGCCTCGATCCGGGGCAGGCCCAGGGTGGCGCCCTCGGCGGAGCGGGCGAGGCGGGCGTGCGCGTCGCCCGGGGCGCCGGCACCGGGCCAAGAGTCGGCGGGGTCGGGAGTCGGGGGCATCGGCAGGTCCTCGCCTGGTGCACTGAATGCGGGGAGGCTCAGGGCGCACCCTGAGGCCAAAGGCGCCGCAGCTTGGTGAGAATGGCCGCCACGAGCTGGTCGGCGAAGGCGTCGGCGGTGGGGCCGCGGGTCCGGGTGAAGGCGCGCCCCTCCCGGTCGCGAAAGACCTGGAGTTGTTCCAGCCCAGCCAAATCCGCGCTGCCGTCGAGCGGGATGGGCCTGAGCATGACTGGGACCAGAGGCTTGCGGATGCGGGTCGAGGGCTCGCTGCCGGCGAGGGCACCGGGATCGGCGACCCGCTCAATGAAGATCGGCAGTTCCTCGCGGCGGATGAAGCCGCTGGCGAAGAACGCCGGCGTGAGCAGCAGGAGGCCGAAATCGCAGCCGCCGAGCGCGGCGCCGATGGCGTCGGTCCAGCGTTCGCCGACCTCAATGCGGTCGTCGACCCAGGGTGAGAACCGATAGCCCCGGGCGATGGCGAGCCGCGGGGCCAGGAGGTCGAGCAAGCGCCGCGGCTGGGGCTGGTCGGCGCGGGCGTAGCTGACGAAGTAGGACAAGTCCTTGGGCATCTGAATGGCTCCGGGCCGGTGCTGAAGCGGAGTATACCCCTACTGCCCTGAGCCGCACCGTGACGCGACCCCACTGTCTACGCAGCAAGGAATCGACCTGGGAGGCCGAACGCCGCAACACCCCAGCGACACCATTCGCCGCCCCGCGGCCAATCGGCTAGCCTGTCCGGCCGTGTGCCTTGGGCACCCGCAGCCATCCAAACAACACGGAACCACTGCGGCCGAACTGGGTGGAAGGTCTCTGCGTCACGCTTGCGGTAGATCGGGATCAGCCCTGCACGGCCGCCGCAAATGGGTTGATAATCCTTACGCCTTTAATCAACCCGCCATCCTGCAGATCTTCGGAGTAAAGAGTCTCGCATCCGATATGAGCCGCCGCCGCGAGCATCAGCGCGTCAAAATAGCTGTGCGGGTGTTGTTCGGCCAGCGCAAGTGCCTTGCGGATGACTTCGAGGTCGATCGTCAGCACGGGCAGGGTCTGGACTATCTGGTCGATCGTGGCGGCCACGTCCGCAAACGGCAACTTGAACTTGCGGGTGAGGACATTACAGGTCTCGTTGATCACCTGCGTGCTGATCCAGGTCTCCGGCACGAGCCAGAGTTGGCGAGCAATCGTGCGCTTTTCCGGCTCCGATTCCGAGAAGGCATAGATCAGGACGTTGGTGTCCAGAAACGCGCTAGCGGACATTGGCCTCGTCCCGATCGAAGCGCCAACCGCGGGTGTCGATGCGGACCACATCCCAGTCGGGCGTCGATTTACTGGGAGCCCGCTGTTCCCGCAGGTGTCTGCTTTCAAGAAACAAAATAAAATCGAGAACCTCTTGTGCCAGTTCGTCCGGTAGCTTGCGTGCCTCGGCTGAGATCTTCTCTGCAACGGTCATGGGATACCTCGTCATGGTTTTGCTGCGGTGCACACAAAATTTGACTCAATCGCAACACGTTTTCGTCCTCAAGAATCCTAGATTCTCGGCCGTGCTGACCCGTGTCAAGTCGCGACGTTAGGCTCGTTCGTCGCTGCGATCGAGTAATGTCCCAGGCGCGGATCAGGTCGGGCACCCGCAGAAGGCCGAAACCGCTGCCGACGAGCGCAGCACCGCAGCAACACCATTTGCCGCCCCCCAGCCAATCGACTAGCCTGTCCGGCCGGGTGCCGTGGGTACCCACAGCACTCCAAACAACACGGAACCACCGCCGCCCATGCACAGTTCAGGTTCAAAGCTGCTCTTCGCCGGCACCATTTTTTCCAGCGCCTTTCTGCTCTTTCTGGTCCAACCGCTGATCGCCAAGCAGATCCTGCCTTGGTTCGGCGGCTCGGCGGCGGTATGGTCGGTGTGCATGGTGTTCTTCCAGGTCACGCTGCTCGGCGGCTATGCGTATGCGGACTGGGTGTCGCGCCATCTGGCGCCGCGACGGCAGGTGATGCTGCACGTCGCCCTGCTCGCGTTGAGCCTGACCCTGCTGCCGATCGTCGCCGGGTCCGACTGGAAGCCGAGCGGCAATGAGGACCCGACCCTGTGGATTTTGGGTCTGCTGCTGGCGACCATCGGGCTGCCCTATTTCCTGCTCTCGACCACCGGGCCGCTGATCCAGTCCTGGGTGGCGCGCAGTCTGATCGGGGCTCATGTGTACCGTTACTTCTCGCTGTCCAACCTGGCCTCGCTGCTGGCACTGCTGAGCTACCCCTTCCTCATCGAACCGCGGGCGACACTGCTGCACCAGGCCTATGCCTGGTCCGGGGTCTATGCCCTGTTCGCGATCCTGTGCACCGGCTCCGCCCTGTATTTCATGCGCCACATGCACAGCCTGCCGCCCGAGGTCCATGCGCAGACCCATGAGGCCGAGGGCGATTGGGACCCGCGACCGCGCGACTATCTGCTGTGGCTCTCACTCTCGGCGATGGGCTCCTGGCTGTTGCTCGCCATCACCAACCACATCACGCAGAATGTGGCGGCCATCCCCTTTCTGTGGCTGCTGCCACTCTCCATTTATCTGCTGACCTTCGTGCTGTGCTTCGAGAGTGACCGCTGGTACCGGCGCGGCCTGTTCCTGCTGCCCACCGCCGCCCTGCTTCTGGTCTGCGCCTATGGGCTGCAGGACAGCGCCATCGGGGTCAACATCAAGGTGGCCATCCCGCTCTATGCCACGGGTCTGTTCTTCTTCTGCATGTTCCTGCACGGTGAACTGGCGCAACTGCGTCCCGGACCACGCTATCTGACCCGCTTCTATCTGATGCTCTCCCTGGGCGGCGCCCTGGGCGGGATCACGGTCGGGCTGATCGCCCCGCGCATCCTGCCGGCTTACTATGAACTGGGCATCGGCCTGGGCATCACCGCCCTGCTGGCGCTGGTGTTGCTGCGTCCGTCCCGCCCGCTGCAAATCGGGGCCGGCGTGCTGGCCGGGCTGTGCGCCTGGTTCCTGTATGTGCAGATCGCCGACGATTTTGCCGATACGCGGCAGATCGCGCGCAATTTCTACGGCAACCTGCTGAGCCTCGATGCCCAGCGCGAGGACCCGCGCGACAACGTGCGCCAGCTCTATCACGGCTCCATCAAACACGGCGAGCAGTTCCTGGCGCCTGATCGGCGTCGGCAACCCACCTCCTACTATGGCCCGACCTCGGGCGTCGGACGGGCCATCGCCCACACCGATCCGCACGATAAGAAGGTGGGCCTGATCGGTCTGGGGGCCGGCACCCTCGCCGTCTACGGGCGGCCGGGAGACACCTATCGCTTCTATGAGATCAACCCGCAGGTGATCGCCCTGGCGCAAACCGAGTTCAGTTTCATGGGCGAGAGCCAGGCGCGGGTCGAAACCGTTCTGGGCGACGCCCGGCTCTCGCTGGAGCGCGAGGCGCCCCAGGGGTTCGACGTCCTGGCGGTGGATGCCTTCTCCGGCGACTCGGTGCCGGTCCATCTGATCACGGCGCAGGCGATGGACCTGTATCTGCGCCACCTGGACACGAACGGCATTATCGCCTTTCACCTCACCAACCGTTTCCTGTGGCTGCCGCCGGTGGTGGCCGAGATCGCCCGCACCAAGGGACTCAGCACCGCGCTGATCCACGATGACCCGGACGGGCGCAGCCTACGCCGGACGGACTGGATGCTGGTGTCACGCAACCCGGCCGTGCTGCAACAGGACGGCATCCGGGAGGCGGTCACGGCGCTGGATCCTGTCCCCGGATTGCTGGCCTGGACGGACGACTTCAACAACCTGTTCCAGATTTTGAAATAGCCGCGGGCCGGATGGTCGCCTGGCCCGGCGAATTCCCATCGATTCGCCGGTGCAGCCGATGCCGGGGCATCAAGCCGCCATGCTGAAAGCCCCGCTCACTGACTGTTGCCAGACGTGCCGGTAAACAACCCCCGCCGCTGCTTGCTTGTCCTCGTCCGTGAAAGGCGGCGATGGCAGATCCCGGTAGAGCTGGTCCAGGATGGTGGTTTCCACCTCGGCTTGGGTCTGCTCCTTTTCGGTCCAGCGTTCCAGACCGCGGATATGGGCGTCGGTCGCCCCGATAGCCTCCAGCAGCGCCTGCACCCGCTCCTTGATGGGTGCGACGATCGCCTCATCACCCGTACCCTCATCACCAAGCGCATACTGGGCCAGTGCCGCGCGCAGGCTCTTGAGCATGCCGTTGTAATCGACGATCAGGCCGAAGTCCTTGCCGGGGTAGCGCCGGTTGGCGCGGGCGATGGCCTGCATCAGGGTGTGAGCCTTCATCGGCTTATCGATGTAGAGCGTAAACAGGCACTCCACATCGAACCCGGTCAGCCACATGGCGCAGACGATGGCGACGCGGAAGGGATGTTCAGGATTCTTGAACGCCGTCTCGACATCCACTCGCTTGCCGTCGGCCGTCTCGAAACCCTGTTTCATCAGCGCCCGGTGCGGGATGATGTCGAACTCCCATTTCTTGAAGTCGGCGACCTCGTTCTGCCCCTCGCTAATGATGATCCCGATGATCGTCTCGTCGAGCCATTGGGCCTGCCCCATCAGCCGATCACGTTGCGCATACAGCCGCTGCCGGAGATCCGGATCGGTCGCCGTCTTGAGGTCCGCTTGCCTGGCCTCTGCTGCGCGGCGCACGGCTGCCGCCTTGGCCTGCCAGCGCGGCAGGATCCGCTGCTGGACGCGGGCACAGGTAATCTTGTCGATGCACACCAGCAACGACTTGCCGGACGCCCAACGGGTCGCGCAATGCGCGACGAAGTCGTCGGCGATGTAGCGATGGTTCTCCTTGAGCAGTTGCTCCAGCTCCTTCCCGGTGCCGGCCCGCGGCGTCCGCTCGTCCGCCACCCCACAACCGACGAAGGTTCTGTAGATCTGGTTGTCCAGGTCGTTACGATCCGTCATCAGCACGAAGGTGAAATTGCCCGGCACGCGTCGGCGTACCTTCTCGGTGAAGAAAGCCATCGAATACGACTTGCCACTGCCCTGGGTATGCCAGAACACGCCTAGCCGGCCGAGGTCCTGATGCCGGAGCTCGATCAGCTCGATCGGCCCTGCCGGGAGGTATGAAGCCGCCTCCTCGGCGGCCTTCGGAAACTGCCGGGGCTGGAGGGGCAGTTCGATGATCCGGCTGCGCAGACGCTCGCCACGCGGAAACGCGCGTTTCAGCGCTTCTTGCCGTATGACCGCATCGACCGCGAGATTCACTCCCAGGACCTGATGATTGCTTGCGATAATCTTGCGGACCGCGCCTGGCTTGCTGGCATCGAACAGGATGAAGTTCTCCACCAGATCGAGCAGCCGCTCCTTGTCGAGCATGCCATTCAGCAGAACCTCGGCATCCACACTGCCCTGGTCGCGCTCGTCCTGGCGTTTCCACTCGGCGAAGTGCTCCCACTCGCTGGTGATGGAGCCATAACGCGCCCGATGCCCGTTGCTGACGATCAGGAAAGCGTTGTGATGGAAGGCATGGGCGATGACATGCTCATCCAGATAATCGCGCAGGTTCCCCTCGAAACCGGCCCGGATGTTCTTGTAGACCGCCTTGTGCTCGAAAAAGACCAGCGGCAGACCGTTGACGAAGCAGATCAGGTCGGCGCGACGATTGTAGTTCGGTGTGCGCAGCCCCGTGATCTTCAGCTCACGCACACACAGGAAACGGTTCTCCTTCATCCGGCGGAAGTCGATGACCCTGGCGTACCCCTGGCGCGCCTGGCCCTTCGCGTCCCGATAGCTCACCGGCACCCCATCGCGGATGAAGCGGTAGAACGCCTGATTGAGCTGAAGCAGCGAGCGGCTGAAGTCCTGCCGGGTCAGTTTCTCGATCGCCTGGTTGACGGCCTGCTCAGGCAGTTCCGGGTTGAGCCGGACGATCGCCGCGCGCAGATCGCGAACCAGGACGACCTCTGTCGTGTCGTTGCGCCCGAGCGTCCCGTCCGGCCCGAAGGTCTCCTGGTTCCAGGCGTAGAGACTGTCCCAACCCAGCACCTCATGCAAGTAATCGGCGAAGGTCTGTTGGACCAGGCGGTCTTCACTGTTGATGTCGGTCAGCGCCATCGGACGTCTCCTAGCGGACATTTCAGCGGACTCTAAAGGACACTCACCAACTTTTGTCCTTTATAAATACCCTTTATCGTCAAGATTTTAGACCGACATCGCCAGGTTCCACAGAGGGGCGATCATGACGGTTTCCCCAAGCTTGTCCTTTAGGTTACCCGTCGGCAAGTCGATCCGTTTGCGCAGCCGATCGAGCAGTCCGGATGGAATCCGTTGTCCGGCGGGAGGGTCCGTCTCAGCATCTTCGATCCCGATCAAGAGCCGACCACCCTGGCCGTTGGCAAAGCAGACGCAATCCTTGGCCAGCGCATCCCAATCGGCGGTCTTGCCGGTAATGCTGCGCAGCGACTTGCGGTCGGTGTGCTGGTCTTCCAGCGTCATACGGCGATCTCGCCGCTCATGAGGCGGGGGAGGAGGAGGTCGCGAGCCTCGGATGATCGTCTTATTGCGGTTTGCAGTATGCCAATTTGCTGCTCAATAGGGCCGACCTGTTCCGAAAATAGACTGATTAAACGTCGAGGCGGGACATCCAATTCTACTTTTGCAAGTTTCTCCCGAGGCAGATGCTTGATTGTCGCGCCAGTGAAAAGCCCGGCCAGTTGCCCGGACACTCCCTTGTAATACAGGCTGTAGTAAAGAAATCGGTGGTCAAAGCTCTCGACGGTACGAATACGATGGATGGCTTTCTGAAGCATCATCCCGGGTGCTTGATCTTTCCAGATGGCACAGCGACCTGGCTCACCACCCTCGCACATGACGATATCGCCATACCTTAAACCATACTTGTCGATTTCATGCTCTTCAAAAGGCATCTCTCGAAGGTCACTGAGATCAATCTCACCCCATCGCACATTGATATTGGCGAGATAAGGCCTTAATTCACCTCGGTTCTTTCTTGCATCGAGCATCTTTCCGAGGCGAAACTCGGCGAGGTCGCTCAACGATCTTCGTTCCCACCTTTCCGGAAAACCGCCGATGATGCGAGTGTGCTCGTGGCCAGGGAAGCGCAAGCGGACGAACCACTCGCGGTAGAGCTGCCGCGCCGCATCCTCCAGTAGCACCATCCGCCGACGGTTGTTTTCGATCAGGTCATCGTAGGCGCAGAGAATTGAGGCGATTGACGTTTGCGTCGCAACATCCGGGGCGCGCACCTTCAGTTCGTGCAAGACATTACGATCAACGCCTGGTACGGCCGCTTTGTCGCTTTGGTAATCGCGGAGTGCGTTCTTTAGAAAGTAGGCAGCAAACCGCGGATGCGTCCCTTTGAAATCGACCACATAAAGCGCCGTGTTCAGTGGCCAGTAATCTTGGTCGATTTAGTAGACCTCACCTAGAGTGCCGTATCGACCGGTGACAACACCAGGCGCTTGAGCTTTGGCCTCTTGGTGACAGCCGGTGATCCCGGAAGACGAAACGATCGGTACGGGACCATCGACACGTCGTTGCTCAGGCAAATCGTGGCCGCGCTTGAGCGTCAGCACATCGCCGAGTTTGCAGTCAGTCCAACTCACATCCGCGACTCCTCAAGATTCGGCTGAATCCGCGCTGCTAGCGGGGCGAATGAATTCGCCCCTACAATCCGCGCGGCCAGCGGGGCGAATGAATTCGCCCCTACAATCCGCGCGGCCGACGGGGCGAATGAATTCGCCCCTACAATTCGGGCGACCAGCGCGGTCGTCTCGCGGTTCAGACCGCTGGGCTCGACAGGGATGTCGCGCGGCGTCCTTGTAGGGGCGAATTCATTCGCCCCGTCGTCAAACCGGGGATTTCGGGCGAATGAATTCGCCCCTACGATCCGGAGGACCAGCGCGGTCTTCTCGCGGTTCCGGCCGCTGGCCTCGACAGGGATGTCGCGCGACGCCCTTGTAGGGGCGAATTCATTCGCCCTGTCGTCAAACCGGTGATTCCGGGCGAATGAGTTCGCCCCTACAGCCAGATGGCGTCCCATAGCGGATAGTCTCCGATGTGCTGGACCAGGCCGGCGCGTAGCGGGTTGCCGACGATGTAACGCGCAATAGTGCGCAGATCTTCCTCCCGGCGCAGGGCATGATCGTAGAATCCGCGTTGCCAGACTGGATCGCGGCGATTCAGGAAGCGGTTGATACTCAATGCCGAAGAGGCTTTGAAGCCCTTCATGGCGTGCGACAATGTCCGGTCGTTCCCAAGTTGGAATAACCAGTGGACATGGTCGGGCATGATGACCCAGGCAAGTGATGTTAGTGTTTCGCTGTCGTTTAGTGCTTGCATCTCCTTCACCACTAACCTTGCACAGGAGAAATCCCGGAACAAGGGCCTACGCGCTTCCGTGCAGGTCGTGACGTGGTAGACGTGACCGGGGGAGGAAAAGCGTCCTTTGAGTAGATCGTCACGGGGCATGGGCTGTGGGGTCGGCGGGTTGGTCAGGCGATCTCGCAATTTTGAGATTTTGGGCGAATAAATTCGCCCCTACGGGATTTTCTCGAAATCCTCCTGAATCCGCGCCGCCAGCTCGGCAGCCTCGCGATTCAGATCCGCCAGCTCGACATGGATCTCGCGCAGCGTCTGCTCGAAATCGAAGTCCTCGTCCTCCTCGGGTGAAACGACGCCGACATAGCGACCGGGGGTCAGGCTCCAGTCGGCGGCGGCGATCTCGGCGCGGGTGACGGCCTTGCACAGACCCGGCACGGCGGCGAACACGGCATCGGGGAAGCGCTCCTGGAGCCATAGGATCTGGCGATGGAAATAGACGGCAAGCTTGAGCTGCTCGACCGCGGTCTTGCGCTCGGCATCAAGCTGCTTGAGGCGGCGTGACAGGGCCTTGACGTCGTGGGCGAATGAATTCGCCCCTACACGCTCATCGCGAGCGAGGTCTTGGGCCAGTTGCGCGGCGCGAGCGGCGAGCTTGTAAAGCAGGTCGATCTGTTTTACCAGGCCCTTGATGCGCTTGGTCAGTGGGGCGAAGGCGTATCGGGCCGCATGCTGATCCGCGTTGTCGGCAGGCGGTGTCTTGACTGTCATCGCGGCAAAGGTCGCCAGGGCGTCGATCAAGGACGCGCGGTCGGTCTCGTAGGCGCTCTCGATCTCGGTCAAATCGGCCAGGGCATCGGCCAGGGCATCGGCCAGCGGCTGCTGTTGCGCTTTCTCGATATCCGCGATGGCGCCAACGCCATCAGCGAATGTCTTGACCCCATCCTCGATCTCGACAAGCCTGTCCTCAAACGCGAGCACCGCCTCTTCGATCAGGGCGATCTCGTCGCGAATGCGGTCGAAGTAGCCCGCGACCAGATCCAGGAAACGATGCGTCTGCCCCCGGTAGAGCCAGACGATGGCGGTCAGGTTGGCGAGTTGCTCGGGGCTGAAGTCGTAGATCTTACGTGTCACCTTCCGGTAGACGTTGCGCGCGTCGATCATCAGCACCTGGTCGCGCCGCTCATCCGGCTTACCCCGGTCCAGGTGCCAGAGTTCGCAGGGTACAGTGCGGGTATAAAAGAAGTTGGCGCGGATGGCGATCATCACGTCCACGTCGCCGGTCTCGACCAGCTTGCGGCGCACCGTTGCCTCGCCATGGCCGCCACTGGACGCCTGGGAGGACATGACGAAGCCCGCCCGTCCCCGCGCATTCAGGTAGCTCCAGAAGTAGGAGATCCAGAGGTAGTTGCCATTGGACACGGTCTCCTTCTTCGTCTGCTTGTTCTTCGTAGTGCCTGGAAGCCCGAAGGGCAGACGGCAATCGCCCGAGGCGCGGGAGGCATCGACCATGTCCACGTTGAAGGGCGGATTGGCCATGACGAAGTCGCAGTTCCCCCAGATCGGCTTGCCTTCCTTGAGATGATGGACATCATCGTAGAAGGTGTTGGCCTCGCGGATGTCGCCTTCCAGGCCATGCACGGCGAGATTCATTTTGGCCAGCCGGATGGTGGTCCCGGTCTTCTCCTGACCGTAGAAGGTCACCCGATGGCTGGTGTCCGCGCCGCGGTCCTCGATGAAATGGCTCGACTGTACGAACATGCCGCCCGATCCGCAGGCCGGGTCGAAGACGATGCCGTGATCGGGCTCGATGACGTTGACGATGGTCTGCACCAACGCGGGCGGCGTGAAGAACTCGCCGCTGTCCTGAGCGCCCTGCATGGCGAACTTCATCAGGAAGTATTCATAGATGCGACCGAACACATCGCCGGTAGCCGCGCGCAGGGCTTCGCTGTCGAAGATGCGCAGCAGGTTTTCGAGCAGCACGGGCTCGAAGTTCTCATAATCCTTGGGAAGCTGCCCGGCGAGCGGTGCAAACTCGGCCTCGATCGCGTGCATGGCGCCGACCAATGCCGCCCCCAGGTTGGCGTCTTTCGGCAGCCGCAGTAACGCGTCGAACTGCGCCTCCGGCGGTAGCAGCATCGCCCGACGTTTCTTGAAATCGGCCTGGATCAGCGGGCGCTTGGGCATCTTACCCGCCGTCTGGTCGGCCTCGATGGCGGCCTTGGCCGCGGTATAGCGATTGGCGGCGTGGCGCAGGAAGAGGATGCCGAGTACCGGCATCACGTACTCGCTGGAGGTCAGCTTGGAGTTGGCGCGGAGCTGGTCGGCGGCCTCCCAGAGGCTGGATTCGACCTGCTCGATGTCTTTCAGGGCATTCCCCGTCATTCTGAATCCTTAGGCGCCACAGACTTCGTTAGACAAGTCCATGGGTGGGGGCTGATGTGAAATGCCAATGTACTGCCACTTCGAAAAGCGAGCAAACCTTCTCAGGTTTGATCCGCTCGGCTGTCGGTGTCGGCCAGGGCGATGCCAGGCGGGTCGATCCGCCAGGCAGGGACTCGAAGCACCATCGGGATCGCTCTGATTGTGCGTTCGAGGCGATGGTCATCCCGACGATCCTATCGTCGGCCAGGAAAGGGGCGCCCTGACCGAATGGGCGTAGCCGGCCCCCTTCCGTGAGCAGCAGGAGGTCGGCTCGCGGCACGCACCGCCGTGCACAAAGCAGATGTCGGCGGCCGGACGGCCTTCGACTGCCGCCGCGGCCGTCCGGATGATCACCTGGCCCGGCGAATTCCCATCGATTCGCCGGGGTGTCGTTTCAGTCCGCAACAGGCTACCTTGTCGGAATAGTTGCGTTCATTCGCGGCTGAATTTCCCCCTCCCAGGTCATCCGCCGCGAAGGAGAGAACCCGCGTGAGCATCCAGTCCGCGCCCCTGCCCAGTCAGCTCGTCGATCGCTTCGGGCGGCAGATCACCTATGTGCGCCTCTCAGTCACCGACCGCTGCGACCTGCGTTGTCTCTACTGCATGGCGGAGAACATGGCGTTCGTGCCCCACAAGCAGATTCTGACTCTGGAAGAACTGGCCCGACTGGGGCGCTGCTTCAGTGAACTGGGGGTAGTGAAGTTGCGGGTGACCGGCGGTGAGCCGTTGGTGCGGCGCAATGTGGTGTGGCTCTTCGAGCAACTCGGCGTGCTGCCCGGTGTCCGCGACCTCACACTAACCACCAACGGCACCCAACTCGCCCGCCATGCCGCCGGGCTCAAGGCCGCGGGCGTCACCCGCATCAACATCAGCCTGGACTCGCTGCGCCCCGAGCGCTTCCACGCCATCACCCGCCTGGGCGACCTGCACAAGACCCTGGCGGGGATCGACGCGGCCCTGGCGGCGGGCTTCCAACGGGTGAAGTTGAACGCGGTGATCCTCAAGGGCCGCAATCATGACGAGGTACCGGATTTGGTGCGCTTTGCCGCTGCGCGGGGCCTGGACATCAGCTTCATCGAGGAGATGCCGCTCGGATCGATCGGCGATCACGACCGCGCCGCGGTCTATTACTCCAGCGACGCCATCCGCCGCGACTTGGAACGTCACTGGGAGCTGATCCCCACCACCGAGTCGACGGGCGGGCCGGCGCGGTATTTCCGGATCGCGGGCAACGACACGCGGGTCGGTTTCATCTCACCGCACAGCCACAATTTCTGCGGCGACTGCAACCGGGTCCGGGTCACCGCCGAGGGCCGCCTGCTGCTGTGTCTCGGGCAGGAATATTCAGTCGATCTGCGCCGCGCGCTGCGTGCCAATCCGACCGACGATGAGCGGGTAAAACAGGCCATTGTCGGCGCCATGTCCATCAAGCCGCGCGGACACGACTTTGCCTTGAACGGCCATCCGCTCATCTTGCGGCACATGAACGCCACCGGCGGCTAGTCGGAATCATCCTCTGCTGGGCCAGAGCCGTTTGGCGCCGTCATTGCTTGGCCGGTACGGCGTCGGCGTCGTTCGGTGTGACCGCCTCCGGCGGGGTCCGCCACAGCGTCACCCGAACCCAGCGTTCTTCGCGGTCCTGCTCCAGGTGAGGGGCGGTCCCGTTGAATTGCCGCATCGCCCGGGTCATACGCGGATAGCCGCTGCCGCGCTGCTCGGTGAAGACCAGGCCGAAGGTGTTGTATAGCTCCTGCAACTCGGTCGCCGAGGGTTCGCGGTTCCCGCGATTCCCGCGAACGAGCACGCGGCCCTTGTGCCGGAGCGGCTCAGGGCCACGGACGCGGGCGACTTCGATCCAGTGGACCCATCCGCTTGGGTCCTGGTGATATCCCAAGCGGGCCTGAATCGGGGCGTTGAACGTGTTGTGCAGGGCATTGCTGAGGCGCTCCTGCACTTCCTGCGGGTCCATGGGCACACCGTCGATCGCCCGATCGTCGGTGACGCCGAGGATGACGAGCCCGCCTTCCGTATTGGCAAAGGCACAAACCGCCTCCTGCCAATCCTTGTCGCCGAATGAGCGAAAGCGCCCCAACTCGGTCTGGGCGTCTTCACCAACCTGGATTCTCTGAAGCACGTCGATCCAATCCACGATGGCCTCCTAATAGCCATACTTTTTACGGCGCAGACGGAACGCCGCGGCACCCCCGTCGAGGGTGCGCACGATGGCACTGCGAATGGCGTCATCCTCGATGGCACCGGCCGCATCCACCCGGCCATGATCCGCATCCGCCTCCAGGGCGATGACCTGATCCGCATCGCCATTGACCACCAGGTTCGCGTTGTGCGTGGCAAAGACGACCTGTCGCTTGCCTTTGAGTCGGTGCAGCGCCGGGATGATGGTCTCGTTCAGGAAGCGGTTATCCAACTCATCCTCGGGTTGGTCGACGAACAACGGCGTAGGGTCATCGCTCTCTAGGATCAGCGAGAGCAGCACCGCAACCCGGCGCCCGCCGGACAGGACGCTCAGGTCTTTCGGCTCACCGTCCTCCACCCAGCGGATGCGATAGCGGTCAGGGCATCGCAATGCCCAGACCTCCAGTTGGCGCGCCCAGGGGGCAACCTGTTCAAAGAAGGACGCCGCCACGGCGTCGGACATCCCGAGCGCCTTGACCTGGGTCTGCGCTGTCGCCGGATCCGGCTTGGTGAAGGCTTCGATGACGGCGCGTAGCGTCGTCGGTGTGGTCGACCACGCTCCACCGCTGTTCCACCAACGGGTGATCCCCTGATTGCGCAATCCAAGCACCCAGGACTCCAGCGGGCCACGCCTCCCCTCCGGATCGACAGCCACCAGCACCCGGCCCGCGAATATGGCCTCCACCTCACCGCAAACCTGGGTGACGGCAGCGCGATGGGCGGTCACCAACGCATCCCGCTCGGCCAGGTCGGCGTCGAATCCATCCAGTGCCTTGTTGAGTTCCTCCTGTTTTCCCTGGAGCGCGGCCAGAAAGCTGTCGTAGTGCTGAGCGGTCTTGGCATAGGCATCGAACTGGTTCAGATCGCCGGCGCTACGCCCGGCCGCGACCAAGGCGGCCTGAACCTGTGCGGTCATCATTGCCAGGCGAGTTGTTGCCGCGGTCTCGGTCGCGTCGGCAATCTCACCAATAGATTCCAAGGATGCCAAGATCGCCGCTGTCTGCGTCTTGGCCGTGTTCAACAGTGAAGCCGCGTCGGCTGTGTGCTCCGGCACCGATGGGGAAAGGCACGCGGTGAGTTCCGGGCTGTTGAACACCGGCAGGCTCAACGCATCAATTGCCTCCGCCAGCTCACGGGCGCGCTCGGCCTGGTCGCGCACGTCGGACGCGAAGGTCTTTGCCCGTGCCTTATCTTGTTGAGCGGGCGGCAAGGCCGCGGTGCCGGCTTGCGCGAACTGCTTCATCGCCGCGCGGGCGTCGGCGCTGCGCTGGTACTCCTGTTCAACCGTCGCGACCTGCTCCTGAAGACGGATCAGCCGCGGTACCGCGTCGGCAAGTTGCCGATCCAGATCCCGGAGCTGATCGCGCTGAGCGAGCAACGCCGTGCCGCGCCCTGGGACGAGATGAAACAGCAGGTGTTCGATACCGTGGTCGTCATTGGCCAGAGACTTGAGTTCACCCTGAGAGAAGAAGCGAGGGGCGAACCGCTCCTCGACCGGCCGTGCGAGATCACCGGCCGGACTCTCCAGTGCGACCCGGGTCCCTCCCGACAGAAAGCGTTCCCGCGCCCGCGCCAGCGCGTCCCGCCCGAGCGTTGTGGTTCCGTCCGGCATCGCCGGCTCGCCGCCGCAGGTCAGCCTCAACCCGTCGAGCAGGGTCGACTTGCCGGTCATGCTGCCGCCGATGATGCAGGTGAGATCAGGGCTCAATCTGAATGTCTGGTCGCGCAGAAAGGAGGTGCCGCCCATTACGCGAATCTCGCGGATCCAGGGCCTGGCGTCAGGCCCCTGGGGTACGGGCACCGGCAGACTGGGGTCCAGGACGAACTGGCCGGCCGCGTCCCTCACATACGGAATGCGCACCCTGGAGTCCCGACCCAGAAAGGCTTGGCGTAGGGCCTCCAAGGTCGGACTGGCGAGCTTCAGGAGCACAAAGCGGTGGCCGAGCGCCCGTTCGCTTGGCGCCGTGCCGGGGTCGGCGAGCTTGATGGCATCGCTGGTATGGTAGAGGGCGATACGCGTCTTCTCGAACGCGTGTCGCAGTTTGCCGCTTTCGGTCAGGTCTTCGTCGAGCGTCTTGTCCCGCCGCAACTCGGCGGCATGAATACGGCCTCCAGCGAGATCCGCGATGTAGTGGTCAGGGCGTGACAACAGTCCGTTCTCGCGGAGCGGATGCGCGGCAATGACAATGTAGTTGCGCTTGCCGACCGCCTTTGGCGCATCCAACTCCTTGAAGGCATCGGCGGGGCGCTTCTGCACCAGGTTTAGTTTCGTGTGTTCGTAGGCGGGGCGCGCGCCCATGATCCCATTAAACGCATCGAGGTAGCGGCGCTTCCCGACGCTGGGGTCGAAGAGAAAGAGCAGATGGATGCCCTTGGTGCCGTCGGCAAAATTCGGTTCAAAGCCCGGATAGACCGCGTAGATCAGGTCTCGATAGGCACGCCCGGTGGAAACCTGGCGCTCATTCCGCCAAGTCTCGACGATCGTCCAGGCAGCGGACACACCGTGATTGATGCACGCCGCATGGGGCGTTAGCCCCAGGACCTCGATTTCCTGCTCGACCGCTGCATCCAAGAACCGCTCTGCGTAGGCGCGCAGCACGGCGGGGTCATCGCGCTCACCTTCGATGCCCAACGGCAACGCAACGGTGGGGTCGTCCAGGGTGTGCAGGTGCAGGTCCGCCCGAAACCAGCGGGTTCCGGGAACTTGGTCGTGCCAGCGTTCCGTCGGTTCGCGTGTCATGATTGTTTCAGGCGCTCTGGGGTTGCGCGTTCGCGTTCGGTTCGTTGCCAAGATACACACTAAGGCGAGCTGCCTCAATGCGGGTCTTGACCGCGCGCCGCAACGGCGCAGAATTTGCGGGTACGTGCCCTCCGGCCGTCTAGCGGTTATCCTTAGCAGCATTGACAATTATCTTAGCTCCGATCCCTCAATTGCGGCGCAGGAACGATTACCATGAAGATCACTCACGCTCTCCCAAGCCGACCGACCGGCGCGCTATCCGTCCGGCTGCTCGCGACACTGCTGGCCGCTCCGCTTGCGCTGCATCTGACCGGCTGCACCGAAGTCACCCGCTTCCTGGCCAGACCCGAGGCCAAACCCGCGGCCACGCCGGCCGCCGCGACCCCGCAGGTGGCAGTCGAACCGGCCGAACCGGCAGCACCCGAGCCCATCCCCGAACCCCAGGAGAAGCCAAAGTCCGGCAAGCTCTACGAATGGAACGGCGACGGGCGCAAGATCTCGCACATCGTGGTCAACACCGATGAGCAGAAAGCCCGTTTCTATGACGGCGAGGAGCAAGTCGGCTGGACCACGGTGGCGTCCGGCGTGAGCAAGCATCCCACCCCGGTCGGCCGTTTCGAGGTCCTGGAAAAGGTCGCCAACAAACGCTCGAACCTCTACGGCAAGGTCTACAGCTCGGGCGGCGGCGTGGTCCGCTCCGACGCCAAGGCCGGCCGCGATCCGATTCCGGCCGGCGCCCGCTTCGAGGGCGCGAAAATGCCCTATTTCCTGCGCGTCACCTATGACGGTGTCGGTCTGCACGCGGGTCCCATCCCGCGGCCGGGACACCCGGCGTCCCACGGCTGTATCCGCCTGCCGAGCAAGATGGCCCCGGTGCTGTTCCAGCATGTCGGGGTCGGCACCAAGGTCAGCATCATCGGATCCGGACCGGATTACGGGGACTATGCCGAGCGTCAACGCGCGGTCGCCGCCGAACGCGCCCAACGCGAGCGCGAGCGGCGCGAGATCGCCGTGCGCGTGGCGGCCGAGAACCCGGCTGCCAGCCCAGGTGCAGCGGCCATCAGCGCCACCGAGTTGTTCGGCGCCACGGGGCCGAGCGTGACACCGACGCCGCGCGCGGAGCCGACTCCCAAGGCGGCCCCGGTGGCGAACCGGCCGGCTCGCGTTGCCACCGCGGCGGCAGCACCGACCCAGACCCGGCGGCCAGCGGCCCGGCCCAAACCGCAGCCCGTCGCCCGGCCGGCGGCTGACCGCACTGTCCAGACCGCGAGTGCCGAGTCGAGTGAGACGAGCGCGCCGACTCCCAGCGCGACCGAACCCGCGGCCCAGACGGCGTCCTTGCCTGCGCCAGCCACCGCACCGCAGGCCGTCGCTGACTCCACCCCGGCCCAGCCGAGCGTTGCCCCCGCGGCGTCAGTCACACCGGCAGCAGCCCCGTCGGCACCGGTAACCGCCACCGCGTCGCCCCCGCCGACAGCACCGCCGGCCGCCAACCCAGCGCCGCCGCAGCCGGCCGAGGCGGCGCCCGTCGCGGCAGCGCCGCCCGCCCCCGCTCCCGCCGCGGCCCCCGTCCCCGCCAAACCCGCGGAGCCGGCTCCGGCAGCGCCGCCGCCGGCGCCAGCCGCGGCGCAGCAGGCAGCGCCGGCCGAGGGGGGGACCTAGCGCGGTCGCGTTGCGTGATCTACACGCAACAAGACCCGGCAAGCGCGGTCAGCTTCGCGGCCTTGGTGCGAAACGCTGGTCTACAAATGAACACAGATGTTTTTCTTCATCTGTGAACATCTGTGACATCTGTGGATAAATCCGGGTGATTGCGTTGACCTGAACGACGATCAAGGCCCAAAAAAAGGCCGCGGCATCGGATGCCGCGGCCTTTTCGTCCGCCTGGTTCGGAGATTGAAACCGATCAGTTCTTGGACTTGTCGACCAGCTTCTTCTCTTTGATCCACGGCATCATATCGCGCAGCCGCTCGCCGACCACTTCGATCTGATGCTCGGCACCCAAGCGGCGCATGGCCTTCATGGTCGCCGCGCCGGCCTGATTCTCCAGAATGAACTCCTTGGCGAATGCGCCGGACTGGATCTCCTTCAGGATGCGCTTCATCTCCGCCTTGGTGTCTTCGGTGATGATCCGCGGACCGCGGGTCAAGTCACCATACTCGGCGGTATTGGAGATCGAATAGCGCATGTTCGCGATGCCGCCCTCGTAGATCAGGTCGACGATCAACTTGACCTCGTGCAGACACTCGAAATAGGCCATCTCGGGAGCATAGCCGGCCTCGACCAGGGTCTCAAAGCCGGCCTGGATGAGCGAGGTCAGGCCGCCGCACAGCACCACCTGCTCGCCAAACAGGTCGGTCTCACACTCCTCGCGGAAGCTCGTCTCGATGACGCCGGCCCGCCCGCCGCCGTTGGCGCTGGCATAGGCCAGGGCGACGTCGCGCGCCTGCCCGGAGGCATCCTGGAAGACCGCGATCAGGCTCGGCACGCCGCCGCCCTGGGTGTAGGTGGAACGAACCAGATGGCCGGGTCCTTTGGGCGCGATCATGATGACATCCAAATCCGCCCGCGGCTCGATCTGGCCGAAATGGATATTGAAGCCGTGGGCAAAGGCGAGCGCGGCACCCTCGCGGATGTGCGGGGCGATCTCCTCGCGATAGAGGCGCGCCTGATGCTCATCCGGAGCCAGGATCATGACGACATCGGCCCAGGCCGCCGCTTCCGGGATGGACTTTACATCCAGACCGGCATTGGCCGCCTTGGCGGCGGAGGCCGAACCGGGGCGCAAGCCAACCGCCACCGTGACACCCGAATCCTTGAGGTTATTGGCATGGGCATGACCCTGCGAGCCGTAACCGATGATGGCCACCCGCTTGCCCTGGATCAGGGACAGGTCGGCGTCTTTGTCATAATAAACGTTGATGCTCATTTGCGTTTTTTGCGTTCAGTTGCGGACCATAAAGCGTTACAGCGTCAAGCCTTTGTCGCCGCGGGCGATGCCGGTGGGGCCGGAGCGTACCACCTCGACGATCAGTCCCGCGGGGACCGCGTCGATGAAGGCGTCGAGCTTCTTGGAGGCGCCGGTCAACTCCACGACATAGCTGGTGTCGGTCACATCGATGATCTTGGCCCGGAAGATATCGGTCAGGCGTTTCAGCTCCTCGCGGTTCTCACCCGCGGCACGCACCTTGATCATCATCATCTCCCGCTCGATGTGCGGGCCCTCGGTGAGATCAAAGACCTTCACGGTGTCGATGAGCTTGTTGAGCTGCTTCTTGATCTGCTCGACGATCTCTTCGTTCCCGTTGGTGACCAGCGTCATGCGGGACAGGGTCGGGTCATCCGTCGGCGCGACCGTGAGCGACTCGATATTGTAGCCGCGGGCGGAGAAGAGCCCCGCCACCCGGGACAACGCGCCTGCCTCATTCTCCAGCAATACGGCAATGATATGTCTCATCTTAGGCCAGCTCCCTATCAGACAAACTGGGCGGCAGGTGCATCTCGTGCTGACCCTTGCCGGCCGCGATCATCGGGTAAACGTTTTCGGTGGGGTCGACGACCACATCGAGGAATACGAAACGGTCTTTCATGGCGAATGCCTCCTGCATGGCGGGCGCCAGGTCGGCGGGCCGCTCGACGCGCATCCCGACATGACCAAAGCTCTCGGCCAGCTTGACGAAATCAGGCAGGGCGTCGACATAGGAGTTGGAGTACCGGCTCTCGTAGAAGAACTCCTGCCACTGTCGAACCATCCCCATGTAACCATTGTTCAGCAGCACCACCTTGATCGGCAGCTTGTACTGCTGGCAGGTCGCCATCTCCTGAATGCACATCAGAATACTCGCCTCGCCCGAGATACAGGCAACCTGCGCCTGCGGGAAGGCCAGTTGCACACCCATGGCCGCGGGCAGACCGAATCCCATGGTGCCGAGCCCCCCCGAGTTGATCCAGCGACGCGGCTTGTCGAAGGGATAGAACTGGGCGGCGAACATCTGGTGCTGACCCACGTCGGAGGTCAGATAAAGATCCCCCTTGGTCACCTGATACAGGGTCTCGACGGCAAACTGCGGTTTGATCTTTTCGCTATGGCGATCGTAGTGCAGGCAATCCACACGGCGCCACTCCTCGATCTTGGCCCACCAGTCCGCGACCGGCCGCCCGGTGCTGGCTGGCGCCTGTTCCTTCCACAACCCCAACATGTCGGTCAGCACGCTGGCGACCTGACCCACGATCGGCACGTCCACCCGCACGTTCTTGGAGATGGACGACGGGTCCACATCCACATGCACGATCTTGGCGTGGGGACAGAAGTGCTCGATCTTCCCGGTCACCCGGTCATCGAAACGGGCGCCGATGGCAATGAGCACATCGGTCTCGTGCATGGCCATGTTGGCCTCGTAGGTCCCGTGCATCCCCAACATGCCGATGAATTGCGGATCGGTCATCGGGTAGGCACCCAGCCCCATCAGGGTGCTGGTGAGGGGGAACCCGGTGAGCCGGGCCAGTTCGGTCAACTGCGCCGCCGCCTCGCCCAGCACCACCCCACCGCCGGTGTAGAGCACCGGACGCTTAGCCTGGAGCATCAGCTCCACCGCCCGCTTGATCTGCCCCAGATGCCCCTTTTCCGTGGGCTGATAGGAGCGCATCTGGATCTCGCGCGGATAGTGATAGGGAATCTTGATGTTCGGATCGGTGACATCCTTAGGGATGTCCACCACCACCGGACCCGGACGGCCGGTCATCGCGATATAAAACGCCTTGCGCAACGTCGTCGCCAGGTCGCGTACATCCTTGACCAGGAAGTTGTGCTTGACGCAGGGACGGGTGATGCCGACGGTGTCGACCTCCTGGAAGGCGTCGCTGCCGATGACCGGCGTCGGCACCTGCCCGGAGATGCACACCAGCGGGATCGAGTCCATGTACGCGGTCGCAATGCCGGTCACCGCGTTGGTCGCACCCGGACCCGAGGTCACCAGACAGACGCCGCACCGCCCCGTAGCCCGGGCATACCCATCGGCCGCATGGGCCGCCGCCTGTTCATGGCGAACCAGGATGTGCTTCACCTGGTCCTGCTTGAACAGGGCGTCATACATGTGCAGCACCGCGCCGCCCGGATACCCGAAGACATACTCGACGCCTTCGTCGATCAACGCCTGGACGACGATCTCGGCGCCGCTGAGATCCACCCCGTTCATATCCACAGTATTAACCTCCGACTCAAAACAGCCCGTCAGACGTGCAGCGGGCGGTGACCGACGCGCAGCGTAACCGCCGCCCCCGCGTTCGGATCATCCGTCCCGGTCGCCGCACCGGCGGCGGACTGGGGGAAACAGCCTAGACTGTTCAAAAAAGAGAGGACGTTACAGGAGACGCGCGCCCAGGGTCAATATCCCGCCCCAGATCCCCGGCAGCCGATCGACCGCAGGTCCGAGCGGGCCCTTGCAACCAGCGCCTCTTAGAGCATAATGGATCCTATGGTACCCCGATCCCATGTCGTTGTTGTGATAGCCCGATGCTCGACCCGCAGGGACCCCGGCAGCCGCTCGCACCGCTGGGCGCTGGGCGTGGTCGTCGCGAGCATCGGCCTCGCCGCCGTTCCATCCCAGTCTGTGGGGGAAATGTACCGTTGGGTGGACGAGACCGGCACGACCGTCTACGCGCAACAGCCGCCGCCGGGGATCACGGCAACCCCCATCAAGCCGGACCCGACACCCCGCGCCGACACCACCGGGCAAGCCGTCGAGCAGTTGCGCGGCCGGGTTGAACAAGACATCGACAAACGCGAGGACCAGGCGCTCAAGGCCGAGGAGGCCGCCAAGCAGGCGACCGAACAGGCCACACGCAAAACCAACTGCGACGCGGCACGCAAGAACCTCAACACCCTCCAACACCACGGCCAGGGGCGGCTGCGCACCCCGGACGGGAAAACGAAGTTTCTCACCAAAGAAGAACTCGCCAAGGAGCTCGACACGGCTCGCGAACAGATCAAAATCAACTGCAAGTGAATCCGCCATGACCGCTCGCCCGTCACGGATTTGTCTTGGGAGCGGTCGCACCCTAGACTAGCGCGTTTTTACTCCGGGACCCCTGGCCCCATGCGCACCTCCCAATTTCCGCTCCAGACCGTCAAGGAGACCCCGGCCGACGCCGAGGTCATCAGCCATCAACTGATGCTGCGTGCCGGCCTGATCCGCAAGCTGGCGGCCGGACTCTATACCTGGCTGCCGCTGGGACTGCGCGTGCTGCGCAAGGTCGAGCACATCGTGCGCGACGAGATGGACCGGGCCGGCGCCCTGGAAGTCCTGATGCCCGCGGTGCAGCCGGCGGAGCTCTGGATCGAGTCCGGCCGCTGGGACCAGTACGGCCCGGAACTGCTGCGCCTGCAGGACCGCCATCACCGCGAGTTCTGTTTCGGCCCCACCCACGAGGAGATCATCACCGATCTGGCGCGCAACGAGCTGAAAAGCTACAAGCAATTACCGGTGAGCTTTTACCAGATCCAGACGAAGTTCCGCGACGAGATCCGCCCGCGCTTCGGCGTGATGCGGGCCCGCGAGTTCCTGATGAAGGATGCCTATTCCTTCCACGCGGACGACGCCTCCCTGGCCGCGACCTACGCGGTGATGCATGCCGCCTACTCGCGCATCTTCACCCGCTGCGGTCTGGACTTCCGCCCGGTGCAGGCTGATACCGGCAGCATCGGCGGCAATGCGTCACACGAGTTTCATGTGCTCGCCTCCTCGGGGGAGGACGCCATCGCCTTCTCCTCCGACTCGAACTATGCCGCCAACGTGGAACTGGCCGAGGCCCTGGCCCCAGCCGCCGCGGCCCCGGCACCTGCGCAGGAGTCGCGGCTGGTCGATACCCCCGCCGCCAAGACCATCGCCGACCTCGTGACTCAGTTCGGCCAGCCGAGCGAGCGCACGATCAAGACCCTGGTGGTGGCCGCCGCGGAGGGCGTCCCGGGCGGTCTGGTCGCGCTCCTGGTGCGGGGCGACCACGAGCTCAACGCGGTCAAGGCCGCCAAACTCCCGCAGGTGGCCGCACCGCTGCGGATGGCCGGCGAGGCGGAGATCCGCGCCGCCGTCGGCGCCGGCCCCGGCTCCCTGGGCCCCAAGGACCTGCCGCTGACCTGCATCGTCGACCGCGCGGCGGCGGTCACCGCCGACTTCTGCTGCGGCGCCAACCAGGACGGCAAGCACTGGTTCGGGCTCAACTGGGGCCGCGACCTGCCGCTGCCCGCGGTCGCGGACCTGCGCAACGTCATGGACGGCGACCCCAGCCCGGACGGCCGCGGCACGCTCACCATCGCCCGCGGCATCGAGGTGGGACACATCTTCCAGCTCGGCCGCAAGTATAGTGACGCCATGAAGGCCACGGTCCTGGGTGAAGACGGCCGCGCCCTGACCATGACCATGGGCTGCTACGGCATCGGCGTCTCCCGCGTGGTGGCCGCCGCCGTCGAACAGCATCACGATGAACGCGGTATCTGCTGGCCGGCCCCCATCGCCCCCTTCGCGGTCGCCCTGCTGCCGATGAAGCTCGGCAAGTCCTACCGGGTACGTGACGCCACCGAACAGATCTATGCGGACCTGCAGGCCGCCGGGATCGAGGTCCTGCTCGATGACCGCGACGCCCGGCCCGGCTTCATGTTCGCCGACATGGAATTGATCGGTATCCCCCACCGGGTGGTGGTGGGCGACAAGGGTCTGGACGACGGTATGGTCGAGTACAAAGGCCGCCGCGATGCCGAGATGCAATTGATTCCGATTGCACAGATCGTCGGGTTCCTGATGGAACGGCTGCGACCTACGGAGCAATGAGACAGCAGCCGCGGCAGGGGCCTTGGTCATAAACCCGGCCGCCGCGCGATCTGCACCGGCGTCGGTCCGCACCGGCGTCGGTCCGCACAGGCGTCGGTCCGCACAGCGGACCGGTCACAGTGTTGCCGTAGGGTCCGCTGTGCGGACCATCCGCGGCCGCAACGATGATCAACGCCCCGAAAAATCCGATAGGGGATTGTATTCGTTGTCTAACCTATTTCTCACTCGTTACTAATACGAAATACGACCGCATTCAGGCCCCCTCATGCACAAAGACGCTTCCTTCGATCGCGATCAACTCCTGGCCTGCGGGCATGGCGACATGTTCGGCCCGGGCAATGCCCAGTTGCCGATCCCCAACATGCTGATGATGGACCGGGTGGTCCGCATCGCCAACTACGGCGGAGCCTACACCAAGGGCGAAATCCACGCGGAACTCGACATCAAGCCTGAACTCTGGTTCTTTCAATGTCACTTCCCCGGCGACCCGGTCATGCCCGGCTGCCTGGGCCTGGACGCCTTGTGGCAACTGGTCGGCTTTTATCTCGCGTGGGTCGGAAACCCGGGACATGGCCGGGCGCTCGGCGTCGGTGAAGTCAAGTTCACCGGCCAAGTGTTGCCGACGGCCGCCAAGGTCACCTACCAGATCGAGATGAAACGGGTCATCAGCCGCAAGCTGGTACTCGGCATCGGTGACGGGGTGGTGCAGGTCGATGGCCGGACCATCTATACGGCCAAGGATCTGCGGGTCGGGCTCTTTACCTCGACTGAGGGGTTCTAGTGCGACTTTCCTGACCTTCTTGCGATATCGCGATAACGCCGACACTCGCGATCAGGCGCGGCCCGATCGCGCGCTCCCACGGGATCGCGCCAAGCAGGACGCAAGGGCGCTCGCGCGCCCCTGCGGTTTGCGGACCGGCGAAACCCGCCAGGCGATCAACTGTCGAGGTTGTCGAGCGCCTTTTGGAAACGGTTGGCGTGCGACCGCTCGGCCTTGGCCAGGGTCTCGAACCAGTCCGCAATCTCGTCAAAACCCTCGGCGCGGGCCGTCTTGGCCATGCCGGGGTACATATCGGTGTACTCGTGCGTCTCGCCGGCAATCGCGGCCTTCAGGTTGAGACTGGTGCCGCCGATCGGCAGACCGGTGGCGGGATCCCCGACGGCCTCCAGGTACTCCAGGTGGCCGTGAGCATGGCCGGTCTCGCCCTCGGCGGTCGAGCGGAATACGGCAGCGACATCGTTGTAACCTTCGACATCCGCCTTGGCGGCAAAGTACAAGTAACGACGGTTGGCCTGAGACTCGCCGGCGAAGGCGTCTTTCAGGCTGGTTTCGGTTTTGCTGCCCTTGAGATCCATAACGGTTTCCTCGCTTGAGTGGAGTCAGGTTACCTGCGGTCGAAACGTTAGCGACCCAAGTGTCACGGCAAAAATTGTTTATTCCGATGGTGCCGATCGTCGGATTTTATAGCCATGTGACTTGGTTCCATACCCATGACCCGTGATTTTGCTAAAACAACTCCGACAAGGAGATTGAGCAGAATAATCGGGACAAACCATGCGAAGCGTCCTCTTGGCAACCACAGCGTCGGCACCGTCCGTGACCCACCAATACAGCGCATCGACCCAGCGTGATCAGACAGCCCGGCCGGCCGACAACGCCTGGCGGCTGATTCAGATCACGGACTCGCACCTGTTCGCCGCCGCCGACGAGCGCCTGCTGGACCTGAACACGCGGCTCAGCTTCGTGGCGGTCCTTCAGTTGGCCCTGGAGCACACGGACCCAGCCGCCGCACTAGTCATGACGGGCGATCTGGTGCACGACGAGAGCGCCGCCGGCTACGCCTACCTGGCTCAGGCACTCAGCGCCGCCGACTGCCCCTGCTTCTGTATCCCCGGCAACCATGACCGCCGGGGCCTGATGGAGACGTGGCTGGGTGAGGCGGCCATCGAATCCGTTGCCGAGCGTCGGCTTGGCAACTGGAATCTGATCTTTTTGGACTCGACTCAGCCCGGTGAGGACGGCGGGCAACTGACCCCACGCCAGGTCGAGCACGTGAACACCCTGCTGCAACGGAACCAGGCGCCAAGCCTGGTGTTTCTCCACCAACATCCGATCCCGGTAGGCAGCGACTGGATCGACACCATCGACGTCGCCAATGGTGCCGAACTGCTCGCGGTGTGCGACCGCCATCCGCAGTTGAAGGCGATCGTCTGTGGTCACATCCATCAGGAATTCGCAAGCGTCCGCGGGCACTATCAGATCCTGGGCACACCATCGACCTGCTTCCAGTTCATGCCCGGCAACCCCGCGTTTGCCCTGGACGCGCGCACCCCAGGCTATCGGGAATTGCGACTGCACGCGGACGGGCGCCTCGACACCTGGGTGGTGCGCCTGGCCGAGTACCCGGAGCCCCTCGTCTACAGCACCATCGGTTACTGACCGTCTGCCGCGCGGCGCTCAGGCGATTGCCGGAAATCGCCTGAGCGCCTCAGCCAACCGTGAACCCTGACCGCGCCTGGTAGACCAGAAGGTCACAAGCAACCCCGCTGACCCGCGCCATGGGCGGTCCGCTGCGCAGCCAGTCACGCAAGGCCGCGACGGCCCCCGGGGCACCGCAGGCCAGCACCTCCACGCGCCCGTCAGGCAGATTTCGGACATGACCGGTGACCCCGAGACGCACTGCCTGCTCGCGGGTGGCGGCACGGAAATAGACCCCCTGGACGCGACCGCTCACGACGCATCGGTAACAGACCGGTGCGTCGGTTGCGGCCCCCTGCGCCGTCGCATCACCCATGGCACCCTCCCGCCCGACTCATCCCGGCGCCCCGACCGGGGCCGCGGGCTTGGCCGCGGCCGCCTCACGCTCGCGCCTATACTTGGGAAATGGGGTGTCCTGATAACGGCCGCTGGTGACATAGTCGCCGAGCCACAGGAACTCCTGCGCGTCGCCGGTCGCACCGGTGTACTTGGCGAGCAATTGACCCTGCAAGTCGAAAAAGGCGAAGACCGGGGTGGCGCGCACCCGGTAATCTTTGAGTGCGAAATCTTTTTGGGTCTTGTGCTGACCGCTGAAGTCGGTGACCTCCACGTCGCCTTCGATGTCGACCGGGAAAATCAGGAAGTGTTCCTTGAAATAGGCCTGCACCTCCGGCCGACTGAGCACCGTGGACTTCATGCGATGGCAAAAGGGGCATTCGTCCATCTCGAACATCAGCAGCACACCCTGCTTGCCCTGGGCCTTGGCGTTCGCGAGTTCCTCCGCGAAATCACCGAAAGTTTGGTCGAAAAAGGCGGCGGAGTCGGCGGTCTGCGCGAAACTCGGCGCGGCCAGCAGCACGGACCACAGCACCGCGGCCATGAACCAGGGAGCGTGGGGGCGGATGCGGACAGGCAGTCGGATCATGGTACTAAGACTCCTCATGGTGGCGTGGATGACCGGTGCGAGTCACCTGACACGATGTCCCGCCCATTGGCGGCCGGATTTTGGCACGAAGGGCATTCTGGCTGTAACGGCGGCCCCGTTGCAACGCGAGCGTCGGGCCGGGACACTGTTAGACTGGTGTCTGCAACGCACACTCGACCGCCCTCTTGGAGACCTGCACTTGAGCTACATCCTGATTCTCTATTACAGCCGTCACGGCGCCACCTTCGAACTGGCCCGACAGATCGCCCGCGGCGTCGAGTCGATCGCCGGGATCGAGGCGCGTCTGCGCACCGTGCCCGCCGTCTCCACCGTCTGCGAAGCCACCGCCGCCGCGATTCCCGCGACCGGCGCCCCCTATGTCACGCTCGATGACCTGCGCGACTGCGCCGGACTGGCCCTGGGCAGCCCCACCCGCTTCGGCAACATGGCGGCGCCGATGAAATATTTCCTGGACGGAACCAGCGCCCTCTGGCTCGCCGGCGCACTCGTCGGCAAGCCGGCCGCGGTCTTCACCTCGACCTCCAGCCCACACGGCGGCCAGGAGGCAACGTTGCTAACGATGCTGATCCCCTTGCTGCATCACGGCATGTTGCTCATGGGCATCCCCTACAGCGAGGGCGACCTGCTGCACACCCGCGGCGGCGGCACCCCTTACGGTGCGTCACACCTGGCCGGCCCGGACAATAAACTGCCGGTGTCGGACGAGGAACGGCGGCTTGCCCAGGCCCTGGGCAAACGTCTGGCCCACACCGCGCTGACACTGGCGCACGCGCCAACCTGAGCACCGCTGGGCCCTGGCCGTGTCCGCCCGCGCCCTGCAACTGCATCTGCCCATCGAGCTGATCCGCGAGCCGACCTTGGCCGAATTCCTGCCCGGACCCAACGCCGAGGCGGCAGCGGCCATTCGCGGGACCGCCACGGGTCAAGGCGATCCCTTTCTCTTTCTCTACGGCCCGCCCGAAACCGGCAAGACCCACCTGCTCCAGGCCGCCTGTCTCACCGCCGCGGCGGCCAAGCGTCAGGCCCATTTCATCCCTTTGGGTCGGGCCGGGATCGCGCCCGGCATCCTAGAGGACCTGGAGCGGTTGGATCTGGTCGCCGTGGACGATCTGGACCGCATCGCCGGGGACCAGGGGTGGGAACTGGCGCTCTTCAACCTGTTCAACCGGCTGCGCGAATGCGGTCGCGCACTGATCACCAGCGCCGCCGTCGGACCCGCTGACCTGGCGTTGGGTCTGCCGGATTTGCGCTCACGGCTGCACTGGGGGCCGCGCTACCGGCTGCTGCCGCTGACCGAACCGGACTGCGAGCAACTCCTGGTCGAGTCCGCCCGACGCCGCGGAATGGCCGTCGGCGCGGAAGTGACGCGCTACATCCTGACCCACCATCCGCGCAATCCGTCCGCGCTCCTGGACCTGGTGGAACGCGTCGACCGACTGTGCCTGCGCGAGCAGCGCCCGCCGACCATCCCGGTGGTGCGGCGGGTCATGCGCGGCGAATCGGCCGAGTAGCGCTATTCATCCCGCCAGCCATGGCGGCGGGCCTTGGCCGACCATACCAGCACATACTGCACTCCGCTGACCAGCGTGGTCGCCAGACAGGTCCAGATCAGGGTATCGATCAACCAACCCGGCAGCGGGATCGGCACCGCCTGCATGATCACACCGACCACCAGCACCAGTTGCACCAGCGTGTTGAGTTTACTGATGCGGGTGGGTGCCGCCTCTAGAATCTCGACCCGATAATTGTAAAGCAGCGCCCCGCCGACGATCACCAGATCCCGGAACACCACCGCCAGCACCAGCCACACCGGAATCAACCCCAGCGACCCCAGCACCAGGAAACAGATTACCAACAGGGCCTTGTCGGCCAACGGATCAAGAATGCCGCCCAGCCGACTCTGCCAGCCGTAGTGCTTGGCCAGAAAACCGTCGACACCATCGGATACGCCGGCAACCGCAAACAGCGCCAGCGCCCAGCCGAACTCATGGGACAACAACAGCCAGACCACCGGGATCACGGCGGCCAGGCGCAGTGCGCTGATGATATTGGGTATGTCCTTAAGCCTCACGTGAATCACCTGTAGCGCCGCGCGGCGGCGAGCACGGCGGATGCTAGCGCCCCACGGCGTTCTTGGGAAGCCGTACGGTCACTTGGGACAACAAAGTATCGCCCAGTCCGGCAGAATGCGGCAAACCAAGGCCACACCTGGAACTCCGGTGGCGGTGCACCGCGGCAACCATCGTCCGGTTCAGTCGCTCAGGGCTGCGACCAGGACGGCCAGGCGGGGCTGTCGCTGGTAGAATCGCCGGATGTCATCCATCGGAGCCGCTCGCGTGACCCAGGAAACCCCGCCACCCCCGTCCCTCAGCTACCGTGACGCCGGCGTCGATATCGACGCCGGCGCGGCCCTGGTCGAGCGGATCAAGCCGCTGGCGGCCGCGACCTTCCGCCCGGGCGTGGTGACCGGGCTGGGCGGCTTCGGCGCACTGTTCGCGCTGCCGGTCCAACACTATCGGGAGCCCATCCTGGTCTCCGGCACGGACGGGGTCGGCACCAAGCTCAAGCTCGCCATCGCGCTCAAGCGCCACGACACCATCGGCATCGATCTGGTCGCGATGTGTGTCAACGATATCCTGGTCAGCGGCGCCGAGCCCTTGTTCTTTCTGGATTATTACGCTTCCGGTCGGCTGGATTTGGAGGTCGCCACCGCGGTCATCACCGGCATTGCCCGCGGCTGCGCACTGGCCGGCTGCGCCCTGACCGGCGGTGAGACCGCCGAGATGCCCGGCATGTACGGCGCCGACGACTACGATCTGGCGGGTTTCTGCGTCGGTATTGCCGAGCGCTCCGAACTGATCCTGCCGGACCGGGTGCGCCCCGGTGACCGGCTGATCGGGATCGGCTCGTCCGGCCCCCATTCCAACGGCTACTCGCTGATCCGCAAGGTCATCGAGGTCACCGGGGCGGACCTGAACAAGGACCTGGAGGGAGCAACGCTCGGCGCCCGGTTACTCGCCCCGACCCGCATCTATGTCCGCTCGGTGCTGGCGCTGACGCGGGCGCTACGCGTCCACGCACTGGCGCATATCACCGGCGGCGGCATCACGGAGAACCTGCCGCGGGTGCTCCCGGAAGGCACCTGTGCACGCGTCGACATGGATAGTTGGCAGCGCCCGGCGGTCTTCGACTGGCTGCAGCGCCAGGGCGGCATCGCCGAAGCGGAGCTGCGCCGCACCTTCAACTGCGGGCTGGGAATGGTGGTCTGCGTGGCCCCGGAGGACGCCGACACCGCGCTGGCGATGCTGACCGCCGCCGGGGAGCAGGCCTGGCCGCTCGGTGCGGTCGAGTCGACATCCGGCGCGCCGCGGGTGGTCTACGCGGATGCCGCGGACCATGACTGAGACCGCGGCCGTCATGGGGCCGCCACTTTCGGTGGTGGTGCTGATTTCCGGGTCCGGCAGTAACCTCCAGGCGCTGATCGATGCGCAGGACGCCTGGCCCTATCGCATTGTCGCGGTCATCAGCAACGAGCGGACCGCCCTCGGTCTGGAACGGGCACGGCGCGCCGGCATCCCCACCGCGGTGGTCAGTCATCGCGCGTGCGCCGATCGGGCGGCCTTCGATCAGGCCCTGATCGCGACGATCGACCGCCGGACGCCCGGCCTGGTCGCGCTGGCCGGTTTCATGCGGATTCTCACCCCCGCGTTCGTCGCGCATTATGCCGGGCGGATCCTCAATATCCACCCGTCGCTGCTCCCTAAGTTCCGCGGTCTGAACACCCATCGACGCGCCCTGGAGGCCGGCGAGCACGAACATGGGGCAAGCGTCCACTTCGTCACCGCCGAACTCGACGGCGGCCCGGTGATCCTGCAGGGCCGGGTACCGATCCTGCCAGGCGATGACCCGGAGCAACTGGCCGCGCGCGTACTGACGGCGGAGCATCGGCTCTACCCGCGGGTCGTCGGCTGGTTTGCCCAGGGGCGCTTGCGGCTCGGGGTGGATGGCCGGGCGCTGTTCGACGGGACCGTGCTCGACGCGCCGCTGCGCCTGGACGATCCGATTCCCGGCCAGGTTTAGGCGCGATGCCGTTCGCTAGGTTCCGGTCTTGCTATTGGTGGACTCACTGGAACGCTCACTGCTCCCCGCGGAGAAACCGGCCGTCAGCATCTTCTGGAACATGTCCCAGGAGGCCATGGTGCCAGCCATATAGGGCTGGAACAGTTTCATCGGGTCATAGCCGTCGACGCCCGCCGTCATGCGCGCGCGGATATCGTCCATGAGCTGCTGCTGGAACGCCTCGACATCGGGCAGACCGACCAGCTTACGCATCTCGGCGGGGGTGATATCGAAGTTGAGTGTAATTTTCATGCAAGAGTCCTCGGATCTCGGTTTCTCGGGCGGTGCCGAACGCCAACCCGCCGCGCGGACCGCGCCTGCTAGCACCCCTTGTCGGTATCAGCCACTGTGACCGACCCAGACGACCGCTGCAAGCCGTAACAGCGCGGGCCGGGAACCGTCAGTGGCGGCTGGTCCGCGGCACCGCGGCCGTCGGCAACGGCTCATCCACCGCCAGCGTGCGGCGCACCCGGCGGCCGATCAGCACGCAGGCACGCTCGAAAGCACGGCTCGCCTCGCGGGCGTTCCACTCCCAATCGGACGGATGGGAGGCGGCCTCGAACTGCCAATGACCGGTCATCAGCACGGCACCGATCCGCACTTCCAAGGTCCAGTCACGCCAGACCTGCTCGGATTTGCCGTCCTCCACAAACTCCTGTTCCACCAGCCGCACGTAGTTACCGGCGCTGTCGTCCATCGCCAGCACATTGGATTGCACCAGAGACTCGTCCACGCAGCTCGCCCAACCCGTATGCACGGCACTCGCGGTCCCCATCAAAGCGTGGATCAGGAGGGCCGGTGTCGTGGCCAGCATGAGTGGCGTTTCCCAATCCGGCTCACCCGTATCGACTTCGTTGGTCATCGTTGCCCCCTCGTGTTGCGGCCCCGGCACGCGGGCCTGCCAGTCCGCACAGTGTATACCGATCGGTCTTGCGTCTGCGGCGATTTACAGGATGGGTTTACGCCCGGCGGCAAAAACCGGTATGGTGCCATCCAAGCAAGACCAAGGGTAACAGTCGATGAAGGTCGCGATCTTTTCAGATGTACAGGCCAACTTCCCGGCCATGGAGGAAGCGGTCGCACGCATCCTCGCGTGGCGCCCGGAGCTGGTGGTCATGGCCGGTGATCTCGTCAACCGCGGCCCCAGGAGCCTGGACTGCCTGGAACTGTTCGACGGACTGCGGCATGGTCAGGGCTGGCTGCCGGTGCAGGGCAACCACGAAACCTGGATCCACCGCTGCCGCCGGGAGGCGGCGCGCACGCCCCTGGAAGCGGATCTGCGGCGCTTTGCCGACTGGACCCTGGCCCAGGTGCAACCGCGACTGGACGCCATGACCGACTGGCCGGACCACCTGTGCTTCCACGGCGGCACCGATGACAGTTGGGTGCACGTCACCCACGGCACCATGGCCAGCAACCGCGAGGGGATTTCGGCCGGCGTCCCGGATGAGGCGCTGCGCGGCAAACTCCCCCCCGACATCGCGCTTTTTGTCACCGCCCACACGCATCGGCCGCTGGAACGGGTGCTGGACGGCACCCCGATCCTCAACGTCGGCTCGGTTGGCTCCCCCTTCGACGGCGATCCGCGCGGCAGCTATGCCCAACTGGAATGGCACGGCGGGCGCTGGCATTGGCAAATCCTGCGCTTCGACTACGATCGCGACCAGGCGCAGCGCGACTTTCTGGAGTCCGGGTTCATCGAGGAGGGCGGCCCGCTGGCGCGCATCCTCTACGAGGAATGGCGTCAGGCGCGGCTCTTCATGCCGCTGTGGCGGCGCGACTTCGAGCCCGCGGTCCTGGCCGGCGAGCGCGCCCTGGCGCCGGCGGTCCAGGATTTCCTGGCCTACATCGACGCGCTCTGATTCAATGCCGCGCCGCGCGGCTGATCCGGCCCGCCCGGTCCCGCGGCACGCAAACGCACCTTTGATAGTGAAATCTCATGGCCGACACCGACAGCATCCGCCGTTTCCTCTTCGAAGACACCGGTATCCGCGGCAACCTGGTCCACCTGGACGCCAGTTGGCGCGCCGTACTCGACGCTCACCCCTATCCGAAGGCAGTGCGCATCCACCTGGGCCAATCGCTGGCAGCGGTCACCCTGCTCAGCGCCATCGTCAAGTTCGAGGGCTCCCTGATCCTGCAGGTGCAGGGCGAGGGACCGCTGCGCACCCTGGTCGCACAGGCCACCAGCGCACGCACCATCCGCGGCGTGGCCCGCTGGGAGGCCGAGGTTCCCTACGGCGCGCCCCTCTCCACATGCTGCGGCGCCGGCCGCCTGGTGTTGACCATCGAGCGCGGTGACGGCGCGCCTTATCAGGGGGTCGTCCCACTGGTCGGCGACGACATCGCGCAGGCCCTAGGGCGCTATTTCGAGGCGTCCGAGCAGATCCCCACCCGGCTGTGGCTGGCGGCGGACGGATCGCGCGCGGCCGGGCTGCTGCTGCAACGCCTGCCCTCCGATGCCGACAGCGATGACTGGGGACGCGTCGGCCTGCTGGCCGCCACCGTCAAACCCGCCGAACTCCTGGAACTGCCCGCCGCGGAACTGCTGCACCGGCTGTTCAACGAGGAATCGGTCCGGCTCTTCGACTCCGAGCCGATCGCCTTCCGCTGCGGCTGCTCGCGCACCCGCATCGAAGAGATGCTGCGCATCATGGGCGAAACCGAGGTCCAATCCATCGTCACCGAGCAGGGCGAGTTGCAGGTCACCTGCGAATTCTGCAACCGCACCTACCGACTGGATGCCGTGGACGCCGGCCAGTTGTTCGCCGCCAGCACCAGGCACGCCTCGCCGACCCTGCGGCAATAACCGTCGGAACGTAGGATGCGGTGAGGCACGAACCGCATCATCCACGATTCACCAGTTTGCAGCACCGCAGGCACGGCCTCGATCAAGATTCCGGCCACTTGGGCTCGCCGGGTGCGTCGTCAGGCCATCCTGGCCTGACACCGTCAGGGCTGGAAGCCCTGACTACGCACGCCGTCGGCCGGGATTACGATCAAGGCCCAGGCACCAAACACGCTCATTTCCGGCTAAACTGCCCCTTCGGATTGAACCGCCCCCCGACCGACCTACCGGATGCAGCCCTTGTGAGCGACCTCCCCAGCCTGTTGCAACCCCTCCTCGGCCTGATCCTGATCACCACGCTGGCCTGGGGCCTGAGCGAGGACCGCCGGGCGGTGCGTCCGCGGCTCGTCATCGGCGCCCTGGCGCTGCAACTCCTGCTCGCCGTCGTGCTGCTCAAGCTGCCCGCCGCCAAGGGCTTCTTTCTCGGCCTGAACCAACTGGTGCTCGCCATCCAGGCGGCGACCCAGGAGGGCACCGCCATGGTTTTCGGCTACCTGGGCGGCGGGCCACTGCCCTTCGACCTGGTGCGCCCCGAGAACAGCTTCGTGCTGGCCTTCCGCGCCCTGCCCCTGTTGCTGGTCATCAGCGCGCTCTCGGCCCTGCTGTTCCACTGGCGCATCCTGCCGCTGGTGGTCCAGGGCTTCGCCTGGGTGCTGCGCCGCACCCTCGGCACCGGCGGGCCGCTCGGCCTGGCCGCCGCCGCCAACGTCTTCGTCGGCATGACCGAGGCCCCGCTGCTGATCCGGCCTTATCTCGCGGGGCTGTCGCGCAGCGCCCTGTTCGGCGTCATGACCTGCGGCATGGCCACCGTGGCCGGCACCGTCATGTTCCTCTATGCCGGCATCCTGGGGCCGGTGATCCCCGACGCCATGGGCCACATCCTCACCGCCTCGCTCATCAATGCCCCGGCCGCGCTGCTGATCGCCGGCCTGCTGGTCCCGGAAACGCGCGACGCCGCCGCGGACCCCGTGCCCATCGTCCCCGAGACCAACAGCGCCATGGACGCCATCACCCGCGGCACCCTGGACGCCATCCCGCTGTGGCTGAACATCATCGCCATGCTGGTGGTCATGGTCGCCCTGGTGGGGATCGTCAATCAGACCCTGGGACTGCTGCCCGACGTGGCCGGCGCCCCGCTCACCGCGCAGCGCGCCCTGGGCTGGGCCATGGCCCCGGTGGTCTGGCTGATCGGCATCCCCTGGGCCGAGGCCACCACCGCCGGCGCCCTGATGGGCGTCAAGACCATCCTGAACGAACTCATCGCCTACCTGCAACTCGCCGCCCTGCCCAACGGCGCCCTGAGCGAACGCAGCGCACTCATCATGACCTACGCCCTGTGCGGCTTCGCCAACTTCGGCAGCCTCGGCATCCTGATCGGCGGGCTGGGCGCCATGGCCCCGCAGCGGCGACCGGAGATCGTCGGGCTGGGGATGAAATCCATCTTGGCCGGGACCCTGGCGACCCTGATGACCGGCGCAGTGGTGGCTATGTTGATTTGATCAAGGAGCGCCGACTTTGGATCATCTCGTATCCGCCAACCGGATCGGCCGAACCGTAGGGTGCGGTGAGGCACGAACCGCACCGCGGACAAGAGGTGCCGCACGGAACGAACCGCAAACACGTGGTGCGGTTCGTTCCTCACCGCACCCTACCGAGCCGGACCACCCCTGGTACGTGCCGATTCACGCCGACGATCCGGCGAAGGACCCGATCCCGCGGCTGTGGCAGCGGTTCGATCTCGCCGAGTCCGCGAGCGTCCATCTGCTCACCGGCTTTCGCGGCAACGGCAAGAGCACCGAACTGCGGCGCCTGCGCAAGTTTGTTTGGGACGGGGTTTTCGGTAGGATGGGCAGAGCGAGAGCGATGCCCATCCTCACGCATCGCGGTGGCCGGATGGACATCGCTCTCGCTCTGCCCATCCTACGCGCGTCTGCGACCGCACCCCACCATGAAGTTCTATTTGCGCTTTTCGCGTTCATTTGCGGCAAAATCCGCTTTCGCAATCCACTGACGGGGCTGACCATGGGCGAAGACATCCGCGGCTATTGCTGGAATTGCGGTCACGGACTGACCCGGCTCGATCTGGGGCGGGAGACCGACTGCCCCGGCTGCCGCAAGCCGACGCACTGCTGCCGCAACTGTCGGCATTTCGCCCCAGGGCGGCCAAATGAGTGCATGGAGCCCCAGGTGGAGCGGGTGGTCGACAAGATCCGCGCCAACTTCTGCGAGTTCTTCGAGCCCAACTCCAAGGCGCCGACAGACACCGCGGTCGTGGACGCCGACGCCCTGCGGCGGGCGGCCGAGTTGCTGTTCGGCCCGCGTCAGTAGCGCATTCGTTTCGGCAATTTTCCCCCAATAACGACGTGCAATAGGCTGACGGTGCCGTTGCGACCTCGATCATCGTTCCGGCCGGGCGCGTCGGTCCGCACAGCGGACCCTACGGTAAGGCCGCGTTCCGTAGGGTCCGCTGTGCGGACCAGCGGACCAGCGGACCAGCGGACCACCGGCCTCAGTTTGGAACTGCCGGCGCCGACGCAACCGCGCTCAGGCCGCGCACGAATGTTGTATGCTCGGACCGAATACCAACCAACCGACGGTGAAACCCGATGAAGCCCACTGCGCACATCAGACCGGTCAGCTACATCAAGGCGCATGCGGCGGAGTTGATTCGGCAGATTCAGGAGGCCCGGGAACCCGTGATCGTCACCCGGAACGGCGAGGCCAAGGCGGTGTTGCAGGACATTGCCAGCTACGAGGAAGACCGAACGAGAAACCGGGGACAACAGAAACCGGGAACAGACCACGGTTTCCGCTCTGGCGAGGAAAAACACCGAAGCCATTGGCTTAGAAGGGATGCCACAGGACCACAATCATTTTCCAATGAACGCAATAGTAGCGTCCAACACATAGAGCAACCCTGAGTATTGTCTCTGAGCGTTTCCAGTGAACATACTTTGGACGAAGTATCTTATTTATCGGGCAGAACTGCGGGGCTTTGAAGTGCCTCAACTTGAACAGATCCTCCGATACACCGAGGAACGGTACTTCGATACAGTGACTCATCGGATGGTTGCGGTTGGCAAACATCGCGACTATCTTGTAATGATTCCTTACGACATCGCCGATGACCAAACGATAACGCCTGTCACTGTTCACGCGACGAGCAGGCAACAAGTAGCATACCGACTCAAGAGCAGAAGATTTAACAAATGACTCACACCAAGATGACTTATTTTGAAGATGTCGATACGCTTCACCTTTCTATTGCAGATGATGCGGAAGCGGGAAGCGTCGAGATCAGCCCTGATGTTACAGCCGAGCTAAACGCAGATGGCGAGCTAATTGGCGTTGAAATTATCAATGCGAGTTCCTACTTGCGAGACACGATTCTTGAGTCGGCGCAGGCAAGACTACTTCAGCTATCGAAAAAGGTCGCCTAACTCGTCGGAAAAGCGAGCAATCAGGACAAGCAATCAGGGACAGACAAGCAATCAGCGAAGCAATCAGGGACAAACCACCTTTTCCGAAAGTCGAATAGAAATACGCCTAACGGGTGACCAAGGAACGAGCACGCGATAAGCGTTACTACGGTATACAAGAGGTTTTTCGCATGACGACGTTTGAAGAAGTAAAATCTGATATCGAAGCTCTGCCGCACCGGGAGTATATGAAGCTCACACATTGGTTATCCGAACGTGACTGGCAGGCTTGGGATGAAGAAATCGAAAGAGATTCTGCCGCAGGAAAACTTGATTTCTTGATCGAGGAAGCCGTTGAAGAGAAAAAGGCCGGGAGTCTTCGCAGCCTGTGAAGCACAAGACAACGGAGCGCTTCTGGAGTCGCTAACGGTTGTGCTAATACGCTAGCTAGTCAGGGGCACGCGCCACTTTAGCCCATTCGTTAGGGAAGATGAATATCCCCTGTGGGAGCGGCGTCCCGCCCCGATGCGGTGGCGCGGTAATCTGCAACTACGCGCCCGGCCCCATCGCGGCGGGACGCCGCTCCCACAGGGTCGCTGCGCGACTTTCACGGTAAAGCCTCAACCTCCAGTGCGGACGGTCCGTGCACTGGCCGGAACGGTCACCAAAGCCCGCCCGGTCCTCGCCCGCGAGCCGGACCTTGACCTTGATCAAGCCGGGTGCGCGGATTTGTTGGTAGATCTGTCCGCACCCCAATACCCCGTGCCCTTTCGACCTCCTCGTCTGCGTCCGCGTGAAACGTCGTTCGAGCCGGCGCCAGCCGGCTCGTTCTTACACGTTTCGGCCTTACTGGCTCAACTTCCGAGGCCAGCATCGAGGCTGGACTTGCCATGGCAGATCGCTTGTGTAAGCTTGCGCAATAGGAGTTGAGATCATGCCGTATCCGGTGTATGCGCATCCAGGCGACGCGGACCACGCCCACTGCGTCACGATCCCCGATTTCCCCGGTTGTTTTTCAGCGGCCGCGGTGCCGGTGTGCCATGAGTCACCCGAGGTTGCACGCTATGAACCCGATCGTCATTGCCGTTGCCGCGAACGCGCGCCATGGCGTTTCCAAGCAGACCCGGCCGAGCATCCGTCTGCTGGCGGGGCTTGGGGTCGAGGGTGATGCGCATTGCGGGGTCGCCGACAGGCACCGCTTCCATGTCAGACGCCATCCGGCCCGGCCGAATCTGCGGCAGGTGCATCTGATACAGAGCGAACTCTTCGCCGAGCTGGCTGCGCGCGGCTTCGCGATCGAGCCGGGCAGCATGGGCGAGAACATCACCACGCGGGGCCTCGACCTCCTGTCGCTCCCGCGCGGCACCACGCTGTCCATCGGGGGCGAGGCCGTGATTCAGCTCACGGGTTTACGCAGCCCCTGCTCCCAACTCGATACCTACCGGCCCGGACTCATGGCGGCGGTGCTCGACCGCGCGCCGGACGGCAGTCTCATCCGCAAGGCCGGGGTCATGGGTGTCGTCGTGAATGGGGGAACCGTCGTTACGGGGGACGCGATTCGACTGACCTTACCGGCCGATCCTCATCAAGGGCTCGAACCGGTCTAGCGCCCGGCGCTATCCGGAGTTCGGGTGGTAATCGCCAGCGGTTTGGGAAGAGCCTGGCGATTGAGGATCAACCGTCTTCCGAAGCGCCGACACCCGCCGCCAAACCCTCGGCCACCAGCGCGCGCAGCGTAATCAGCGCGGTGGTGAGTTCGCTGGAATCGCTGTCGCCCGGATAGACGACATAGGCCGGCAGCGTCAGGGTCGGCGCCCCCTTGATCCGATGCAGACAGCCGCCCCGCAGATAGCCGGCGGCCACGCGCTCGGGCACGAAGCAGGTGCCGCCATTGCCGAGGATCAACTGCAGGCCGAGCCAGCCGATGTTGGCGGTCTGGGCCGGCCGCTCCAGGTCGGGATAGACCTTGCGGTGCTGGGCGTAGAAGGTCGGCCCCCAATCCACATAGACATAGCCGTCGTCCGGCGGGGAGCGCTCAGGCGCGTCGCCGACAAGGATCAGGGTCTCATCGAACAGGTGTTCGACCTGGATACCCGCGCCTTGCTGGGGACTGTACATGAGGGCGAGATCCATGGTGCCGGCGATGATGCGGCGCATCAGATCCTCCTCGAAGCCGATCTCGGTGTTGAGCGAGATGTCCGGCGCCGCCGCACGCATGCGCCCGGCCCAGCGCGGGAGAAACGTGTCCCAGAGCGCGATACGCGCGCCGATCGTCAGACTGGCGCGGAAGCGGCTTGGCAGGCCGACATCGTGACACGCCTGCTCAAAAGTGAGGAGCAGGGTCTTGGCGTGACGCAGGAAGCGCTGCCCGGCCGGGGTCGCAACCGTCGGAGATCGGACGATGATCGAAGTGAGAGTTTCCATGAAGGCCACCCAGGAACCCCTGAAGCACACCCCCGTCGTGCTGCGCCTGGACGCGGACGGCAGCGAGACCCCGGCGGTGCTGACCGACCGCGCCGGCATGGCGAGCTTCGACCTGCCGCCGACCAGCGGCGCGGTCCTGGTCTCCGGGGTCGTGCGCTACCAGGGCCGGCTCGCGGGGGAGATCCCGATCGCGCTCTGGTCCATGACCCAATCCGAGCGGGACTCGCGCGGGCTCCCCGGCACGTTTCCGGCCGGCAGTAATGCCTACCCGAGCATGACGACCCGCACGCTCCAGGTCGGTGACCGCGCCATCCTGACCGACAGCGAGGGCTATCTGGTTGACCCCTCGGACTGGTCGGAGGACTTCGCGCGCGCCCTAGCCGCGCAGGAGGGGCTGCCCCTGACCGGGGAGCACTGGGAGCTGATCCGCTTGCTGCGCGCGCGCTTCGCCCGCAACGGCATCCAGACCACGGTACGCGACATGATCGTTCACTTCCGCGAGGTCTGGGGGCCAGAGCGCGGCAGCAACCGCTATCTTCACCAGATTTTTCCGCGCGGCGGGCCGCAGAAGCAGGGCAATCGGCTGGCGGGACTGCTGCGGACCAAGGGCGAGCATTGAGGCGATTGCCGACAGTTTGGATACTGGTCAGTGTAGGTGCGACTTCAGTCGCACCTGCGTCCGAGTCGGTGCGACTGAAGTCGCATCGACATCCGAGCCGATGTTGGGTGGTATCGGGTGGTCCGGAAATCGCCTAAGCTGACGGTCACGCGCGGCCTTCGACTCCAGCCGCACCATCGCGATCGACGAACAGGCGTTACAACGCAGGAGCATGGCATGACCGAGCACTTCACTGAGCAGGCCTTCCTGCCGCTCAACATCGCGATCCTCACCGTCTCGGATAGCCGGGGCGAGGACCAGGACACCTCCGGACACTTTTTGCGGGAGCGCGCCGAGACGGCCGGGCACCGGGTCGTCGCCAAGCTGATCGCACCCGATGATGTCTATCAACTGCGCGCGGTCGTCTCGGGCTGGATCGCCGACCCCGAGATCAACGTCGTCCTCAGCACCGGCGGGACCGGCGTGACCGGACGCGACAGTACCCCCGAGGCCGTCCTGCCGCTGTTCGACAAGGAGATCGAAGGCTTCGGTGAGCTGTTCCGCCAGATCTCCTTTGCCGAGATCGGCGCCTCGACTATCCAGTCCCGCGCCTTCGCCGGCCTGGCCAACGGCACCTTTGTCTTCTGTCTGCCCGGTTCGACCGGCGCCTGCCGCACCGCCTGGGAACACATCCTGCTGCAGCAACTGGACATCCGCACCCGGCCCTGCAACTTCGCCCAGCTCATCCCGCGTCTGCGCGAGCGCTGAGGGGCACGCCATGGCGACCCAGAACGACTGCGGATCGACCTCCGAGCGGCGTCCGACCCTGAGCAAGCAGGAGGCGATCGAGGTCCTGCTCACGCGGGTCCAGCCGATCGCCGACCTTGAACGTATCGCGACCGAGTTCGGGCTCGGGCGCGTACTGGCCACCCCGGTGACCAGCACCATCCCTGTCCCCGGCTGGGACAACAGCGCCATGGACGGCTATGCCATCCACCACGCGGACCTGGCCGTGCAGGACGGACGCCTGCGGGTCACCCAGCGCATCCCGGCCGGAACCACCGGCACGCCGCTGGAGCCCGGGACCGCAGCGCGCATCTTCACCGGCGCGCCGATCCCCGCGGGCGCCGACACCGTGGTAATCCAAGAGGTGTGCACGCGCGCGGGCGAGACGGTCGTCATCCCGCTCGACGCCAAGGCAGGAGCGAACATCCGGCGCGCGGGCGAGGACATCCAGGCCGGCGCGCGGGTGATCGCCGCCGGCACCCGGCTGGCGCCCCAGCATCTGGGTCTCGCCGCCTCGGTCGGCGTGGCCGAGCTGCAGGTCCATCGACGCCTGAGGGTCGCCATCGTGGCGAGCGGCGATGAGTTGGCGATGCCCGGCGCGCCGCTGGGGCCGGGCCAAATCTACAATTCCAACCGCTATACGCTGCGGGGGCTGCTTCAGGGTCTTGGCTGCGAGATCCTGGATCTGGGCATCGTTGCGGACACCCTCGATGACACCATCGAAGCCCTGCGCCGTGGCGCGGCGGTGGCGGATCTGATCGTCGCCAGCGGCGGCGTCTCGGTGGGCGAGGAGGACCATCTCAAGCCCGCGGTGGAACGGCTCGGCCGCCTGGATCTCTGGAACATCGCCATGCGCCCCGGCAAGCCGGTCGCCTTCGGCCGGGTCGGCGAGACGCCCTTCTTCGGCAGCCCCGGCAACCCGGTGTCACTGTTCGTGACCTGCTGTCTCTTCGCCCGTCCCCTCATCCTGCACATGCAGGGCGTGACCGGCGATCTGACACCACGCACCCTCAAGCTCCGCGCCGGCTTCGACTGGCCCAAGCCGGACCGACGCACCGAATTCCACCGTGCCCGGCTGGAGACCGGCGAGGACGGTGAACTGGAACTGGCGGTCTATCCCACCCGCTCCTCCGCGGTCCTGTCATCGGTCGCCTGGGCGGAAGGTCTGATCGAGATCGCGCCCGGCCAGGTGATCCAACGCGGGGACCGGGTCGACTTCATCCCCTTCGCCAATCTCTTCCACTGAGACCGCCACCGTGATCCGCATCCTGTATTTCGCCCGTTTGCGCGAACAGCTCGGATTGGCCGAGGAAACGTTTGCCTGCCCGTCGCAGATCGAGACAGTGGCCGACCTACTTGTCCACCTGCGCGGACGCGGCGGGGTCTGGGCCGAGACGCTGTCCGAAGACAAGCGGCTGATGATGGCCGTGAATCAGGAGATCGTTCGCCCCGAGGCGCCGATTCGAGATGGAGACGAGGTCGGGATCTTTCCGCCAGTCACCGGGGGATAACGCCGGGCCACAGGCCCTTTGCCAAGACATCGGGGGATTTGGCACAGAATCTCCGGCAATCGCCCAAGCATGATCCAGATCTCGATTCCTGGACCAAGGTATCGGTACCCTAGGTGTCAAAGGACAGCGACGCCTTGAGTATCTGAACCATTTACACCTTGCGATGGATCCCGACATCACAACATGAACGAACGCAAGCCCGGGCACAAGATCGGCGCCGCGACCGGCACCCTACCGCCGGAGCAGCGGCGTCACGACGTCCAGCAGCGCATCGCCGACCTGGAAAACCACGAAAAAGAATTGAAAGCCGGCGTTGCTGCGGCCGCGACCGCCGCGGCGGCTAAACGCAAGGAACTCAAAGACCTTCAAGCACAGACAGTCAACGTCACGACACAACGGGATCGGATTCTCGCCGAAATCGAGGCGGATTTCCGGGCGAAGCGCAGCGAGTATGAAAACGCCCTTGCGCAAGTCAAGGCAGACATCAAGGCTGAACGCGTATCGGCCAGCTTGATCCGTGAGCAGGAGACCGAGCGGCTTCGGCATGAGCTTGCGGAGATACGCACCAGTCATGACGAGTCGCTCAGGGATCTGGCGAATCAGAGCAAACAACTGACCGACTCCGTCCGGAAGCAGGCCGACCGCCTCTTTGAACTCAGATTCATTACCAAAGAGCAACGCGCCACACTCCTTGGTTTGCACCAGTTGGATGCCGCAACGCAGACGAGCGACTGGCCGACGCTCACCGATCTGCAGGGAGGTTATCCCCAACTCGCCTCGCACCTCCAGCGCTACCTGTACCGCAAGCAGATCATCTATCCGCGCGCACTGCTTGCTACCTTCCATGCCTTGATGCTGACCGGCGACTTTGTCATCCTTTCCGGCCTGTCCGGTTCAGGCAAGACCATGCTCGTCAAGTCCTATGCCCAAGCGACCGGGAACATGGCACACATCATTGCGGTCAAGCCGAACTGGACCAGTGCCGAAGACTTAATCGGTTACTACAATCCGCTGCAGCGCAGCTATCTCACCACGCCCTTCCTCGATGCGCTCCTCACCGCGCAGCGCGATCCGCAGCGGTTGCACATCATCTGTCTCGACGAGCTGAATCTGGCGCGTATTGAGTATTATTTTGCCGATTTTCTCTCCGCTTTGGAAGAGCGCGACGAACCACCGACCATTGCACTGTACGCGGACGAGGAAGCCGGGCATGTCCATACCGAATTCAAGCTGTTGGTCGACAGTCTGATGGACGCGGGCGCGGGCAAGGACCTGCAGGATCTCGATGCCGTTCTGGAAGATCGCGAGACCCTTGCCACACTCAAGGATCGGCTCGGTATGGACGACGGCGAATCCGTTCTGCACACCCATGCCCGGTTGCGGCGCATGGTCGCGGGCATACTCAAGGTGCCGTCCCGGCTGCGCATTCCAACGAATGTCCGCTTTGTTGGTACAGTGAACATGGACGCGACCACTCACTACCTTTCGCCGAAAGTGCTGGACCGCGCCCATGTGCTTCAATTTCAGAGCCCGCTGCACTATTGGCAACAAGTGATCAAAGAGATCGGCGACAGCCCCCTGCCTGAGACCGGCGTGCGCATTCCCGCGACCGAGTTCCCACGCGAGCCCTATCCGGCGTTCGCGCCCCATGCTGCCGATGCGGTTTCGCAGGTGCTGTTACACTGGGCCAATTACTATCTGGAACCCATGGGCATCGAGATCGGACTGCGGCTGATTCGGCAAGCCGCCGCCTTTCAGCAAAGCCTCGGTCTGCTCCTGGAAAAAGGGATATCGAAGGAGGCACGTGATGCCTTAGTGCTGAATCAACTCGTCAAGCAAAAGCTGCTGCCGCGCTTTTCATTTGATGGCAAACAGCGCTCGCGCCAGAGCGACGAAACCGTAGCGAGCATCATGTCACAGTTTCAGAACGAGGTCGCCGATCGGTTGACAGAAGCACCGGCGCGTGATGCCAAGGATGAACTGCGCATGCTGATCAAGCGCGCGGAAGCCAATGACGGTATTTTCAATTACTGGTCCTGACCATGGCGCAGCCGCCGTTTGAACTTCGCATCATTCGGGTGACCTGGGAAAAGAAGGATACCCCGTCGCGTATTGAGCTCGCCCGCTCGCCAATCCAGTTGTTCGACAATGGCCGCGGCGGGTATACCGGAGAGACTTTCGCTTATCCCGAGGTCAGCCCCAACCAGGTGGGTCAACTTGGAGTGACGGTGGACACAGAGGATACGCCACTGCTGATACTCGCCAACGGCACAGGCTGGCCGCTGAGCGCGGTACGTGCCGACGACTCACGCATCTGGTGGATCGAGAAAGGCGATTGGAACAAGCAACACCAAAGCCACGCACCCCTGACCCGAAATCATGCCGGCGCAGCGCGCTTACGGATTGGTGCCTATGAGGTGAGCCTGCAGATTTTCATGCCGGGCTTCAGCCCCGATGAGTTCGAGACCTTGGTGGACGAGTTTCGAATCGGCCTGTGGCAACTCATCCTCGACCCGAAGAGCCCGACCACCGTGACGGCGCAACGTCCCGTCGGCGGAGTCAACCAGAATTACCTTGCCGCGGTCCGCGACCATATCCGCTACGCGCGTCGCGCCCTGAACCGGCCGCACAGCGAATTGCGTGAGCACTTGGAAGCTCAACCGCTGGAGCGCGTGCGTCAGACCAGCCGGACCTTTCAGGATCTGGCGCTGCGCGGTTCACCGCGGCGGGTGACCGGCCGCGGTCATGCGCCGTCGTTCGATACCCCGGAAAACCGCCAGTTGCTCGGTATGGCCAGCCGACTGGATCTGTCGCTTCAGGCATTGCGGCGCGCGGCGGAGTCCCGTGCCCTGGAATTCCATCACCGTGCGGACGAGACGCTTCGGCGCGCAACTGTCTTGGATGGCGGCGTTCAAATCTCACCGGAGCGTCTCCGTCAAGAGATCGCTGAATTGCAGGAGCGGTTTTCCACGCTTCAACAGTGTCGAGCACGGTTACTGAAAGACAGCATCGTGAATGGACTTTCAGCACTGGAGTCGGGTTGGGAAATCAAGGTCAAGAGCGAATTGCAGCGATTGGCTCGCCAACAAACAGCCATCGAACAGCCCGGCTATCGCCCCAAGCTCAACCCGAAACAACGACAGCATCAGGAACGCGACCAGCAAGCCGACCTCAACCGAGCCCAGCATCACCAGGCGCAGCGTAATCACTGGACAGTCACGGCCGCCGCGCTGAAAGACCTCAGTGAACAACTAGCACCGGTGCTGAGACGTGCCCGCGACCTTGGTATAGCAAGCACCCTGAGTCTGATCCCCACCGGCTCGATGACCTATGTTCAGGATCCCGATTATCGCGGCGCGCTGGCGGCGTTTCGGCGCGCACTCGAAGCCGCCAACCTCGATCTTTCACTGTTGGATCTGCTCTTCCGCGAGGACCGGGTGGGGATACTGGATCTGCCGAGAGTCTACGAGCGCTGGTGCCTGCTCAAGATCGTGCGCGTGCTGACGGAAGAGTTTCCGTTGGTTCCGGAGCGGCGCTATCAAAGCGATCTGCTGACCGCCCTCTTGGGTCAATGGACTCAGGACAAGCCACTGAGCATCCGCTTCCACGATGAGACCGCGAACCGTACCCTGCTCTTGGAGTATGAACCGCGACTGCTGCTGAACGGCAATTGGCGCACGCCGGATTTCGTCATCACCCTGATCGATTCCCGAGTCACCGAAGCAATGCAGACGGCAAACTTCGGACCCACTGGTCGTCCGAAACTGGTCATGGATGCCAAACTCAACCAGTTCGTGCCGATCGGCTCAGCGGAACGCGGACCGACTCTCGCTGAAAAACTGGCTGAGCTGCTGGATAAAGGCTATGACGAACAGGGCCGCAATCGCGTGTTCGTATTACACCCCGGTCGGGATCAGAGCTCGGTCCAGGAGTGGCAGCGCTATTGCCGCTACGGCGGCGGGCATTTCACGCCGGATCCCGCGACGCGGCCCGAATGGGATAAGGGTCATCCGGACCATCGATTGGGGGCGGTACTTTTGCGTCCAGGGGCGACCGACCCGCTGATCCGGCTCATCATGATGCACTTGTATCTGTTCGCCGACACCGACGCCGGAAGAAATACGCTCGTACCCTTCTGTCCGGCCTGCCGGGGAATGGCTTTCAGCAAGACCGCAACCGAGCACGAAGGCTCGCGCGTTCGGTCCCGGGCAGAACTGTGTGAAAATGAGCACTGCGGGCAACTCGTCGTCCGCAATCAGTGCTGGAGTTGTAATGCCAATCTGTTCAAGCTCGGCACCTACTGGACCTTTCATGACACACGGGCATTGAATCCCTACGACATCAAGTGTCCTCATTGCGGCGAGTACATGATCCAGGCCGAGTCAAGCGACCAAGCCGTGTCCAGGCACCAGACCTGGACTTAGGTGATTTCCGGGAAACGATGTACCAACGTGTAGGGGCGACTTTAGTCGCCCCTAAGGCGATTTCCGTGAATAGGCACCCCGACTGCGCATACGCAGAAAGCCTGTTGGGTTGTAGGGGCGAATGAATTCGCCCCTACACGGCGGTAGATGCTTTCCCGGAAATCACCTTAGAGCAGGCGCAGGCTGCCGGTCCGCGCAGCGGACCCTACGGATTGCGGCCTAAATCCGTGGATCCTCGGTACGGACCAAAGCGCTCCCGCCAATCGCCTAAGGCGCCGCCGAGCGCATCCGTCGCTCCAGCAACGCAATGCTCGCGGCCAGTATCAGCGCCGTCCCCAACAGCAAGGCGCCAACCCAGGGCCGCGACAACAACTCCGGGGCGATCAGCATCACCAGCCCCAAGCCCAGCATCATGAAACCGGACAGCAGCTTGAGCACCCGCCCCTGCTGCTCGGTGAGCTTTCTGGTCCCCAGGGTGTATGTAAAGACCAGGACGATGGCCAAGAGCGGCAGGATATAGATCAGGTTATAGAAGACCAGATAGCCGTAGTGGGCGGCCGGGGTCAGGTCGTGAAGGGTCAGCACGCGAGTGAAGACCATCGGGAATCCGGCGGTGCACAGCAGTTCGTAGCTGTTGGCGGCAAGCGCCAATACGACTGTACCGATCAGCATGGTCCCCAGCCGATCCGCCGTCACCAGTGTCCGCATGCGCTTGAAGAGTCCGGGCTTGGCGCCCTCCGGAATGGACAGGCTGGGACCCTGCTTGAACCAGAAGTAATCCTTGACGTTCAATCCCCCGATAACGAGCGCAACGGCGCTTGCAATGACGGTCACCACCGGCGCCCCGCCGACCACTAGGAAGAGATTGAGCCAGGCCGCCATGAAGAGGAAATAGACCAGCCCGGAGAACAGCACGAAGGTACCGCCGATCAGCAACATGCGCGCCCGGCTGCGGGCGTGGACCAGAAGACTCAACAGAAACAGCAGCACGAAAAAGGCGCAGGGGTTGAAGGCATCCAGCCCGGCGATGACCAGGGTGAACAGCGGCAGCGACAGCGACCCGGCGTCCAGGGTGCCGATGAAGGGCACCTCGATCGTCGGTGCCGGGGTCTCACCGGCGACGGCCGCCGCACCGGCACCAACGGCAACCTCGGCGCCGGTCGCCTGCCGGCAAAAGCGGGCCAACCCGAGGATCCGTGCCCCCATGCCCTGCGCATTGTCATAGCCGGTGAGCATCTGACCGCAGACGAAGAACGCCGGCACCGAGCGCGCGTCCTCGCCGAGTGCCTGGGCCATTTCGACATACCGCTGGGTGTTTTCGCGACTGCTGTTGATCTCGAAATCGCGGACCTCGATCCAGGGCTCCTGATCACGCAACTGCGCCAGGAACGGCAGGGCCTCGCGACAATGGGGACATTGCCTGGACCAGAAGACATAGAGGGGAACGCGCGCCTGGCCCGCGGCATCGGTCGCCACCCACTCGATCGCGCCGGAGGGGGCAGCCCCGGCGTTCGCCGTCAACGCGGACGCAAGCAGGACCCCGAGCGCAAGCGACAGAAACAACAGGACACGACCAGTGAAACGCAAGTGCAGCATGACTCTACCCGAACAGCAGCGCGATGAGACCAGGACACCCAGACCACGGGGCCGGGCGCCTGGCTCCGGAAGATCGGTATTTTACCCCCGAAAGGCTGCCCCCAGTCGGTCGGAAGCAGCGGCACCGGGTGTTAGAATGAACGCCCTGTGATCGCAGACGAACCCAAGCCGCCGCCAGCCGCCTATCCGCTATGACCACGATCGCTGCCGCGCCCGACTGTCCCGACACGTCCCGAGCAGCGTCGGCCGACGTGACGGCCCGCGCATTCACTGCGCGGAGCAACCCATGACGACATCCTGCGACGCACTGCTCACCGAATTGGAGTCCGACGTGCGCATGACCGCCTCCGCCATCGGCTTCGACCGCCTCACCCCGGCGGTCGGCGACGCCCTGCGCCGGGTCCCCCGCCACGCCTTCGTCGCACCTGAACAACGCGACCTGGCCTACGCCAACTATCCCCTGCCCATCGGCAGCGGCCAGACCATCTCACAGCCCTATATCGTCGCCATTATGAGCCAACTGCTCGGGGTCGGCGCCGGGGATCGGGTCTTCGAACTCGGGACCGGGTCGGGCTATCAGGCGGCGGTGCTGGCCGCTTTGGGGGCGGATGTCTACTCAATGGAAATCCTCCCGGAATTGGCCGAGCGGGCGCGCATGACCTTGCAGTTATTGGGTTATGATCAGGTCCAGGTGCGCACCGGAGACGGCTGGCTCGGCTGGCCGCAGGCCGCTCCATTCGACGGCATCATCGTCACCGCCGCGGCCCCGCGCCTGCCCGAGACCCTGCTCGACCAGCTCAAACCAGGCGGTCGGCTGGTGATCCCGATCGGTGCGCCCGGGGGCAACCAGGAACTCGCTGTGTATCGGAAAGGGCCGGCCGGCGCGGTCACCGGCCACAATCTGCTGCCGGTCCGGTTCGTACCGGTGACTGGCGGATTGGGTCGACCAGGGCCGCCTTCGGACGAAGGAGCCTCGCCGCCATGATGCTGCGAGGGCTTCTCGTGCCATGTGACATCATCGTCCGAACGCGGGCGGAGATCCAGCAAACCAACACCGAGCGTATATCGCTCTTTACGCAAATTATTCGAGCAAACGAGCCCGATGCGGGCTCGTGTACTCTCCTACTATGGAGCGGCAGGGATCTCTAAGTCCGTCGCGGCCGAGGTCCCGAACTCGGTCGTGATCTTCATCTTGATGATGCACGAACGACCGTCGTTGCAGCGAGATGGCGGGATGTTTGCGGGCAACTGGAAGTTTATCCCCGTTTCGTCGCTGTAATCGACTGGTATCGGATCGCCCCACTGCGTGTTGTCCGCGTCGATCAGGGTCACCGTGGAGTTTCGTGTACAATAGGACGCATTGACCCAGATCACCCATGGGTCATAGTCCGTTACGACACCCAAGCGCTGAATGCTTGGCGGTGGTACATCACCGACAAATTCAACCGGAAGCTTCAGGTCCGCGGTGGCCGAGGTCCCGAACTCGGTCGTGATCTTCATCTTGATGATGCATGAACGGCCATCGTTGCAGCGAGACGGCGGAATGTTTGCGGGCAACTGGAAGTTTACCCCCGTTTCGTCGCTGTAATCGACTGGTATCGGATCGCCCCACTGCGTGTTGTCCGCGTCGATCAGGGTCACCGTAGAGTTTCGTGTACAATAGGACGCATTGACCCAGACCACCCACGGGTCATAGTCCGTTACGACACCCAAGCGCTGAATGCTTGGCGGTGGTGCATTGACAAACTCGACCGGAAGTTTCAGGTCCGCGGTGGCCGAGGTCCCGAACTCGGTCGTGATCTTCATCTTGATGATGCATGAACGACCGTCGTTGCAGCGAGACGGCGGGATGTTTGCGGGCAACTGGAAGTTTACGCCCGTTTCGTCGCTGTAATCGACTGGTATCGGATCGCCCCACTGCGTGTTGTCCGCGTCGATCAGAGTCACTGTGGAGTTTCGTGTGCAATAGGACGCATTGACCCAGACCACCCACGGGTCATAGTCCGTTACGACGCCCAAGCGCTGAATGCTTGGCGGTGGTGCATTGACAAATTCGACCGGAAGTTTCAGGTCCGCGGTGGCCGAGGTCCCGAACTCGGTCGTGATCTTCATCTTGATGACGCACGAACGGCCGACGTTGCAGCGAGAAGGCGGGATGTTTGAGGGCAACTGGAAGCTTATCCCCGTTTCACCACCGAAACTGACTGGGATCGGATCACCCCACTGTGTTCCACTTGGGTCCGCATCGAACAAGATAACGCGAGCGGTGGGGGTGAAGTAGGACCCCAAGACCCAGAAGACCCAAGGCTCATAGTCCATGTTAACCCCGGCCCGCGAGATGACCGGGCCGCGGTCAAACACGAAAATCTGTGGCAGCACCAAGTCCATGGCAGCGGATACGCCATTTTCGCTTGAAGTCTTCATCGTGATCGTACAGGAACGGCCGACGTTGCATTGCGAAGGCGGCTTATTGTCGCTCTCCGGCATTTCGAACGTAACGCTATTTTCATTCACGTAAGTTACCCGCACGGGCTCACCCCATTGTGTGCCATTCGTATCGAACATGGTCACGTAGGACTCGCGGGTGAAGTAAGACCCTTCGACCCCAACCGCCCAGGGCATATTCGGCGTATTCGAATAATGGACCTGGTATCGCGAGATGATCGGCGGGGGACTCTTGACCGCTTGGTCAAGCACAGCCGACGCCGAGCCAGTGTAACCGGCGTCCCCGCCATAGACCGCCGTCATGCTGTGGCTGCCGACCGTGAGGCTTGCGGTGTCGCAAACCGCGGTTCCGCTGAAGAGGGACCCGCTGCAGAGGGGCGCCGTGCCGTCCTTGAAGGTGACGGTGCCGGTGGCCGTGGCGGGGGACACGGTCGCGGTGAATCTCACCGCCTGGCCGAGGGTCGCTGGGTTGAGGTTGGAGGCCAGCGAAAGGGTCGTAGCACCGGCCGCGCAGGAGTAGATCCGCACATCATCGATCAACCAGCCCAGATCGCTGATAGAGGAATCGGTGCCCTCCCGGAAGCGGAAGCGCACGCTCTGCCCGGCCAGGCTGCTCAGATTGAGTTGCGAGGCGGTATAACCGGCGCTGCCACCCACAAAGGCGCTCCGCCCGGCAAGCGGATTGCTAAAGCCGCCGGCAATAACGCCGCCATAGTTGGCCCCGCCAACGATCAGCGAGCCGGCATCGGTCCAGGTCGATCCGCCATTGGTGCTGTACTCCAAGACCCCGCCATCGTAGTAGCTTGTATTAAAGTGATCGAAGTCGAAGGAATGGTTGAATTGCAGGCGCGGATTGACGGAAGGAATCGCGACGCTCGTCGTCATCGCAACGGCGGAATTTCCGAGCGAACTGTAATTGTATCCCCAGAATGAGTAGCTTCCGCTGGTGGGGAAGGCTTGGCAATAGATATTGGGCGTCCCAAGACATTCTGTCCAATGATTCACTCCAGATAGTTTTGTCGTCGCCCATTTGCCCGAGGCGATATTTTCCAAGTCGTCGAAAAAGACGTTGCTCGGACTCTGCCCGGTTAGACACAGGGTTGGAACCTCGGCCGGGGAGCAGTTGTTACTGTTCATTTCCACCGCGGCCATTGCCTTCTCGACGTTGCCGCAATCTGCAGCAGTGATCCCCGCCGTACCCACAAGATCGGTGCATGCCTGCTGGACGGCAGAATTAGCGGCCTGAAAATCAGCGGTCGAAACAAGGTACTGAGTGAGAGCACGATATTGCATCTTGCCGGCCTTGGCCAAGCCCACTCCTGAGATGGTCTGTCCATTAAAGGTACCGCCGTCCGCCATCAGCGCATAAGCGTGATTGGGCACGCCGCTATTGGAGTGAACACCACCAAAATCATTAAATTCAAAATTGCAAACAAACTGCGGATCGGAAACCTTGGCAGGATCGTTGAAGGCGTTAGGGTTCATCATATTGCGGAACGCCCCGATGACGGGGACGTCTTCACCCATGAGCCAGCGCACCGCCGGCGTGTCGGTTCCGTGCGGCGCGTTGGTCAGATCGACTGTTTCTCCGAAGATGTCGGAGAATGACTCGTTCAAGGCGCCTGACTGCATGTAGTAGAGCAACCCCGCCGACCTTTCGGTCAGGGCGTGGGTCAGTTCGTGCGCCACCACGTCATCAGCCGCGGAGTATCCATTTCCGTAGACCATTTGGCTTCCATTCCAGAAGGCGTTGGCGTAGGGACAACTAGAGGAGTTCGGGCAATAATGCACGGTGGAAGTCAGTTTAGCCCCGGCACCGTCAAAACTGTCGCGGCCATGTTGCGAGAAAAAGTAGTCGTAGGTGTCGCCGGAGAAGTCGTATGCGTTGTTGACGTCCGTATCCGCCGTGGCCGCACCGCCTTCGCGGCGGATCAATGTACCGGGCAGGGTGCTGGCGTTGTTGGCACTATGGACGGCGCGGTTCTTTGCGTCGGCGATCTGGTTGAAATGCAGGAGGATCGCGCCGCGCTGTGCATCGACCCAGATAAACTCCCGCATATCGGCCTTCCTGGCCTCGATGAACCAGGCCAGACGGGTAGGCGACGTGGTGCCGTCGAGCAGCCCCCGGTTGAATATTTCCAAGGTTGGGGTGCTCAAGACGGCACCGCTGACATTGAGATGCTTGAGTAGCACCTGTTGCGCCGCGGTCTTGGCCTGGGCCGCGGTAATGACCGGCACGGTGTTCAAACCATCGAGATTGTCCAAGGTCTTGGCCGTGACCGACCTGGCGTCGGTCGCGCGTAGATGGACAATGATCTCGCCGCCTCTAACCTTGATCCCTTGGTAGACTTGGCGGAAGCGCACATGCTCCATTCCCACCGTGTCGGGGCCAAGTATCCGATCCAGCTGCACTTGATCACGGGCGGAAATGCCGAACGCGTCCCCATAGCGATCAAGGAACAGGCGCCCGCGCTCCTCGGCAGTGGCCTGTGGTGGTGCAAAGGTCGGGATCGACTGCCCGGGTTTCGCTGCCACGAAGGTCGCCAAGCCGGTCACGGGCGAGCGGGTGATGTCGAGCGCCGCGCCAGCGGCTGTTTCCATCGTGAAGACCGCGCGCTGCACAACGGCATCATTTTGCTGGGCTTGCGCCATGGCTGGAGCATCGCCGATGCCCGCGCCGAGCGCAATAGCTAGCGCGAGGCAACCTGAAAGCACGGATCGGGCCAGGGTCTCGACAGGGATTGCGCTCATGTAAGAATCTCCTTGTTGAACGAGGCGTTGCCGCCTACGACTTTGTTTTGAAAGCCATAAGTATCTGTTTTTATGAACGAAGCGGATCAGGTCGCGTTAGGCCGCTGGTCCGCACAGCGGACCCTACGGGTCACGGTGTTACCGTAGGGTCCGCTGTGCAGACCGTCTGCGGCCGGCCGAAACACCGATCAAGGCCGTCCGCGGAAGCCACGCTGGCTGAGCGAACCCTTGGCTTCCCTTGTATTATTCGTTGAAATGTAGAAAGGCTACTGAAAGTCTGAGGGAGATTACAGCCGGAAAAATGGTTATCTCTACACTATTTTGGAGAATTTCATGCAAATTCACGAAAAATTGAAGACAATGCGCCTGTGCAAGAACTGGACGCAGGAAGACTTGGCGGAGAAGCTAGGGTGGTCCGTCAATACGTATTCCAAGATCGAACGTGGTGAGTCCGACGTGAAATTGGACAAGCTGAAGCAGATCGCGGACGTAATCGGGGTGGACCTCAGCGAGTTGTTGAATGTCACCGACAGGACGATCTTCAATTTCGCTGAGAATTTCGGGCAGAACAATCTGGCGCACACGATCCTGCTGAGCGAGGCGCAGTGTGCGCATGAGCTCGATAAGGCGCGGTTGATGCTTGAGCAGAAGGACAAGGAGATCGGCTGGCTGAAAGAGGAGAGTGAGCGCCTGAAGGAGATTATCGCGCTGCTGAAAAGGGCCGGGTCAGGCGCAGCGGAGGACGCTGGATAACGGGTACCTAGCCGCTGAACTGCGGGCTGCGTGATCCGGACGATGAAGGGGTAGCTATACACGGACTTGCACCGTGCTGATGAGGCGCCATCACGGGCGCACTGGAGTGGTGGCCTTGATCATGGTTCCGGCCACTTGGGCTCGCCGGGTGCGTAGTCAGGCCATCCTGGCCTGACACCGTCAGGGCTGGAAGCCCTGACTACGCATGCCGCTGGCCGGGATTACGATCAAGGCCGGAGCGGCCTCCGGCCGCGATGCGGTGCCGGGGTGAATGCCGATGGCCTAGATCCCGTGCGGCCCCATCGCGGCCGGAGGCCGCTCCCACGGGGCGCAGTGTGATTATGATGTCCGCGAGGATGCTCTCACACCGCGTCCCGTCACTGTCCGAGCGTCCGATTACGACAACGACAACGACAACGACAACGACAACGATTTTATTCGTTGCTTCACTTATCTCCAACTCCTTACCTATTGAAATATCAACAGGAGCATCGCAGTGGAAACCATCGCCGTCATCGATTTTGAGACCACCGGCCTGTCGCCGGATTGCGGTGATCGCGCCACCGAGATCGCCGCCGTGCTGGTGCGCGACGGACAAATCGTCGGTCAGTATCAGAGCCTCATGAACGCCGGTGTGTCGATCCCCGGTTTTATCACGGGGTTTACGGGGATCACCAACGCGATGGTGCGCGCGGCGGCGCCAGCCCCACAGGTGATGGCCGAGGTCGCGGACTTTGTCGGCGACTATCCGCTGGTGGCCCACAACGCCTCGTTCGACAGCAAGTTCTGGGACGCCGAACTGGCACGCATCGGGCGCGCCCGGTGCCAGGCATTCATTTGCTCGATGCTGATTGCCCGGCGCGTGCTGCCGCAGGCGCCCAACCATAAGCTCGGCACCCTGGTCGACTATGCCAAACTCCCGGTGACGGGGCGCTATCACCGGGCCCAGGCCGACGCGGAGATGACCGCGCATCTGACCCTGTATCTGGAGCGGGAACTGATGCGGCGATTCGGGCTCGGGACGGTGTCCTGTCAATTGCTCGCCAAGATCCAACGCACACCGGCCAGCCGGCTGGAGCACTGCGTTGCGCGCTTTGAAAAGGCGTGCGCCTGAAGGTCGTTCGCGCCATGCCACGAGCAGATGATGACGACCAGCCAACGCTTCTGCATTGTCGTCGATGACCGCGAGTCGGCCGGCCCCGTGCTCGCGGCGCTGCAACAGCGGGCCGACGTGCTGACGCGGGTGGAGCGGCTGCCGGTCGGCGATTATCAGGTGGACGACAGCCTGCTGTTCGAGCGTAAGACGCTGCTGGACCTGGTGGCCTCGATCAAAGACGGGCGCCTGTTCTCGCAGGGGCTGCGGCTCGCGAATGCGCCCCTGCGCGCCGCGTTGATCCTGGAAGGCCGCGCGCAGGATTTGGCGCAGTGCCACATGCGGCGCGAAGCGATCCAGGGCGCGCTGGTGAATTTGACCCTGTTTCTCGGCATCCCGCTGCTGCGGTCCATGGACGCGGAGGAGACCGCGCGCCTGATGCTCTTTGCCGCGCGGCAGGCGCGCGTCCGCGCGGTCGGCGCGCTGCCCCGGCCCGGCCGACGCCCGCGCGGCAAGGCGCGGGTGCAGAGCCGTGTCCTGCAAGGGTTGCCGGGCATCGGGCCGGAGCGGGCGCGGCGGCTGTTGGAGCAGTTCGGCTCGGTCGAGGCAATCATGGCCGCGCCGGCCGACGCGCTGGCCGCGGTGCCTGGGATCGGCCCGACGACAGCGGGTTCGATTCGATGGGCGGTCGAGGACCCGCGCCCGGATTACCTGCTGCCGAGCCCGAACCCCGCCGACTGGATCGGCGTGGTGTAGGGAGCTTGAGGCGAGCGGCATCGGGCCGTATTGTGGAGCCGTCTTCATCGCCAGGCTGCCCGACCATGCTCAGTATCCGCCCACTCCCCGCCTTCGACGACAACTACATCTGGCTGTTGACCGAACCACCCGGCGGCGACGCCGTGGTGGTGGACCCGGGCGATGAAGACCCGGTGCTGGAGGCCCTGGCCGTCGCGGGACTGCGGCTCACCGCCGTGCTGGTGACCCACCATCACGGCGACCATGTCGGCGGACTCGCGGAGCTGCGCCAGGCGTTCCCTGGTCTCGCCGTCATCGGTCCGCGCGACGCGCGTATCCGCGCCCTGACCCAAAGCGTCGGCGAGGGCGATCAGGTGCAACCGCCGGGTCTACACACGCGCTTCAGTGTCCTGGAGGTCCCCGGCCACACGGCGAGTCATATCGCGTTCCTGGGCGACGGCGCGCTCTTCTGCGGCGACACGCTCTTTGCCGGCGGCTGCGGCCGGGTCTTCGACGGCACCTTCGCGCAGTTGTCCGCCTCGCTGCGGCGCATCGCGGGCCTGGACCCGACGACCCGCTGCTACTGTGCACACGAATACACCCTGGCGAATCTCGGCTTTGCCCGCTGGGTGGAGCCGGAGAATCCCGCCCTGCGCGCGCGCACCCAGGCCGCCGAGACGACCCGTGCCGCTGGTCTGCCGACGGTCCCTTCCAGCCTGGCCGAGGAACTCGCCACCAACCCCTTCCTGCGCACCGGCGAGCCGGGCGTCATCGCCGCGGCCGAGCGCTTTGCCGGGCACCCGCTCGCCGGCCACGCGGCGGTCTTCACCGCCCTGCGACAGTGGAAGGACACCAAGTACGATTGAGCACGGAACGCGCGCGATCGTGCCGCGGCAGACCCGGCAGACGGCGCTTGAGCAACAAGGTCGTGAGGAAAGCGGACCGCGTGGTCCGGCCAATGGCGGGACAGAGCGTTGCCGGATTGTTGCCGTTCTAGATAACCTGGGGCGGTTCGGAAACCGGCAGCCGTTTGAGTTCTGCTCAAATCAGGGCGCCGAGTGCCTGCCGCGCTGCGCTGCGGTGAGGGCAGTCGGTTCTTGGAGCGCTTGCCGGAACTCCCACTGCTCGGCCGGCGTCAACGCGATGACCTGCTGCTCCGCGGCCTGGATCTCGCGACGGGCTTGGCCGACCACGACCGAGCGGACCTAGTCGCTAACGCTGACCTGGCGCCGTTCTGCCGCTCGCGCGACGAACGTCTTGCTGTCCGATCAAACGCGAGCGGCGGTTGCGGCTTGGGTCGCCGCGGCGAAGCTGTCCGGGGAAGACGACCTGTGCCGGAGCCGGCTCGCCCGCGGCGGGGCTACTGACGTCACCTTTAAGTCGCTTACCTGTCACTAAACCGATCCAGCTGGGGGCAGTTCTTGGAACGGACCAGACGCCCAGGCTCGGTCTGCCCAGTGACCAGATTGGGTCGACGCTAGCCCGTTGGCTGGCACGTGGCACCGGCTGCCAAGAACGGCCACCGGCCAAGACGCGTCGTGCGCATCGGTGCCGCAGATGACCGCTCGAATCGACTAACCCGCTGCTCCCTCAGGGGTATTCGCGCGCCATCACCGGCCAAGTCCGCGCCGATACGGACCCGGCCGCGCCGCTCCCTCGTCACCGCCTGCTCCTCGTCCCCGGCAACCACGACGTGGACCGCGACCGCGTCGACGCCGTGGCCCGCATGGTTCAGCACGGGCTGCTCACCGGCCAGGATCAGGACCCGATCGCCGCCGTGCTTGACAGTCCCGGCCAGCGCGGCACCCTGCTGAAGCGCCTTGCGGCTTATCTGGCGTTCTACGCCGCTTGGCTCGGTCTCCTCCAACCCCTGCCCTGGTGGCAACGCGGTATCGACATCCGCGGCCGGCGTCTGCACATCGCCGGAGGTGTATCTGCCCGCCTTGACGACGCCGGCCGCCGACCCGGCGGGGCCGGATTTGGAGTCCGCCCGAAGCCAGGCGAACCGCGGCGGCCGACCGGAACAGCCGCCGCCGGCCCTGCTGTTGGAGCGCATCGACCCTCAGTCGCTCTACTGCCCGGCCGCCGCCGGTGCCGACAAGACCACCTTACATGGAGTACGGCCACAGACGCGGCAATTGGCATCGCCCCCAGCTCGAACAAGCCCTCGCCCAGTGGGTCGACCGCATCCAGCCGGACGGTCTCACCGGCGAACTGCTCAAGGCTCAACTTGCCGCAGGCACCGCCTTTCTGCTGCTCGACGGCCTGGACGAGGTCCCGGTCTGCGCGATCCGAGACGGCCGGCGCATCTAACCTGGAGTCTCTATACCGCCATCTGCGACAACGTGCTGCACAACCGTCATCTGGACAAGGTCGCCGAGCGCCCGCTGGCCCTGGCCCGGCTGGAAGCCATCGCCTACGGCATGCATACCGGCGAGGGGCTCCATGAGCACCGCGGCACACCCCAACGGTTCGCCACGGAGGACGAGATCGCGCAGTTGCCGCGGGACTTCGCCAAACTGGACGGCAAATACGAGCAGGGCCAGGAGGAGCCCGTGGCTTGGCGCGAGGACCTGTTGACCAAGTCCGGGCTGCTGTTGCCGCAGTCGCAGCGGCGGGCCGCCTTCTACCACCTGAGCATCCAGGAGTTTCTGGCCGCCGAGCGCATCGCCCGCCACCGCGGAGACGACGCGGCGCTGCACCAGATCCTCCGGTCACGCTGGGACGTGCCGGAGTGGCGGTTGACGCTGCTGTTCCTGTTCGCCGGCCTGGCCTTTCATCACCGGTCTTCACCCACCGGGGCATTGGACTTGTTGGCCGGCCTCGCGCTGGAGTTCGATCGCGCCAAGCTCAAGATCAACCCGGCCCCGGCGGTCTTCGTGGCCGAGGCCCTGGGTCTGTGTCTCGCGAAGAAGGTCTTGCCGGACGAACGCGCCACGCGCTTCCGCCGGACCTGCCTGGACGCCATCGCCGACGCGGTCGAGGTCAAGGCGCGCCAGAGCCTGGGGCTCTGCCTGGGCCGGCTCGGCGATCCGCGCATCGACGACCGCCGCGACCCCGTGGCCTATGTCGAGGGTCCGCCTGGCGTCTATGTGTAAGGCGACCAGAACGCGAAGTTCCGCATCGAGGCGCCCTTCCTGCTCTCACGTTACCCGGTGACCAACAGCCAATACCGCGTCTTCATGGACGCCAGCGGCTATACGCACCGCGATTGCTGGTCCGACGAGGGCTGGGCCTGGCTGCAACAGGCGGGTGTCACCGAACCGCTCTATTGGCAAGACCGCCGCTGGAACGTCCCCAACCAACCGGTGGTCGGCCTGTCCTTCTGGGAGGCTCAAGCCTGCTGCCGCTGGGCCGGGGGGCGCCTGCCGAGCGAGCGCGAATGGGAGGCCGCCGCCCGTGGCCCCGAGGGGTACGAGTACCCCTGGGGCGGCCAGTGGGAGGACGGGATCTGCAACAGCCGCGAGGCCGGTCTCGGGGTCACCTCCCCGGTCGGGATCGTTCGGCGCAGGTACCGTTTGGCCTGGAGGGCATGGCGGGCAACTGCTGGCAGTGGTGTGACGATTTCTGGGACAAGCCGGGGCTCGGGTCGCCGCGCGTGGTGCGCGGCGGTGCCTTCTGGAGCGTGGCCTGGGTCCTGCGCTCCGCGGGCTGGAGCTGGGTCGGGCCCGGGGACCGGTTCCAGTACGTCGGGTTCCGCTGCGTCCTGGCCGCGCGCCGCCAGCCTTGACCCTTTGACCCATCGACCCTTTCTTTCTTCAACGGACCGCGCAGCGGTCCGTTCGCGTTTGACACTGACTGACACTTTGTCAGTGTGATTGTCAGCCGTAGGATGCGGTGAGGAACGAACCGCATCGCAGGTCGCACGGTCGGTGATGCGGTTCGTTCCTCACCGCATCCTACGGGAGGTCATTTGTCATGACGCGGACAACGACCGGACACCAATGTTGCTACAAACCCCGCCGCAGCGCGGCGAGGTCAGCGACGCCGAGTCCGGTGATCGCGGCGATGGCCGCATCGCTCAGGTCGGTGCCGTGGAGCAGATTGATGGCGGTCAGGCGCAAGGCTTCGGCCCGACCCTCCTCCCGACCTTCCTCCAAACCTTCCTCCCGACCCTCGTCCCGCGCATCCTTGAGCAAGCTGCGCTCGTCGCGCAGCGCCCGCTCGCGCACGAGGGCCAGGCGCCGGGCCTCGGCGTCGGCGCTCAGGGTCTTGAGTTTGTCCAGCGCGGCGCGCACCGGTGGGTCGACGATCTGCGCCATGGTGTCTTCCTCCTGCCAGTGTTCAAAGAGTGTGATCCAGGCGCCGAGTGCGCCCGCTGTTTGTTGGAGCCGATCGGCCTTGCGCAGTTCGATCAGGTTGAGCTTTAGCTCCTGACCCAGGGTCACCGCCGGGCGCGCGGCATCGCGCATCTCAAAACACCACAGTGCCTGGTCCTGGTGCGCCGGGTCCTGGAACAGATCGAAGTCGAGCAGATGGATGCCGATGGCCGGCTGGAGCCCGTAGCGGTCCGTTCGCGTTTGACACTGACTGACAAGTGCCTGGGAGCCCGATCAAGGGTTTTTCACGAAGACACGGAAGAAAGAGAAGAAATCCTCTCACAAAGACACGAAGACACAAAGATAGAGAAGTCTTACATGGCTTCTTATCTCTCTTTTCTTCTTCGTGTCTTTGTGTCTTTGTGAGAGCATCTTCTTTTTCGGCGAGAGCCCGGAGGTTGGAGTGAGAGCGAACCCTAACACTCCCCCTGGTGGTGCAATGCCGGAAGAACCCCGTAACCCCTTGAAAGCATGTTCATGAGACGATGGGCTTCAATGGGTTAGCGAATTCGCCACCAGTGTCAGGAACGAACCGCATCACTCACCGCATCACTCACCGCGCGGCCCGTGATGCGGTTCGTTCCTCACCGCATCCTACACCTTGTCATTTGACACTAACAACGACAATGACAAAGTGTCAGTCAGTGTCAATCGCGAACGGACCGCTGCGCGGTCCGTTGGAAGAAAGGGTCAAAGGATCAATGGGTCAAGGCTGGCGGCGCGCGGCCAGGACGCAGCGGAACCCGAAGTTCTGGTTCCGGCCCACGGGGTCGAACCTGCCCCGGCCCGTCGAGCGCAGGTCCCTGGCCACGTACCAGAAGGCACCGCCGCGCACCACGCGCGGCGACCCGTCATCGCCTGTGGCCACCGGATCGGCGACCAGACCTTGGCTCTGACACTGCCCATAGAAGTCCTTGCGATAAGCGTCGAGACACCATTCCCACACATTGCCGGCCAGATCCGAAACACCCTCAGGCGTGCAGTCGCCGGTGAAGATGCCCACCGGGCTCGGTACCCCGACCTTGGCCGCGTCGAAGTTCGCGCGCTGCCCGTCGGGCATTTCGTCGCCCCAGGGATAGCGTTGTCCCGCCTCACCGCGGGCGGCGTACTCCCACTCGGCCTCGGTGGGCAAACGAACCACGCGATCCGCGGGCAGCAGGACGGTGCCCTTAGCGCCCTGGGGCCGCGCCAGGCGATCAGTCAGCCAGGTGCAGAAGGCCACCGCCTGGTACCAGGAGAGATGAACCGCCGGGCGGCTGGGGTGGGCCTGCTGGTCGTCCCAGTCATCCGGCGCGCTGGGCTGCTCCGCTCCGCCGGCTTCCCACCAGCCGGGGTCCTCACGGTCTTCGTCCTCCAGGAAGGCGGCGAACTCGGCAACGGTCACCGGAAAACACGCCATGGCGAATCCGCTGACCTGGACCTGATGGACCGGGGCCTCGTCGTCGCGCGCGTCGGGGTCGTAGCCGGGGGCCTGTTCCTCGTTCTTCTGGGCACCCATCAGCAAGCGCCCGCCCGGTAATTCGACCCAGCGCGCCGGCCGGTGCCAGCCGAGCCGCGGGTCGCCCGCCTGGGCCAGGGCGTCAGCCGCGGCGATGCGGTCCGGCAGCGGGATGGCCGGGGCCTGGGCCGGGTCGAAGACGCCCAGCGCGGCGGTGAGACACCGGGCGTAGCGGGGGTCGCCCGGCTGGTAGTGGAAGGGGTCCAGATCGCGCACCAGGGCGCCCAGAAGGCCAGCGGCGCGGGCCTGATCCGCCAGGCCGGGGCCGCAGCCGTCAAGGACGGCGCCGACCAGCCCGTCCACCTTGTCGACGCCTTGCTCATGGAGCACCCCGCCGAGCAGCAGCACGGTCTCGCGCCACTCCGGGCGGTAGAGGGCGGGGACCGCAACGCCCCTGAGGCCGAGCAGCAGGGTGTTGCGCTCGCCGTCCGCCAGGCCGGCCAGCGCCTGGGCGGCCAGGTATTCCTGAAAGGTCAGGTGCCAGAAGCGCAGTTGGTTGCCGCGGCGCACCAGGATGCCGCTGTCCTGTTCCTCATCGACCAGGAAGCGGTCGGCACAGTCCAGCGGCGCGGGGTCGGCGGCGTCGCCGGCCCGAAAGCGCTGCGCGATGCGCTCGGCCGCCCAGTGGCGGGTGACCTGAACCTGCCGGCCCTGAGGATCAGCCTGCATGGCGAGCGCGAGGTCTTTCAGCAATTGGCGGCAGCGTTGCGCCGGGGCCCGGCCGGGGCGGGCCTCGCGCGCCTGGATTAGCCAGTTGAGGATCGATTCATAAAGTTCGGCGCGCTGTTCGGGCAACCGCTTGTCGTTCCAGTGCGCGACCGCGAGCGCGGTGAGCATGACAGCGTTGCGGGCCAGTCGGCGGATCTCGGGGCGGCAGTCGAGCGCCGCGGCGAGCGCCCGGCGATGGTCCTCGGCCTGGCGCGCGCTGTCGGGGAACAGGGCACGGCTCCAGCGCCCGAGGAAGCGGGCGATGGCGGCGGGGTCCAGCCGGTCGATGGTGGTGTGCACGAAGCCGTTGAGGAGTGTCTCCTCCTGGAGCGCGGCGGGGCGGCTGGTGACGACCAGCGGGCAGTCGCGGTAGGCGCGGGCGACGCATTCGATGACTTCGACCAGGGTGCGGCGCCGGCCCTGGTCGGGGGCCTCGTCGAGTCCGTCGAGCAGGATCATGGCGTCGCCGGCGTTCAACAACCGGCGGAAGTCGTCCGCGGTCAGTCCCAGGTTGTGGCCGCGGGCGTCGTCGGCCAGGAATTCGATCAGCCAGTCGGCGGTCCGCGCGCGGGCGGGGCCGCGGCGGCGCTCCTGTTCACCGGCGATGAAGTCGAGCCAGTCGGTGATGCGCACCAGCAGCGGTAGGCGCGCCCGCTCCAGACCCAGATGCCGGGCGGCGGCGTCCGGACCCGGCGCGCGCCCCAGCCGGTCCGCGGCCAGACAGT
>Ga0247837_1000618_pt1 | contig 76161 bp, 57 predicted proteins | sample LaCtaG_2_FD_187115 | JGI IMG/M metagenome (GOLD analysis project Ga0247837, IMG submission 187115) | Freshwater microbial communities from meromictic Lake La Cruz, Castile-La Mancha, Spain - LaCruzMarch2015_14.5m | ecosystem: Environmental > Aquatic > Freshwater > Lake | place: Spain: Castile-La... | reverse complement strand
GTGGATATAGGCTGGGGAGTGGAGTGGAGAGATGAGAGTTGTTTTGGCTCTCACCAAGTCGCTAGAGACATCATAGAGCAGGCGATCTGCTTGGGTCATAGTTGCTTTATTAGCCTGAGAAATTGTAGATGTTGATTAGTTCAGGTCACTGGACTGCTAAATTCTTAGTGTCACTCTGGGGAAGAAGCTAGCCGGCTTTTAGATAGGGAAAAAGGTAGTCGATTTCCTGCATTTCTTCCACACTTGGATATTTCCCTGCTTAGTCAAAATGCACTGCTGTAGAAGTCAAATCCGAAGTATGTGACATCTGTTTAGTACATGCTTTTGGCGGACAGCAGTGACAAGGTTAGTCTATAATGTCCTTCCAGCCCAGCACTTTTTCCCGCGAACGTCTTCCAGTGGATCACCCTAAGGTCCTGAACCTCAAGCAACACAGCTTCCAAGTGGCTAAATCGCAAGCCCGCAACTCCCGCCAGCTCCAAACCGCCCTGAGGCGCGACTCTCAGTACTTCGTGACCATTCCCTACTTCGAAAGCCAAGAGCATATCGCCAAGCCTGAAGACGTCTTGGCTGCTCGTGCCGAAGACTGCAGCTTCGAGTTTAATGTGGAGGAAGCGGGTGAGGACTTACTGTGGAGATGTCCCACAGGACAGTGCCGGGGGTCACTCACTGAGCGGGAAATTGAAGGCTTGTTTTACTATACCTGCAGCGACCCGACGTGTGTGATAAGGATAGAAGGTAGTGAGCTGAGGTGGGACCTGGGTGAGGTGTGCACTCGACTGCAAGACATATACATCCAACACCACTTCTGCTGCAATGCCGTGCCTACGACCTTCCTATGCCACGGACGCATATCCGTCAGATGTACATGCGGACTGCAGCACGACTTTAGCTAACTTAGACTCTGAGCAACTCCGCCACGAGCTGCTGCAACTCCTGCACCTGCGCGGGGTTCGCCTTAGACGAAGTCTCCTCTTCCTCCAGGATTATATCCCCAGTGTAACTTGTGCCTTTTTGCTGGATTTTGACTGCGAGTTTCGGACAACTGAAGTAGACGGAGAGGTAGAAAGTGCCAGTCAGTCCTGGTTCTTTGATACTGGGAACAATCAAGTAGCGGCCTGGGTTCAGCTTCATAGTGTCGATGTTCGTGTCTCTGTATTCCCTCACTGGGGAGTTCTTTATCAGTCTGCCAGCGACGAATTCCGCCATTCCCTCTTCTCCGCCCTCCAACTTCAGCAGCGATACACATATATTCCGCACAAAGCCTGTGAAAGGGAAAGGCAGATTTGGCACCAAACGGCCATCTTCCTGAAACAGCATGATAAAGACGTCTGCTGGGACCTTGAGATCTAGCACGAACTGCGGGTTTTTACCCCAACTCTTGAGAGATTCCGGAGGGCCGATAGGCAGGCCGCCGGCCGTCTCCGCAGTCCACGCACCTTTAAACCGAATCCCCGACCACGCAGAAGAGAAGTTCTCACATAGAAACAGCGTCGTAAAAACACTCCTCCAGTCCTTAAAGCAGATCAGGAAGTTGCCAGTTGCGGAGTCTGTAGGGTCAAAGCGCTCGTCTGGCTTCAGAGCAGTGGCGATAGTGCTTTGGATGAGTGGGAGGTTGCTGGTCAGTTCGGAACTGTTCTGTCCCCATTTGCCGTTCCACTGTCCCTCTCCCCAGGGGTTTCTGACCACTAAAAGCCTGTGGCGTTTTTTGGGCTTTGGAGCCTGAGGGTGGTCGACGTATAGTAGAGTGGTGAGAGAGTAGGCGTGGCCTGAGAAGAGCCCAGTAGGCTGTTGGTCCAACACGACAGTCTCTTCAGTGCCTCCTGAGTCAATGGAGCAGCCCATTAAACTCCCATTTGCCAGCTTCGCCTTCATTTTCTCCCAAAACACGCCTGTAATTTCGTCCTTTTTCTCCTCAGGACCCACCAGTTCCGAGCCCTTTCCCTGCAGCTTCAGTGAGTCGCATGCGTACCCGGTCATGTCGACAAGTCCATCCGTGATCGCGCCAGAGACTAAAGCCTCATAGCAGGAATGCAGCTTCGCATAGGCCTTTTCAATCAGGGGCACCCAGAGTTCCCTGTGCTCACGACAGTGCGCAAAAACGAAGGACGGCTCAGAGGAGTCTTTCACGAAGGGCAATTTGTCGTCGATGATGACGTAGCGCCATTTCGCGTTTTTGAAGAAACTGAAGCAGTACAGGCCTTTGCGGGCGAAGGGGTGGAAAATGGGCGGGTACACGCCTTCCTTGAGGCCGGTGGCGGTGCTGATTGTGACTTTTGAGGGGTTGTCCAGCTTTTCGATGCTGCCTCTGATCAACTCGTCTCGTGTGGCGATGACACTAAGAGCGCCAATGAACCAGCAGTCTCCTAACGCACCCTGCACAGAGTCATTCGCGCTGATTTCACTGTTAAAGAAACAGGTGTTTTGGATGAGGTCAGACGGTCGGACCCACTTGATATTCTCAGTCGCCACGTAGCCAGGCGCAGGCGGAGTTCCCTTGTAGTACAGAGACGTCGCCCCGCCCTGCAGCTTCGGCCCGAAGTCCGGGTCTTCGAAGACAGCAACTCCCTGAGTCAGCTCCAGACAGCGCTTGAGAGCTGCTACATGGCTGTTAAGGACAGTCGTGCAACTTGGCGCATACTGAGTGAAGTAGTCATTCGGCTGCAACTTGTAGTTCCGGATGTCTGCTAGAGTAAGAGCAGAAGCAGGTAAGGTGAATAGACGCAATGGCGGCTTAGGGATAGGTCCAGGCGCAGTGCTGTTGGTGGAGCTGGAACTGCCACACCCTCCACCCAGCAGCTTCGGGAAAACACTCACTTCAGTCCCTGCCGCATTCACTTGCGCCCAAAACCCCTTCAGTGCTTCCGCCAACTTTCCCACATTCCCCACATCGACCTTCGGGGCAAAGTTGGCAAGCGCACAAGGCCTGCTTTCCACCGTGCAAGCGTCAATCAGTCTGCCCTGCAGACAGTACTCAGACGTGTAACTCACCTGCAGGCGTAACGAACTCCTGTTCGACACCGGGATTTCTGCGAGTTGAGTAACCGCTCCCTTCATTTTATTGCCACGTCTGGAAAATGAACGATAGTGTGCATGTGCGTCTGCTGAGCGAAATCAGCGACAAGGCACTGGAAGGCCTGAGGTCTGTATCAAGGGGGGAGGACGAATTTTGGGAGTTTGGAGGGTGGAGGGAAAGCGACAGTCCGAAGAAGCAGAAAACTGATAGTGACTCTCAAGGCCTGGGAACCAAGCGACTCATCGACCCGGGGAAAAGGTCCTTTTCAAAGCTGCAGCAGTCCAAATACCCACCCAAGCCAGACAGACCCACCCCTTTACTCCTATTCCCCCTTACCCAGTCCTCAGTCCTCACCTCTCCCACCCAAGTCCCCAAATCTACCCCTCGAAAGATACTAAGTCTGCGGACTATGATGACTAGGCAGGTCAGACAGGTCGTTTCCATTACGGAGAAGATGCAGCCGATTCACTCGGGCGGGAAAAGACCTTCAATGATGGAGGGGAGGCTGGTTTTGCCGAGAGTTATGACTAGGCAAGATGTTCGTAGGGCGGGGAATCGGCAGGAAGCGGTTACAGGGAGGACGCCAGTGCTATTTCTATAGTGAGATATAGGTCTGATTAAGAGAAAACAGTAGAATTGGCGAGGAAGGTACTGGTTTATAGGTACAGTGAGTAGTAATCCTTGCAAATATACAGTGGATCTATGTGGAAACTCATACATTTCCGGCCAATTCGTCTCCAAGTAGGCAAATATGACTGATCATATAGAGTTTCCCCAGTTCCAAAGGCTAATCCCATCAATCCCTCCTATGGAATCTAAGCCTTGGCAAGCTCTCTACTAGTACCTAAACTGCACTCCCAATACCACCTTCCCTTTCTCTCCTTAATAAACATAGATATGGTCGAAGCGCAGTCCTACAACCTCAGTCCACTCCAATCCAGCTCCGAAGACCGCCGCGAAATGACCGTCGACCTCGAAAACCAACTAACCGCCAAAATAACAGTCGACACAGTCAAAAACTTCGTCATGGTCGAGTCCACTTCCCATACTCTGACTACTGCCCGCACTGCCAAGCTTGCCAAGGTCGTGAACGACAAAAACCTCACAGACTCTGCGGGCGGGTATATATACAAGGAAGGGAAACTGCACTACCGCACGAGTACTTTGTTTGCGAAGGGGGAGTTTCCGGAGGAAGTGATTAGGCAGATGATAGGACTGCATCAAGCGAGGGAGGTGAGGGCGAACTTGGAGGGGATCAAGAGAGATGCGGAGTTAGGTAGCTAAGTCTATAGCGGCTTATCGCAGTAATGATATTTGTTGTGGGTTTGGTCCTATTGGGTTTGGAGCTGATTCCGGCTGAAAGGACTTTTCTGCTCATTCGAGGTCCGGGAACTCCCTCAGAACTCCTACTTTTGATACAAGAACAGGCTGCCAGGAGCTGGCTGCCCCCCGGCTTCCACCTATCCCACGTTCCAATATCAGACTTTGCAGGTCTGCAAGCGTTAATTCCAGAGTCAATCGCAGTACTGGACGCCACCTTTTCCTCAGTAGAGCGGGCAATGCTCGCAGGAATATGCGACGTGAGTGAAGTTCCGCACATGGTGTTAGGCTATGTTTCGGATTTAGACCCTCATCCGTGGACCTACTATATGAGCGGCAGGAAAAGCGACCTAGCAAAGGCTTTGGATGCAGTAGTCGCCTACTTCGGCTGGGCGAAAATCAACGTAGCGATCGACGAAAATGCGCATTTCAGCGGAGTTGCGACACTTTTAGAACAGCAACTCGCCCGCTCATACGAAATTCTGGACTTCACGCTGAACTCCGCCCTTAACATTGAAAGCGGAGTCGGCAAAGGCATGCGTATGAGTGGAAACCGAGTGAGTGTACTCCTCACAGAGCCAGACACCGCCCAGGCCATAGTCACCGCCCAGTTTCACAAGAATATCGGGTCTGTGGGGTTCGGTAACTTGATGCCGTTGTTGAGTTCTTTGTACCCGCTGAATGCTGTGATTCCCAGTCAAATGACTGGGAATTTGGTGCTTGCGGAGAGCGAATTGGCAGGGGTGGGGACTTTGAGTGAGTTATATACACACTGGCTGTCCTCAGTGACAGGGCTTTTCGCTAATTTCACGCAGCCTGCAGAGGCTAAAAAGGCTCTGGATGGCCTGTTTCCCTCCCACCAGCGAGAGGCGAATTTCGTACTAGTAAATCTTCAGTCCGGCCGAAGAGTGCCTATTGGCTCAGTCAAATCTGCACACTTTTCCCTGAAATCCCCAGCACTTTTCCTCGGAAACACTACCGAAATCCCTCAAAACGCCAAATCCCCCCTCCCAATCAGCGGCAACTTCGGCATCCGCAACGTCGCAACCGTGTCCTTAACCGCCCACCTCTACTACCACGGAGCCATGCTGGCAGTGGAGCAAATCAACACTTGGTCTAGTCTACTGGAGAACTTCAATCTGGAGTTGTTCAACTTTACAGCGGGAGTGAGTGTGTGGAACTACAACTTCACCTATCAGAATGTGTACCCGGTTAGGGACAAGTTGGGACTGGCGGTGCTGGCGGGCACTTCGTCAGGAGTCACGACGCAGTTAGTCGGCTTTTTGGGCTCGCTGGGGTTTAAAGGACCGATTCTTGGCTCTTCGACCACGATAAATGCGTTTTCAGACCGGAAGAAGTTCCCTACGTTTGCGAGGACTGTACTGGCAGACAGCTTCATTAACGCGGTTTACTTGGAAATGTTCAAACGGTTTGGTTGGAAGAACTGCGGCTTATTCGTGTCCAACGAGACCTGGGGCCTAGGCTTCCGCAGCGTATTTACCGCTTTAGCAGAGCAAAACGGCATTTCCATACTGAATTCCCAGGCTTTGCAGATACTGCCCACTCCTATTCCCTCGATAGACACTTTGCGGAACTACACTGCCAATTTCCTGGACTTCATCAACTGCCAGGCTAGGGTTCTTATCATTGTGGTCAATAACAACGCGGTTTTGCTGGTGGACTACCTGTATGAACTGGGACTCAGGGGGGGAGATGTGCAGGTCGTGGCGAATGAGTGGCTGTCTATGAGTTTAGTCACTACCAATGATACTGAATTAAACCGCAAGCGCAGCGAACTCCTGCGGGGCGCAATTCAATTTTCCCCCGTAAGCTTCCTAGGCCCCTTCGGAGCTCAGGTGCTGCAGGACTACACAAGCAAGTACAAGACCCAGCCGCCTGTGTACGCCTGCTTCTTCTACGACTCCGCCCTAGCCATTGCCTATGCTCTGGACCTGGTGATCAGGAACGGAGGCGACTACATGGACCCTGCAGTCCTGCTCAAGTCCCTGCGAGGCTCTCGCTTTGTAGGCTGCACAGGCACTGTTACCTTCGATCCGGAGACGAACGACAGGTCACCAATGCCGTACAACGTGTTAAATGCGCAGTTCGCAGGGAATGAAAGCTTTATAACCAATATAACCACTATAGGACTGTATAACCCTACAAGTACGGTGCTGTTTCGGTTCTATTCGGACTTGATTTGGTGTGATGGTGGGACTGTTGTGCCTTTGGATATGCGGTTATCTACCATTGGATGTCCGTTTGAGGACCGATTTAATAAGGAATTCCCCAAAGGGAAGTATCTGCTATGGGGAATTTGCGCCTTTATCGCGCTTCTCACAGCCGCATTAACCGCAATAATCTGGCGAATCGCGTGGAATCGGCCGTTAGAGCACCTGCTGGAAAGGAAAGAACTGGAAATCAACGACGTAATCGTGATGGCAGGGATAGCCATCGAGCTCGTGCAGTACCTGTCCATCGGCCCAGACGTGACCTTCCTGTCCCAGGCGCTTTTTAAGTTTATGTCAAGCACGACTATGGATATCCAGGACTTTATCACCTATCGCAATGGAGGGTACGGACTGGTATGGACAGGCGTAGTATCCTCAGTAGCAGCCTCTATCCTCATGGGCATCGTGGTCTTCCTCCACCTTGACGTCCGCTTCGACTGGGTGCCTTGCTGCAAAGGCCTGGGCGAGATTTCGGAAATGGTGGTTCCCTTCGTGGGCAACTTGCTTTTCCTGCCCATCATTTCAGTCTTAATGAACGCCTATGTCTGTGTGAAGGGTACAGGAACAGACGAGACTTCGCTGGGCTTTGTGGACAGTTACTTGAGTGTGGACTGCTATGAGGACTGCTGGCAGGGGATACATGTGGTGCATGTTGTAGGGTCGAGTGTGGTATTGTTGATATATACGCCTATTGCCGTAGTGCTAAGACCCCTGTGGCAGGAAATGCAGTCCCCGCTAAACATCAAAGCCTTGCCTCTGTACCTAATGGTAAAGACAGTTCTGCAAATCTGCTTAATTGTCTTGAGCAAAACTGTGAAGCTGACGAACCACACCGCCCACTGCTTCCTCTTTCTGGGGTTCATGGGCGCCTTCATTGCCTTTTCCCTCCGATTCCAATGCTTCGGGTACAGACGGACCCAGCTCTGGCACGTACTGAGTCTGGTGGCAGCGTTCTGGGTCGCAACTCTCTCAACCATTTACAGTCTGTCAGGGACAAACCGCATGACCCTGTTCTTAGGCTGCCTCGCAGGGGGCTGGGGCCTACTTGGCGTCCTCGGACTGGGGTACCAATTCTTGCGAATCCCCAGTCTGCTGTTCCGCAAGCAGGGCGTGGACACCCGGCCTTTGTTCAAATTCGCATTCAAACCTGCGACTCAGAGCATTATCGCCGCCCTTCAGAAGAGCTTCCAAGAAGTCAACCACCCCAGTCACATATCACAACACCTGCCTCCGCCTGCAGAGTCCGCACAGAGGTACATCGCAGCCACCGAGGACCTGACTTCCAGGCGCAACCCGCTGGGCAGTGAGAGACTACATGCTCCTATAAAGTCGGATGGAGACCCTCGTAGGTCTTAGTTAGCGATTCTGCCCTGTAGGGCGATGGGGGACTTCTGGATGAAGGGCGACTCGTTGGGCTTCAAAGCCCGCAGTTCTGTGAGAGACAGATTGCGGCAGTGCTCCAGCGCCTTGAGGTTCTCTTCAGTAGGCTCGTCTCTGGCAGTGACTATCTGCTTGCTGCAGTAGTGCTGCACCTGGTTCTTCTTCACTGCGCGGTACTCGAAGCCCTTATACACCACGAACGGCACTCCGATGAACGTGATGGACGCCATCACAATCTCCCACTTCATTATCAGCCCAACCAGCTACGTGGTGCGACCATTAGCACTAGGAACTAGAGGACCTGCCGTGCAACGAGGCTCCTTGCAGGGTGCGGAATTGGGTCTGAAGTTCAGAGTCCGCAAGCCAAGTCTCTAGAACGGTGCCGTGGGCATGCAGTCCCTTGCACATGTCTTTAAACAGCGCCAGTAGATTCAAAGCTTGGCAAGAGTCTTCCTTCTGAGCGCGGATTTTCCGGGTCGAAGGCGCCAATTGCGTGTATTTCGGACGAGAAATGGGCGGCAGTGCTTCCTCAGCAGCGACTCTATCTAGCGAGTGGACGTAGTTCTCCACAAAGGGGAGGATTTGTCTGCAGATCAAGTCAGCCTGGGCAGTCACCAAGCCACTGGGCAGTGCAGGAGCGGCCAGCATCAAAGCAGCTGCGTTTATTTTCTTCTGATTTGGGTGCTTGAGGCCCTGCATGCTTCTCAGCCACAGTTCGATTGGGATCTCTTGCAGGCGCTGTACGTTCCTGAGGACCAGTTTGTCCAGTAGAATTACTGCTTTCCCTGCCCAGGCAGAGTCGTAGATGTCGTTGCGAGCATTCGCCAACACCCGCAAAATGACTGCTTGGAAAGGCACTAACAACTCTGCATCCAGGAGACCAATGGTTTCCAACAGACTCATCAAAGTCGACTCGTCGAAATTCGACTCAGACACATACCCCGGCAGCACAGTATTTGTGATAAAAGCCAGCAATTCTGTCACTGGCCTGTTTAGCACCTTGTGCAGAAGCAGGTATTCCTCGAGCAGTTTGAAGTAGACGCCCTTGCTAGTGACGTAGCTGAGTCCGGGGAGCAGCTGACAGAGTGCTTGCAGGGAGGACTGCGACGCTTCGACATTTGCGACTGCGAAGTGCCATAGCATTTCGATGTTTTCGTTGTTGGAAGCGAGCTGCTTCGCAATGAATTCGCATACTAAGGAGACGATGAACGGCACTTCAGAGCTGGAGTAGATCAAATGTTCGAACATGTCGCAAAGTGCGCAGAGGATGATTTCCGACGAGGTTTGCAGCAGAGCAGGGACAGCTGAGCTGGTCAAAGCCGCTAAAAGCGCCTCATTGTGTTCGTATGCAGACTTTTCGATTAAAGCGGAAATCAGCATTATAAGGTGCCAAACCACTTGCGGAGTCCTCACAGAGGCGAGTATGTTCATGATGTCGAGTGCGAAGTCGGACAGGAGTGTGCCTGACTCCGCCAAGTTGAAGCCTTTGTACAGCATTTGCTTGAGTGCAAGACAGCACTCGTACACCACTACCAGGTCCTGACTATTGTCCTTGATTTGCTTCAGCAGGGGTAGAAGGTTGAAATCGCGAGGGACTAAATCCAGCCACTTCCTGATCAGCCAGGCTGCGCCTTTAAGCAGGACTAGGCGGTCGAAGCCTTGCGCCTGCACAGCGTCGAGCCGCTGCAGTACTTCCACTAGGGAGATAGGACTCGACTCGTGCAGTTCGGAGAGAACCCGCGGCAGCAGGCCAAGCAGCGTCACCACTGCCTGCTGAAAAGCAGGACTAAAGGTCGCGAACCCTGCCAACAGGTCCGGGACATGTCTAAACGTGAACTGCGGGTAGGCGAGAAACAGCGTTTCCAACAACTTGTGTATGTGCGACTCCTCCCCGTCGTCCTCATTGAAGAACTGCTCATACTCCTGTGTCCTCCACAGCTGCCAGCGCTCCTCTGCCGCCATCACATCCAGTAGTCTTTTGAGCAGCAGTTCCAGTTGAGTGACACCGTTTTGCTGGGCTTCTAGACACTGCGATAGAGCCGCTGAGGCCGGAGAAAGGTTGCTTTCGCTCAATTTCCAGGCTAACAGCATGGCTGTGAGGCAGTCCGCTGCTTGCTCGATTAGGCTGGAGTCAGGCTCTGCTTCGAAAGCGGAAAGGACAAACCGAAAAGCAGCAGAAAGGGTGTTTTGGTCTTCAAACAAACCAGGCGCGCAGGCTAGCAGACTCCGAATCGCCTTCGTGACCTGCCTTCGCCGGGCTAGCGGCCAGCCCGGCCTCTGCAACACACTGAGGAAAGTGTCTCGACAGGGCTGGAAGCAGACTACCAACAACAGCAGCTTCTCCACCACCAGGTCTTCACTCTGAGTCCAAAGGCGTCCTAGCAGGGGCGCGAAGGCCACAGCAACTTTAACCATGGCAGTTTTGTGTGCGGGAAGTCGCTTGCTGAGCTGAGCCTTCAGCACAGCGTGCAGTAGCCTGAGTACTATTGGCGCTGGGTTGGTGAGTCGGTCCAGCAGTACGTTCGCCAGGTCCCACCACTTCTCGGGGAAGTCGTGCTTGGCGATGTGAGTGACCGCCACTATCAGCTGGGCGGAGAGCTGCTCAGTGGACTCGGTCAGGACGTGTCTGAGGAGTGCATCTTTGGTGGTCTGTTTGTCCTCGACGGAGATGCAGCTTTTGGCGCTTGAGGAGTGCAGAATAGTGCTCCACCTCCTGTCAATCGAGTTCTTGAGCAGCAGAATGGCCTGCAGTCTGACCATCGGCACTTCACTGCTTTCGTATATGCTGAGTAGTAGTGGAAAGAAGCCTGCCGCCTTTTCCTCCTCCATCAGTCTCTGTAGCGCCGCGCCCCGCACAGCTTGATCAGCACTAAGTGACTCCGCCAGCGCCCTCTCTACCATTTTCCCTAGTCACTACAGACCGTGGGCTCCTCCAGCGCTCCCATTAGTCCGCCCAGTACCGCCAAATGCACTAGCACTGTGGCAGTTTCTTCCACCTTCGCTTCGACCGTCACAGCCGCCAAAGGGTTGTTAATGAAGAAAGTCGTAACTGTGAGAAGGAAACTGAGCAGCCAAATCCCGCCCCGGAGTCCCACTAGACTCAGAAGAGCTCCTAGTAGGGTGAGAGCGCCGACGATGTAGATGATGGGAATGCTGTTCTGGGCCATCCAGGCTTCGGATACAGGAGCGAAGTTGCCCAGCCAGACCGATAGCAGGCTGTATTTCCGGAGGAGGCCGGGACTGAAGAGAGAGGGCTCCGCCAGCTTCACTAAGCCTGAGACCAAGAAGAACTGCAGCACCAGCCACCTTCCCATCCCTCTAAGGAAACTCATTTTTAATCTTGCTCTGCCGCCAGCTTCCTACTCACCTCCTTCAGTCCCGCGGCGTCCAGTCGCTTGTTGACGTGCTCTGTGAACTGGTGAGTTTCTCGCATAGTTCTCTCCAGTTTCCCTAGTCTGCTCTGCAACTGCTCTGCCTGGACTTCTGAGGAAGCGGGCGTTTTTCTGGAGTTCCAGTAGAGGACGAATACGACTGCGATGATAATAGCGCCGATACGCACAAGGCCAAAGTCGATCCAAGTGTCGGAGCTGGGAGGACGGTAGGTAGCCAACACCTCGAAAACGAGGAGATTAGTCCCCAGGGTTACGCCTACAATGACAGCCCCGAAGCCAGTTTTGTAAGCGTGGATGTGAGGCCGGGAGCCAGTCTGCAGCGAGGGCAGCCGGATGTGGACCAGTGGAGGGAAGGCCTCGGACTCGAGGAAAGTGGCGTTGATGTAGGTCAGGACTCCCGATGGGTTCAGAACGAGTGCAGCGCCCTGGAAAGCTGCAAGGCTGTAGGCCCCTTCGAAGTGCTTGTTTTGGATGTTTGCCTGAACTGCCTAGTGCTTACCCTTGCAGGTCGCAGTGCCTCCCCCTAGAGAGAACTGAGTGTCGTAGACAGTGACACTGCCGTCTTCCATTAGACTCCATACTACAGGAGAGCCGTCGGTCGCAAAGGCTGTAAGTCCTTTCAGAGGCTTGTCGCAGCGTAGAAACACGTCCCCAGAGGTAGGACTGACCACTGTCAGTTGGCGGGGTTCGGCTGATATGAGGGAATAGCCACTGGTCTCGAGTCCGAGTAGTGGGCCTGGGGCAATGTTGGCAGTGCGGATTTGGGTGCCATTGAAGTGGTAGGCGGACATATTGCCCTGTTGATCTGTCGCTATCCAGGCTCTTTTCGCACCCCGGGAAGACACTCTAATCGCAGATATATGTGCATTCAGCTGGATTTCAGTCTGTTTAAATACCTGCAACTCCCCTGTCTGTTTAAGTGTAGTCAGCACCAGTGCAGGTCCCGCAGCCACTGCAATAGATAACTCCTCACTCGTAGCGAATGCACAGCAAGTGTCCACTTCCCCACTAACCGTGAAATTGCCGACTCCTCTGCCATTCGTCTCATATACCGCTACTAATCCAGTGGTGTAGCACAGCACAATCAGCCCTGTTTCCTTCGCGCCTGTTGTCAGCGCAAATAGGTCGAAATCCGCCAAATCCGCTGCTAGCTGCAAGTCCGCTTTCTTGAGAAAGATCTGCTCGAGTGCAGTTTGTCGGTTGCTTTGCACTGATTCTCTGGTCTGGAAGTCCTTAAAGTCCTGGTCAGTCTGCATAGAGGGTACTGGGAGAGTCACGTTCTTGCCCAATAAGTCCGTTCTGAGCTTCTCCAGCTCTGCTAATCGCTGCTCGTACAGGCTGATTAGTACTTCTGTTTCCCGCACTTCTGCGGTTATCAGGTCCTCGGCTGCTGCGAAGCATAGTACAGCCAGCAGCACTGCCCTCATATTACAATATGGCCCAAATCACTCCAGACCAAATGTAAGCCTCACCCAGTCTCAATGTGTCTGTGTTCTCCGGACGCACGGCCAACAGCACTTCCCTGATGATCTACACTTCGGGAGTACTGGTGAGACGAGGAGGACAGATGGTGTATCTGCAGAACTCAGGGGAAACGGGACTGTTGAAAGTGGAAATGAGCCCGGAAAGGTGCTTACTGCGCACTAGTGGATATGCGAAGACTTGGATCAGTGCTGGGTACTTCGCGGAGGCAGGCCAGCATGGCATTGAGCTGTTAGAAGGCAGCAAACTGCGTCTAGGACCAAACCTCCTCACTGTCCAAGCGGCGATTCCAGGCCATGTGGACGTTTCCACGCCCTACGAACCCAACGAAGACCCCGACAACTACTGCCGCTACTGCTACGAAAGCACCGACTCCGAGCTGAACCCGCTCTTCCGTCCCTGCACTTGCACAGACGGTATCCACCTCCGCTGCTTCTTGGAGTTCATCAGGAAGAAGTTCGAGTGGGACTACTGGAGAGTGGGCAGACAGTGGAGACCTGCGCAGTGCGAAATCTGCCATAGTGACCTGGCCTTAGTCTTCAAGCACCAGGACAGGAACTACTTCTTCTGCACGGATCCTGACTTTGTGCCGCCGCTTTTGATGCTGACTCAGGACGAGGCTTTGGCTGGACTGCCTTTCTGCTTTCTGTTCAAGAATAAGCGTCGCTTGGACCTTTTCAACACTGAGGCAAGTCTTGAGTATCGGAATGATAAGTTCTTCCTGCGCTGTAGTACGCGTGAAGCGCCAGTGCTCCTGGAAGCCCCCGAGGAAGTGCTGATGGAGCAGGACATGTGTCTGCAAGTCGAAGACTTCCAGCTAAAGTTGATGCTGAGACACACAGTGAAAGTCAAGGTCGTGGGTCCGGAACTAGTCCGCATGGTGCAGTTCGGAGGGGAAAGCTTGGGACTAGTGGACTGTCCACCTGATTAAATGGATAGACTGATGATGTGGACAGGAGAGAAGGGAAATTAGTGCTCAGACTGATGACTATCCCGGCTCTAGGCCTAGAAACAGTCACTGTCAAGGACTACCAGCCTGATTTACACGTACAGGTCCACATTTCGAGTAAAAAGATACTAGTGGAGTAACTAACCACTATAGCGTTTCGGTACTGCGGGTGTTCTTTGGAGAGACAAATTGACTTCTGCGAAGTCTCTTCCGAGCCTTTGCAGTCCTCCGGCCGACTCCAAGACTCTCCCTTCGCTTTGTACGGAAACCTGGCCTCCAGACAGCCCAATAAAGCTAGAACATACATTTCATACAACCAGCTCCTATATGACATGGAGGATTTGGACTGGAAACTGTCTGGAGGAAGCGTCCAAAGAATACAGCTGAACATCAATGCTTTGGCTGGGGAGTGAGTGGCTGGCTTTGAAGCCTACCTGGATAGTGGGCAAAAAGGGGCTGCCCTCTAGTGCTAGAAGCAGCACTAGTGCAATTAAAGAATTTGGCGCATATATAACTCCTTGGCTTGTACTAATATACGGAAAAGACTCTCAGCAGGTCTACCTGTGGCGCTACGAAGCAAACAACGAAATCCAGACCTTCACTCTTAATCGCATCGTTCTACATGCATATACAGCCAGCGGTACACAGATACAGATGCAGTCTTCCTAGACCAAGCGGCTTGTCCTCATCTCCCCAACTTCCATACAAGTCCTCACAATGCGCTATTTCGACCTGCGTCCACTGCTCTACTGCCCCTCCCATGGTCACCTTCGCTTGCTCTATTTAGCAGGTAATGCAGACTAATGGATGTCGTGGTCGTGCAGGTGCGCCGCTCAGAGACCACTGTATGTGTGGATCTACTGAATTTGCCTGGAGTCACAATGAGCACTGTTCGCCTGCCTGACTCTCAGCCGGATTTGGCACTAATGGTTCATGTGTCGGACAGAAGCCTGCTTTTTGAGTATTATAAGGGAAAAACGTCACTTAGGAGGGTTCTTTTCAGACGTGGAAATCTGCAAATTGCGGCTACTTCCTCAAACCCGCAGCCCTTTAACCCGCAATGTGTCTATGATAAGCACTCTCCCTTTCGTCTATTCGGCCGCCTGACGATCGAGAATCAAGCCTCATACCCAGAGTTCCTAGCCTACAATGAGCAGCTTTATCGTCTCCAGCACTACTCTTCCTCTCTCCGCACTACTCTGCATCTCTCGATTTTGTCTCTAGACGGAGTGGAAAAAGAGCGGTTTTCCACTGATTTCCTACCAGACCCCAGTCTAGTCCATCCCTGTCCAAGAGAAGGTAGGTCACAGCTATATGGTACATATGTGACGCAGTGGTATGTGTTGGTGTTTGGACTGGAGGAGGTAGTGGGAGTTTGGAGGTATCGAGCCGGGGGAGTAGAGGTAGTGAGAATAGGGCAGATCAGGCTGAAAGCGTGGGTAGCGCAGAGGAGTTGTGGAGATAGGGCTTATTTCCTGGATACTGCCAAGCGAGTGGTGATCCTTACGTCTGATACTTTGAGGGTGTTCAATATGCTGCTTTATCAGAGCTTGCTTCCCATACTCTATCTCCACCTTCACAAGCGTCTCCCCCTGCCCAAACCCCTACTTCGAGACCTCTGTCTAGTCTATCTCTCCTAGCTAACCGGCGCTTCGCTGCACGCAATCTTCCCAGTAGCCCAATCAAACAGCACCACCTTCGCTGCTGCTTCATAGTCCACCATCCCCGGCCTCTTGTACAGGCTTTGAGTGTTCGCTACAGCCCCTAGAAACTCCTGTATGCTTTCAAAGTCGCCAGTTTGGTACTGCGATTTGAGCGTTTCTCTCTTGACTTTCATCAGCAGTCCTTGAATAGGCGTGAAAGGGTCGGACAGGCTGTCTATGTTGGTGACTCGTTTGAGGACGGCTAGTGGGTCTTCGTGAGTTTCGTCAGTTCCCAGTGCTGTCAACGGCACAGTGTCGATCACAGACACGCCAATATGAGTGTCGATGGAAGTCGCTTGGTTGGCTGCAGTGCAGCCGGGCTGGGTGGAAATGCGCATTTTCTTAGTTCCCAGGAGGATGTTGGCGAGGGAGCTTTTGCCCACGTTAGGAAAGCCCACCACTGCAATGACGCCTGTGGAGCTGACAGCGCCTAAATCCAGCGCTTCCAAGATCGCGTCTTTCAGCTTGGCATTGCGCTTGTCACTGCCCTTGACTGTGCGAGTGGTCTTGGAAGTGGGGATGCAGGCGAACTCCCGCTTGTAGTGAACCAGCCAGGCTTCCAGCGTCTCATTATCCACCAAATCCGCCTTATGTATCGCCAACAGGAGTTTCTTCCCCTTCGCGACTGCCCAGTTCTCCACGTCTTTGCAGCGGTAGTACTCCGGGTCCCTGGCCTCCAACACCTCCACAATAGCCTGCACCTCTCCCAGTCCTTCCAGAAACTCCCTCACTCCTTGCGATGTCCCTCCCTTCTTCAGTGCCTTTTCCGTCACTTTCTCGTATTCTTTGTTCTTTTCCACTTCCTTTCTTCTGTCTCTTTGCTCGGCTTTCAGCCGCTGCTCTTCTTCCTTGCGGGCGTGCAGTTCTTGCAGGAGTTCGAGTTTGAAAGGACAGGAGTTGGGGATGGAGGAGGTGGGTTTGCCCTTGTGGATGCCTTTTGAGGCCCTTCGCATTTTCTTGTGGTGCTGCAAAGCGCGCTTTTCGATCTTGTGCTTCTGGTGCACACTCAGTCGCTTGCTTTGCTTGCGTCTCAGCCTATGCATAAAATGGCCTATTAGAGGTCACTACTGAAGAAGTCATCCGGGTCCTCTTCCTTCGCTTCTTCCTTCTTTTCCTCCTTCTTGAGTCCTTTCAGCATAGCGTCTAGGTTGTGCGTGCGCTCCAGTACCACTCTGCGGTACTCCTTCCTGTTCTTCATGCAAGTCAGCATAAGGAAATCGGTGATGATTTCCGCGAGCATTAGCAGGTTCATAGCCGCACTGACATTGGATATAATGGATGTCAGGGAGGTTTGGTGGGCAAGGCCTTCAGTGGTTCCAATGATGTAAATACCGGTCATGTTCCAATGGTCGCGTACGGATGTGCCGTTAAGTTGGTAGTACAAATAGCGACTGAGGCGGTAGCCGTTTGGGTCGTTGTCGTTTTCGTCGTCCAAACGATGTGCCTTTAGGTCTGGGTCGTCGCAGTTGTAGGAGGAAGTGATGTGGCACTTCCACTTCATCTTCACTTTTATGACGCAGCCTGTAGTTGCGACTTCCGACAAGGTGGTGTCCGCTTTGTCTAGTATATCCGCTACGAGGAACACATTCGGCCCGTCATCCGGATAGTAGGTAAATCCCTTCTTGTCCATCGTCGAAAAGTCATGATTTTTCGCCAAATAAATATACTCAATGTCCACTTGCACGTAAAACATCAGATTTTCCACTCCCAGTAACTCGTGCAGAACTGGAGGATTGGTACTGCACCAGGAAGGCTCGAAACAAAACCCGTCCTGACAAGCGCCTTGGCAGTCGGAGTCACGACGACAGGGACGGGAGTAGTCTGTGCAGTTGCCTCGCTGTTGGGCGATGGTCTCTTCGATGCGAGTGGGGATGAAGAAGGAGGAGGGGTCTTTCGGCCAGATTAGGTCCACGTTGTCCCATATTCGGACGGTATTGTTTGATGGACGGCTGAAGACGGTACCAGAGGAGAAAAAGAGCACCTTGCCCTGCTCATACTCATACATGATATGCGCCTTGGCCACAATGAAGACATAAATGACGACATAGAACAGCACTGACAGTTTGATGCAAAGCGCCAGCAGGCCTAAATAGCGGTCCTTTATATTCGCCTGCATCGCGGTTTGGTAGGAAAAGGCTTCGTCCATGTCTTCGTTCAGGATGTCGCGCAGCTCTAGAGCTGCTAAAGCCATGGATCTGAGGGATTATATTCTGGGAACTGATGGGTGGGAATAGGCGGAAAGAAGGCTGGAAGGGATTCGAAGAGGAGGGTGATGTGGTGGGGTAAGTGTATGCTAGCACTATCCCTGTAATATATGTCCAGCGACTCCCTGTTCCTCCCTCGTTCCCTCCGCAACTCCCAAGCGCTCCCTCCCTTCCAAGGCAAGCTAGCCAACATCATCTCAGTCCAGCCCCACCGCTTCGACCCTGAAACCTTCAAACCCGAGGAACCCATCCTATACGAAGACGATGTACTTCCCACCTAGAAAGGCCGCAAAGAGGTGAAGGGCTGCAACGTCGAGAACTACATCCGGTGGAGGTACGGCGAGGACGGCAAGGTGGAAAGCAACTCCAAACTGGTGCAGTGGGAGGACGGGTCCTTCGCTCTATTCATCGGCTCGGAAGCTTTCGAAATCAGTATCGGGCAAAACCGCCACATGGACAGTTATTTGCTGTTCCGGGACCAATATGTGTACCAGCAAGCAGTCCCCCACAAAATGATGTTCAAGCCCTTTTCCATCAAAAGCCACCTCCGCAACCAAAAGCTCGAAAGCACACTCAACCCTGCGAAGACCACCAAACTGGTTGTGTCCAGCGTCAACCCTGAGAAGGACAAAAAGAAGCGGGAAATCGAAATCCAGGAGCAAATCAAGGCCAAGGAGCGAGAAGCGCTGAGGCGGGCAGAGGAGCTGTCGGAGCGGTACTTGGAAGAGGAGGAGGAAGACGCCAGTGACGAGGAGCAGACGCACAAGAGGCAGAAAATCGAAGCTGAGGAGCAGTCGGAGATCTCTGATAGTGAGGAAAGCGAAGAGCAATAGGCTAGTTGCGACGGCGCAGGCCAGTGTCGCTCAGCAAAGCATAGATAAGGAAGCGGTCGATTGGCTTCAGGACTGCGAACTGGGTTTCCCAGGCCGCAGCACAGAGCTCGTCCACCTGCCTTTGCCGTTCAGACTGGTAGTTCCCCTTCACTAGTGTGCGGACGGTGAGGCGGTAGGACAGCTGGCAGCGTGTAAAAGCCTGGTTCATCACCACACTGCGGTAGCGAAAAGAAGCGTACAGCAGTGTCCATTTCGATTCTTCCTCATCAGAGGTATCCGGACAAGTGTCGTAGAAGTGAAAGAAACTGCCAGGGATTAGGTTGTAGCCTTGGGCTGGCGGCGGCAAGTTTTCCCTCACACTTCTCCGTAAATACAGCATTAAAGTCTGTGAAAACAGTCCTGGGTACATGCGATATATACACAAACGCGTCATTTCATTATACAGGTCTGGACACTGCCAGTCTTCCTCTATCGCGATTGCCATGTAGTCACCCGGGTTGTATTGCTGTACGAAGCTGTACCGCAGCCACAGTCGCATTGTGCTGAGGTCGGCGTACTGGATGTATATCTCGGAGCCTTGGGAGATTGGGTAGTCAGTGAAGAGTTGGATGTGAGCGCTGACGTCAGTGTTGGGGTTGCCTATAATCACTTCCCCTCGGTGAGGGTACTTGGGGATGCGAGTGTTGCGAGGGAGTGGGCGGTGGTTGGTGAAGTCCACGATAGGGTGGAAAGTGAGGTCGCCAGGCTTCATTTCCAGCCCTGTATGCAGAGTCTCGATCTCGCCTGCAGACCTGCTCCTACTCATCACCAAGCCAAACGCCCAGTTGAACGCTTCTTCCGTCACGCACTCCCTGCATATCTGCTCAATCCTCGGGATTCCCCGAATCCTTCGCAGAAACACAGGCTTCACCTCGTCATAGTTCAGCAAGATAGTATAGTTCATAGTGGGAAACGCCTTCGCCATATAGTTCTTACTCGTCTGGTCCCAAAGGGGATACACGTCTTGCTGCTCTATGATACCTGCTGAAGTCCGCCGGCAGTCCAGGACTCGGGTTCACCCAGCGGTCATACATCACCCTGGCAAACAAGCGATAGTAGCAGTCCAAGTCGTGAAAAGCCGCTGCGAAGGGGAAGGAGTCCTTGCAGGTCAGCATATTCGTGAGGGATACTGTCATAATCACTTCTCCGACCCGCAAGTTTTTCAGTGCGATCATGCCAATACCTCGGGTGGGAGAGATGGCGAGGGTCGCTCTGCCTTGGCTGATTGTCTCCACTATAGGCTTGAAGTAGGCCCAGCGGGCTTTCGTGTCGTTCGCCTGGACTACCGCCTGCAGCAGGAAGATGGCGATAATCATAATCAATGGGCGTCAAGAAGAAGAAGTCCAAGAAGCAGATCCAGGAGGAGATGGAGCGGCAGCAGGAAGAACTGCGCAAGCAGCAGGAACTGGAGAAGAAGCGACAGGAAGAGGAGGAAACGCGCAGACAGGAACAGGAACGCATACAGAAGGAACTCGAAGCCAAGCTCAAAGCCGAGGAAGACGCTCGCCTGGCTGAGGAAAGCGTGGGTCTGCGGCCGTATCTCGACCAACTGCAGCTCGATTTGAACCATATTCTGGAGGAAATCCACAGCAAGGAAGACTTGGAAAAGTACCTGCACTGCAGCTCCATGCCTGACCCGAGTCAAGAGAAGGACATGACCGCCTACATCGCGCTCATGTCGGAAAAGAAGTATGTGATTATGGAGGAAACGCTCAGGAAGTGCCAAGAGTCGGAACTGATAATCCGGGAGATCAATTACGCCTTGGGGGACGCACTGGAGACTAACACTGAGCAAAAGAGACTGTGGTGCATGAACTATGTGCAGAACTTGCGCAACTTGGCGAGGAGGAAGATACAGGAAATAACGGCTCACACGATGCAGCACTGTGATGAGCACTTGCTGAGGATGCCGGACCCGGTGGCTTTGGGCGCCACCAAAATTATGAAGGCCAGTAGTAACGAGCCTATTAAAGTCCCTGATGTCTACCTCCAAGGCCTCAAAGAAGACGTAAAACTCGGCATCTGGATCAACCACGAAAACCTCGGCTACAAGACCAAGCCAATGGACTTCAGCGAACTCGGCCTGCAAGCCGAACTGCCCAAAACCTACATCGACGACCCAGTAGTCATGCGCGTGATATGGACTTCCTACAACAGCATCTCAGGAGACCTAGACGGGCCTGATTTAGTGATCGGAGGAGTATACGAAGCCGCCCTATTCAACTTCCCTCGCATGCCGAAAAAGGTCAAGAAATGGCTGATGCGGCCTTTGTCTTCCGACGAAGAGCTGCTAGCGCCGAAGCCGTACCCTCCGAGTGAAGGGCAAAACGACACGTCCAAGCCTTTGCACATGGTCTACGTCCTGCCGCCGTATATCTACAGTCCTCCTGACACGCCGAAAAAGATATGCTGGTGGGATGAGAACCAGAGTGCTTGGACGAACAGAGACGTGGAAATCGAGTCGATTGACCAGGAGAGGAAGATAGTCAAGTTTCTGATAAAGAAACTGGCTCCCATGGCTCTCCTCATTTCCCGCACGACTGAATACCCCTATGTTTCTTGGTACATCCGCTGCATCAATTCGGACAAATCCGCGGTTGCGCTGGATATCGAGGGCAAGCGAATGGCGTTTAAGTTCATAGTGACTCCGGGAAGGATGGAGTTTGTGGATAAAAGAGGACTACCGGAATTGGCCCATTTGCGAGGGAAACAGCTCCCACCCGGCGTTCTCCTACTGGAATTATCCAAATGCGGCATTCATCTATTGCCGGAATTTCGCGATTACGCGGATGCAGGACTGACTCCCAAGCAAAAAGAGGCAGAAGAGCGCGCCAATGTGGACATCGCGATGACCATTACCACCTGTGCTTTCCGCAGTTGCAAGTGGAACAAGGCTGTGGGGGCGGATATGGTCTGTGCACGGCTGAGGGAGAACTTGGAGTTTGATGAGTTCTTTGCGGAGGATGAGGAAATTGACTGGAGGTCGTTGGGTTGGCACGCCAACAAGGTCAGTTTCGTTAACATCAAAGAAAGCGCTGCAGCTCCAGACAGTCGAATCCCGGAAGGCCACGCCACCCACGTGATTCTGGAACTCGCCCTGCGCGGGCACATCACCGCCCAGGCTGAAGACTCGCTGCAGCAGCCCAAACAACTCCACTTGCTGGAAACAGTCAAGCGAGTGCTGCGGCTCTTCCACCTCCTTTCCTTCTCTTAGCAATGGCGAAAATCCCTAGTCAGTTTCTCGTCTTCACAACAGTTTCCCAGCAGCAAGTGGACGCCTTCCTTTCCGCCACAGATATCCCCTCCCTCCGTTCCCTCCTCAGCACTGTATTCAGCCTCAACCCCGGCGACCCTTTGACTGAAGTCCTAATTGACTTCCACTCCAACAACCTGTCCTTCACTCGCAAAGAGCACTTCGCTCCTGAGAAGATATCCTGCTTTTTAGCTGTAATGGACTATGTACTGCACGAAAGCTTGAGACTGCGCCTAAGCAACCAGGCCGCCTACGAGCTCTTCAAAGGACTGGTATTGAAGCACTCCATTGAAAGATCACCATGGAGCATAGCAGTATTCACACTGGATGACCTAAAGGCAATGACGGACTACGTGCTAGTGACCTTCCTGCGACACTACTCCATGTATTTGCACATATTCAACCCTCACCTCGAGCTTACAATCGAGACCAAAGAGCCTTTCGAGGGCCGCTTTCCCCCAGTCCTCCCTATCCAAGAAGGCCAAACCGCCAACCCTCGCGACCTCAATACACTGGAGGACTACCTCGAGCCACTACCCGAGGAGAACAAGGGAGACCAGGACCTCGAGCCCGGGGAAAGCGAGGCCGAGGACTACACCCTCGACCCAGTGCAGAGAATGCTCAATGCAGAGTTGAAAGCACTGCGCAAGGAGATGGAGGAACAGATGAAGAAGCAGGACGAGGACTTCCTCGCTAAGTTGGCAGGCATTAAGAAGTAGCCAGAGCGATATCTAGGGAAATAGTCTAAATAGCTATGATATACGGAGAGACGCCGCCTGCGTTTTCGCTATCTGGGACTAGAGAGAGGGCTGGAGGGAGACCGGCGGGGCCTGGACCTGGGGACTATACGGTGGAGAAGGACTTGCTGGATAGTCCTCCGAGGACTGTGTTTGGGAGGGCTGCCAAAGCGCATTTGTCTAGGTCGATGTCGCCAGGCCCTGGGGCCTATAAAGTCCCAGACACTATCGGCACAGGGCCAAAGTACCACCTCAGTTCTCGCCCAGACAGCAAGCTAAACCGTCTGTCCACTCCCGGCCCTGGCGCTTACGACATCAAGCTAACCGACAGGCAACTCAGGTACAGCTTCGGAGGAGGTCCAACCAGACTGCTTTCCTACGGGATGGAAGGCCCTGGGCCTGGAGCCTATGCTCCGGATTCAGTGCTGAAGTCCGCTCCCAAGTACAAGTACTGTCTCCCTAGCTTCCCCAAGGCCACTCGCAACCCCTCCCCCAGTCGCACCTCCCTCCCAGGCCCTCACGACTACTCCCCCAAGCCCGCCCTAGACGACGCGCCTCGCTGGACCTTTACTCGCTCCTACCGCCAAGGCCAAACCAGCTCGCCTACTCCTGGCCCTGGGGCGTACTCCCTAATGAACAGCACTTTGCAGACCATTGGGCCGTCTTTCAGTCCCAAGCGGACGAATGATGCATTCGATGAGGGGCCGGGACCGGGCGCGTATGAGATGGCGAAGACTTTCGCAGGGGAAATGCCAGCCTTTTCCCTAGGGAAATCGCCCAGAGAGGCAGGGGCTCTGGGTAGGACCAGTCCCAGTCCCGCCCACTACAGTCCGAAGCCAGTCCACAGAGCACTGCCCGCCTATACCATTGCGCAGGAAAGACGCAGTTTTGATGTACAAAACGCGAGTTTGCCGGGACCCGGGCAATACGACCCCAAATCCCCTGACTCCCAAGCCAGCATTTCCCTGAGTTCCCGCCACAAAGACCTGTCCCAAACCCTCAAGTCCTCAATTCCAGTACTCTCCACACAGGGACCCGGCCACTACTCAGTCACTACGCACCTGCCCAACCGCAGAGCCCCGCAGCCTGTCTTCGGCAGCGCCAAACGGCCTGATATTGTGGGGAAGGAAAGGAGACCTGCACCTACCGACTACCAAATACGGAGAGAACTGGAAGGACCCAAATTCACCATCCCCAAGGCGAAGCCAGGCGAGGAACTGAGGACTGGGCCGGGCCCTGGGAGCTACAGCCCTCCTGCAGCCATTGGAAGCGTTAATAGATATGGCGTAAAGCACTAATCTGCGAGTCTCTGCTCTTCAGTACAAAAGGCCTGTGCGAAGGTGAAATACGGCACTAAGTCCAGCTCCTGTCGATCCGCGTAGAACAGCACTCGCAGGTACTTCACCAGACCTGCAGTCATACTCACTCCGACCTGTTTGGAGGCCTGTAGGAACGTTTGCAGGGGGATTTCGCCGACTGAGCGGATATCTGCCTGCTGGAGAAGTGCTAACAGGGCCTCTCGATGGCCGGAGTAAAGCCTTCTCAGTTCCGAGTCGAATTCCGCTTCTTGCTCCGTCGTCAACAGAGTGATTTCCTGAGTCAGGCCAATTATCCGTGTATAAAGTCGGTCAGTAGGCATAGTCCTGTACCCCTCACACAGCAACTCCGCTAAGGGCGCTGAAAGACCTGGGCGAAGCCGGAGTAAGGACAGTTCCAGCCGGTCCTGCAGTTGCTGCACTGTGCACTGCGGCTCCCCCAGCTTCAGCAGTGTCCGCACGTCCGCAGAAGTCATGCGCAGTCCTTGCAGTCGCAGGACGAAGTGGTCCAGTAGCGCCTGCTTCTCTGAGGAGTACTCAGGCTTTTCACTCTCTAAGGTCTCTTCGAAGAGTTGGCGATGCAGGCTTTCGCCACGTTCTGTGCCGAAAGAGGCTAATAATTGGTCTGATTCGGAGGGAGACAGTTCCCAGCCCAAATCTTTAAGGGCGGATATGAGGACGAAAGGCTTGATTGCACCTAAGTGTTCCGGGTCGAGTCGCTCCCACAGCTCTGCTACAGTCATCTTTTTCTCTATCAAAACGGTCCAAATCCGCGCAATTAGTCCCCCTGTCGGCTCCACTGCAGCTAACTGAGGTACGGAAGCTGTCGCTTCATACCCACATTTAGGGCATTTCGATAGAGAAAAACGCTCTTTGGATCGGTACATTTCCAGTCCTTGGCCACTGATATCAACTGTAGCCTTTCTCTTCCCTGTCCCAGGCCGGGCACTTCGATGTTTGCCGTCTTGCACATAGGCGGAAAGCTCAAAGAACTCTCTTCTCAGACTCTTGTAGTCGGCTCTCAGGCGGTAATAGCGGTCCTGCAGGTCTTGAGGGGTTGTGCCTTTGCCAAGGTCCTCCATCGCTTCCATTAGCATCCGATTCAGTCGAGTGCATTCGTCACTGGTCACTTGCAGTTGCGCTTCCATCTCTCCCAACTTCGTATACTTCAGCTTCTTTTTCACCATTTCCAGCTCCTGGTCCTTCACAGCCAACTCCCTCCTCAGCTCCACAAGCTGCCTGTTCAGACTATCCACCACCAGAGGCGAGTCCTCAGGCACTCTCCTCGTAACCCTGCTTTCCATCTGTTTCACCTGAGTGCGCAGGCGAGTATTTTCCGTCTTCACAGTGTTCACCTCCGATTTCATCTGCAAGACTCGGTCATAGAGGTCTTCTTTGCGGTAAGGAATGGCCTTACTGGCCTTGCGACCTGCCCGAGAGTCGACATTAACAGCGGAAAAAGGGCGAAGTTTGCCTTGGCGGAGAAGCATCAGGTCTTTAATGCGGCCAGAGGCAGCAAAGGGCTCATCTCCTCGGTGCGGACTTTCCATATTGATATAGAGAACACGAGAAAGTGGACAGTGTGCCCTGACAGCCCTGCAACTCTCACTAAGGATATGGTTATTAGTATCATTTGCAGTGGCTTTAATGCGTGAAATTGCCTCGGGAAATGCTGTTAATAATGAGATATGGGAGTCTATTGGGAGGTAGCCCCCTTGGCTTCACTTCTATCCAGGCCTTAATCCCTCCCTTTCTAGTCTCTGCCTCCCTAGTCCTAGTAAAATGACGTCTCCACTAGTCATCGACCCCGACACCAAGTCCGCAGCCCTGAAAGCCGCTGAGCAGCTGAAATCCGAACTGGAAGGCGAGGGCAGCAACGCCTTCTGCATCAGCAAAATCGCCCGCCTGGCCCAGTGCTACCTGCAGGCCGGCCAAATGGACAGCGCCCTGAACATGTATGAGAAATTCGCCAAGTACGACAGCACGAACTACAAGTCAGCACTGTGCTTGGGACTGCTGCACCTGCTGCGCACTAACTACCAGAAGAGTTACGAAGTGCTGAGCAAAGTGTCCAAACATCCACAAGCCAGACGAGACCCGGCTCTATGGTTCGGAATTGGCGCTTTGCTGTTTAAATTCGATCGAAATGACCAGGCTGAAGCCGCCTATCAGCTTGCCCTGTCCCTGACCCCCTCACCTACACTGAAGCGGGAGGCTTTTCTCAAACTCGGCCTCATCAACATCCGCAAAAAGACATATGACAAGGCAATTGCCTACTTCACCAATGCGAATGTGGGCAGTCTGCCCAGTCCGGAGCTGTTCCTGTTCATTGGCAGTTGTCATGAGATGAAGCGGAACTATGGAGATGCGATTGGGCTGTACACCAATGTGTCGGAGACGCTGGGGGCGGGAGTGAGGGCGCTGCAGCATTTGGGCTGGGCGTATAGCTTGAAAGCGGACTATGTGGCTGCGGATGCTACGCTTACACGTGCTCTTAGCCTGGCTATCGACCAAAAAGCCCAAACAAGTGACATTTACTACCTCATCGGTCGCATCGCTCACATGCAAGGCGACCTAGAAAAGGCCGAAAAGCACTACTCCGAGGCTTTACGCCTGGACGAAGACAACTCCCTGTACCTCCTTTCTGCAGCCGTGCTCTCCGCGCAGAGGGAAAACTTCGTGCAGGCAATCGAGCAACTGCGCAAGTCTGTGGCTGTGCCGTATCGTGGTCCGGAAGCGTGGCTGAACATGGGTCATTTGTACACCATTTCGAATCAGAAGGATTCGGCGCTGATTGCGTATACGCGGGCTTTGAGCGTCGACCCTGCGTGCACAGCGGCTTTGAATAGGAAGAAAGAGCTGGAACAAGGCCTGCCGCCCTCTGTACTCACTCCCCAAATGCCCACTATTCGCCTTTCTGACGTGCCGTTGAGTCTGCAGAGCGTTCCGAAGCACAAGGAAGGACCGGCAGAGCAGAGAGCTCCAGTGAAGGGCAGAGGCAAGGTAGTGAGGAGAGAAGACGCAGCGCCCTGCAGCGCTCCCCCCGCCGTCAACGTCCTAGCGCACCTCAAAAGCCACCTGCTCAGTCCCACCGAAATCACCCGAACCGCAATGATCCCGTCCATGCTCTCCACTGCAGCCACCACTCCACGTATGGCCAAGACTGAGGAAAATGCGATGTTTTACCCACTCATGTCTTCCTTCATTTCCAAGCTGCAAGACTCTGCCATGCCAAAAGGCTCCGACCTTCCTCAGAAGCGTCGCAAGTAGGCTAAAACATGCAGACAATCTGGCTCTAGTGGAGGGGTTTGGTCTGTTTCTGACCAAGTAGTGGCTCTAGATGGTGTTTTGTTTGCGGTTATGGGCGAAATGGTGCTTTTCTAAGGCGTAAATATCTCTCACGATAGATTTCATCAGTAATTTTCGCTTATTCGCATCATAAAAAAGTCTATTTCTACCCTGAAATTCCCCAAAGCCGGGCTTTTCCCTGCCTAAATCTACCCAACAAGTAGGTATTTCACCCCAACAAGCCCACTTCTTCCCCTAGTAGCTTGATGGACATAAAAATGGCCCTGGTGCACGAGGCCATGGAGGGGAGAGCAGTAGAAGAGACAGAGAAGTACCGGGAAATGCGAGTTTGGGCTGAAAGTCACGGAGCGGTTAGTCTGAAAATGAGGTATCCAGTACTGTTTGAGCCGGGCTACATCGGCGCCCAGGCCACTGAGCGGATTGGACCGAATGAAGACATTGTGAGAGTGCCGTATGAGCTACTGCTCAGTTCGCAGACCGCAAGAGAGTCGCCCATAGGCCCAGTGCTCGAAGCGCACCCTGAAGTCTTTTCCAACGAAGAACTCGAAAGTGAAGACCTGGCTCTGATCTCCTTCATTCTCGGCGAACTACACAAAGGCCCGGACTCCTTCTGGCACTGCCTCATCCAGTCCCTGCCCCGTGACTCTGAGAACCTGAGCGACTGGAAGGAAGCGGAGTTGGTGGAACTGAGGGACGAGGATTTGGTGTATCAGCTGAGAAGGAAGGATGAGAATATGAGGAAGAATTGGGAGGCGCTGAGGGAGGTGTTGGAGAAGTACCCGCATTTCTTCCCTGCGGAAAATGCGACCTTCGAGAACTTCTTCTGGCTTTGGCAGAACATCACTACTCGCGCCTTCGGGAAGTACGCGCCCTCCTCAGTGTTCGCACCTATCGCAGACGCCCTCAACCACGACTACTCGCACACTCACTACATCATAGGCAATGCTGAGGAGCGACAGCACTGCACTCCCAGTCTAGTCTGCTTAGACTCCGACCTGGACATCCCTAACACCGCCACTGTGTCCTACACAGCCTTCGCAAGGCTAGTCACTCCGCATAGTCCGGAGAACAACTCGAAATTGCTGCTGTTACTGCTGAAAGCGAGGGAGAAGGACGAGTGGAAGAACAAGGAAGCGCAGGAAAACAAGTGGGGCGGGCCGTTCAAACCCAACGCAAAAGAGGTGTTTCGCATGTGCACAGGCGCTGACGAGACCTACGAGCCCGGCGCACAACTGTTTCTCTTCTACGGACAGTACTCTAACCGGCAACTTCTCCTCTACTACGGCTTCACTCTCAAGCGAAACATATACAACTACGCAGTCCTCAAACTCAGCCTAAGCGATGTCCTTCCCTCTCCAGAGGCGCAGTGCAGGATACCAGCGGATCTGCAGGGCAAGGTGTTCCCCTTCCAAGTCCGCCAGCACTCTGTGTGCACGGAGTTGCTGGACTTCCTGCGGATGCTGCACTGGAACCCTGCGAAGCACATTGTGATGGCTTTCTTCAGTGCCCATGACTATGAGTTGGAGTTGGAGGTGGTTGTCAGGGCGCAGGAGATTCTGAGGGCGGAGTTGGCGAAAGACGGGGTGAGTTTGGAGGAGGAAAGGGAGAAATTGAGGGAAAACAACGGAATTCGGTACTACTTTGCGGTAACAAAGACATAGGTGGAGTATCGGATTTCGGTAAAGGAATCCATCGAAGGGCAAATCCGACTCCTGGACTTAGTCAGAGGAATACTCGAGAAAAAAATAGCAGGGACCTCCCTTCACGAAGCCCTCTCCGACATCCACACTGAGGGCAATGTGCACCACGGTGACACCCACGTAGGCCAAGTCTCAGAGAAGGTCGCACTGCGTCCCTATTTAATCTACCTAAAATAGCTTGGACAGGAACTGGGAACAGCGCTCTAGAGTGGAAGGGTGGGGAAACTGCACCAAGTCCAGGTTCTCTATGCCGCACTGTAAACACTCGGAGCGGGACACAAGGTTGAGAGGGAATGCGCATTTCCCACACTGCCAATAGATCTGTGCAGCGGTGTCCCAGCCGTACAGCGCCAACTCCCTGTAGCCGCATGCACTGCATCGCTTAGAGAATTCCGTCCCTTTGCTGTTACAGCGCAAGCACTCCCAAGAGGCGGCAGACCTATCAGACATGAAGGCGCCGAGCGAGGGAAGGGCAGGGACGGTGAGGAGAGCGGAGTAGAAGCGAGGCAGGGTGGAGGTCTGTCGGAGGGCAGTGGGGAGCCACTGTTCCAGCCGCTCTTTGCAGTGCTTAGATTCGTTGGGAGCGAGGCTGCCGAGGCTGCTTAGTCGTTTCGCTGCTTCTACGATCTCTTCCGGCAGGTGTAGGTAGGGCCGGGTTTCTTCCCACTTCCCCATCTCTTCGGGAGTTTCACTCTTCATTCCCTCTCGAAAACACTCTCCGCAGAGTATATACTTCCAATATACCACAAAGTCTTTAGGAGCCTCAACCAGTTTGAGCCCACAGACGTGACACACAGGTCCCCATGCACTTTCACTCATAGCCCCGAGTACAATCTAAACAGTCGTAATAGTGGAGAGAAAATGTCTCTAACCATCAGCGACTGCACAGAGGCCGAGTTGAGTCAAATTCTCCCCATCTGGACACACCTCGTCACTAAAACCAAGTTAACTGTTGAGCATGACAGCGGCAGTATTGACTACCTCATTGCCCAGTACCGCTTAGTCAAGTCTGCGGGCTACCCCTACTTCATCACTCGCAAGGGAAACCAGGTCGTGGGGTGGTGCTTTTTTAGGAGATACGCCTCTGTTACTGACACCGCCTTCCGCTTTAGTGCTGTGGCTGAGTCCTGGGTCGCGCCCGAGGCTATGAATGACGGAGTAGGCAGACTACACCAACAGACTCTCCTGCAAAGTCTCAAATCTCTCCCTATCAAGGAGCTGATGACTCCCATTACAGAGGAGTACAGGGCCAATTTGGCTGCGTTCGGACTGGACTTCCCTGGGTCGAGAGAGTTGGGACAGCTCGAGAACGTGTGTGAGAAGGATGGAGAAGCGTATAGTCTCTTCATTAGACAACTGACCACTGGCTGGATGCCAAGACTCTAGCTTAAGTATCTCCTTCCCTAGCTTCGCTTTTAGTGTCCTGCTTGTCTAAGCACCCAGACGAAACCGCGGCTTTATACAGATTTCGCTCCGACATCTCAGATATTCGCAATAAATGTCTGAATCGCCACTTGAAACCTCACACCGATTTTGACCCTCCTAGTCCCAACCACATTAGTATATTTCCACAGCTTTACTGCCCAACTACACTCATAAGGCCAAGACACAGGCATGAAAAGGCAGGCAACACCCATCAAAAGGGACTCACGGCAACCCTGCAGTGCACAGAACTAGTAGTCCCTGAGCGTGGCTAATAATGGCAGAGAGGGCCCCTGCAGTGGATTCAAATTCCAAAGACGAGGAAGAGAACCACGAGCCTGAGAAGTCCACCGACTTCCCTACGAAGCCCTGCTTTATTGTGCTGTCAGTGTGCTTCTTTGCTCTCTTTATACTCATCATTACGACTGTTGCGGTGCAGGCTTGGGCTTACTTGTCCATGCCCAACATCCCGAGCACGCAGTTCAGCCTGTTCAAGTGTACGGACTGTGACCCGTACATGCATGGCAAAAGCTTTTCCAGTCTGAAGCAGGAGCGCTGTGCCAACTCTGGGTGGAACGACGGACTGTGTGAGCTGTACGTGGCCATGGACAGAGCCTCTATAGTGGTGATTGTATGCGAAATCAGCATATTGGTGATGATCATAATGGTCCTAGAGCGACTCGCATTCCACATGGCGAGCCTTTACTACGGGGAAAAGAACATCCTGCATGTATTGGCGATACTGATGATGGGTGCACAGGCTACAGCTCTAGGGTACTGGGTGCAGGGCAGTAATGTCACCTGGGACGACGCTTGCAGAGTGGACTCCACTGATAAGCCCATGCTATGTGGAGACACAGGCGCTGAACTCCTCATAGTGGTCTTTCTGCTGACGGAAATCCTGTGCCTAGGACTCATTTTCGGCGTGTATAAGACGAAAACAATAATTGAGCAGAAGCGAGAGTACTACAGCATTGGGAAAATAAGCCAACAAGGCTGTATCTGTGGCCTGTTCTTCTACCTCCTCACAGTGGTGTTTGTCATGGTCCTCTGCATGGCTCTGCACGACTGGGTCACCCGCTCAGACAACTTCCCCTTCGATGGGTCTCTTTTCTCCCGCAGAGAAAGCGACGGAACCACGAGTCCTTACAACTTGCTGGCGAGCAAGTGTGACTGGCAGCAGGAGCCAGGCCAGTGCAGACTGTGGGACCGCCTGGAACTCGCTTCCATTGACTACGTCTATGTGGAAACCGTATCGTGGATCTTCATAGTGCTGTGGATGCAGGGAATCATCGGCGCAGCAGTGAGGCGCCACTACGCGAAGCCAGTAATTACACTGGTAAGGGACATATAGGCATACGGAGGACTAGCGTGTGTGTTCCACTTCGTAGCCATTGTAGTGTGGTTCGGCAGGTCGCATGCGAGGTTCGGAGACTGCACGGAGTTCAACTTGGATGCGGAGACTGTGCCGGATGTGTGTGGGACGCATGCTCCCAAGCTCTCCATTGCGCTGATCTTTATGCTGCTGATTGGCGTGGTTTGGTACGCTGTGGCAGTGCTGGCAGCGAAGGTAGTCCCTAAGCCTCCCGGCGAGGCAGGTCCGGACGTCCTTAAGTTCTACAAGCAGCTGGAGCTCGAGGACTTCAACTAGTAATGGACTCCATTAGAGCAGGGAGTAGTTCGACTGCTGGTACTGGAAGAGCTATTTATTGGCTTTGGCTTGGCGTCGTTCTCGTCTGTTCCGTCCCACTGCTTCTTCTGGTTCCTCTGCGGTGGCTTTGCCGGAGCTATCAGCCCAGCTAAGTAGCACGCCCCCACATTTGTAGCAAAGGATCCCAGGGATAATCAGGTACAGCACCCAGGCCCAGTCTGTGAACGTGCCTACCAGCAGCACTCCCAGTGTGAGTCCCAGCATATCTAGCATGGTTTCATACTCCAGTCCCTCCAGAATGCTCGTCTTGATGCTGTGGTAACTCCCCACTTCCACCACCAGCGCCACCACGAAGCCCACACACAGCCACCCAGACATGCTTTCCCAGTGGTACAGGACCCGGTAGAGCAGGTACCACACAGACACAATCCAGGCTGCGTAGGCAAATAAGGTGCACTTCCGCTTGGCTTCCAGTGCACGCTTCTTCTCAGCCTGGTTGGTCATGGAAGATTATCAACTACTGGGACCAAACAGCCTGCAGCTATGCATTGCAGGTCAGAGTTTTCTCTGAGCCATACTATAATGATCACTGAAGCGGACTCAGGGAGTGGCCTCATGCTGGCTGAGCAGTCTGAGGACCCGCCTAAGTCACTCACTGGCTTGCTGCGAGACCTGCTCTTCCGTGTGCTGTACCGACACCAGACGTCTATAAAGCGGTCGAAAGCCAAAGGGTCGCTGAAGTCGTACCTGCAGCTGGCATTTATCGGGGTGAGCGCAGTGCAGATGCTGAGTGTACTGGTGGAATACATGCGAGAGGTGAAGGAGTATGAGACTTATCGGTACTTCGAAGCAATTTCACAAGGATTTAGGCCGGATTTATGGGTTATTAACACGGGGCAAGAAAACGCGGGGCTTTTAGCCTCTCTTTGTGTGTTTTTGCTAGTGCTAGTGGGATATATAGTGGAAATTGTCACTATTTACACCTCTACTGACTACTCTCTGGCCAAGATAGTCACCTTTCTAATCGATTTCCCGATTATTGTCATCCAGCAATACGCAATTCTGCCGATTTCCCTGCTGTACTTCCACACAGTCCTTTCCAGTCTCTACTCCGCTACTGCCCCGCAGTTCCAAGGCGTCCTAGCACTCTCCTGCCTGCTGCTTTGCTACAGCTTCACCCTTATCCGGATCCTATTCGTGTACGATAGTACCTGGGCTCTGCGGTCTACTCGCCTGCTCGCACATGTGAACTACACATATGAACTCAAGGAGTTCGCAGTGATGGTGGCTTTCAGCCTGATTTCCGCCCTCAAGCCCAGTCCTATGCTGGGACTGTTCCTGTCCTCCGCCCTGGCTCTGTACCTCTTTGTCTTCCTGCTCTGCTTCCTTCCTTACTACCACTCTGCCACTTCGCTGCTCAAATTGCTGCAAACTGCAGTCATTGCGTGGGCCGGAGTGGCAGGCTTTGTCGGCCTTTTGACGGACTCAATGACTGTCACAGTCAAATTAGTCCTATTCGTGTCTCCCTTACTGTGTCTGCTGATCAGTCACTTGGTCCGGTGGAGAGTGAGAAAAGTGCAGTTTCGCAGGGAAAATGTGCCCTTCTGGCGGTACGAATTAGCAATTCGGCAGCTATTTGAAGCAGTTAAAGACGAGGAAGAAACTGCAGAAGATCTAGCCGCTGCCTTAGCCTTCGGAGCGAAGCTCTACGCCTCAAAGCACCAGGAGTACTACCTACTCCTCGCTCAGTACTACTATTACATCCGCGAAGAGTCGGAAATCGCTCTCTTGCGGCTGACCTCCTCTGTCACTTGCCCAGGAAACCTCGCTGTTGAGTTCCAAATAAGCCGCTTTTCGCAGGCGCTGTGCAAGCTTTCAGTGAGTGAAGAACGGGACTTTGTGGACTACCAGCGGCTCTACCAGCGGGCTTTGACCTTGGACTGCAGACTGTGCGAAGCTGCTTACGACCTGCTGAATGTGTTGATCAATAAGAACACGAATGAGAAGCTGCTGGAAAGGGCTTATTTGAACATGGCGAGGGGGATACAGGTGGCGCAGTGGGCGTACCGCAGTTTGAAGAGTAAATTTCCCAACGATCCCTTCGTTTTGCAGAGTTATGGGAGTTTTTTAGGCGATTTGTTTCACGAGCCTGTGGCTCAGGAGCTGATAACGAAAGGGTTTTTCGAGCTAAACCGCAGGAAAAAGACTCATATAAACACTATTGAGTCCTACAGCTCCGTAGACACCGGGGTCCTGATCATCTCTTGCCACCACCAGTTCTTCGGCAAAATCACCTTCGCAAACGAGCAGCTGGGCAAGATCATTGGGTGCAAGCTGAGCGAAGTCGTAGGCAAGGACTTGGACGACTTCATCCCTCCGCCCTACAACGACAGGCACAACCGCAAGCTGTACAGCTTCCTTGCCCGAGGAGAGGCGGCGGAAGTGTTCCGCAGCCACCTATTCCTGTCCAGCAACCAGCGGTTCTCAGTGGAAGTCACGTTCCGCTTCAGACCCACAGTGGTGCAGGGAGTGCCGTACTTCGTAGTGGCTGTGCGGCCGAAGCCCAATACGCGGGAATTCGCTATCTTCGACTCAGCGACACTCCTTATAACCTCCCATTCCCTCTACTTCCCTGCCTCCATCCATGTGCAAGACCGAAAGACGGTAGTCGGAGAAAGCCTGTCAATGCTGCTGCCAGACGTAGAGACTTATATGAGTGAAACTCGCTCCAATCTCGGCTTTATATACCGCCACCCAGTCCACAACCTTTCAATTGGCATGAAGTTCGCTACAGTCGCCCTGGGCAACGGCGTCATTCACTGGGTGTATATCATTACTAGTGAAAAGGGCATTGATGACTTGTTCACGAACAAGGGAGATGAGGATATCACGCGCTTCAAGCGAAGTATGCGCAGTTCTACTATTTCCTCAGAGGATAAGACCGCTTTAGAGCCGGAAGATCCGGATTTGCACGCTAAATTCGCGTCTTATAATGAGATCAAAACGCCTAACCGCGAAGGCACCCTGACCCAAACCAACAAAGACGAAGCCACCACGACCTCCCAAAACACCAGCTACGCCAAGTCAGCCGTAGGCCTGTCCCTGCGGCACCAGGCCCAGCGAGCTGTCCGCACTCTGCAAGTTTCCTACCTGGTCATGATCCTGCTCCTCACTCTACTAGTGGCTATTGCTTTGGCAGTGCTGTATGTCACCCTAGAGGCTAATTCCCAGGCTACGGACTGGGTGGATTTGGGGATGGGCAGGTTGCATCTGGTCAGGTGTATGCATTTCGCGAGGAGAATTAACCTTGTGGAGGCCGGGTATGAGGCAGTGAGCCTGAAGGAAACGCTGCAAAGTCGGCTTTTGGCGGAAATTGCGAGTTTGAATGCGGTTACGGATGAGTACTTGAAGCGGGAAGTGACTTCCACTGCAATTCACACGCTAATTACAGGCCAATATTTGCTTTCCTCCCTGCCACTCATCACTGCCCTGACCGACTTCAGCACCCACACCCAGTTCCAAGCCGACCTGCCCTCCGCCGACCCCCTTTCCACCGACTTCTTCTACACCTACTACAACGGCCTGGGCCCCCTGCTCGCTGTTCTAAACAGCACTGTAGACCGCTATTTAGACGCCAAAGCCGCTGACGGAGTGTCTGTGATCGCAGTCACTTCCGGAGCTGCTTTCCTCCTAATGGCAGTCGTCCTGGTGGCCTCCAATGTATGCATTGCTCGCAGTTTGTATCAATTAATGCATATCTATGTGCGACTTTGGTCCCTTTTAACTGCAATTCCCACTATTCGTCTGAGAGAAATTATGAATATTCACAAGGATAGGATTGAATTGGTGCATGGAACTGAGTATGTGCCGGTCGAGCAAAGCCGATTGCGCACAAATAAGAGCATTTTGCATCCTCCGAATCGCAGAATAGCGATAATTGCGAAAGTGGGGCTTTTTGCAGTGGGCAGTGCAGCTTTCCTCCTATTCATGCTGCTCTACGGCTATGGACAAATCGAGACGTTGCTGAGGACTAATGAGGAGTACATGAATGCGATATCGTATATGACGCTGTATCCGACTGTGGCGGTGCATGTGTTGAAAGAGGCCTATTTGGTGCGAATCAGTGCGAACTCGTACTACCATATAGTCGCGGAAGGGCAGAATTACCCGTCGTTGGAGCTGAAATTGAGGGAAATCGTGGGGAATATGGAGAAATTGGAGGGTACAATATTGAGAAATATGGGCGATATTGAGGCTTCGGACAGCAGTGGACTGTTTTCAGATATAAATTTGCCCTATTATGACGCTTGCAGTTTCCTTAATAGTACATTCGACTGCCAAAATACAGTGCTAGCCAAAGGCCAGCACCCCAGCATCACCGAACTCCGCCTAGTCCTCAGCGACCTCGAAACTAGTCTTCCAAAGGGACTAGTTCCCTGGGCAAAACTGCAAGAATTGGAAACCTTATCAGACCAACTTACAGAAGCGACGCTAATTCTGCTGAAAAACACTCAAAGTTACGCCGCTGCCTCCAGCCACAAGTTCGCCAGTGACATGCTGACTTACGCTTCTGTGTACATTGGGTGCTCCGGCCTGCTGTACCTGTGTGTCTACCTGCCCACTATCCACTCTCTTAGACAGCAGTGCACTTCGCTGTGGCGCATTTCGACCCTCATCCGGTCCGACTTCATCCCTCATTAGGTCTAATTTATGTTATTCCTCAAACGGAGACGCTATTTTCGCAATAGTTTTCCTAACGGTTTCCCTCCTCGTGACAACCCTCGTGCCTCCTCGTGTGCCTCTGCGACTGGGGCCTGAGGGCTCCGGGACTGTCTAGACCTTACTTTCCTCCATCATTCGCTTGAACTCCTGGTAGTCGATTTGGCGGTTGTGGTCCAGGTCCCAGTCTGCAATCATCATTTCGATGTCTTCGTTGGTCATTTCGGTGCCGTTGTTGCTCATGGCTTTCTTCAGGTCGGAGACGTTGATGAAGCCGTCGCTGTCTGCGTCGAAGTGCTGGAAGGCCAGGAAGAGCAGTTCTTCGTCCAGAAGTCTCTTTTTGTCCAGAGTGGCCATGAGGAAATCCGTGTACTTGATTTTGCCGAGCTTGAGGTAGTCCAGTGAGCGAATGATCTTTTTGACCTCCTCACTCGGCAAGTTCAGCCCCACATTCTGCATCGCCATTTCCAAGTCATGAATAGTGATGAAGCCAGTCTGGTCCCTATCCAGGTCAATAAACGCCGACTTCAAGTCATCAATGTCTGCCTCCGACAGGAACTTTATTATGACTTTCATCGCTTCCTGCTGTATCTTCTTAGGCGCTTTATATCGCTTGAGGGAATTCAGCACTTCCTTGGAAACCACTCGAGTCGCAAGCTCACGCTGAATAGCGAGCCAAGGATGTCTCAAAGCGTCTTCAATGGATATGCGTTTGGAAGGGTTGACACTCATCATTTTCCTTATCATGTCCTTCGCGGAGTCGCTGACTCCAGCCCACTCTGGACCGTGGAAGTTGAACTCGCCCTTGGAGATCTTGGCGAAGATTTCTCGCATGTCCTCACCTTCGAAAGGCTGGTAGCCGCACAGCATCAAGTACATGACTACTCCCAGCGACCAGATGTCGCACTCCTTCCCATACTTGCCACGTAGGACTTCGGGGGCGAGGTAGTAGGGAGTGCCTACGAGAGTCGTTAGGTCGCTGGATTGGTGTTTTATGGACATGCCGAAGTCGATGACCTTAATTTCCGCTCCTGGGTCTCTCGAGGAAAAGAGGAAGTTCTCCGGCTTCAAGTCTCTATGCACCACAAACAAGCCATGCATGTGGTTGACCGCCAACAACAGCTTCTTCATCACATTCGCCACTTCCGTCTCATTGAGTGTGCCCATTTCTATCAGTTTGTCGAACAAGTCCCCACCACTGCAGAGTTCCATCACAATGTGGAGATACTTCTCGTCCTCATAAGTCTCGTAGTACTTTATGACATTGGGGTGGTCGATCATTCTCAGTACATCCAGTTCTCGCTTCAGCAAATATAAGTCCTTCTTGATCTTTTCCTTATTGATGGACTTCACAGCCACAACTCTGCCGGTACCGATCATCAAAGCTTCTCTGACAGTGCCGAACTGTCCATGGCCCAGGACTCGCTTGAACTGGTAGGACTTCTGGATGTCTGTGTGGACGGTACTTTCCAGGATCACGGAGGACCCTACGGACGAGGCTTGGATGGGGTTGTGGGGAACGAGGGCGGATCTAGGGTCTTTCGCCACACAAACTCCCATATATAGCTTTCAACTAGGACGGCTGTGTATGGATGAGGGTATCTAGTGCTTGCTTCGTAGGTATTGCCTATATCTCTTGCTACTGGACGAATGGGTATTTGAAGGAATAGCTCAATGCTTTCCGCTCTCTAAAAGTCCTAGCAGGCTTGGAGCCTCTCATTCCTCCATCACTCCTATATAACCAAATGGACAGTCTACCCACTCGGCTTAGCGACTATCAAGTAATCTGCGAGCTGGGCAGAGGCAGTTTCGGCGTAGTGTACAAGGTCCAAACTCGCTCCAGCCCTGCCACTCTGGTCCTAAAGCGGGTAAATAGCAACCTAATGACCGGACAAACAGCTGATACGATTAGAGAAGTGCAACTACTGAAGATGATCCGCCACCCGCACATCATCCGGTACTATACCAGCTTTGTGGAGGAGGGGAGTGTGTGCATTGTGATGGAGTTCGCGGAAGGAGGGGACTTGCAAAGGCTGCTGAGGGACCATAAGGAGCGGAATAAGCACTTTAGTGAGCGGAAAGTGTGGCGATTTGCCTTTGAACTGGCCTCTGCATTGAGTCATCTGCACACTCATCACATCATACACAGAGACGTGAAATGCCTAAACGTGCTTTTGACCAAAGACCACCATGTGAAACTAGGCGACCTAGGCGCCTCAAAGATCGCTCTGCAGAGCGCCTTGCACCTGACTCGGGTGGGCACGCCTCTGTACCTCGCTCCCGAGCTTGTAAAGCAGCAGGCCTACGACTGCAAGGTGGACGTCTGGGCGTTGGGCTGCGTCCTATACCTACTCACTTCCTTCGAAGCTCCATTTCAAGGGGAAAACTTGCTGGCTTTAGGGAGCGCTATAGTCAGTAAACAGCCCAAACCGATACCTGCTATATACTCCCCTAGGCTGTGGACATACATCCAGCGTCTATTGACCAAGCAGCCAGCACAGCGACCCACTATATCTGAAGCTTTGGATATGATTCCGGCAGAGGAAAAGGCCGCTCTAGAGGTCCTGCCAGGCCTGGAAGAATTGTCCACGAACTTCACCCTGGCAGGGAAAGAGGAAACGCAGGGTGGGGGCAAGACCCAGGCTCTTCGGAAGGTGAGGATTCCTGATCATTTGAAGGAACTGATACGAAAGCTGGAAAACCCAGTGATGAGGTCAACTGCAGTGTCGCCTCGGGCTTTGCACCCGGGCAACTCGGTGGAAAGGGCGATTTCGCCGAGTCAGCCCAGGGAAGTCAGGGCTCCTGCCTTATCTCCAAGACCTATAAAGTCCCCTGAGTCGCTCCTACATTCAGATGAAACCGCCAGGTCAGTCCTCAAAAGCGCCCATATCCCCCCTAAAGCAACTCCCTCCAAACCCACTATTGCCAAGCTGCACGCACCACAAGACTCCCAGTCTCTCAAGCCTGCTGAAAGGGATCCGCGAGTCAGTTCAGTCGTAATAGAGGCGAAAGAGCCGTTGATACTAGTGCGCGGCGGCCGAACTCAGGTGTCTGAGGAGGAAAGAGCCGCTTTAATACGTATATTCGCTCCTACAAGGCCGAAAACTGCAGGCCACAGAGTCCAATTAGCCATTGACCAGCCCGATTCCAAGCCTTTGCCTCACTCTACCAGTGCAATTAATGCTATTTTGAGGCCTGCCACTGCTCGCCTCAAATCCGACCGATCAAACCCTCTTTTCCGCCCTGCGAAGCTAGCAGCTTTGCTGCGTCCCTGCACCTGGACCCTCGCAGCCTCCTCCCACCCTGCCAACTGCAAGAAACGACTCAGTGTGAAGGACTTGTACTAGTTGTTAGGGAGATATACATGGGGACTGCAGTACTGAGGCCACTTGTCTTTCCAGCACTGCTATGTGGGCGGACAGGACTGCTTGTCTGCTGTTTAGACTGCTGGTCAGGGGGCGAGTTCTGCTTGTAGAGCGCCCTACAGACCTGGAAGGCCGCTTTGCCTCCGTTCTCCTACCCTCCGTTTCTGAATCCTTTTCCTGTATCCATTTCTTCCAGTCCAGGTTCTTCTGGTAGAAGGCAGCGCCGTCGAAAGGCCGCTTGACCTGCTGCGGCCGCAACAAAGTAGGCGCAAAGGGACAGTCCGCCCTCATTTCCTCCTCCAACTTGGCCTTTACCGCCTTCATTCGCAAGTCCGAGTGCTGTTTCCACCTCTTCGTCCTCTCCGAAACCGCTACTTTCCCAGGGTACACCTGCTCACTCCTGCGAGTCACAGCAGGACGGAAGCTGCAGTCCTCCAATTCTCGCTCTAATAGCCGGGCTTTGACTTCTTCTCGGGCCGCCAAGCGCTGTTGTCGCCACCTGGTCATACGGTCATACACCGGAGAACTGAGGTCCTGGTAGTAGGACCTACTGGCCTGCTTGGGAAGCAGAGTGCCTTTCCTCTGCTCCACTATGAGTGTCAGAGTTTCCCAGGGGACGGAGCTGATGGAGCCATTGGAAACTCTGGTGAGGTCTAAATGAGAGCTTTTGGCAGCGGGACTGAAAAGCTGCACTTCTGGGGTGGAGTCCAGTCTCGTCTTGTCAATGTGTTCCAGCAAGGCGCTGAAATCGAGACTTGCAGCCGGCGCCTCCCTCTCCATACTTATATTACAGTCTTTGAGTCCTGCGCAGGACTGGAGTAGCGGGGTGCGCTGGAAGGGAGTGGAAAGCAGGAGTATCTGCCTTTGTGGTCTTTAGCCCTACTCGCAGCAAAGCCCCCACTGTCACCTTGCTCCGGGCCTTGGTACTGTGCACAGGAGTTGCTAGGAGTGAGTCCAGCGTCAAGCCCGGCTCGACCCAGGCCTTGATAGCTCTCCTGGCTCCCTGTGAGGACCGCAGAGGGTTGTAGGTACGTAGGAAGGCTGTGCTTTCTGTGCTTCTGTGGGGCAGTTTGGCTGCTGTGCCGATGATAACCTCGTCGAAGGACCGCTCCAGCGACTTCCCAGGCCGAAGTGTCGTTTTGCCCAAATGCAGTTTAGAGTTGGTTTTTGGACTGCTCCAAAAGCCCTTCCAATCCAGTCCCTTCTGAGAGGATTTGGCGGCAGTCCAGGGCCTGCTGTGTGTGGGCTGGTCCACTGCAATCCATTTCCCTGCTCCAACGCCTCTGCCCAAGGGCGCTCTCACGCTTCGGCCTGGAGAGGAGCTGAGGGAGTGCACTAGGGACCGTGCGCCTTTTGAGTTCGGTCGAGTGCTGGGGCGAGTGTATGCGGACTTGAGGCGAATCATATGGCGTTTACTTAAGCTTCTAGGGACAACACTAAGGCTTGGTCACACACAGCGAGTGCCTGTGTGCAAGCGCCGTACAGCAGTCTGCGCACTCGCTTCAGCAGCTTCAGTGCCGAGGCGTAGTTTTGGTCAGTTAGCAGAGTGTCCACGTCTCGGACTAGGTTGATGGCTCCGTTCTGGAGCGACTCTAAGTAGGCGTTTCGCTCGATTTGGGCTGTTTTTTCCAAGTAGAAGCGGAAATACCGGAAAGACGACAGGAGGAACTCAGTAGCGACTTTCCGTTCCCCCGCTTCCTTCATTCTGAGCGCTTCCACCACTACAGTGCACAGCGTTCCGACCTCGTACAGCACATCTATTGGCGTTTCGAACAGTCTCAAAGCCTTCAAAGCCTCAATTTCGTTGTCCTTCACCTGTGCGAGAAGGATGCTCAGTTGGAAGGCCTTGACGAACTGCCCAGAGCCACGCAGTTCTGTGAGGTGGGTCTCGAGCTGGGAAATCGCCACGTGGTGGGAGCTGGAAGGAGGCAGCAGTCGGCCCCAGGATTGGAAGGACTCCAGGTCGAAAAACACCCTAATATGGTCTTCAAAGGTCTTCACTGGCCGGAGAGAACTCGCTTTACCGCTGGAACTGGTGTAGTGCAGGTTGAAAAGCAGGCTAAAGTGCCGATAATAGGCCTCTGTACTGCCTTTGAACGGTATTAGTATGCGGAATGAGACTGCCGCATTTGCTTGATACGCGGAAAGGATCAAATTCTGCGCTTCTTTGCGCTCATTGACACTCACTACCTTGGCAATAGGCGCCAACGGCTCATTGGAGTGCGGCGTGTAGAAGCCCAGAACCACTGCGTCTGTAGTTTGGTACACCCAGGAAGCGTAGTCCAGCAGGAACTCGATGAAGAACTGCACTGCTGCATTGAAGGACGCACCTTGCATGTATATATCCTCACACACGTCCCAGTGACAGCGCTGCTTGCTATTGAGCAGTTCATTGAGCACACTCATGCCTCCAAAGCAGCTAGACGCAGTGAGCACGTATCCAGTAGGAGGCGTGTACTGCATAGACACAGGCGCATAGGGGTGGTAAATCAGCTTCGCATACGCACATTCCTCAATGGCACATACCCTCAGCACTGCCCTGGTTCCAAGTAAGTATGGTAGCTGAACTGAAGGGTATAGCTTGGGGTCGGGGTGTTGAGTGAACACTCCAGGCCGCTCCTCCACAGGCTCCTTTATTGTGGCTGCTGTTATTTCCTCATTCCGTCTGCGGTACATATCAAAGTGAGCCATAGCAGCCAGCAGTCTGGCGGAGTAGAAGTGCAGAGGAGTCGGCAGCAGTGGGTAGCTCAGCAGTAGTTCCCTATTAGTAGCAATCAGTAGGTTCAGGACGCCGGTATCCACCAAGTACCTGCTCAGTACTGTCAAATCCGCATTTCTCGAAGGTATTTTCCGTCGCTTTATCTCCGCCTGCAGTCTCACTACCTGCACTGTGGATTTCAACTCCAATAACTGCGATTTCGATAGAGATTCTTGGTGTCCCAACGAGGCTATAAGTGCTGCTACAGCAGGGGTGTGTCTGAGCAGCATTTCCACAGTGTTGTCTGCCACTGTTCGACACAAGTCTTCCAGGCGACTCAGGACGATAAGGGTTTGGTCGTGTAAGTTGATGGTTTTGGAGCTGTTTACTGACAAAGCGTCGAGCATTCTTTCGATGTAGGGCTTGAGAACGCGGATTTCAGCCACACAGCCGCGGCTGAAGCTGCTCAATACCGCCGCTTTCAAGTGGGCGAATAAAGTCTCCGCCAGCTTCAGAAAGTGCCTCAGGTTGCTGTCGTAGTACGCATCAATGATAAGACGCAGCACCTTGCACTGTCTCTGCAGCATATACAGGCTGCAAGCCTCATGCGACAGTATCAGTTGCAGCTCTTCTAACTGCGCCTGGCGCACAGTAGTGTCAGGCAGGGTTAGAACCAGCTCCACCAGAGCCCACAGCGCCCTGGTCGTCAGTCCCGCCTTAAGGAAATACAGTATTTTCGCCTTCTTCTTAGCAGCATAGTCCTGCAGACTCGGCACTAGATATGGATTTTGCTCCGCACCATAGAAAATCGACGCATATCTCTGTGCATTTTCCACGTTAAAAAACACGCCTTCATATAGACTTTCGCAGGGCACATAGGCCATGGACTTAAAGGACACAGACACTCCGCCTCCGCCCTTGCGCAGTGAGTCCAAATAGTGCAAATAGTAGCACTTCCGGCTTTCCACGTACTGAAAGTGGTCAATTAAGTCCTCTTTGTCCAGATTGGTGGCTAGAAACCGCTGCACTGAGCCTGACCTGATCATTTCATCCTGCTGGTATAGCATCAAATTCGGCACAAATAGCAGTAATCGGATGTAGGACTCTTTGTGCTGGATCGTGGCGGCCCTCAGTTCAGAGATAAACTGTTGTTTGTTGTCTCGCATGGTGATAAAGCTGATTTTCCGTTTGCTTTCGTTGGTTAGCTCGATTACATAGTCTTTAATGTAGTGCAGACTGTTGGCGGAGCCGATGTACATGATGTCGTCATACACGAAATCAGCGAAGACAGTGAAAGCAGGGTCGAAGGCAGGCCCTTCAATGAGGCAGTCAGTGCGTAGCACCAGGGGCGTGTGGGCCACTTCAGCATAGGGAATCGCGGGAGACTTAAAGATCGCAGCACTGCTGATGCTGCTTATTACCTCCAAGCGGTAGGAGCCTAGAGTACGAGAGAAGTCCTTTATCACGTCACTCAGCGCAGCTCTAAGCTTAGCCACGTACTCCGTATTGGTCCGGTGCATGACCGCAGGCAGGCCGAACACCCCCGCCTTCCGCTCACTATTCGTGAGCAAATAGGCCATAGGCGCATTGGCCTGATTAAGCGAGTTATTCCTTAGTGTGGGCAAGGCTCGGTCCAGGTCATTCTTTGTGCCGAAGAAGGAAAAGTGGCGATACAAGGGGCCGAAAGGGTTGTCAGGCAGCAGGTCCAGCTGCACTAGAGTGCGGATACTGTTTTGCAGCACGTAGGACAGGTTGGCGTCTCGGAGGTAGTCTAGTAAGATCTGCTGGTGCTTCGCCTCCATCAAGGAATTAATCTAATCATATACACACTGCCGGCCTCTGTCCCCAGCAGCACTACCCAGGTTGCACTCAGTGCAGCGATTGCGCAAATAGGAGGAAGGAAGGGCGGCAGAGCTGATATATACGTAGGGCGCCCAAGAGCGAGGGGATCTAGCAGCGCGACTCCCTCACTAGAGGCTACAACCAGTCCTCGAGCAGTGCCTACTGCACACACAAACTCTTGATACTGGGCTTGTGTGGAGGGGTAGAGTTGCTTGAGGGGGATTTCACATAGGTCGAAATTGTCAGTGTTTACTAGGAGCAGGGAAAAACCAGACTCGGGGTTAGTGCAGGGAATAGCAGGGAAGCAGGCCCAGTGGTGGCAGAGAACTGGACTCGTGCGAATCGGAAAGGAATGCTGAGCAGGCTGAAAGGAGACCTCTAACACTTGTTTGCCTCGAGTGTCGAGTGCCCAGGCTCGAATTAGTCCACTTTGGTCCTGCACAAATATGGAATTTGCACTCAGACAGAAACCTATGACTTGCTCCATCCCCGTCTTAATAGTCCTTAGGACCGCCAAAGGCTCCTTCGCACTTAAATCAAACCCATATAGTACGATGTTCCGGTCCTCAGACGAGGAAACCAGTATCGCTTTCTGCCAACTCATAGCGCAAATAGCGGCTTTATGTCCCTTGGCCTTAGAGAAGGATATCCACTCCTCTCTCCTGCCTCTTTCCCTTCTTTTGAGGCAAAGTACAGTCACGGACCCGTCTCCTTTCCCTACGGCCAGCAGGTATTCGCCCAGGATATCGTCTGGGTCGGTGTGCAGGGGTTGGGGACTCCAGCGGGCACTCTGCACTGCGGCGCCTTTGCGGTACATTGCTATCTCCTGTGTAACTCCAGCCGCCACTCCCATGCCAGCATACATCCACACCGCCCCCCCTCTCACCACCGCCACTCTCAGTCCCTCCCCATCTATATCCAGCGCCAGCACCGGCCCCTCTCCTCTCATGTCCTCGAGCTCCAGCACACTTCCCGCCATTACAATGGCCTGGATGAGTCTGTATCCGCTCAAATCTGCGCTGGGCGTGAGTCTGTACTTCAAGGACCAGCGAAGGTTTAGTCTAGTCTACGGCTGGGACTTGTGCAAGGACTTGGCTGCTGTGAGTCAGATTGTGGCGGGCGAGGGAGTGGAGTTGCTCCTCACTGTGGCCACTTTGAAGGAAAGTATACAGGAAATCACTGATATTGAGGCGGAAATCCTGCCCAACAGTGAGTTTCCCTATGAAGAAGGCAAAGCCGCAGTCAAAGAACTCGCCCAAATTGCGTCAGATGGCCAGTTTTCCACTAGATTTCCAGAAGATCTGCGGCCATCTTTGCACTCTCTCAGTCCCTTATACCGCCGGGTCCTGCAAGCAGGCTCCGGACCCTTCACCCTCGACATCGGCTGTCCCGAGTTCCTACTCACCGACCTAGAAACCCTGCGAAACCTGCAAATCATCAAGGATGACTTCCACCCGTCCACTATCAAGTCGGCGGGCAGGGCGAAAGAAGGCTTTTCCGTGTTCAACTTAGTGGATAAGACTGTGACTAGGCAGGGCAGGAAACTGCTGCGGCAGTGGATGCTGCAGCCGCTGCGCAGGGAAGAGAAGGTGCAGGAGCGGCTGGATAAGGTGGCTTACTGGGCGATGAACCCGGTGCAGGCGATGGAGACACAGAGAGCAGTTAAGGAGATTTGCGACTTGGAGAAAGTGGTGAGCAGGTATAGGAGCTACAGTGAAAAAGGGTCGGATTGGGGGAAACTGTGGAAGTCACTCAAAGCCTGGCTTAGTCTAGTTCAGCTTCGACCCGGCTTAGCAGAGACTATATCAGGAGGGAAAGAGGACATCCAGCAGCTGACTAGCCTGTGCATTTCTCTAGAAACGACCTTAGACCTCAGCAACAAGGACAGCCACCCTACAGTGCGAGCCGGCATTTCCGCAGACCTCGACTACATGCGGCAGTCCTACGAAAGCCTGGAAGTCGTCCTGAAGGAAACCGCAGGGATAGAAGCCACTGAACTGCAGCTCGAAGACAGGCAGCAGAAAGCAGTGGGTGTGGTCTACTTCCCACAGCTCGGCTACCTAGTGGAAATGAAGGGCAGTATTGGAGACAGTGCTGGTACTTCTGGGTCTGCAATGAGTGTGGTGCTGGAGCAAATTGACCGATTGAAGTATGAGTTCCAGTTTAGGACTGAGGAGGCGGTGTATTACAAAAGTGACCGCTGCAGGGAACTGGATACTCAGTTCGGAGACTTAATCAGCCTGATAAAGGACTACGAAGGGGGGGAAATGCGCGGGCTGGAAAGCGAAGTGTTGGATACGCAAGCGGCTTTGGTTCGCGTGAGTCGGACTAGTGCAGAGCTAGACGCTATCATTAGTCTGAGTGCTGCAGCAGGGCTGCACAACTGGTGCCGGCCCTCCCTCCTACCTTCCCCTGGCATCGAAGTCATCAACGGCCGCCACCCTCTCGTCGAACTCTGTGTCCCTCACTTCATTCCCAACGACGTAGAGCTAACAGCCACCCAGCGGGTCGGACTAATCACAGGCCCCAACAGCTCCGGCAAAAGCGTCTACATGAAAATGGTCGGAATCATCGTCTATCTCGCCCACTGCGGCTCCTTTGTACCTGCGGAATCAGCAGCCATTAGTCTATGTGACCGACTGTTTACTCGTATAAACATACGCGATAGTCTCGATAGAAGCGCTTTTGAAAGTGAGTTGAAGCGACTTGCTTGTGCATTGGCAGGCGCAAGCGAACGGTCTCTGCTGCTTTTAGACGAAGTGGGGAAGAGCACTGCTACGGTGGACGGAATGGCGCTGCTGCATGCAATAGCGACCTGGCTGCAGCGGGTTCCTCGTCCCTTTGCCCTGCTTTCCACCCACTACAAGGAATTAGTGACTTTGGGCCTGCTCAGAGAGACGCCTCAAATGCGCCTGTTCACAATGGAAATGAAGGAAAGCGAAGAACCCGTGTTTCTCTACAAACTGATCCCTGGCCTGCCCCAAAGCAGCCACGCCTTCCACTGTGCGAAGCTAGCGAAGATGCCGCCCAGTGTGGTGAGCCGAGCTCTGGCCCTACGCCAGCAAATCAGATGTGTCTCTAGTGCCTAATCAGGCTAAAAGCGTCTGGGACTGCGAGACCTCCAGCGAGTGTTCCGACTTGACTCCGCCCTTTCTGAGATTTGCAGCAGAGCCGGGGGGACGTCCTGCTTCGTTTCGCCCATTACTCTTACTAGTTCCTTGGCCATTCTAGCGTCCTTTTGGGTGAAGAAGCTGATAGCCACGCCGTTGGCGCCCGCCCGAGCAGTCCTGCCTATGCGGTGCACATAGTCCTCCACCTGCTTTGGGAAGTCGAAGTTGACGACGTGGGAAATGTCCTTTACGTCCAGACCGCGGGAAGCCACATCTGTTGCAATGAGGATACGGCAGCTACCTGAGCGGAAAGCCGCAATGATATGGTCTCTTTCCCTTTGCGACTTGTCCCCGTGGATAGCCTCTGCCGGCCACTGCTTTTCCCTCAACTGCCGAAACAGTGTCTCACAGCCTCGCTTTGTCTCTGCGAACACCACTACCTTGGAATTGGCTATGCGACTCACAGTGCTCAGCACCTTCACCAGTAGGTCGAATTTCCCTGCTTCTTCCACGAACTCCACATACTGCTTGATTTGGGCGTTGGCGGCCAGGTTGTCGGAGCCGATGCGGATGTGTTCGGGGTTGGTGAGGAAACAGCGGGCCAAGTCCTGCACCTCTGGAGGCCAGGTGGCGCTCCACATTAGGGTCTGCCGGTCTGGACGCATTTGACTGATTATCTTCCGAATCTGCGGTTCGAAGCCCATATCCAGCATTCTGTCAGCCTCGTCCAGTACCAGATAAGTAGTTCTTTTCAGCGTAATGACACTGCTATTGAGGAAATCCAAAAGTCGCCCCGGAGTCGCCACAAGTATGTGCACTCCTGCCTCCAGGTCACGCTGCTGCATACCTCTCAAGGCCCCGCCGTACACACAACTGCTGTAGAGCTGGGAGGAGGACCCTGTGGAGCTCTGGGAGCGAGGCTGGCAGCGGCCGAACTTCCCACACTCTTCGTGGATTTGCTGTGCTAGTTCGCGAGTGGGAGCCATGATCAGAGCAATGGGTCCCCCGCCCGCAGCTAAAGGCGGCTGGTCCCTGATATGGACGATTGCAGGGAGCACGAAACTGAGCGTTTTGCCGGAGCCAGTTTGAGCGATTCCCACCACATCTTTGCCAGTGAGAGCTATAGGCCAGCCCATGCTTTGAATCGGGGTAGGACCTGTGAAGCCCGCCGCCACCATGCCTTTCACCAAGTCCTCAGGCAGACTGCACTCCTCAAACCTGGTGACTGGGCGTATTCTGGGTGTATCTGTCTTTATCATCCTTTCCTGCTTAAAGCGCTCCACCTCTTCCTCACTCCTAGCACTCACTGCAGGGTGCGGACGATAGAAGTCCTTCCTGAAAGGTGTCAGTTTGTCCGCAGTCCACGCCACTTCCCTGAGACTGTTCCACACAGAGTCATCGCTTTTGGAGCGGTAGGGCAGGTCCGCACAGTCGAAGTCTGCCTAGGGCTTACTAGACCAGGAGGAAGCGGACTGCTGCGTGAAAGAAGTGTAGTTGTCCATTGCTGTGTTATTATAGAGCATAGGGCTGTGTGGGTGTTAGGGAGCTCTAGTGCTTGCTGGGACTGATGTTCAGGACGAATGTATAGCAGTTGGGGCGGAATAGGGCTTGCCGCACTTGCCACTTCCCAGCCTGCAGCCAGTATATGCTGTTGCTCAGGTCTTCCAGCAGCCATACTTTGCCCTGTGCGTACACAGGCTGCATCCTGCTTTCCCACCCACACAGCGGAGCCTTGTAAACCTCAGGCCGGAAGGCTCTTCTAGGGACCAGTTTCCACACAGAAAGAGTGTTTTTCTGCAGCGCCAATAGACTGTCAGAGGTGTGTAGGAGGGTGACACTGTAGTCTGCGTGCTCCAGGGAGAGAGGCAGAGACTCGAATCGCTCAGTTCGCAGGGACATCACCTCTATTACCTTCGTTCTGCCGCCTGCTACATACATACTTCCGCCTGCTATAGTTGGAGAGAAGTGGGACCGGGCATACGCCATACTCCCTATGTATGTCCATGTCTCAGTCTCTAAGCTGTATTTCTCCACAGTTCTCAGGAACAGGCCATTAAACCCTCCAGAGCAATACACAGCTCCCTTGCTATAGGCCACACCCAGGTTCCCTCTGCAGGTCTGCAAAGTCCTTAGAGCTTCCACTGTGTACGCAACGGTGCTAATTCGATAGGCAGAGTCACTGTATAGACCCGAGTTTCTGCAGTACCCGCCTACATAGACCAGACTAGAGGGAGTGGCTAGGGTCCACTGGGCGTACTCCATGGGTTGGAAGGGACACTGCAACTCCCCTTTCCGGTACTGTAGGGAAGGCAAGCAATAGATATGTAGAAAGCGGCCTTCTAGGATCGTCACTACCTTGTCCTCGTCCGCCTTTTGCTGTAAGTACAGCCCCTTTAGGTCGCTTTTCCGGGCCCAGTGCAGCGCTGGGTAGGCCGCGGACAGCTTCCAACCCCACAGTTCACTGGCCCCAGCGCAGGACTGCCAGCCCTTGCAGACCAAAGGAACCAGCCTCAGCAGCTCCGAAACTGCCACAAAGTCCAGTACGAGGAGTAGAGCTCGGTAGCTGGGTCCCTGGGCCTTTCCCCACATTGGGACTTAACCCTGTATTTACCACAATGCTTCCATTACTAGGGTTAGGGGAAATAGGCATCGAGAAATAAGGTAGACTGGAGACTCTGAGGAAACTGTAGGCCCATTTGAGGTAGGAAAAAGGAGGAAAGCGAGGCAGCGGCGGGGCTGAAAAGCTGCTCCAGGGGCGTACTCGGCTCCACAGCCTTGTCCTTGTACTTCAAATGCTGCTTTTCTGCCGGAATCGCGAATTTTACTTGAATTGCTACTTGGATTTCAGCCACTTTTCCGCCCTTTTCCACACTTATTCGCTTCAGTTTTCCTGCCAAATCGCGAATTAGCACTGAAGTCAGGATCGAAAGTTTGACTTTTGTCCTGTTTTTGACTTCTGCGGCAGATAAAGTCTGCGAATCTGACAGAATATTGTTTGAAAGGGACAATTGCAGCTCTAAGTTCTCATCAATAGTGTACAATTGCTTGATTTCCGCCTTTAATTGGGCAATTGTAGAGGATTGGGGCAGTTGAATATGGTAAATGTTGTCTTTGGGAGCCAAAATGTATATAATAATCTCCTTTTTCCGCTTAGAAATGAGTCGAATAGCGGTCATGTCAGTGATTTGCAGGGAAGTCAGGGTCTGTGTGCCGTTTTTCAGCTCTTTTATCCCTATAAAAAGCCTTTGATCAGCAGTTTTCACCTTTTTTTCCTCCTCAATTCTAGTCTGAAGCGTCGATAAAGTGTCTTCCAGGGCGACATCGAGCGTAAAGCAGGTCTTTACATGCATATAAATGAACACTTTCGCAGAGTTTCTCTGCACAGGAGCTGCAAACAGCAGTGAACTCTGCCCAACTCCGGCCTCAAACAGCAACTGAGACAGGTCTTTCAGCATTTTCCCCTTATATATCAATTTCACATTCCGAATTCCCCTATTGCCCACCAGTCCTAACAGTTCCGATACACTGGACTTCGCGTTTACGTCAATACTAAGGACTTTTCCCTGAGTCGTCTTCACGAACAGTACCCACTCTTCCAACTTTTGCAGGACCAAGTAGACCTTTCGGTCGGGGCCTAGACATTGCTGCAGGGTCCAGCTGTCCTGCAGCTTCCTCCCACAGGCGACCAGCACCTGGTCCCAGTGCAGGGCTGTTTTGAGGGACAGCACGGTCTGGGACAGGGGGATGCTGTGGGGGGCGGTTTGGCCGGCTGGGTTGACCACTTGTATCATGAAATGTCTATAAATATAGGGAAGTGACTAGGAGGGTAGGCGCTTGGAGCCGCAGGAGATGCAGAACTTGGCTTCGGGCAGGTACTTTTCTCCACACCCCGCGCAGAAAGCCTTGCTGTCGCCCTTCCTTTCGGACTTCACAGGCCTAGGCCTGCATACCTTCAGGTGAGACGGCAGTAGAATTCCCGATATCAATCCCCGGCAGTTAGGACACTCCTCCGTCCCTTTCAGCAGCACGGTGGCGTCTACAGGACTTCGAGATACTGGACTTCTTGGGGAGACTTCCGAGGGCAGACTAGGCAAACTGGCCCTTACAGAGGCGGAAAGCAGGGCGGGAGGCGCCTTTGGCCGGTTGCGGACATCCTGGCAAATGGAAATATGGCGAGAAGCAGCCTCTGGAGCGAATTTGCGCCCACAATGGGGACAGGGCACTAGAGCGGAGGACGCAGGGACTGAGATATCAGCGGTGGGGCTGGAGATAGGGACGGGACTGGGGGTGATGCGAGGCTTTGTGGGTGCAATTGGGGCTGTTTTGCGGAGTTCTGGCACTGGCTTTGCCTCTATAGCCTTGGGATTGGCTTCGTCTATGCTCGTATTCAGCTTCTTTATACTCGCTTTCGTGTTAAGGACTGGACTAGAGGCAGTTTTGGGTCTTTTTGTCTCCACAACTTCGACTTTTGGTATATCCACTGGCGCTGCAGGGTCGATAGCGGGCTTTTCCGCCTGCAGGACTGGTTTCCTTTCTAGCTTGCAAGTCGCCTCATGACTAGTAACCTGATCCTCAGATACCAGCTCTCCACAGCTTCCACACGCTACCCTCGGCAGTTGCAAGTCGAATTGGTCCATTTCCTCCCTCTTTTCCTCCTCCAATTCCACCGGCACTGCAATTTTGGGCTTTCGCTTGGGGGAAAAGACGCCCATAGCGTAGTAAGCCTCCTGGCTATCCACTGCCTCGGTCAAGCTCTCGTCTGCGAACTCGGGGGGCGCTTCAAGGTCTGAGCCGACTTCGTCCTGCTCAGGGATTGGCTCGCTGGCCTGTTCGCAGGCGAGGGCTGCTTCTTTCTCTGCTTCTTGGAAGTCTTCGAGAGAAGTTCTGTGGCCGAACTGCTGAAAGGCCGCTCTCAAAGTCTCAGCTGAGGGCTCCTCCGGGGCGGCAGTATGCACTTCTTTCTCTGGAATGACTTGCACTTCCTCCACAGGCGAGGGCTGCAGCGTCTCCTTCCCTCTGGGCACAGGCTTGTGTGGCCTTTCTGCTGTGCAACTCCTCAAGTGCACCTCCAACCGTTCCTCCAAAAAAGTCCTGAAGCAATTCGGACACTGCTTCATCGCCTGCTTCTCAAACGTGTCCATAGCCTTCTTGTTCCTCGTTTCTAAGTCGTCTCGACTCATAGAGACGGGCAGGTCGTTGGTAGGGATCGAGGGCAAGGGTCTGCGGAGGTGCTTGGGCTTCTGGGCCTCTGCTTGTTCCCACTTGTGGGCGCAGGACTTCTGGTGGATGACGAGGGACTTCGTCCCGAACTCTCGCCCGCAGATGTGGCAGACCAGGGCTTTGGGACGGTTGGTGAAGGAAGGGGGCTTGCCTACTGGGACTTCCATAGTGGAGTATAGGGACTCGGTTATTTGTCCTGTAGTTGAGACTTTGACTGCTGTTTCCAGCCTATCTCTATTGCGCTTTCCGCTAGACATCCACATTGCTTCCTTACTAGAGAGGTTTGGGCGGGCTTTGGACTAATGCCCATCCGGCCTTCCCTATCCACGGAATCGACCGCCAAGTGCTTCCCGCTCTTATAATTTAAAATGGTCACCAAGAAGAAGACGTCTCCTTCCAAGCGTGCGCCCAAGGAGGCCCCGGCCGGCGACGACTCTGAGCCTACTCGTGTCCCTCTCCACACTCAACTGGGAATCACCTTCCCCGTCACCCGCATCCAGCGCTACATGAAGGAGCGAGGCGTGGCGGAAAGAGTCAGTGTGAAGGCAGCCATCGCAGTGGCGACTACACTGGAGTTCCTGTGCTCTGAGGTGATAGAAGTGGTGGGGGACGGCATACTCAAGGACGAGGGGAAGCAGATGCGGATCAAGCCGAGACACATCACCCTGGCTATTCGGTCGGACGAGGACCTGGCGGTGGTGCTAGGCAGCGACACGCATATTGCTACGGGGGGAGTCATTCCATGGATCGAGCCAGAGGTCGCAAAGAAGTCCAAACGGAAGCAGAGAAGAAAGACAGAGGGAGATGACGAAGGCGAGGAAAGTGATGAGGAGGCAGAGGACTAACCTAGCTTGTCCTATTAGGATACTCAGTTCTGCAGGGAGAAAGGCAAAGGCGGCCTGGCTGTAAGTTCCCCTGTGGATTTCGAAATCAGTGTTGATGCTGGATGTTTGCGGCTGCTTAGTCTATGTTTCATACCTCACTCCAACTCCACACCATATATACTTTAAATGACGTCCCACCAACAGTTCTCCCTCAGCGACTTCCACCTGATGACCACTCTGGGCACTGGGACTTTCGGCCGAGTCCGCCTCGTGCACCTGAAGCAGAACCCCTCCGCCGCCCCAATGGCTCTGAAGATGCTCAAAAAGACCGTAATTCTCAAGCTAAAGCAAGTGGACCACATCAAGTCCGAAAAGGCGATTTTACAGAGAGTGCAGCACCCCTTCATCATCAGACTGTGAGAGATAGACAGACTTGCGACCTTTCAGGACCAGAGTTGTGTGTATATGCTGCTGGAGTATGTGGGCGGGGGAGAGCTGTTTTCGCGGCTGAGGAAGGAGGGCAGGTTCGCTAATGACGTGGCGCTGTTCTATGCCTGCGAAATACTGCTGGTGTTTGAGTATTTGCATTCGTTGAACGTCGCGTACCGGGACTTGAAGCCAGAAAACGTGCTTATCGACAAATACGGCCACGTGAAACTGACCGATTTCGGGTTCGCGAAGGAAGTGGCAGACCGCACCTTCACCCTGTGCGGCACTCCCGAGTACCTAGCGCCTGAGATAATTCAAAGCAAGGGACATGGGAAGGAAGTGGACTGGTGGGCTTTAGGCATCCTTGTCTATGAGATGACTGCTGGCTTCCCTCCGTTCTACGATGAAAACCCATATGCCATTTATGAGAAAATCCTGTCTGGGAGGATTGAGTTCGGGAAAGCATTCAACCCCATAGTGAAAGACCTGATAAAGAAGCTGTTGCAGGCAGACATAGGCAAGCGCTACGGCTGCAAGCGAGCCGGCTCCGAGGAGATCAAGAACCACAGGTGGTTCAAAGGAGTGAGTTGGGAAATTGTCTATAGACGGGAAATCCCACCTCCGTGGACTCCCAAGCTAGCCAACCCCAGTGACACGCACTTCTTTGACCAGTACCCGGAGTCCGTGGAGCCTTCGGTCCCGCCTCCGGGCGACACTGCTGTCCTCTTTCACGACTTTTAGTGGCTAAGTCTTAGCATTGAGATAACTGTACTGTGTAGTTCACCCCACAGTTTTCTGAGCAGAAGTTTTGGTAGTCTGGGGACTGGTTGGGAGCGGGAGTAAAGGCAGAGCCGCAGTACTGACAGCGGGACTGGAGGGAATTACGGTGGTTGTACACGCATTCATCAGAGCACAGGCCTGGGTGGCTGGATGAAATGAGGGGGTCGCAGGGGGCGTTGCAAAAGGTGCACGGCGTTAGTGCATGATCTGTCTTGGGAACAGAGGCAGGTTTAAGCCTGACAAGGCAAATCGCACAAGTAGTGGCCTGCTCCTCTCCTATTTTATCCAGCAAGCGTTTGCAGACCTTACAGTGTCTGGGCTTGACCGCAGGACTGGCTATCACAGGGTAGCGACCCAGGGTGGACGGCCAAGTCTGTTGGCGGTTCTGACAGAAAATGCAATCAGTGCATAGCGAGAAAGCGCCGAATTCCCGCATAAATGTGAGTGCATCAGCCTTCATTTCCAAGGCTCTGCCTAGCACTTTCCTGAGGCTTTCATACGATTTCAGACCTTCCAAAGCCGCAATTAGTCCCTCCTCTCCGCCTGCCACAGCTGTCTCTAGGTCCTGCCCTATATACGCCACCCTCAGAAAGCACATCCCCAGCGCCCACACATCCCGCCGAAACCTGCCTTCTGGACCAGCATATAATTGAGTGTTGCTCTCGAAGCTGATCAACTGAACAGTCGAAAGATCCGAATTCACCATCAAGTGGTCTAAACTTATTCGCATGTGGGCGATATCCTGTCTTTGCAGTCTCGCTAATCCATCTATTAAAGCCAAAAAGTGACAAACAAGTCCCCGTTCGTCCCAAGGAGAAGCAGTATAGCAGGCAGTGATGTACTTCAGGGAGTAGGGCAAAAGCTCCATGTAGCATTGGAGAGTCAGGGAAGAACAGGGAGAGACGGAGTGGATGTAGCAGAGGTGGGAATGGCGGACTGTGCTGAGGTGCAGTAGCTGAGTTTGGCTGGTGGAGAGGGCAGTGGGGGAGGCAAAGGTTATTTCTTTGATGAAGTGGGCTCCTTGTCGGTAGTGAGTAGTGCGGTAGGCAAGGTCTTTGTCCATTATCTATATTTCCAGCAGGACAGACACTACTAAATGCTTATAGCGATATATACACAAATCACCTCAAATGTAAGCCTTAGTAGGTGACAAAAACCTGTCTTTTCCCTCGAAAAGCGCTATGGAGTTACCCTAATAGCCTACGTTTTAAAGGATTTCCCTAGCGAATCTGAGGCTTTCTACGCTTTATAATGAAGGCATGCATAGAACCCCCCTCACAGGCCGTTAAGCAGATTTATCTAAAGCGACCATCTGCCGGGCGTTTCCGTCCCATTTGAGTCCCATATTGCTGAGGACGTCATCCAGTTCCTCGCCCTGGGAACACCGGTCTATCATAGTGTCCAGCTGTTCGCGGGTGAGGTGGTAGTTCGCCAGCCAGCGCTCCTGCATGCTCTTCTCCACTGCCTGTCCACTTTCACAGGAGCTCTTCCGCGCCACGACTTCCAGTCTGCTCCACATCTTGTAGTTGTGGTAGGAACGCAAGCGGTTGCGAATGGTGTTGGCACTGAACATGTTGGCGTGCGACATGTACCAGTAGAAGAGCGCGGCAAGGCCCAGCACGTTGGCAATGGAGTAGGGCACCCGGTATCTAAGTGTCAGGTCTTCATCGATAGTGAGGGAGGTAGTGGCGTTGGTTTGGACGATGTCAGCGAACTGACTCTGCCGCTGCATGTGGGCGTAGGTCTCGGTCTGGTACTTCTGCAGGAAGCCCGGGGAGTAGCGGGTGAGGTACTTGTAGTACGACATTATGGACCACAATTCCCTGAAGAGGACTTTAGCCTATTGAGAAAGGATCAGAGCGATGATCAGTCCGTATAGTCCCAAGGCTTCAGCGAAAATGAGGATGAGGATCACTCCGACGAACAACTTGGGCTGCTGGGCGTTGGCCCGCACTCCTGCGTCTCCCACGATGCCTATAGCCATGCCTGCCGCCAGCGAACTGAGTCCGCAGCACAGTCCCGAGGCCAAGTGCTTGTACCCGTTGAAGAACGTGTAGTCATTTGAGTTGATTTTCTGCACCAGGATCACCGCCACAATCAGTCCATAGATCCCCAGAATACCAGCCATAACCACGGGAATGATAGACTTCATGATCAAGTCCGGCTTGAGAACTCCCATGGAGGCGATGCCTACGCCGCTCTTGGCAGTGCCGTATGCTGACCCCAGGTCTGTTTAGGACTCACTGGCGAACACCAGAGCACAGGTCACGCCCATAAAGCCGAAAAAGGCCTCTGTCGTCACAGTCTCAGTGGTAGCCATTTATTACAAAGACAGGCTTTGGTGGAAACCTCCGCAATTCTACTTTCAGTGTGTTGAGGATGCAGTGGGAATTTCCCTTTAAGTCGCATTGCAATCTGAGTCAAACAGTTCCTTCTCCCTTTTGTACCTACAATTTCAATGAATTCACAGGAAATGGACTGTAAGGGCTTAAACTAGCTTGGCTGAATCGCTTTCTCTATGTGTCCTTTGGCTTCTAAGTTCTGTAGCAGGACTTTGAAGGACTGCTGGGAGATGCTAGAAAGGAAATGGTGACTGTGGCGCTTTTCTTCGCATTGCTCCACGTGGCCTGGGCAGGGCTGAATGCGAAGAACGTGGTCTACGCCGTTAACTGCGGAGGTCCAGCACTGAAGACCAAGGACGGAGTCCGTTACGAAGCCGACACAGGCTATTCCTCTGGAATTTCGAGCGACTACGGGCACAACTTCGCAAGCATTCGCAACACAAAGGACTCAGAACTGTACCAGACGGAGCGCTACGATACCCAGACCTTTTCCTACCAAGTGCCTGTGCCCAGTGACGGCGTCTACACCCTCGTTCTCAAGTTCTCAGAGGTGTATTTCGCCGCTGAGGGCGAGAAAGTCTTCGATGTCCGCATCGGTGACGTGGAAATTATCAGCGATTTGGACGTATTTGCGAAAGTTGGGAAAGGGGCAGCTTATGACGAATATGTGGAAATAACAGTAAAGCAAGGCCAGCTCTACATTGACGCTCAGCAGGTCAGCAAAGGCCTGTCCGCAGGCAAACTCACTGTGGACTTCGTCAAAGGCGCAGCTGATAACCCCAAGATTAATGCAATTGCGGTGGTGCGGGGTACGAAGGAAGACACAGAGTTCCTCGAGCAAAAGGCGAAACTGGAGTCCATCGCCCGGCAGAAGGAGCAACTCAAGGAACAGAGAAGCGAGCCTTCGGACGATGCAGAGGACTACGAGACTGTGGATAATGTCGGAGAACTGAGGAAGGAAGAGGCTTCTTTGCTGGAACTGGTCTTTTCGACCCCGGGGTTGGTGCTGGTGGGAGTGCTGTGCTTGTCGCTGGCGATGGTGATGAGGGGCGGCGCTTCGAAGCCTAAGGAGAGTTAAGTAGCTCTTACAGCTCTGTTCGAGCATGGATATAACATGGCAGCAGTGATCCTGCGCAACAGCGATTTGAAGGACTTCGTGCAGGAGCAAATTGACTTACTGATGAAGAACCCCCCGGCATTCAAGAGCTTCCGCAGAGACTTGCAGCAGTTGGGTCTGTACTCCCGAGTCCGCGGCTTCTCCTACCAAACCGACTTCATGCGAGTGCGCACGAGCCGCCACACTCCCCGAGACCAGTACGACCGACTGACTGGCAGACACACTTCCGTCCACCCCGGCAAACGCTCTGCCCAGCACAAGAAACAAGCCAGTCTCTTGCCACAGCTTACGCCCAGGCCTGATACTTTCAAAGCGCCGCTCAACGCTGCCTTCTTCAGGAGACATCGGCTGGTGGTCAGCTGCGCTACTCTGTCGGTGCTGTTTTTGAAGGTGGATGTCGTTCCCAGTCCTTCTCGAGTGCACAGTGACAAGGCCTATGTCCACTTTTCCCCGCATCGACTGTCCAAGGCCGCAAATCTGCAAGCTGGATTGTGTGAAGTGCACGTCCTTCACTTCCTGCATATCGCCGCCCACTTCACCCACATCCCAGCAGACCGACTCATCTCCCTGCCCGACACTCTCAGAGAATCCCTCCAAACAGTCTTCCGGCAAATGGACAAAAGCGACACAAAGCGGCTAAATAAGCGCAAAATAAGCGAACAGCACCTAGCCAGCCTATTGGAGCAGAGAGGCCCCTTTGGGGAGCTGGCCGCAGCCCTGGCCAAGGCCATTTTTCGCAGAAACCCAGCCTGGAACGAGGACTCTTTCCTGGGCTTTCTCGAGAAATGTGTGTTGACGCATGACCGACTGAGCCAGTTGCGACTTTGCTTTGATGTTTATACAGAAAACGAGGCTTTTCTGACGTCGAAAATGATGTTTCGACTATTCAAAAGCGACATAAGCAGCGTTTTAGAGGGGGACATTCAGCCTTTGCTGAGAGCCTTGAAGACTCCAGAGGCAGAAACAGGCCAAACAGCCACTCCATTGCCTAGGAAAAGGCCGCAGGACGTGGTGGACTCTTGGAAAGAGACTTTGCAGCTGCCGCGGCAGGCCCACACCCTCAACTTCAGAGACTTCGCGAGAGTCTTTTTCCCACAGCGCTTTCCGGATATGTTGCTGGTGGTTGCGCATATGCTGGCTGGACAGGAATTGGTGGATTTCCTGTGTAGTTACTTTGATATTGCCGACTTCAAGGTCGACTGCAGTAGTCTGAAGGTAACCAGGTGGTCAGTGCAGCAGCAAGTCTACGAAGCCCGGTTCTGGGAGAAATAGTAAGTCCCACCCAGTCGCTACTACAGTGCAGGCCTGCCCAACCTCCACCTCTACCCTCAGCTGTCCCTCAGGGAGCACAAGGAAATCCTCTTCTCCTTTCTTCTCCTGTGCAGTGTGGAAATCGTCAGCAGGACGGATCACTTCACAGTGACTCGGGAGTCCCTGTTGTCCGGCTCTGTAAGGGATATTTAGCACTGGCTGTTTGGTCAGACCTGTCCTATCCTTACAGAGCGTCTGGGAGATGCTATAGAAAGGCGCTATTCGCGAGAAATCGACTTTTGGAAGTTTCTCGATTTAATCGCTTTGAGCCGGCTGAAGGAGAAAAAGGAATGGACGGATTTGCTAGTCTTCGAAGTGTTTGATGGGGACAGTAACGGCTGTATCAACATTGTGGACATATACGACCTGATCACCGGCAAAGAAACCAAAGGAATAGCGGAAATCCACGCAGACCTAAAGCGGATCAAGCGAGAACTGCAGGAAAAGGCTATTAGCGGGCCCAAAGACGAGTTGGAAACTGCCATCAACTTCCGCCGTTTCCAAGTGTTAGTGCCTCGCCCTGCCTTTTTCGAGGTAGTAAGGGTTAACTTGGAAAGGAATTACAAGCGGCGCAAGGAACTCGTCAAGAGGTCTAAAGCTGTCCCCGCATAGTAGCCTTCCTATACTATCTAAATCATATGGAAGTGGATCCGGCTGAGAAGCGAACGAGGGACATCGCTTCGGCGGTGGCGGTGACTCCGAAGGAGTGGAAAAAGGGGGGAAGACGACATGCTCTATCTGAAGGCAGTGAGGAAGACCAGACTAGAGTGACTTCGCCTAGTGCTAAATCGCCCTCTTTTTGACCATTCCCTGAGCACGGCCTGGTATTTCCCTTCAAGTCTTAGTGAAGACGCTAGCATTAGCTAGTCGGCTGGCCTATCAGTCCGTTCGCAGTCTGAAACAGGTTGATAGGGTTCTTGCCGCTGGTGACCATGAAGCCCTTCAGTCCCAGACCTTTGAGCAGTTTCGCCTGGGTCTCTGGCCCAGCCCTGGCCATTTCCACGATCGTCTGTCTGCCGATGCTCTCCACAGTCTGTCGGAACTTGCCTGCTTCAATGGACGCGAGTTTGGCAGTTTTGGAGATTTCTAACTCATTCAAGGCTTGTTGGTGTTCTTCGAGGTTCTTGTACTCCTCTGTTAACAGCGTCCTTTCATTGCCTTCCAGTGTCTCCTCAGCCTGGACTTCGAGTTCCGTCCGGTCCACTTCGGACTGCATTTGGATCTTGCGGCTCTGGGCGGCGGCCGAGGCCTGAGCCACCATTTTGCCGCTTTTGACGATGACGAGGCTGCTGGCTTCCAGGGTCCTCAGCTTACTGAGTGCTCTTTCAGCCTCTACTTGGTCAGACACTTTCTGCATTTCGAGCAGTCCAGCTGCCTGTTGCTTCTGCATGGTGGACTGCTGCTCCGCCTTCATCTTGTACTGGTCTGTGGTTATTTCTATCGCCATAGTGATGGACTTCTTGAGACAGTCCTTGGTCATTTTGTCCACCGGCTTGACACTGAGCACATCCACACTAGTGATCACCAAGTTATTGATAGGGAAGCGGAGCTCACTGAGAGTTTCGTCACTTCTCCGCTTGCGGAACACTGCAGTGCGAATGATATCCGAGGAGTGCATATGGAACACTTCGAAGGTTTTCCCTGCGACAGCGCCTCTGATGCGACTAGCGAGACTTTTGCAGGTGTCTCCGATGAAATCTTTGACTTTGAAGAGTTTGTTGCCCTCTGCTTGCGACTTCTCCTGCAGCTCGAACACCCAGCGATAGGACAGTTTGAGAGAAAGACGGGCGTGATCCAGGGTCTCCACCACTATTTTGTCCCGCATGAAGTCAGGCCCTAGGCGCAAAGACAAACTTTGGTAGTCATTTTCCCTTTTCGGAATCCCACCAGAAAGACTCAACACTGTGAACTTCTCGTCCGGGTTCAGCATCACTCGGTCAGGTCCGAAAACCACTCTGGAAGCCTTGGTCTTGTAGTCGAAAATCTGAGTCGCAGAGTTGTGCGGAATGCCGACAGACACTACCATATGTCTCGCTCGCTTGATTTCCTTCTTAGTCGCCACGAATACTTGGAAGTCGTCCCCTGTGAGTTCCCGCTGCACCAGCTTTTCACTGAGCGGGTCCAGCTCCATTTCCCACAGAGCTTCATCGCACTGCAGCATGTAGGTCTGTCCAATCACTGAGCGGACTTCACCAGTTGTGAGGCTTCGCACGTAGATTCCCTCGCTTTCTGTGAGAGGAATAGCTTCCCGGACTTCTATTACGGTCTGCCAGACTTCGGGGATAAATTCGCAGGGTCCGTGCACAAGCCAGCGCTTTCCTGCTGGGATGAGAGTTTCGCCTTCGGTGTGGTCGAAGGTGGCTTGGAGCAGGATGGCTTGCTGGTCGCCAAGGACGTACACGTCTTTGATCCCCCCTTCCAGCTTTTCAAACGGCTGCAGGAAGAAGTTATCCGGCCCCACCCTTCTCATCCTAGTCCCAAAGTGCATCAGTCCCTCAGTCACGGGGTTCACAATGAAGCAAAACTGCCGACTATTCAGCACAGTGGCATACACAATCGACACCACCGACTCATTCACATCCGGCAAATGCGAATCCGTCATAGCTTTCGTCACCAGCCATTCTTCACCAGGCTGCCGCTTCTGCCCATATACATCTGTATAGGGCTTTAAGGCCTGCAGACGCAGTGCTTGCGTTTCAGTGATCACCACTGATTTCACCTCCGCTACGACTTGCTCGTAGGCGCCTGGCAGGTAGTGTCCAGCACTGCGCACTAGCCAGGACTGCCCAGCTCTCCGCTTCGTCCCGTCTCTTTGCACGAAATCAGTGACTGCCGTCAACTTCAGTGCAGAGTTGGGGAGAACCAGCACAGGCTCCAGCACTTTCACCACTTCTTCTTCCATCCTAGGCACGTACTCCAAAGGGCCGTTGCGAGTCCATAGCATTCCCGCCTTTCTAGCCACTTCTTCGACGTCGGTGAAGTCTATGACTGCCCGTAGCTTTAGGGCACTGCCCTCCTTTACTACTAGAGCAGGGGAAACCACTTTGTCCATCACTTCCCCAGGATACAGCAAAAAGGGGCTCGGATGAGTCAAATAAGTCCTCACTTCCCTCTCACAGTGTCTCAACTTCGGCATTCCCCACTCATTTTCCACCACTTTCCCCTCTTCCCCGAGCAACACAGGATTCAAAACCACACAAAAGCACCCGGGGGCGATTTGAATTTTAGGCGCTGGGCCGCACACAATGGTTTCATGGTCCTTTTTGACGTAGTTGTACGGACCTTCGATGACAGAGGTGAGTGTGGTGTTGCTGTCCTGCACATGGGCGTAGTACAGTGGAGGGAGACGTATAAGACTCGAGTCAGACATTATCAGCACGCGGCATTTTTGAATCGGCTTCTATCAGAAGGGACTAATGGGAGATTTCGGCCTGGGGAAATGAAATTTGGACTTGGGGGGATTTGGATAGTTGGAAAGGAGTAAAATAGACAGTTTAGAGTTGGGATAATTCGGACTAATTGACTTGTTAGGGTTTGTAGAAGCCGCACTTGGATGTGCGAGTTTAGAGTTGCAAGAAATGGATAAGGTGCACATTTAACTAGAGAAATGCTGTAAAGTGTCAATTTGAATAGATCACAGCAAATGCAAATTGAGCCATTTGCCAAACCACTACATGCTTTTCCTTCGGCTTTTTAGATGAACTTGCAGATTTCTCTATTAAATCGAGAGTTTGACTGTGTATCAAAGCACCAGGGAACTCCATTATGAATAAGTACTTTGCTTCTGCACTACAAGGACTCGCAGCCTGGAGTACTGAGACATTGGAGGTCGCCCAGACCGCAAATAAGCAAGTCAAAGCAAGAATATTGAAGAAAAAACTGCGAATAAACGCAGAAACTCAGTCGCTAAAGCCGATTATAAGAGGACTAAGGGCAGAACTGCAAGAAGAAATCCAAACTATCGAGAAAAAACACAACCTAGAGGAAGCGTTATCCCGCAAATCCGCTTTAGAGACTCAGCTGGAGGCAGTGCAGGAGTCCATTGCTTCTTTGCACGCCTACGAGCCTCGGAAAGCGCTGCTTCAGGAGGAACGGCACAGACTCAAAGAGGACGAAGAGGAGAGACGGCAGGCAGCTGCAGCCCTGGCTAGGCGGCTTAGACAGGAGCAGGAGGAGAGAGAAGCCAAACGACAAAATCAATTGCAGGCATTCCGAGGGAAAGAGGAGCTGGAGGCTGCAGAGAAAGCAGCAGATGTGCAGAGAAAAGAAGCCTTGGCGAGATCTGAGAAAGCTCAGTTGCTGGCGGCGCTCAAGGACCAAGCTGAGCGGCGCAAGGGCTATTTGGAGAAGGTGAAAAAGCTCCCCAAAGGTCTAAAATCAGTGAGCGAGCCTCGCGGGTCGACCTTCCCCCGCATAAGTCCAGTCCCAGGGCATGCCAAACAGTACTTCCGAAGCAAGCTATTCGGCCTGATGGAGCAGGAAGAAAGCCGGAAGAGGGAAGAAGCCGAGGCACAGCGCAACTTCAAACTGCGCAGGTTAGAGATGCAGAAGCACTACGCAGACTTAGTGCACGAGATGTTCGCACCGCCGGTGGACCTGCTGAAGCGCAAGGAAATGGAGCTGATAAAGCAGCGAGAAGAGTGCAAAGTGGCAAGAGTGGAACTACGGCGCAGAAGCAGTCCTTCGCTTGCGAAAAGGTCACAGTCCACTTCTGTGAGTATCACTCCGCTGAAAGCTGCACGGAAAAGTCGCAGTTCAGCCCCGAAATCCAAGCCTCAGAAAGACTTCCTCAAAGAGGTGAAGCAGGACTTGGACGCGAAAATTCTCAGACTGCCTAGACTGCGAGGCATGCTCACACCCCATCGAGCGGAGAGACAAGCACTAGCTCGGGTGGAACTGGTGAAGCGGCTGACGCCTATGAGTGCCGAGGCTTTGAAGCTGATGGACGAGGCGGACGATCTGCTACTGGCTTCAGTGAAGGGCAAGTTGGCGATGCTAAAGTAGTAGTACTAGGCCTTGGATTTGGGCTTTTTGACGTTGCGGCCTGCAGATGTGTGCATCCAGGCTTGTTTGTAGGCTGTCATGTGCTGGGTGTAGAAGTGCTCCCAAGTGGTCAGCGCCTGGCCGTAGAAGGCCTCTGCTGTGCCCAGGGTTCCGAAGGCCGAGTAGGGGTAGATACGGAAGGGCAAGTACCACTCTGACAGGAAGGGAGGCAGCATCAGGTCCATCAGCACGTGCATTTCCACGTGGTCTACGAAGGGCGTGGGACTGGCGAAAGGCTTGATTTGGAAGAAGTCAGGCAGCGGCCTGAGCGTGGCTGGCATTTTGCGCCACTCCTCGAGCAGGAAAGGCAGTAACTCCGCCTCCACTACAGCGAACACGTCAGGAAAAGACATGCAGGCCAGTCGAAGCAGCTCAGAGGTGTACTGGGCTTTCGGTCTCAAGAACAGTTCCCCTAAGTGCTGCTGCAGACTGAACTCGCCGTGGTCTTCCCAGTGCACTTGCAGGAACTTCTCAAAGTGCTCCCTCATGTCATGTACAGTCATCGACCTCACCACTTGGTCTCTCAAGATCAGCTCTGGCATCCCAGAGATCACAGCTGCATTGGCGATTTCTCGGTTGTTGTGCAGCCAGAGCAGGGGAGTGAGCAGTGCATCGACCTGCATGGGTGGCGCCTGGCCACCAGTGCCTGAACGGTCTTTGAGCTGGATGTGTTGGCTGTAAGCCACATGAGGACTGGCTTCGAAGTAGTCCAGAGAGTTGAGGAAGGCGCTGCTGTGGAAATCTGCTGCTTTTTCCCTGGTCAGCAGCACGTCTTGAAAGCACTCTGGACGCGGCCGCACCAGAAACCGACCTTGGGAAGTGCGCAGGAAGGAACTCCACGCTGTCACTATATCCGTCTTTTCAGCGAGAGTGAACCAGGGGTGGTCGCAAGGCATCGGAGTCACTACACACTTGGGAGCATGCAGCTTGAGCAGATCTGCAAGGAAGACGGAGTGGTTTTGCGACCTGCGTCTCAGTGCAACCACTAGCACCTGACTGCCTTGGTGCTCCAGACGAACCAGCGATAGCGCCTTCGGCAACTGCATATCTACCACTACTACATAGGCAGAAACTCAACGAGTGAATATCACTATTTGTCTAGGCGCGCTTCTTGCTCCAGTCAGCCAGTAGCGAACGCATTGTAGAGATTTGGCTGAGAAGCACGCTGGAGTCCAGGTGAGAACGCAGGTCTTCCGCTTCACTGGCAGTCGCACTGACTCGAGCCATGCACTGTCTCACTCCCGTGGTGATTTCCAAGCAAATTAGCACTTCGTTGCAATTCGCGATGATACCCGCCAGCAGACTCAGCACGCCTTCTAGCTTGGAACGGTCTTCAGGCAATACCTTCCCTCGGTTTACCTTATTGGCGAGTTGCACTACACCCACGCACTGTCCTTCCTCTGTAATAAGACAGCCTAGAAGTAGGTTCCGTACATCCGGAGCACTGGCTGCATTGTCAATTTCAGGGTTGTAACGCTGGCTTTTAGCCGCACTGTCCATCACAAGTGTTTGCTTAGAGTTGAATACTTCCCCTGTCAGCCCCACGGTCACAGGAAAGCGGATTGCCTCGGAAGAAAAGGCACTGCCTCTACCTGCTTCCGGCATAAGTGTGAAAAACTCATTCGCATGTCCATCGAAAAAGACTACTCCTGCATATTCGAATTCCATAAAGGCAGGTAGAAACTCTCTGAGTCGATTGGCGAATCTCTGATGAGTGCGGGCAGCGAAGAGTTGGGTGCAGAGCTGAGTGATACGGCCTACGTGTGCGTCGTGCAATTGCTCTCTTTCTCTGGATTCCGCCATCTGGACGTGTAGTGAGGCGAAGCGACACAAGACTCGCAGTAGTACTTCGTCTGCCTGCACGAAGCCACGACGACGCTTGCCTTCAATTTTCTCGGTGCATTGCACCACTAGCAGCAGGCGAGGACCCAGTTCCACTGGCTGCACTAGTAAGTCATGGTTCCGGATGCCTTGTCTTGCGTCCTCCAGCCTAGTGAAGAGCGGACTTTGGGGTTCTTCTCGTTCTTGATGCAATGTGACTGTGGCTTTATCGACGATGAAGCGGTACAGCTGATTGCGTCCCTTGCTATACAGCGTCACGCAGACAGGGTCTATCAAGTAAACTCGCACCATACTGCACTGGACGAGTGTTTTGGCTGCTTGAGAAAGAGCTCCACACAGCGAAGTAAAGTCTCTGGCGTGAGCAAGCAGAATCAGCACTTCAGCGAGAGTCTGCAGCCTAGCGAACTTGACAGTGAGCGAAGTGAGTTTGGGCGGAGCCAGGAAATGCCCATCTGCTTCCCTGCGCAGTTCCTCCACAGGGTCACTGGAAGCCCCGCTTATCTGCGAGTTCGAGTCAGGGACGTGTGGACGGACTGACTGGCGACTGTGTGTTTCCGCCAGAAACTCGCGATAACGCCTGAGAAGTGCCTTCTGTTGATAGCACTCTCGCCGGAGTGTGTCCAGCTCCTTGCGATGCTCTTCGTAGTGAGTGCGATAGGCGGAAGCCTCTCGATTAACGGAGTCTACCTGCTTCTTCAGGTCTGTGAGAAAAAGTTCGTGGTACAAGGCATGCAAGTCCGCACCTTCATGCTCCTCCAGTACCTGTTTAGACATAGAGCGGAGTCGCTCCAGTTCCAATTCCAAGGCTTTTACCTTGTCCTCCAGTTCAGTGATGCGGCCGTGGTCAGCTTTGCGCTGGCGCTCTAACTCCGCTATGCGCTCCACTAGTCGGCGTGAAGAACTGGTCGGAGCTCGTGGCTTTGTGTTGTCGAAGGACAGGTTCATGAGGAAGTCTGTTGCAGGGCGGTGTGGCAACTCACAGGGCGGAGAGGGATGCACTGAAGGTGTGAACAGTCGTGTAGGCGTCCTAGTCCCTCTGGAAAGACGAGAAGTGGTTAGTTGCAACTTGAGGTCACTAGACACCTCAAGTTTTAGTTCCGCCTTCATTACTAACTAGTGCTTTCCTTAGGCTCTTCAGTCTGCTTGGCGCGAATCACGTCCAGCGTAGTGTCTAGACTCACAATTGCGCACATCCCCATCCCCGAAGCCATCAGCAGGTTCATGAAGCGGTTGGAACTGCGGCGAAACACTAGCAGGTACGTGAGAGTGGCAAAGACTGAAGTCTGCGCCAGACAGTAAGGCACTGACGTGTACTCAGGGTACCTTCTTACCATTTCCAAACTAGCACAGGGGATGTCCATTTACAAGTGCTGAAGTCGCTTCGCCTCATCTAGACGATGCAGCCAAGCAGCAATGTGCTGGGTGTCTGCAAGCAGCTTGCGAAGGCCGAGACGCTGGCGGGCCACTGAGTCCGAACTCTGCTCCAACAGGAAGTTGTGGTCGTGCACATCTTGCAGTGTCTTCCCCAACTGAGTAGCCGCCAGAGCGAATTGAGTCATCAGCGGGCGCTCGACTTCATCAGTACGTAGCAGCTGCATAGCCGCTATCAGATCTTCGCTCCCTGAAGGAATAATGCCTCTACGGATTTTCTCTGCTAGTGCGTGGTCGCCTGTAGCATCAGCCTGCATAAGTGCCCTCAGTCTGCGCGACATTACTAATAGGTCGAGAACTCCACGGGACCGGATAGCCCTGCGGGTGAAAAGCTTCTGGATGACTGCGCGTTTGACTTTGAAGCGGGCGCGCCAGATGTTCATTTTCGCCTGCAGACCTTCGTACTCGAAACATTTCACGTAGTCCAGAGGGTTTATTTTGGGTCTGCGCAGCTTGGCGTAAGGGTCGTAAACAAAGAGTTCGTTCCTATAGCGCTCTACTGCATCCTTGATGTCAGAAAAGCGCAGACAGAGCTTTTTTAGCAGCGGTAAATCCATAGTGAGAAAAGTTGTGGTTTCCGTTGCCTTGTAGTACACAGACACCTTGTCTTGCACCAGCAGCAAGTTAGGACACAGGACACTTCCCATGCCGAGGTCCTCCATCGCCATCTTCAGCAGAAAACGCATATTTTCCTTACGATTGAGTGCCAGCAAAGAGCCCCTGCGGAACTGAATGCGATTGGCTAGCATAGGGTTTTCCCTCAGAAACATGTCTGCACTAGGGAACATTGACAGTCGCGAGTCATTGACAGGCATATACACCTCTACTTTCCCATCCAGGATGAAGACAACCTTCGTAGCTTGGTCGCCTTCCTTGTAGATGTAGGTGTTAGTCGCCACTCGTTCTGTGGGTAACATGTATATCACCTGGCTGAGTGTACTGCCTGATACTCGCTTGAAGTAGGGACAACGTCGTAGTGTACTTTTCAGGAAGTGCTTCCAAGAGTCGTGGTACTTCGAGGCAGCATTGCGGAAAATGTCTAGCGCTTTGGGGAATTTGTGGCACACTGCAATGAAGTCCTCTTTGCTGAGGACTGCCACATTTGCGTAGTCAATAGTACGTACTGTGGCTGTGCGGTTGGTGTTGTACACCAGGGCTACTTCTCCGAAGTGCGCTCCTTCCTTCAGCTTCTTCACCCGGTGCGGGTTCTTGTGTTCATCTAGCACCTCGACCTCGCACCTGCCAGCCACAAGGAAGTACAAGGCAGTTGGCACTTCCCCCTGTGTGACCACATTGAATTCCGGCTGACAGTACAGGTTGGAAAGACGGTGCAGGATAGAGATGGAAAGTTCACTATGCTGACTGATCAGGGAACGTCCACTAATAGCCTTATTGAAAAGAAAGGCTCGCACATCCTGCTTTAGTGAAGGCGGCAAGATTTTGAAGAACTCTTCGAACTCAGTTTGTTTAGTGACCCAGCCTTGCGAAGCCACCAAGAAGTCAGCGACTCTGGTCTGCAGTTGAGGAGTTAACTGCATATTTGTCATAGAGGTCACAGCCGCGTCTTGTATTTCCGTGATCCGCGCGGCCTTCAGATTCAGGTTGAACAGCACTACTGAAATTTCTCCGAACATGTACGCTTGAAAGAGCTGGCCTATTAAGATGCAACACCCTGCGTATATGCGTTCCCAGCCTGTGCGGGGACCTATTTCCGCAGCAGTAAGCATGTAAACAGACATATACAGACTGAGACTATACGAACGCAGTACTGAGTCATGATACAACAGGGTGTGACGATGCACATAGTCAGTGGGCGGGATGTATTGTTCTTCCACACTGTTGAGCATAAACCACAGGCAGGCCTGAGTATGCAAAAAGATCAGTAACACCAAAAACAAATGCAGCAATTTCATCCTCAGTTTTATGTGGTTCCGCGTGCGCATGAACATAATTATTTTGCTCAGACGCAGAAGTCGAATCATCTTTAGGAGCGTAAGCATTTGCAGTCGATTGCTTGAGTCACTAGCAGCCCAATTGACTAGCTCTACAGGGAGAGAAGCCAATACATCGCAGTAGAAACGCATGCTGCATACATAGCGCCAAGTAATACGCTGTACATTGTGCACTTCATACCCTGAACTCTCATCTAGGAATGTAGTCCTCAAATTTACCACAATGTCCAGCACATACAGACAGTCAATCGTGAGGTCAACGGTCCGAAGCGTAATGTCCTTATCGAAAGTTGCGAAGGCTGAGACAAACGGCACGTAGAAGCAGTTCCAGATGGCCAGCAGCATGATCAGGATGTCCCAGCGCATGCGGGCAGGACTGGTGATGCTAATCAGAAAGCAGTGACTGCGAGACGACTCAGAGTCGTCGCGAAAGGATGGCAGAAAGCTGTTTTCGCTAGCGACGTTGCTGACACTGCGGGAGTTGCGGACGAAAAGCGTGGCGTCTTCTCTGCGGGTTGCTGAAAACAGGTCCTCCATTTGACTAATAGCCGTGTGAGCACTAGTCTAGCTGCGGAGAGCTGGCTAGCTCTACTTCCTGCTTCGGCACCTGCGCCTGTCCCTTGCGGTTGTAGTAGACTAAGGCCCACAGTGGGTAACTCACGCAGAAGACGGCGCAGTTCGCCACTGCCAGTTGCGGCCCCACCCCAGCACAGATGCTCCACTTCGTCCTGGGGTCAAACTCCTTGGAGCTACAACTCAGGTCGAAGTCAGCCTGGGATACTCCAAACCAGGCGATAGTGCCCACAAAGTGCACGAAGAAGCACAGCGCCCCGCTAAGGTAGTTGAGGAAGGGGTAGCCGTACTCTACTCCGCCTACCAAGTGAATAGTGGGCATTATCCACCAGGCGAATAGGAAGAGCGAGGCTATTTCCAGGGACATGTAGGTGAGGCCTGCATCGGACAGATCTCTGAAGGTCTTGCATAGGCCTGAGTCGGGAGAAACGAAGCAGTTGGGGTAGGCAATGCACTCGTAGCCGTAGTTGCTGTATTCAAGGAAAGACGTGTAATACCACAGCGACCCAGTCACATCATTAGTTTCAGTCCACTCCGTTTCTATGAGCGATACGATAAGCAGGGAAATATTAGCCAGCATGGGGATAAGGACTAAAGCCATAATCCAAGTCGCAGGCATACACACCAGCCGAACACTGCCCACTTCTTCCACTTCATTCGTAAGCAACGGCTTGCTTTTGAACGCTACACAGGCATAAATCCCTATCAGAGCCGTCAAAATCGTCACGCAAATCGCTATCTTTGGTCCGTCATCTGCGCAGACATCCCAAGGGTCGGTCGGGTCAGCGGGAGGCTCTTGACAGTTGACATCGAATTGGGCTCCAGAGAGGCCGAACCAGGCCACAGTGGCAGTGATCTGGACTGCAAAGGTCAGAGTGGCGAGTAGGTAGATGGTCCAGCCAAAGGCAACGCCCCTGCGTAGAGCCAGGTACACAAACCGCTCTACAAGCAAAAGCGCACATAGAAAGGCGAATAGCTCCAATGCGAAGAACGTACTCCCAGCCGAGTGCAAGTCTGTACCAGTCTTGCAAGTGCTACCTTCGGAGTCCTCCACACAGGCCACCTTCTTGACACAGTTCCACGTCGTATGTTTATTCCTCGCTGACCCTTCATTAAGGCGGAATAGGCCATATAAGCGTGGGTCGTCATCAGGCCCTAGACGACTCCAGTATTGGTGCAGAGTTGAGATAAGCATCAGCACGAAGACCAGCAGATAGAGCGCAGCCACGCTCCAGTAGCAAGTCGTGTAGTGGACACATGCGATTTTATCAGAGATAGAGTCTTCCGCCTCATCCAACGGCTGGTCATCCTCGCCGTGCTCTCTGTCCTCGTCCATTTCTTTGTATGTCCAGCCTACGCAGCCCGCCAAGTGCATGCATGCCGGCTGTATCTCCCGAGCAGAGCAAGATGAGGCAGACCTGTCAACTTATCAGAGGATTTCTACCTTGTCAATGTAAGATTCCCATACAGGCACTAAATTACAGCGAGTTTTGCGCATCTCCCAGAAGACCAGAAGCGCTAAGATGGTCCCGCTGGATTGAAAGCACCACCTGGCTGGACTGCACAGTCGAAGCTCGTTTCTTCGTTCTACGCTCCCAGAACACCATGTTGCTGCGGATCTGCTGCACGCAGGTAGTCTCAATCACTTCGCAGCGCAGTGTGGTGGCGACAGTTTCGAAGAGAGGGAGAGCCAGGTTCTCCAGAAACCCCCGCTGACTCTGCATAGTTCTCACCTTGCCCACGTCTGTGTTCTCTCGGTCACAAAACATGGAAACTGCAAGACTGCGTTCCTTCTCAGCGTCGCCTTGCTTGAAGAACTCCTCAATGACTCGCATGGACCAGCGCTCATGCAGCTCTGTGCGCTTGGCTGCATGGCCGATGTCCGCACACTTGAGCAGCATCTTGTAGAGAGAGGAACGCACTGCCTGGTCCTCGAACTTAGGGCCGGGCACTGCCACTCGGAACTGCGCCAGCAGCTCGAAGTGCTTGGCCATGTCGGTGGCGAGGATCATCTCGACCACCTGCCTGCGAAAGAGAGTCCAAGTTTCTAGCGGCAAACTGTCGAAGGCTTGCGTTTCCTCTGCTATTTGGAAGGTCTTGCAGGAGTGCATCATTTCCAGTACACTCTGGTCGTTATCTGTCTGGTGCTTACATTGAGTGGCTAAGGAGTGGCGGGAGTTCACGAGAAAGCGGTTGTTGAAGCCCACATGTCCTACGTCGTGTCCCAGGGTGGCAACTACGCAGCTAGCGACTTCCAGGTCGCTGCTGTAGTAAAATAGACCTGAGTTCTTGCATAGAAACATTACCGAAAACATGACATCCGCTGCATGTGTGAAGTTGTGGTAAGCATTGGGCAAATAGCCCTGCTCCAGGATTTCGAAAAAATGCTGGACGGACTCAGCGTTAAGTTGAAGCCGCTTGCTAAGGAGCAGCGTTCTAAAGAGGTAGTCGCCCAGGGTGGAAACAGGGTGGCCACTGGAACAGTTGGTGAGGAAGTCTGTGTCGAAATTCCACTGGCGCCCAGCCTGTGAGAGCAGCGGCTCCAGTTCGGAAAGGGAGTACTTCGTAGGGTCGACGAGTGACCTCAGTCGGTCTCGACGTCGGACTATTGGCACAGCGGGAGGCAAGTAGTTTTCCTCCAAGTACGTTTTTTCTTCGATGCTCATGTGTTTGGGCAAGCGGTCAGTGCTGAGAGCGTAGAGGTTCTTGGTAGTAAGGCGCTGCAGCAGGTCTCCGAGCATAGCTTCAGACTCTTTAGCCCGTTGCAGGTCGTCACTGGAGCGAGCCACGCCCACTGCTTCCTGGGCATTAGCATGGAGTTGATGTAGGCGTTGCACTACCGCTTCCAACTCCGACCCTACAACTTCCTCTTCTCGCCCCTGACTAGTGTGCTTTGAAACGTTCAATTCAGTTACTTTCGTCAGCTTGGCACTTGCTGCAGGGCCGCGCAGACTTTGCATCACTACCCCAGCTTCGAACATCACGGCATACAGTCCGGGCAAGGGTGACCGAAAGCTGGCAAGCGAAAAACCGAGACAAACGCCATTAAGTAAGGAACCTTGCACCAGGACTGCCCGTTTCGGAAGAGGCAGTATGCTGTTCAGCACGAAGGCGGGCAAAAAAGCAGGCAATGGGAAGGAAACTTGGTAGTCCGATTCCAGCGCCACAGCAAACTGCGGGTCCAGCACAGCAAAGCAGAGAGTAGCGAGGATTCCCAGTAGTCGCGTGCCTGCTATCTGTGTAGGCCGTATCAGAGCCGCTGTTGCGGCGATCAAAGCCAGTATTCCCAACCCCGAGCCCACTACCACTTGCATGTACACGCACCACTGCAGTGAGTTACCAGCCAGCAACGCCGTCAGCTGTATGCCGTAAAGCACCACGAAAGTACAAGGCAAATCAGGTAAGCGAGCCATTGCCAAATACGACTGACCAGGCCTTCTACGTAGGCTAGTTTTTGAGAGAAATCTGACTAAAACTGGCACAATTACTAAAGTTCGTCTTCCAGGTACCTGCGCAGGGTCTCCTCCACCAAGGAGAACGCAGGCCTTTTGTCTGATTGAGTGTTCCAGCAACTGAGAGTGAGGTGCGTCAACGCCTGAGGCAGACTGCTAGGCAGCTCAGGACGTAGATGCTGCGAACACACCAGAGCCGCGACTTGCTGCCAAGTCAACCCTGGGAACACCTCTTCCTCAGTCAGTACCTCCCAAAGCACCATTCCAAAGCTGTACACGTCATCCGCTTCCTCCACATTCAGCAGTGTAGCGGCCCGGTCCTCCAGCAGTCTCGGACTAGTCCACGCATTTTTGCACACATACCCCAACGTCACAGCTGCCAGTTTCTTCACCCTGCCGAGACCGAAGTCTGTCACGAACGCTGCGAAGTCTCCATCTAGGAGGATGTTGTGAGAAGACAGATGTCCATGGTGCACACCCAAGGCTGCCATTTCACACATCACTCGGGCAGTTTGTCGGCACACTTCCAACTTCACTTGAAGGCGAGTTTTGCGATTGAGGTCGTGGAGTAGAGCGTGAAGCGAGCCTTGGGACATGTATGGGGTTACGAAGGTCAGTACAGGGGGTTCTACCACTGCCCCGTAGCAGGGCAGTAAGCCCCACACGTGTGTTTTCTGCAAGAGAGTCACTTCCTGTGCCACTCCGTCCAGCACGAAGTTGCTGACCCTTGGGAAGTCCAGACGCCTCAGGACTACATCCCTGCTTCGAAACCGTCCAAGACTCAATCGGCCCAGGCCATGCTTGCGGCCAGGCAGCGCTTCCAGCACTGTTACTTGGCTGGCAGGCACTATCGGATTGGACCCGACTAGTAGGAACTTCTGTTCTTCGTCAGACTCAGGCAGTAGCTCTAGCGGCAGTGCTCGGGCAGTCTGTTCCACCTCAAAGATCTGTAAAAAGCCGTGGTCCAGCACAAGCACGATGCAGAACACTTCGCTGGACACTAGGATAATAATCTCCATCTCCATGCTGAAATCGCTTGCGTCGGTGCTCTCTTCTCTCTGCTGCTCGCCTGTTAAACCCAGTGCGCCGTTGAGTAGACGGCCGAGCGACCAAATCACAATCACGAGGTTCATTTTGACGAGTTTGCTGCGCCAGAGTGGACCCCGCAGAGGAATTCCTGAGTATCTCAGCTGGAAGAAGACCATGCACAGTAGAGCAGTGCTGGGCACTACCAAATTGCCCACAGCCACTTCTCTCTGCACAGCCAGAGCGTCCACTTTGCCGCCCAGACAGGCCACCAGGAGAGCCACTTGAGTACCACCCCACACCATGAGGAGGAACAGGAACATAAGGCTGGTAGAGCTTTGCTGAGGCCGCTGAGAGACATTGCGGAAGAACGAGTCTTGGAAGTGATGATCGAAGTGCGAGAAGTAGAAAAGCGTCAAAAGCTGCCAGAACAGCACAAGGTAGGTCAGCAGAAAGACACTGGCCGGAGCGGTCTGCATGGCTTCGAAGCTGCGGTGGCCTTGGAAAGAACAGGTCAGCAGCAACATCGCAGTTCGCAGGCCACACTGCAGCACCACTAGCAGGTAAAAGCTTTGGGCCTGGCGCCACTCAAACCGCAGGATGCGTCTGCACCTGATGAGACTGCAAACGCCCAGTGCCGCGTATACTGCTCCTAGAAGGGGATATACAAAAAGGGCTTCTGTCTGCTGGCAGGCCATTGCCTTTTTATGTAGTGGATAAGTTACTGCTTTGAGATTGGGATAATGAGAGTGGAATCAGAGGTTGTTGAACTTTTCAACAAAAGAGACTAATGTCAGATTGATTTTCTCGAATCAATAGGACTGAGAAGAAGTCAATAAGCCTGCTTTCTGCGACTTGTCAACCAACAATACGCTAGTAATGATAGAGATTTGTGCAACTTTGTTTGAATAGATACAGTCACAATGGCATAAAGAGTAGAAGACTAGTTACCACAATAAGCATACACTCCATGAGGCCATACAGGGAAGTCTGCGTAAGTGCATACCTTGGTAGAGGTAAGCACTAGTCGGGGTGGCCAACTACCACAAGACTAGCTATGTCCCTTCTTTGCCTCTGTCTCGATGCAACCCACTGGATGTACTTATACTCAATTCGATCATTTCTGAAGAGCATTAGAATACTTAATA
>Ga0247837_1000613_pt1 | contig 76368 bp, 61 predicted proteins | sample LaCtaG_2_FD_187115 | JGI IMG/M metagenome (GOLD analysis project Ga0247837, IMG submission 187115) | Freshwater microbial communities from meromictic Lake La Cruz, Castile-La Mancha, Spain - LaCruzMarch2015_14.5m | ecosystem: Environmental > Aquatic > Freshwater > Lake | place: Spain: Castile-La... | reverse complement strand
CGATGCTGCTGGTGCTGCGCGGCCAGCTCGATGAGTTATTCATTCTGATCCGCCTGGCCAAGGAGGTCCAGGCGTTCAAGAGTTTTGCGGCCTATCAATTCACGGTGGAACAGGTCGCCTCGGTTTTCAGACAGAACGAGGGTTGGCTGCGGAGTTTCAAGGGTCCGCAAGACGGGCCAACGCAACGGGGGCCAGAAGTTGGCGGGCGTCGCCCCAGGGCGCGACCGCCGACGCGTGCCGATTGAATCATTGTGCGCCCATCCCGCCTGGCCCTCGCCACCCATGAGGGGCAGGCATGTCGATACAGGGCGGGATACCCCAAGCGGGCTTCCCAACCGGTGGGGTGCCGCGGAGCCGGACATAGCGCCGGATGCGGTCGCGCTGGCGGATGCCGCCGGGGCTGACCAATGTCCGTCAGCAGTATGCCTGGGTCCGCCGGCGCTTCCCGGACGCCGTGGCGCTGTTTCAGGTCGGGGCCTACTATGAGTTCTACGACCGGCGCGATGCGCCCATCGCCGGGCTGCTGGGGCTGCAACCGCTGGGCGAGAACCCGCGTGGTGCCCTCTTCGGCGTGCCGGGGCGGTTGTTTGGGCGGACCTTGGCCCGGTTGATCGCGGGCGGGCGATCGGTGGTCGTGGTGCGGCAGGGCGAGCGGGACTGGACCGGGATCCGCGAGCGGGTGGTGGCGTGGCGGATGGTGCCGGTGGTGGGCAGTTCCGGAGGAGGTGAAGCCCGCGCGACAGTGACCGGGCGGGAGGGACTGCGGCGAGCGGTTGGGGGCCTTGATCATCGTTTCGGCCGCTGCCCCGAGGTCTTACACCGGAGGTCGAGGCTTTAGCCGGACCCGGGGCGCGCTGACGCGCCGTCGACCGGCTAAAGCCTCGACCTCCTGTCCCCTGCGGCCGGAACGACGATCAAGGCCCGGTTGGGCTATCCTGATGCCATGGGCGGCAGCGGACAGGGCGACATGAAGGCCGATCCGTCGATCTATGAATTTCTCGCCACCGGCGTCGAGGCGTTTCGCATCCTACAGCTACAGCGACCGGACGTTCTCACGGACCGGGCGTCGTTGTCGTTGTCGTAATCGTGGTTGGATTATTCGACAACGACAACGACAACGACAACGTACCCGGATCTCGGCCACCACATCAGTCTTGTAGGTCGGGTTAGGCGCGCCCAGATGGGATCGCGTCGGAGCTTGGTGCCCGCGTGCCGGGGGGCGGATGCCCGCAGGGCAATCCGCCATTGCGCCGACGCCGTCGCCGACGCCGACGCTGGCGGAACCGCTGCGCGTTCCGCCCTACGGGACCCGCCCCACAACCCTGCCGGATTCTCGGTGCGACACCCCTGATCCCGTCCAGCCCTGAAGCATAACCGCGCCATCTCAGTCACCGCGCGGGCTGGCGGGGGTTAGAGAAAGTCAATGTTCGCACAAGGGGGTAGACACGGCGGCGGGGCTGTGGCAGAAATAGGGGTAGGGTAATCGGTCTGCCGTTCCGCCGGGGGGTGGCGATGGGTGCGATGAGTCCAGGATGGTGGGTGCACGGTGGTCGCGTCTTCAGCGTCGAGGACATTGCCGGCATCCGCCAGACGGTGGCGTGGCTGCCGCGGTTGGGGCGCCGTGAGTTGGCGGCGACGATGCCGATTCATGGCCCCTTGGCCGCGCTCGGCCCGGTGCGCCTGGTGCCGGTACGCGCCGACGCCGCGGCGGTGGCGCAGTGGAATGCGGCGGTCGCGCGCTGGCACCCCTTGGGCTGTGTGCTGTTAGCTGGCGCCGCACGGGCCCTGGCGGTGCGTGAGCGCTGGATCGGTTGGGAGCCTCAGGCGCGCCGGGCCAACCGGGTGCGAGTGATCAACAACAGCCGCTTCCTGATCTTTCCCCACGTCCAGGTGCCGCACCTGGCCAGCCATGTGCTGGGACAACTGGCGCGGCGGGTGCGCGGCGACTGGCTTGAACACTGGGTGTTTGCGCCGCTGTTGCTGGAGACCTTCGTCGATCCGCGCCACGACCCCGGCACGCTGGCGAACCGCGGTGCTGACAACCGCTTGCCTGGCGCGCATGACGCCCGCGCACGTACCGGTCCGACAACCCTCCCGGCACCCGCCAAGCCTTCTGCCGCAACCCCCGGTCAGGGCAAGCCCACCCCGCAGCGGCCAACGCCAGCGCCCAACGGCGCCGACGCCGCCCACTGTCAGCCGGCGGCAGGGTTATGCTTCAGGGCTGCCTTGCGCTGATCCCATGGTGTCGGTCTCGCCAGGCACCGCTATAATCCCAAGGTTTAGCCGCACCGCGGCCGCCATCCCAATTCCCCCAGCCTATGAGCGATCTCCTCGACCAACTGCGCCGCCGGCGTACCTTTGCGATCATTTCGCACCCGGACGCGGGCAAGACCACCCTGACGGAGAAACTCCTGCTGTTCGGCGGCGCCATCCAGATGGCCGGCACCGTCAAGGGCCGCAAGGCGGCGCGTCACGCCACCTCCGACTGGATGGAACTGGAGAAGCAGCGCGGGATCTCGGTGACCTCCTCGGTCATGCAGTTCCCCTACGGCGACTCCATCGTCAACCTGCTCGACACCCCCGGGCACGAGGATTTCTCTGAGGACACCTACCGCACCCTGACCGCCGTGGACTCGGCCCTGATGGTCATCGACGCGGCCAAGGGCGTGGAGGAGCGCACCATCAAGCTGATGGACGTCTGTCGGCTGCGCGACACCCCGATCCTGACCTTCGTCAACAAGCTGGACCGCGAGGGGCGCGACGCCGTGGAGGTCCTGGACGAGGTGGAGTCGGTGCTCAAGATCCAGTGCTCCCCGGTGACCTGGCCGATCGGCATGGGCAAGCGCTTCAAGGGGGTCTACGACCTGCGGCACGACTGCACGCACCTCTTCAGCGCCCAGCACGGCGGGGGCATCCAGAGCGGTGAGGTCATCGAGGGGCTGCATCATCCCCGGATGGACGAACTCCTGGGCGACCAGGCGGACGAGTTGCGCCTGGAGATGGAGCTGGTCCAGGGCGCCAGCCACCCGCTGGATCTGGACGCCTACCGGGCCGGGCGTCAGACCCCGGTCTTCTTCGGTTCCGCCATCAACAACTTCGGCGTCAAGGAACTGCTCGACGCCTTCGTCGACTATGCCCCGCCGCCGCGCGCCCGCACCACGGTGCAGCGCCTGGTGGCGCCCGCCGAGACGCCCTTCACCGGCTTCGTCTTCAAGATCCAGGCGAACATGGACCCGGCCCACCGTGACCGTATCGCCTTCCTGCGCGTCTGCTCCGGGGGCTACACCAAGGGCATGAAGATGCGCCATGTGCGCATCGGCAAGACCATCCAGGTCGCCAATGCCATCACCTTCCAGGCCAACGAGCGCCTCGCCGTGGACGAGGCCTGGCCCGGTGATATCATCGGCCTGCACAACCACGGCACCATCCAGATCGGTGATACCTTCACCGAGGGCGAGGAGCTGAAATACGAGGGCGTGCCCTATTTCGCCCCGGAGCTGTTCCGGCGTATCGTGCTGCGCGATCCGCTGCGGATGAAGGCCCTGCAGAAGGGCGTGGTGCAGCTCTCCGAGGAGGGCGCCACCCAGGTGTTCCGGCCGCTCAAGAACAACGACATGATCCTGGGCGCGGTGGGCGTGCTGCAATTCGACGTGGCCGCCTTCCGCCTCAAGGACGAGTACGGCGTGGACGCCGTGGTGGAGCCCGTGTCCGTCCACACCGCCCGCTGGATCGGCTGCGACGACCCCAAGATGCTGGAGCGCTTCAAGGAAAAGGTCTATGAGAACCTGGCCCTGGACGGCGACGATCAACTGGTCTATCTCGCGCCGACCCGGGTCAACCTGGGGCTCACGATGGAGCGCTGGCCGGATATCCGCTTCCTCGCCACGCGGGAGTTGTAGCGTTGGTGCGCCGAGTATTTGGACCGCCTTTGAGCGCGGGAAGAAGGGGCTTCGGGCTCTATTCCCGCCACCGTGGACCTATGTTGGCCCATTCATCTTTAACATTTCGGTGGCGCAGAGCGCCACCGAACAGAGGAGTGAAACGTGGAAATTGAAACAATTGCAGCACTGATCCGCTCCGGTATTCCGGACGCGCAGGTGCAGGTGAGCGGTGACGGCAGTCACTTCGAGGCCGTGGTGGTGAGCCCGGTGTTCGCGGGGCTGACGCCGCTCAAGAAGCAGCGCCTGGTCATGGACACGGTGCGCGAGCAACTGGCGAGCGGGGATCTGCATGCCCTGTCCATCAAGACCCTGACCCCCGCCGAGCAGGCGGGCTGAGCGGGCGGCCCGGGGTGCGCGGGGCCTGATCCCTCGCGCGGGCAAGGGTCCGGCGCGGCTTCCGCTTCGGACGTGCGCTGCCATACTGATAATGCCCTGCAATGTTGATCGCGACCGAGGTCGGCGTATGTTTCTAAAACACTCAATCAGCGGCAAAATGGTCGAGGTCCTGAGCCTGCGGGACCTCTTCAACCCCCTGCACGGGACCGTGATCGGGCGCTATCACTACGGCGAGGAGGCCCAGGATCCGGAGAGCTTCGACAAGAGCGACCTTGCCTTCTGCTCCGATGAGCCCATCCCCAAGTGCTGGACCGACCCGCACTACCGCGTCGATGAGGTCGTGCGGCACGACCAGGCCCCCACCTGATCCGCGGGACCGCGCCGCGGCATTCGTAGGGCGGAACCCCGCAGGGGGTTCCGCCATTTCCGCGCCGGGGATGGCGGATCGCCCTGCGGGCATCCGCCCTACGGGGCTGTTAGATCGCCCGCGTGATCGAGCGGATCAAGGCGCGTGAGCCGGGGGAGCACCGGTTGCCGCCGCCCACCACCTTCAGCGCTCCGCCGACCGCGGAAGCGGCGGCCCGTACCGGGTGTCACCAACCATCACAGCAGCTTGACCAGGGCCGCAACCACGGCCACCGCGCCCATCATCATGGCGCCAAGCTTGATGATCAGGCGGTACTCCAGTTCGCGGATCTCTGACTTGAGCGCCAGTCCCAGCGTCTGCAGGTCTGACTTGGACGCCAGTTCCGCCTCGACATGGGCGCTGCGGAAGGCCTCGGCGATGGCCTCCGCCTGATTCTCCGGGATGCCCGATTCCTTCAGCGTGCGGATGAATTTGTGGGTGTCGAAGGTGATGGCGGTCATGGGTCGCTCTCGGGGTGGTTGCTCAGGCAGTCTAAGTCCGGACCGGGCGCGGTTGTCAAGCAGGCTTGTGCGCAACCGCCAGGACATAGTCCAGCCCCTGATAGATGGTCGCCGCGTCCATCAACAGGGTCAGGTTTGCCGTGAGCCGCAGCAGCGGGTGCAGGCGCTCGACCGGCGCCCGGTCCCGGTACAGGGAACGATGCAGGGGCCCGTAGACCTGATCGCGTATGGAGTCCACCTGCACCCCGCCGAACCCGCAGGCCGCAAGGCGTGCGGCGTAGCCCTCGCGGGTGTAGATGTTTTCTTTCGGAATCGGGAACTTGCCTGCGACCATGGCCCAGGACAGGCGCTGTTTCAGGCGCGCGCCCCAGCCCCCGGCCGTCGGCATGGGCAGGATGTCCGCGACCACCAGGCGTCCGCCCGGCCGCAGCACCCGGAAGGCCTCGGCGAAGAAGCGCTCGCGGGTATCGAAGTGGAAGGCGCATTCCAGCGCCGTCACCACGTCAAAGGCGGCGTCCGGCAGCGGCATCGCAGTGGCCGAGCCCTCACGCAGGTCGATGCGCTCGCCGAGCCCCAGTGCCGCGACCCGGGCGCGGGCGACCGCGACCTGGGAGGCGGTGATATTGAGCCCGGTGATGGACCGCGGCCCCTGCTGTTGCGCCCAGCGCAGGTCCTGATCGGCAAAGCCGAAGCCGACATCCAGCACCGCGTCTGCGGAGCCCATGCCGGCGCGCTCCGCCAGCAGGTCCGCCATGGCCACGCAGGCATCATCCAGGGTCTGGGCGTCCCGCCAGTAGCCCAGGTTCAGCCAGAGCCCCTGCGCGGTCGGGGCGCGGGTGGACAGTAGGTCATAGACCTGGACGACGTCCAGCGACTGCAAGGGGTTGAAGACCCAGTTCAGATAGCGCAGTGACTCGTGCAGCGAGCCGGGATTGGCGGGGACGGTCGGCATGGAAAACCTCGTGGGGTGGGGAGGCGTGCGGCCAGCCTTGGTCATCATTGCGGCCACCTGGCAGCGTAGGGTGGGCAAGCGCAGCGTAGGGTGGACAAGCGCAGCGCAGTCCACCAGCGGCGGCGCGGGATTCGGTGGACTGCGCCAGCGCTTGTCCACCCTAAAGGCCGGAACGATGATCAAGGCCCGTGCGGCCCCAGTGCGAAGTCCGCGCCACGTCGGTGGTGCGAACGGCCGGACCTGGGGCCGACGGCGGCAGGCGCCTGACGCTGGGGCTGACCTTGAACATGGGTCCGCCCCGGCCGGAACTAAATCTTGAGCCCCACGGCCAGCCCGGCGATGAATGAGGCGCTGCTTGAGAGATTGCTGCCGATGAAGTCCAGGAAGGCGGGGCCGTTGACCGACAGCCAGTCGGCCCAGGTGTCGTAACGGACCTCCATGCCGGACCAGTCGATGTGTGCGATGCCAGCGTATTGCAGGGCGAAGATGCCGAGCAGGATCAGTCCGATCAGCACCAGGGTGATCTTGAAGGCGGCCTTGAGCGCATAGCCCACCGCTAAGCCGACCATGAAGGAGAAGCCGAGTTTGAGAAAGAAGGCCTCGTTGAACAGGGCGCTGAAGTCGGTCACGGGGGGCGGGGCCGGGACGGCCGGCGGCACCTGGGCGGCGGGGTTCGTCACCCCGCCGCAGAGGGCGGCCGGCGCCAGGGTGAGGGCAGGGATCCAGCGGGTCAGAGGGGGCATGGGACGATTTGGGCTCGGTGCGGAACGGGGTCCTATTATCCGGTTGTGCGCGGTCAGGCGATAGCGATTCATCCCGGGGCCTTAACTGATCTGGACGGTCTCCGTCTGACTCTGCCCCAGGTTGTCCTTCCAGGTGATGGCCACCGGGTCGCCGGCGGCACCGCCCAAGAACTTGAAGGACAGGTAAGGGTTCTTGGAGACACCGCCGCTCCAGTAGGCGGTGAGCACCACCTCGCCCTTCCAGGTGCAGACCACTTCCTCGATGAAGTGGGCCGGGATCAGGTCGCCGGTCTTGGGGTCCTTGCGCAGGCCGTTCTCCATCGGGTGGCTCATCAGACATTTGACGACGGTTTCCTTGCCTTCGAGCTTGGCCCGCACCTTGATATCGGACATTGTCGCTGACCTCTCGTGAGCGCTGTGGTGATGGGGTCGCCGGGCTCAGCTGCCGCAACCGCCGATCGTGACCTTGACGTTCTTGGCGTTGCTGAAGAACCGCTCGCCCTGCGTCACCACCGCGACCACGTCCGCCGTCTTGGCCATCTTGATGCGGGTCGAAACGAAGGGCAGGGCGGCGGGACCCAGTACATAGGATGCGATCAAGGGCCGGTCGTTGCCGGCGGCGAGGATGGCGATGGCGGTGACGCCCTGGAGGTCGGCAGCGGGGTTGATCTCCACCGTCACCGGGACCACGGCGCCGTTCTCGGCGATGTCCGGGACCTTGATGAGCACCGCCTCATTGGTCTGCGGGGCACTGTCGCCCAGCAGGGCCTTGAGGGCGGCGTCGCGGTCGGTGGCGGCGAAGGCGGCCTGGTTCCAGTCGGCCAGGACCAGGCGCGGGGCCAGGACACCGGTCGCGAGCCCGGTCGCGACTAGGGCGCCGACGGAGCCGACGGCCAGGGAGCCCTTGAGCAGGGTCCTGCGGTTAGCGTCGATCATGGGATTTTCTCCTGTGTGTACGTCAATGCGGGGCCTGGGGCGGCACCGCGGCGCCGGCCGCGCTGAAGTCGAAGGGGTCACGCCCGCGTTTCTTCTGGGCCCGCGACTCCTCCTTCCAGCCGTCGAGCAGGACCTGGATCTGCGCCGCCTCGTAATAGTCGAGGTCACGCTGGCGCAGGGCGAACTCCAGTTGCTTGATGGCCGGCTCCACGTCGCCCTCGGCATAGAGCTTCTCGGCGCGATAGCGGAAGCTCGCCCCCTTGTCGCCGGACTTGAGGGCCGCCTGGCCCAGCAGTTCGAGCAGCATGGCGTTGCCGGGGCGCGCGCTCGCGACGGCCTTCAACTGTTCCATCGCCTTGCGGGGCTGCCCGGCGGCGCTCAGGGCCTCGGCGTAGGTGATGCGCAGCGCCCAGTTCCCGGGGTAGAGGCTGACGGCCTGCCGCAGGTGGTCCAGGGCTGCATCAAGGCGGCCCTGCTTCAGGTCGACCCGGGCATCGAGCACGATGAACTCGGCCAGGCTCGGTTGCGACGCCAGCAAGCGGGTGGCCTCGGTCCTGGCCTCATCGAGCTGGCCGGCCCGCAGCAGGGCCAGGGCATAGCCATAGCGCTCCGCGCTCTCGTTGCTGAAGCGGCCCTCGCGCAGCGAGGCGCGGAAGGCCGCCAGCGACTTCTCCGGCCGGTCATAGGACGCCTCGCGCAGGCGGGCGCGGGCCAGCAGGAAGCGCAGGCTGTCGGGGCGCTGGCGGGTTCCGTGCTCGGCCGCCCGGCCCAGGGCGTCGCCGATGCGGTTGCTGTTGACCGGGTGGGTGCGCAGGAACTCCGGGGCGCCGTTCTCATAGAGCCGGCTGGTCTTGGACAGGCGCTCGAAGAAGGCCGCCATGGCATATGGATCGCGGCGGGCGTTGGCCAGCGTGGCGATGCCGATGCGGTCCGCCTCCTTCTCATTGTCGCGGATCACATTGATCTGCCGCTGGATGGCCGCCGCCTGGATGCCCGCCATGGCGGCCACGCCGGCGTCGCCGGAGACCTGGGCGCTCAGGATGGCCGCCGCGATCATGAGCGCCATGGTAGGGATATTGAGCTTGCTCTGGTCCTCGTAGCCGCGCATCAGGTGGCGCTGGGTGACGTGCGCGATCTCGTGGGCCATCACGGCGGCCAACTCGTCCTCGCTCTGGGCGGCCAGGACCAGCCCCGCGTAAATGCCCACGTGGCCGCCCGGCCCGGCGAAGGCGTTGACCACCGGCTGATCGATCAGGAAGAAGTCGAAGCTGCCCTTGGCGCTCTTGTCCGCGGCCACCAACTCGTTGCCGAGCGATTCCAGATAGGCCGTGACCAGGGGGTCGTCGAGTACCGGCAGCGACGCGCGCACGTGGCGCATGAAGGCCCGGCCCAGGCGGATCTCCGCCCCGGTGCTCATCATCGCGTCCGAGGAGTCCCCGATGTCCGGAAGGTTGAACTGCCCGGCCCCGGCGGGCGCCCAGGGCAGGGCGCCCAGGGTCAGGGCAGCGGCGACGCCCAGCGCCAGGGTCGCCCGCCGCAGGCCGATGGTTTTGTTGCTGTGGTTCATGGTCGACTGAGAGGCTCGCTCGCCGATCGAGTTCCGGCCCGCGGTACGCGGGTCCGATAGGCGGCTATTATGGACGAGACGGGTAGCGCAAGTGCGCAACGAAGAGGGATATGCGCCGCATCCCGGCCAATCCAACCCCGCCGCCCGGAGACCTCGCGTCCGTAGGGTCCGCTGCGCGGACCGCGCGCCCGCGTCAGGCCCGCTGTCGGTGCTGATAAGCACCCTTGCCCCCCGGGCGCCCATCCCCACCGCACGGGGCCCTCGCGCCCGTAGGGTCCGCTGTGCGGACCGCTGCCTCGCGCTCGGCATCATGGCCGGGATCACGATCGCGGCCCCCGCCGCGGCTTGTCTTCTATTAGAAAAACGCTGTATTCTTATTTTCTACCCGTCCCGGAGCCCCGGCGCGGCCCGCTCCCCGCCCGGCCGCGCCGCGGCCCAGGCGACCGTTGACCAGGCCCAGTTCACAAGCAAACGCTCGGAGACCGCAGATGAATCAGTTTTACTACGACGCCGTCACCCGGATGGAGCAGATGGCCGTCGATGACGAGTATATCCAGGGCTGGCAATGCGGCTTTCTGCGCAACCCCAAGCGCGAAGAACAGCGCCTGACGGAAGGCTACGAGGCCGGCTATGCCGACGGCGAGGAGAAGAGCACCGACAACTTCGGCGACTGGGTCAAGGACTGAAGCCCCCTGGGAGCGCCCCTGGGAGCGCCGGCATCTTGCCGGCCCGCCGCCGCAAGGCGGCGAATCGCAGCCGCGTTTGGCGCGTAACCCATTGGCTGCAAAGAATAGCGACGGCGCTTCGCGCCGTGGCCGGCAAGCTGCCGGCGCTCCCAAGGTCAGCGCCGCAGGCGCGATCGCCGGCATAACGCGAATACTTGCCCAGTCTCAGTGCGGCGCGGCCTCGCGAGCGCCCGCGGCGCCGGGTCGGTCGCATTTGCGGACCGCCCCCCCGTGCAGGACAATCGGCCCACCCCAGCCGCCCGCCTCGCGCCCCCCATGCCCATCGCCTCCGCCTGCACCCCGCCCCCCGCACGCCTGCGTACCCTCCTGGCGGGCGACGGCTGTCTCACCATGCCCTGCTGCTTCGATGCCCTGTCCGCACGGCTGATCGAGCAGGCCGGCTTTCCGCTCTCCTTCATGAGCGGCTTCGCCGTCTCCGCCGCGCGCCTGGCGCTGCCCGACACCGGCCTGACCACGGTGACCGAGATGCTCGACCAGGGCCGGGCCATCTGCCAGGCGGTCGCCATCCCCGTCATCGCCGACGGCGACACCGGCCACGGCAACCCGGCCAATGTGCGCCGGACCGTGACCCAGTTCGGCCTGGCCGGGTTCGCCGGCGTCATGATCGAGGACCAGTTGACCCCCAAGCGCTGTGGTCACACCGGGGTCAAGGAGGTCGTCGCGCGCCCCGAGGCACTGGCGCGCATCCGCGCCGCGGTCGCGGCCCGGGACGCCGGGGCCGGCACCCTGATCATGGCCCGCACCGATGCGCGCAGCGCCCTGGGGCTCGACGAGGCCCTCTGGCGCCTGGCCGCCTTCGCCGACCTGGGCGCCGACATCCTGTTCCTGGAGGCCCCGCGGGATCAGGCCGAGATGGCGCGCTGCTGCCGCGAGGTCCCGGGCGTCCACATGGCCAACATGCTGGAGGGCGGCCTCACGCCGATCCTGCCCCCGGCGCGCCTGGCGGAACTGGGCTATCGCATCGCCGCCTATCCGCTCGCCCTGCTGGCGGTCGCCGTCGCCGCCATGCGCGCGGGCCTCGAGGACCTGGCCGCCGGGCGGATGCCGGGGCACCAGACCGACTTCGCGACCCTGCGCGCCATCCTCGGATTCGACGCCTACGATCGCCTGCTGGACGACGCCGCCGCCCCCTTCAGTTGAGCCTCCGCATGTCACCCAGTCTCGACAACCTGATGTACTGGATCGGCCAGAGCGCCGTGGTCCTGATGGCCGCGGCCGGGGTGCTGGAGGCGGGGCGCAAGCGCTTCGACCTGTTCGGCACCGTGCTCATCGCCGTCGCCGCCGCGCTGGGGGGCGGGTCGGTCCGCGATCTCCTGCTCGATCGCCCGGTATTCTGGGTCGGTGACCAGACCTACCTCATCTGTGCCGTCACCGCCGCCCTGGTGACCTTCTTCCTCGCCCGGGTCTTCGTGCTCCCGGCGCGGCTGTTCCTGATCCCGGACGCCGCCGGGCTCGCACTCTTCAGCGTCGCGGGCACCAAGGCGGCACTCGTCTGTGGCGCCCCCTGGCTGGTGGCGAGTGTCATGGGCGTGGTCACCGGCGTGGTCGGCGGCATCCTGCGCGACGTCCTGTGCAACGAGGAACCGCTGGTGTTCCAGGGCACCCTCTACGCCACCGCCGCCTGGGCCGGGTCGCTCGCCCTCATCGGTCTGCTGGCCCTGGGTCTCGACGGACGGATCGCCGCCCTACTCGCGGGCGCCGGCATCTTCCTGGTGCGGGTGGCCGCCATCCGCTGGGAGATCGGCCTGCCGCGGTTCACCGCCAAGGGGGCCTGAGCGCCGCGTGCCACCCCTGTGGGAGCGGCTTCAGCCGCGACGAGGCCCGCGCAGACCTATCAGACCTCACGCGTTCCCCATGCCCCGCCATGGTCCCGGTGCCTTGATCACAAATTCCGGCCGGAGCCGAAACGCCCGTAGGGTGCCCCGTGCGCACCCGGTAACCGCTCCCACAGCGTCGCTGCGCGACCTGACCGTAGTCTGTCCCGCGAATCGACACCGCGAATACTGTTAATTCTTTTCCGTGAATTCTTTGCGCCAGCCGCTCCCGCGCGAGCTCGATCTTGGCTTGACCAGCGTAAACTAGGACTTTGCGCGGCTGCCGTCCCGGGCGGGGTGCCGCGATGAATCGGGCGTCAGTCCGTCGTGATCGCTGTTGGCGCGTTCCGCGTGCTTAGTTATATAAACATATCTTTGTCAGCAGTTTACGTGCGCAAACGTGTTGCCCTGAAGCGATAAGTCGTCATGTCCGATCCAACTGAAACAGACCTGTCCGCCGCGCCCCTCCCCGCGGCTGAACTCGACCATTGGACGGGGCGCTATGCCCAGGCGCTCGACCCCGCGGAGAGCTTGACGGGTCGTGTCTTTGTCATCGTGCGGGTGGCGGGTGAGCGCTTCGCCCTGCCGATGCAGGTGCTCGATGAGGTGGCGAGTGCCACGACCGGGATTGGGCTGCCGCATGTCAGCGCCTTGGTACTCGGGCTGGCCAACGTCCGGGGCGAGATTGTGCCGCTGCTCGATACCGGCGCCTTGCTCGGGATCAGCGGCAACTACCGTTTGGGTCCGGCCAATCGGACCCTGGTGGTCCGCGATCTGCGTGGTCGGCGCACCGGGCTGCCGGTGGACGCGGTCGAGTCCGTGGAGCTGCTGGACCCGAACAGTTTTCAGGCCCAGGCCCAGGCCCAGGCACCGGCGGGCACGACGGCGCCGCTGCGCCGCGTCGGCGTGGGCGAGCACCAGGGCCGGTCGCTGACCCTGCTTGACCTGGGCCCCCTGCTCGCCGCCGGCTTTAATCACTTTTGAGCCCGCGGGCACCGGGCCGCGGCCGATAATGTCAAGATTCAACACGAGGACCACTCATGAGTGCCGACCAGAAGGGCGATCACGCCCGCGACCCGAGCCACGCCTTTGCGGCCGAGCAAGCCGGTGATTTCGTCGTTCCCGAGCCCGATGGCGTCCAGAGCGGGATGCCCTTCCATGGGTCGGACGCCGCCGAGGCGGAGTCGCGCGCGCGGACCCGCCGGGAGTCGGCCGGGGGGCTGCTGCCGGGGGCGGCCGCGGGCGGGCGGGCCGCCGCCCGCGGCCTGAGCCTCAAACGCAAGCTGAACCTGGCGTTCGGGCTGCTGACGCTGGTGATCCTGGTGCTGGGTTTGGTCTCGGTGCGGACGCTGCACGGATTGACCGCGGACGGGATCCCGGAGTTGGGTCACCACGCGGACCTGGCACAGGTCAGCGAGGAGATCAAGACCGCGGTCTACCGCACGATGCTCGCCCAAAGCGACTCCCTGTCGCTCAACGATGGGCTGCTCAGCGACCAGGGGGCGCAGGATCAGGTGTTGCGTCTCATGACCCGGGCGCGGGAGCGGGTGGAGCAGTTGAAGCCCCTGGCCGGGCAGATCGAGAGTTCCGCGGGGACCAACGTGACCGCCCAGCACCGCGCCCTGACGGAGGCCCTGGACGAGTTCGAGACCCGCTTCACTGGGCAAGTCAAAGAGCTCGGTGTCTTGCGCAAGGTTCTGGCGGATCAGGACGCGGCGCGGCAAGGCAGCGAGCGGCAATTGGCCGCTGACCTGGATGCGGTCATCACCGGCGCCCGGGACCTGACCGCCGCCGCGTGGCCGGAGCAAGGCGCCGCCAGTCCCGCCCAGATGGCCCTGGGGCGGACCCTGGAGCGGCTGACCCGGGAACTGCTCACGGAGCGCGTCCAGCTCGAGGCCTTTTTCGCCTCCCACAGCCCGGCGCTCAACGACGCCGCCCGCACCAGCGCGGCGGAACTGGCGGCCCAACTGGAGCAGTTGCGCACGGACGCCGCCGCCGCCGGGCTGGCCTCCGGTTTAGCCGACCTGCGCAAGGCCCTGGGCCTCTACAGCGCGCAACTGCGCGAGATCGGGACCAAACTGACCCAGGACACCAGCGCCGGGGCGCACACCCAGGCGCAGCTCGCCACCCAGAAACAGGCCTTGGTCGCCGCCGCCGACCGCATCCTGACGTTGGCCGAGGAATTGACCGCCAGCGCCTGGTACGACATCGACCTGGAGAGCACCGGTCTGCAGGATACCGGCGCCCAGGCCTTATGGCTGGTGGGCGGCACCGCCCTGGTGGGGTTCGCGGTGGGGCTCCTGGTCCTGGTCACGGTGCCCAGGCCCATCGTCGCCGCGATCGACACCCTGATGACCGGCGCCCACCAGATCGCCCGCGGCAACCTGACCCACCTGGTGGATGTCAATAGCCGCGACGAACTGGGCGCCCTGGCCGACTCCTTCAACCAGATGCGCGAGAACCTGCTCGGCCTGGTCCAGCGGATCCAGCGGGCGAGCGTGCAACTGTCTTCGTCGATCAACGAGATCCAGGCCGCGTCCACCGAGCAGGCGGCCTCCTCCGCGCAGCAGGCGAGTGCGGTCAATGAACTCTCCGCCTCCTTGAATGAGATGTCCCAGAGTGCCGTCACCCTGGTCTCATCCTCTGAGACCGTGGGCCGCAACGTGGACGAGATCGCCGGCATCGTCACCGACAGCAACCACAAGTCGACCCAGATGATGTCCTCCATGGACGCCATCGGGCTGTCGACCCGCCAGACGGCCGAGCGTATCAAGGCCCTGAACGACAAGATGGACGACATCAACGAGGCGGTGGCGACCATCTCCATGGTCGCGGACCAGACCACGCTGCTGTCGCTCAACGCCTCCATCGAGGCCAACAAGGCGGGGGAGATGGGGAAGGGGTTTTCGGTGGTCGCCCAGGAGATCCGGCGGTTGTCGGACCGCTCCATCGACTCCGCCGGCAATATCAGCGGCATGGTGCGCGACATCCAGCGCGCCACCGAGTCCTCCGCGCTCGCCATGGACAAGTCCTCCGAGGAGATTCACCACGGCGTCGCACTCGTCGGGGAGACCAGCCAGGCCCTGGTCTCCATCAACGCGGCCATGGATCGGATCCAAGAGCAGATGAGCATGATCCTGGAGTCCGTGCGCGCACAGGCGGATGCCGCCCGGATGGTCCAAAGCACCTCGACGGAAATGCTGTCGTCGGCCAACATGGTTGCCAAGGCGGCGAGCCAGACCCGCTCGATCACCTATGAACTCAATGCCATGGCGACCCAGCTCGCCAGCGCCGTCGCCGTCTTCCGAGTCTGAGCCAAGCCCATGGAGGTCCTGCTCTTTACGGCCGCCGACGAGCCCTTCCTGACCCGCCTCGCCGACCTGGATGAGATCCTGATGCCGGCGCGCTTACGCCTGCTCTCCGGTACCCCGCGCTTCATCGCCGGGGTGCTCAACCTGCGTGGCCAGACCCTGCCGGTGCTGGCGCTGGCTGAGCGCCTGGGCGGCTCACACCCCACGGGCTGGCGGCGCGGCAGCCGCATCCTGCGCTTTACCGCCGCCGGGCACCCGCTGGGGCTGATCGTGGACTCCGTGGCCGGGATCAGGACCTTGGGCGATGACCAGCGACGCCCCTCGATGCTGGGCGGACGGGTCGGCGGTGGTGCCGACCTGTGGCTGATCGACGGTGTCCTGACCCAGGAGATCCGCTTGTCGGACCTGCTCGCGCCGGCGGAGCTTGCCCTGCTGCGGGACCTGGCGCCCGGGGCGCCCGGGGCGCCCGCATGAACGATTTGATCGAAATCTTCCGTGAGGAGGTGGAGGCCAACCTCAAAGAGGCGACCCGCCTCGCCCTGGAGTTCGAGCACGCCCCCCCGGAGCGCGCCGGTATCGAGGCCCTGATGCGGGTCTTCCACACCCTCAAGGGGGCGGCACGGGCGGTCCAGTGCGATCAGGAGCGCGACATCGCGCACCGTCTGGAGGACCTCCTGCACGACCAACTCGACGGCAAGCAGCCGTGGCGACCGACCGCCGTTGACCTCTGCCTGATGGGGGTGGACCTGATTCGCGACACCCTGGCCGCCCGGCTGGCCGGCACCCCCCTGCCGGACATGGCGGGATTCGCGTCGCGGGTCGATGCCCATCAGGCGGGCCTTGCGGACGTCCCACCCCCGACGCCGGTCTCGCCCCCGCCCCCGGAGGCCTTGGACCTCGGTACCGACGGGGGCTTCGGGCTGGATCTCTTGGGGATCTTCGCTGAGGAAGTCGCGGCGCAGGTGGCCGAGGCCCGCGGCCTGCTGGCGGCGGGTCCCGGGGCGAGCGGTGGTCCGGACCTGCGGCGGGTCTTCCATACCCTGAAGGGCGCGGCCCGGGCGATCGGCTGCGACCCCATCCGCCTGGTGGCCGGGGAGGTGGAGGACCTGCTGCACGGGTCGACGAACGGCGGCGACCCGGACCCGGATCAGGTTCAGGACCAGGCCGCCAGCCTTGCCCTGGCCGCGGACTGTGGCCTGCGCTGGATCGAGTCGCTGCTGGCCGTGCTGCGGCAGGGGGCCGAGGCGCCGTCGCTCGCCCCGCTGATCGAGCAGTTCGCCCGCCAGCGGGAGACCGGTCAGTTTTCGCCCTGTGCGCCGCCGACGCCGGCCCCCGAGCCGCTGTTCACACCGGGCGGTCCGGCGGCCGAACCTTCGGCGGCCCCGGTTCGTCAGGTACCCAGCGCTGCACCGACCGGTCCGCCCCTGCCGCTCGCGTCTGCGGCGCCCGGCGATATTCCCGTCAGCCTGCCTGTCGGCAACCAACGCTCCCGGTTTGCGTATGAGCAACTCGACCGCCTGCATCGCCTCTCCGGGGAGCTGACGGTGGCCGTGGCCTCGCTCGCCGAGCAGCGCAATCACATGCGCGGCCTGACGCGGGCGCTGACCCGAAGCGGTCAGCACCTCAACCGCCTGGTGGCCGGCGCCCTGACCGATGACCTGGACCGGGAGACCCTGTACGAGGCGTTGCGCCAGGTGGCACAGCGGCTGGCCGCCACGACCGGCGGGCTCGACGGACTGACCGAGACCCACGACCGGATGGAGGGTCGCTTCCATTACCTGGCCGACGACCTGGCGGATGAGGTCACCCAGGCGCGCCTGCTGCCCTTGTCCGACCTGTTCGACGACTACCCGCGCATGGTCCGGGATCTCGCCCAGGAACTGGGCAAGCGGGTGGAACTGCAGGTGGAGGGCCAGGACAACCGCATCGATCGGGCGGTGCTTGAGCAGTTGCGCAACCCCCTGCTGCACCTGCTGCGTAACGCCCTGGACCACGGCATCGAGGCACCCGCGGTGCGCGAGTCCCAGAACAAGCCCGCGGTCGGGCGCCTGACCCTGGAGGCGCACCGGGTGGGTGCCCGGATGCGCCTGCGGGTCGGCGATGACGGGGCCGGCATCGACCTGGAGCGCCTCGCGGCCGCGGTGGTCGCGGCCGGGCACACCACCCCGGCACGCTGGGCGCAACTGGGGAGCGAGGAGCGGATGCAGTTCCTGTTTCTGCCGGGATTGAGTACCGCGCGGAGCCTCTCCACCACCTCAGGGCGTGGCTTTGGACTCGACATCGTGAAGGCTGGGATCGAGTCCAGCGGCGGCACCGTGGCGATCCACAGCGAAGCCGGTCGTGGTACCAGCTTCGAGCTGCAGGTTCCGCTCAGTCTGTCGCTCACCCGGTGCCTGCTGGTGGTCGGCGGCCGTCACCCCCTGTTCGGCGACCAGCGCTATGCCTTTCCGATGACCGAGGTGACCCGCATCAGACGCCTCGCGCAGGACGAACTGCGGGAGTTGGAAGGGCGCCTGGCGGTCCATCTGGACGGTGAGACCCTGCCGCTCTTCCAATTCCACCGCATCCTGGGCCTGGCGCCGATCCATCAAGACCTGGGGCGCAAGCACCTGCTGGTCTTGGAGGAAGGCGGGGGCCGCTTCGGGCTCTTGGTGGAGGCGGTGATCGATGAATTGGACATGGTGGCGCGCCCCCTCGACGAGCGCCTGGGCAAGGTCGCGGAGGTCTCTGGGCTCACGCTCCTGGACGACGGCGGGGTGGCCCTGATCGTGGATGTCACCGATCTGCTGCAGCACCTGCGCGAGGGGGCCGGCTATCTGGCGAGCGCCGGGCTGGCGGCCGAACCGACCCTGGTGGACCTGGCGCAGGAGGCTGCGGCGCCCGCCCAGGTCCTGGTGGTGGAGGACTCGGTGACGGTGCGTGAAGTGGAGCGGCACTTTCTGGAGCAGGCCGGCTATCAGGTGACCACCGCGGTCAACGGGGTGGACGGGCTCAACAAGGCCAAGGCGGGTGAGCACCGCATCCTGATCACCGACATCGACATGCCGCGCATGAATGGCATCGAGCTGATTCGTACCCTGCGCGGCATGGAGCGCTTCCGCCAGTTGCCCATCATCGTGGTGTCCTACAAGGATCGGGCCGAGGACCGGGACAAGGCGATGGAGGCCGGCGCCGACCGCTATGTCACCAAGTCCGAGTTCGACACCGACGCGATGTTGGCCCTGGTCGAACAACTCCTGGCGAGTGCCCCGGCGCCGGTCGCCGCGTGACTCCCGGCCCCAAGGTGTCATTCAGGCGTAGGATGGTCCGCACATGAACGCAACGCAAAGCAAATGGACCAGCCCCCGGGCTGGGGAGATCGTCATTCTGAAAAGACACAGAAAATCTGTGGTCGACGAGGCGCGCGAAACCGTGTGCGGGATGGCGCCTGGTGCCTGAGCGCGACCTCTCCACCCCAGGTGTGCTGATCGTCAATGATTCGGCCGTCGCCCGGGCGGTGACCACCGCGGTGATCCAGGCGGACGGGGGCTTCCGGCTGCTCGGTCAGGCGACCTGCGGGGCCGATGGGGTGGCGGCGGCGCAGCGGTTGCGCCCGCACCTGGTGCTGCTGGACATGCACATGCCCGATATCAACGGGGTAGAGGTCACCCGGCGCATCATGGCCCGGTGCCCCACGCGCATCCTGATCTCCAGCGCGACCATTCGGCGCAACACCACCTACGTCTTCGATGCGCTGAAGGCCGGCGCCCTGGACTATACCCGGACCCCCGTGCTCCAGGCACGCCCCGGGGAGAGCGTTACGCGCGCGGCCCTGCTCGCGGCCGGTGACGGGCTGTTGCGCAAGATGCGCACCATCCTGACCCTGAATCCGGCGGCGACCGGGAGCGGCGGTGGTTTGGCGGCGCCCTGGGCGCCGGTGGCGCCCGCCGCCAGGCCCTCGCCGACCCCGTCCACCCAGCCGGTCGGCACGCGCATCGTGGCCGTGGGCAGTTCCACCGGCGGCCCGACCGCGCTCGCCAACCTGTTCGGCCACCTTACCCGGGGGCTTGATGCCACCTATCTGATCAGTCAGCATATCGACCGGGAGTTCAGCGACGGACTGGCCCTGTGGCTGGCCCAAGAGACCGGGCACCCGGTGGCCGTGGCCGGTCATGGCGAGGTTCCGGTCGCGGGCCGGGTCTACCTGGCGGAGGGTGGGCGGCGAAATCTGCTCCTGAGCCCCGGCGGGCGCCTCCAGTACGAAGGCGCCGGTGAGTCGGTCTATGCGCCGAACATCAATCGCATGTTCGCGAGCGTCGCCGCCGCGGCCGGCCGCCGTGCCTGCGGGGTCGTGCTGACCGGTCTGGGTGACGATGGGACCGAAGGTTTGGCGCTCATCAAGTCCGCCGGGGGCAAGGCCCTGGTGCAGGACCCGGCCACCGCGGTGGTGGACGGGATGCCGGGGACGCCCATCCGGCGCGGCATCGTCGCCCAGGGCCAGCCGCTCCCCGAGCTGGCGCGGCTGATCGTGCGCTGGGTGGGGGAGGGGCGATGACGCCGACGCAGCCTGGTGTTCGTCTATGAACGCACATGACCGACTCTAACGCCGGTCGCTTGGTCGGCGAGACCCTGCGGGCCTGGATCCGTGCCCGCACCGGGATCAGCATCACCGAGCAGAATCAGCCGCCGGTGGAACTGGCGATCCGCCTGGAGGCCGAGCGCCATGGGCTCGATCCGTTTGTTTATCTGGACCGATTGCTGGGCGGGGCCCTGCCGCCCCAGGCCTTCATCGATGCCATCACTACCAACGAATCCTATTTCTTTCGCGCCCTGGACCAGATGCGGGTGACCATCACGCGCCTGATCCCTGACCTGATGCGCCGCCGTCCCAGTCAGCCGGCGCGGATCCTGTCCTTGCCCTGCGCCCGGGGGGAGGAGCCCTACAGCCTGGCGATCCTGTGTGAGGAGCATCGCATCCCGCCGCGGGCGGTGGAGATCGTGGCGGGTGACATCTCCGCCACCTGCCTGGCCGCGGCGCAGCGCGGCGACTATGGGCCGCTCGCGTTGCGCCGCACCGACCCCACCACCGCCCAGCGCTGGTTCAGGCCCCAGGGTCCGCGCACCTATCGCCTGGAGCCGGCCCTGTTGGGGCGGGTCAGCTTTCATCAGGTCAACCTGCTGGAGGACGCGCAGACGCTCCTGGCCCGGCGTTTCGACGTGATCTTCTGTGAGAACCTGTTGATCTATTTCGACTCTGAGACGACCGCCCGCGCGCTGGCCGTGCTCGGGCGGCTGTTGGAGCCGGACGGCTGGCTGTTCGTGGACCATGCGGAGTGGAACCTCCCCCGGGACGGGTTCCGGATGCAGGAATTGGACGGTTGCGTCGGTTTCCGCCCCTTGGGTGCGGCCCCAGCGGCGCGTGCCGATGATCCCCGCGGTGGCGCAGGAGTGGGCGCAACGGTCCCGGCGCCAGGTGCGCGTGCGCCGACGGGTGGCAGCAGCCACCTCGCCAGTGTCTACCAGACCACGGCCCTGCCATCGAGTCCGGCGGCGTGTTCGGCGGCGGGTCCATCGGCGGGTCCGGCCCGTCCGCCGACGGCCAAGGTACCAGCCCGCGGTGCGCCCCCAACGCCACCATCACCGACGCCCCTGACCGGTCACCCACGCCTGGCGCAGGCCCAGGCCCATTATCAGGCCAAGCGCTTCGCCGAGGCGCTGCTGGCCTTTGATGCCGTCCTTGCCAGCCACCCGGCGGACGCCCAGGCCCGGCTCGGTAAGGCGCGCGTCCTGGCCGACTGCGGTGAGGATTTCGAGGCACTGGAGGTGGCCGAGGCCCTGCTGGCAGGGGTAGACGAAGGCGAACTGCGGTTGAGCCCCGCGGACTATGTGGAGGCCCTGGCGCTGATCGCTCTGCTATTGCACCAGAAGGGCCTCAAGGACCTGGCCCGGGGCTATTTGCGAGAGGTCGAGCGGCGTGCCCCGGGGCACCCGAGCCTGAGGCTGCTGCGCCCCGGTTCCGACCATGCTTGAGCAGACCCACTTCCGCGTCCTGATTGTCGATGACTCCCCGACCATGCGCGCGGTCTGTACCCGCTCGCTCAGTGCCGCGGGCATGACCTGTACCGCCTGCGGCGACGCGCAGGAAGGTTACCGTTTATTACTCGGTGCCCTGGAGGCCGGCCAGCCCTTCGACGGGCTCCTGCTGGATTGGCTGATGCCCGGCATGAACGGCTGGGAATTGCTGGAGCACATCGGTGCCGAACGGCGCCTGGACCCTTTGTCGGTGATGATCTTCACCGAGCAGCCGGATGATCGCGCCTATCAACTCGCCAGTGGCCGCCCCAACAACGACATCCAGCTCAAGGAAGACCTGACGCTCCTGCCCTACCGGATGCGTAAGTTCCTGACGACTTACAGCGAAGCCGGTGGCCTGGGCGATTGGCGTGCCCGTCAGCTCCTGCGCAACCGCGAACAGTTGGGCGGGTCCATCCTGTTCGTGGACGACTCCCCGACGGTCTGTGCCAAGTATGGGGACCTGCTGCGCAACAACGGCTACGCGGTGGTCATCGCCAATTCCATGAGTGAGGCGGTCGCGCTGGCCCGGCACCATAAGCCCCAACTCGCGGTGGTCGATTATTTCATGCCCGGCGGCAACGGCGATGAGCTGTGCCGCGTCCTGCTCGCCGACGACCGCACCCGTGATATTACGGTGGTGATGCACTCCCAGCGCAAGGACGTGATCGAGCACGCCCTGGACGCCGGGGCCATCGACCTGATCTGGAAAGACGACCCGATCAACATCTTTCTGATGCGCATCGCCTCCATCATGCGCACCCTGCGCGCCAACCGCCAGGCGCGGGACCTGGATATCCTGTTCGCCGCCACCCAGGCCCTGGATATCGGGGTCATGTCCGCTACCGCCGAGGGCTTCAAGGCCTTCAACGCCACCATGGATCGCTTTGCCCAGGAATGCGGCGGGCTCGCGCGCTTCGATCCGGTGGATCTCGGCGTGCTGCCCCATCGCTGCGAGGACCGGGATGGTCGCCGCCGCGCCTTCAATGTGCAGACCGTGGACGGGGAGTCCGGCGATCGGGTGGTGCTGGTCCAGGACGTTACCGCGACGGCCGACCAGGCGGAGATTTTGGAGCAGGCGCGCGACCGGGCGGTGGAACTGGCCAATGTCAAGAGCCAGTTCCTGGCCAGCATGAGCCACGAGATCCGCACCCCCTTGAACGGCGTCCTGGGGATGCTGGAACTGCTCAAGGGCACCGAGCTGACCCAGGAACAGGGCCACTATGTGGACACCGGCATCAGCTCCGCCGAGGGCCTGCTGGGGGTGATCGGCGATATTCTGGATTTCTCCAAGATCGACGCCGGGCGCTTGGAACTGGAGCGCACCCCGTTCAACCTCCCGGAACTGGCCGAGGAGACCATGCAGATGCTCGCCGGCAAGGCCATCGGCAAGGGCCTGGAGGTCATCTGCCACGTCGAGCCGGAGGTCCCGACCAACGTCATCGGCGACCCCACCCGACTGCGCCAGGTCCTGATCAACCTGATCGGCAACGCCATCAAGTTCACTGAGTGCGGGGAGGTGGGGCTGCGGGTGTGGCTCGACGAGGCCGACCCCGAGCACCCGGCGGTCGGGTTCGCGGTCTGTGATACCGGCATCGGCGTCAGCCCCGAGGCGCGGGACCACATCTTCGAGGCCTTCCGGCAGGCCGACAACACCACCACCCGGCGCTTCGGCGGCACGGGTCTGGGGCTGGCCATCAGCAACCAGTTGGTGCAGATGATGGGCGGCACCCTGGACTTGGAAAGCGCGCCCGGCGCGGGCAGCAGCTTCAGCTTCGTCACCGCGCTTGCGACCACCGCACAGCCCGCCGCGCCCCCCTGGCGTATGAGCGACCTGGGGGTCCTGCAGGGCCGCTCGGTCCTGATCGTGGACGACAATGCCACCAACCGGCTCTACCTCCAACGCCTGTGCCGTGCCTGGTGCATGAACTGCACTGAGGCGGAAGATGGACCCATGGCGATTCGATTGATCGAGGAGGCCAAGGCGGCGGGGCGGGCCTTCGATCTGGTCCTGCTCGATCGCATGATGCCGGGGATGGACGGCTTTGAGGTGCTGGCCTGCCTGCGGGCCGACCCGGCGCTGCGCGCCGTGCGGGTGGTCCTGCAAACTTCCATGGACGAGGTGGGGGAGGGCCGCAAGGCGCGCGAGCAGGGTGCCGACGACGCCTTGGTCAAGCCCATCCGCCGCACCCAATTACTGGAGGCCCTCACGTTGCTCTTCGGCGGCGGCCACGCCGACCCGGCCGAGGTGGAGCGGACCCCGACGCGTCTGCGCCTGGACGGTTGCCGGGTCCTGGCGGTGGAGGATAATCATGTCAATCAGATGGTTTTGAACGGCATCCTGCGCCGAGCCGGGTGCGCCATCCGCATCGCGAGCGACGGCCAGGAGGCCCTGGACACCCTGGCTGTCGAGTCCTTCGATGTGGTACTCATGGACTGCGAGATGCCCGTACTCGACGGCCTCTCTGCCACCCGGGCGCTGCGTGAACGCGAGCGCGCGGGCCGGGGGACCCACCAGATCATCGTCGCGCTGACCGCCCATGCCTACCCGGCCGAGCGCGACCGCTGCCTCGCCGCCGGCATGGACGACTACCTGCCCAAACCCATCCGCGCCCCGGACCTGCTCGCCACCCTGGACCGCTGGTGGCGCCGCCCCCAGCTCCCGGCCGCAGCCCCGCCGGCCCCCGAGCCCGAGACCGCGAGCCGGTCGCAAACTCAACCAGTGATCGCGTCCTCGTCTGCGCCCGCGATCGACCAGCGGACGATCATGACGCTGCGCGAAGCCATCGGCGACCTCACCGTGGTCATCGAGACCGCGCTGGGGGACGTGCCGGCGCGGGTCGCCGAGCTGCGGCGCGGGGTGGAGACGGCCGACCTGGAGCGTATCCGCATTGCCGCCCATACCCTGGCCGGGTCGGTGGGCAGCCTGGGCGCGCGCGACCTGGTCGGACTGGCCCGTAGCCTGGAGGCGCTGGGCAAGTCCGGAGACCTGGGCGCGGCACCGGGTCTCTTGGCCGCGCTGGAAACGGAGGCACAGCGGTTCCTGACGGCACTCGCCGCGTTGCCGGAGGCCCACCAAGGGACGCCCCCCGCGGCGTGGGTCGTATGTTGATTACCGCTCACGACCAGCCGCACCGCGCCCTGGTGGTAGATGACGACGGCGTGCTGCGTACCGCCCTGGAGCAGTTTATTACCCGGCTCGGCTTCGCGGTGCAGAGCACGGACAATGGTCAACACGCACTCGAGCTGTTCCAGGCGCAGGCGGCCGACATCGTACTGCTCGATGCGGCCATGCCGGTGATGGACGGCTTCGCCGCCTGCGAGGCGATCCGGGCACTCCCCGCGGGGCGCTATTGCCCGGTCATCATGATCACCAGCTATGCCGACGCGGACTCGGTGGACCGGGCCTTCCGCTCCGGGGCCACCGAGTACGTCACCAAACCCATCCACTGGGCCGTGCTGCGCAATCGGGTGCGGCAATTGGTGGCGGCGGCCGATGCCGAGCGCCGCTTGCGACAGGACGGTGCCTTCTTTCAATCCCTGGTCGACGCCATCCCGGACCCGACCCTGGTGTGCGACCGCGAGGGGGTGGTGCGCTGGATCAACCAGGATGCCGCCCGGAATCCTTTGGTGGCGGAGGCGGCAATCAATGCACCCCTGCGGCTCGCCCCGGGGGTCAGCGAATCCGGCGGCGGGGAGTCGGACCCAGCGGCAATCCTTGCGCGTATCCGCACCCACCTGGCCGACTCCGATACCCCCCTGGGCCTGCTGCTGCACCGCGTCGACCCGGTCGTCGGCGAGGTCTATGCGGAGGTTCACGCACGGGCGTTACGGGGGGTGGAGGGCGTGAACTTCGGCCTGATTCTGCGGCTGCAAGACGTGACCGCACGGGAGTTGGAGGACCGCCGCCTCCGCCGCCAGGTGACCCGCTTCGGGGAGTTGGCCCATCGCGACAGCCTGACCGGACTCACCAATCGGCGCCGGTTTGAAGACCTCCTGAGCGAGGCGATCGCCGCGGCGGGCCTTACCGGTGAGCGGCTGGCGGTGATGTTCTTGGATCTCGACGGGTTCAAGGGGATCAACGACACCCGGGGTCATGCGGCCGGCGATCAGGTGCTGTGCGAGGTGGCCGCGCGCCTGCGGCTGGTCGTGCGGCGTCCGGACACCGTGTCACGGCTCGGCGGGGACGAATTCGCCATCCTGTTGCGCGACGCGCCCGGGTGCTCCGGGGTCCTTGATCTCGGCGAGCGCCTGCTCGCGGCGATCTGCGCGCCCATCGTGCTTGCCGAGGGACCGGCCGCGATCGGCGCCAGTATCGGCGTCAGCCTGTTCCCGGAGCACGGGCGCGACGGCGCCACCCTGTTGCGCGGTGCGGATGAGGCGATGTACGCGGTCAAGAGTCGCGGCAAGCGCGGGGTCGCAATGGCGCCATCACCCGCCGGTCGGTGAGCGAGGCGGTCCGTCACCCCCTGCGGGTGGCGCAGCTTCCAAGCCGAAGCGCCGACCGGTGCGTCCGCCGCGAGCGGCCGGGGGTGCGCCCGGTCCACGCGACGCAACCGACGGCCACTGAGCCATCCCGTAGGGTCCGCTGTGCGGACCACAGACCTCGCCGCCCGCTGATGGGCCGGGACTAAGACCATGGCCCATCACGTCGAACCGCCGCATCATCCCAGAAAGAGTAGTTCTCACACAGAGACACAAAGATCACAAAGATTTTCAACTCGAAGGAAATAGCAGGAAATAGGGGACAGTGCGGCTTGGCAATGTCGCTTAGTCTAGTGGGTGGAAATCCCACCTGGGTAATCGTGAGCCGCGAGCCCAGTATCGAGCCTTGCGGCGCGCACGGTAACGGGCGTGTCGATGCGTAGGCTTGATGAGCAGGCGAGGTGTAAAGGGAACGGGTGGAGCCGACCTTGAAAGTGTTGAGCCCCGAAAAATTTTGGTAACTCGGCGTGTCGGCGCCCTTGGGGCAGGCACGTAAGCGAAGGGCGTCCTTGAATGTGTGGCGTCTGAAGTTGATGGGTCTTTGGGCCTGTCAAATCGAGGAGGACTCAAACTGGGAGCCGGATGGTGTAACACTCCAAGTCCGGTTCTGCGAGGAGCCGGGAACGAATCGTCGTATGGCAGAGATAGCGTTGCACCGCCGGGAAACCAGGCGGCAACAGAGAACACAAACTTCGGCCTAAGCGACGACAAGAACCCGGCTTACTCTCCGACCACGGTCTTTAAGATTGGCCCGGGAAACCGTGGTCTGTCCCTGATTACTGTCCCTGATTACTGTCCCCTGCGGGAAACCGTGGTCTGTCCCTGATTACTGTCCCTGATTACTGGTCCCTGATTACTGTGGTCTGTCCCTGATTACTCTCGTCCCTGATTACTCTCAAGAGCGTGGCGGCGAGGAAAGTATGTGGCGGACGGTCATCTGCCGCGGTAGCGGCTTCGTCCAACAAGCCGCCTAAAAAGCGAGGAGCGCCACGAGCGTTGTCACCGGCTTGCTGGGCCAGTGGGTGGCGCTCCCGCTTTAGGCGGATCGTTAAGGTCGGTCTCGATCAAGATCCCGGCCGCCGGCCTGTAGGGCGCCCTTCCGGGCGACCAAGCGTGGGAAATACCTGGGACAGACCACAGTTTCCTGCTTTCCTTGCGGCAAAACAAGAAACCGTGGTCTATCACGCGAATGCGGTGGTCCGTCCCGTGAATTCGCGTTGTCGTTGTCGTTGTCGAGATTATCGTAGCGCCCAGGATTCTCTCGCACGCGAAATTGCCGCTTCTCCGATTACGATTACGATTACGATTACGATTACGACAACGACAACGACAACGACAACGCTGGTTGCTAACCCTCCACATCGTCCTCCAGAACCCCGTCCGGCCCCTCCCCCGCGCCCTCGTCACCCTTGAGGAACAGGCTGTAGCCGCGCCCGCGCGCGGCGGAGATCACCAGGGCGTCGATGCCGGCCTCTTCGAGCTTGCGGCGGATATGGCCGATATGGACATCGGCGGAGCGATTGTTCGGGCCCCAGTTGGTGCGGTGCAACAGGTCGCCGCGTCCGACCGTCCGCCCCACGTGGCGCATCAATTGGGCGAGGATCCCGGCCTGGGTCTCGGTCAGTTCCACCGCCTGCGCGATACCGTCGCTGCGCACCTCGCGCACGGCCAAATCCAGCACCACCGGACCGACGCGCAGCCTTCCCTCCGGATTCAAGGTCGGGCGGCGGCGGCGCAGCACGGCGCGCACCCGGGCGCGCAGTTCGCCCGCCTCGAAGGGCTTGGTCACATAGTCGTCGGCACCGGCGTCCAGGCCGCGGATGCGCGCATCCGGGTCCGCACGGCCGGTGAGAATGATGACCGCCACCGGGGTGGTTTCCGCCAATTCCCGCGCCAGGTCCATGCCGTCGTCCGCCCCCAGGTTGAGGTCCAGGAGCACCAGATCGGCCCCCTCGTTGCGGAAGATGCGGCGAAACTCCGCGGCGCTCGGCGCCAGCGCGGTCCGGTGGCCGTCGAGCGCCAGCGAGCGGGCGATCCCGCGGGCGAGCGGGAGATCGTCCTCCACGATGATGATGCGCGTCGAGTCGGTCATGGTCGGTCCTGGCAGTCGGCGTCGTGCGGGCGCTGGTTCGACGGTGCCGGGCAAGGACCCTGACCGCGCCTCGTTTAGGGAATTGCTCTCAAGCGCCCGGGTCATCCCGCGGCGCTCGGTCAGCGGGACGCGGCGGGTACGCCCCGGCGCGGGGTCGGCCCCGCCCATTTTGCCCGGAATGCGGCGATAATTCCGAGCTCTATTTTGCTTTTTCTCCGGCCAAAGGGAAGTACACTTCACAGTATGAGTCAGGCAGTCACCCCGGGGGCGACGGCAGCGCCAAGCGCCGGCCCGGCACCGGCCTCGCGCGCGGCCCGGGTGGCCCTGTTCGCCGTCCTGTGTGCCTTGGCGCTCGCGGGCAACGTCTCTAACGTGCCCCTGTTCTTTGGCGTCGGCTTCGTCTTCGGCTCGATCGCGGCGCTGCTCGCCACCCTCTGGCTGGGCAGCCGGTCCGGGATGGCGGTGGCGGGGATCGGCGGGCTCTATACCCTGTGGCTCTGGGGCCACCCGTACGGACTGGTGATCTTCGTGGTGGAGGCCGGGGCCGTGGGTCTGATCCTGCGGCGCCTGTCCCTGCACGGGGAGCCGCCGCCCCTGGCCCTGGCCGATGGGCTCTTCTGGCTTTTCCTGGGCATCCCCCTGACCCTGCTGCTACTGCACGGCCCGTTGCAGATGCCCTGGCTGCAGACCGGTCTGCTCGCCCTGAAGCTCTCCACCAACGGCCTGCTGAACGCCGCGCTGGCCGGGGCCCTGGTGATCCTGGCCAATCGGTTGCGACACCGCGCCGCAAGCGTCTCGCTGCGTGAGGTGCTGTTCAGCACCCTGCTGCCGGCGGTGTTGGTGCCGGCCTTCGCCCTGACGGTGCTCCAGAACAATGCCGCCCGCGTCCAGATGGAGGCCGGGGTCGCATCCACCCTGGCGCTCTCCGCCGCCCTGGCGCGGGACGCCCTGGACGAGGGCGCGCCCCCCCAGGCCCCGGGGTTGCAGCCGGGCGACCCGCAGGCACGATTCTCCAACGCACGACTGCAGGCGGTGACCAACCGCATCGGGCAACTGGTCCCGGCGGCGCTCGGGGTCTCCATCGCGGTGGTGGACGCCGCGGGCCGCACCCTGGCCGGCGCCCCGCCAGGGAGCCCGGGGACCATGAGGGTCCTGGAGCGCCCCGATGGCCTGCACCTGCGGATGCCGCATCGACAAATGCAGGTGCGCATCGCCCAGTGGCGGGCGGGTGAGTATTTCATGGAGCAACCTCTCAACGCCGCCCCGGGGGCGCGCCTACTGGTGGTGCTGCGTGCCGAACCCGGGATCCTGGCCCTGCAGCGGACCATCGGCACCCAATTGCTGGTGCTCGCCCTGATCTGTCTGGCCGCCGCGCTGGGGGCCTACGACCTGAGTCGGCGCCTCGCCCTGCCGATCCTGCGCCTGGCGCAGGCCTCCGGCGACCCGGCCCTGGTCCGTGGGCTGGCGGCCCCACGACCGCCGCCGCCGGGGCTGTTGCGCGAGACCAACCAACTCGCCGTGGCCTTCCACGGGATGCTGGAGTCGCTGGCCCGGGAACAGCAGGGCCAGGAGGTCCAGCGGGCCGCCCTGACCCTGCAGGCGCAGGGGCTGGAGGTCCTGCTCGACGCCGCGGCCGACCTGCCTGCCACGGCGCAGCGCTTGTGCCGCCTGGTGGACGACCTGATCCCCGGGGGCTGGTCGCTGCTCGCTACCGGTGATGGGCAGGCCCCCCTGCGCCTGCTGGCGGCCCCCGCCGGAACCCCGGCGCAGCAACCGGTGATCGCTGACCTGTTGGACGCGGCCAGGGCGCACGCGCAAGCCTCGCCGGGGCGCCCCTGGATCACCCGGGTCGGCGCGGCAGGGGACCCGCCGACGCCCCCGCCGACGTTCCCGCCGACGCCCCCGGAGGTCCCGCAGGCCCCGGACCCGGTGGCGCCGCGGACCTGCTGGTGTCATCCCATCCCCGGCCCCGGGGGGGCCTCTCAGGGGGTCTTCGCCGTGGTCTCACCGGACCCGGATGGCCCCTCGGCCCGGGAGGCACGCCTGCTGGAGGTTGCGGCCAACCTGGCCGCCATCGCCCTGCGCAATGCCGGCGAGTGCGGACGGGTCGAGGCCGAACGCGACGCGGCGGCCCGCGCCCTGCGGCGCCACAACACCGACCTGGAGAACTTCTCGGACCTGATGGCCGGCTACCGCCCGCCCCACGAGCAGATCCGCGCCCTGCTCGAATTCGCCTGTCTCAGCCTGGGGACGAGTGCGGCGGCGCTTGGTGAGATCCAGGACTCGACCTACCGGTTGCTCACCAGCTTCGGGGCGCCGGGGACCGGCATGGGACCGGTGCTGGCACCCGGCGTGGTGCTGACCCTGGGGCCGGCGGAGCGCGCGGGTGTGTGCGACCTGGAGCGCTCCGGCGAGGCGGTACCGGGCTCAGGTCTGCCGGCCCCGCGGCCCTGCGCGCTGCCGCCGCGCAGCGGCTTCGCGGCCGCCACCCTGATCCGCTGGACCGACGCCGAGGGCCAACTGCACCTGGGCGCCCTGTCGTTCGCCCCCGCGGCGGGGGTGAGCGCGGCCACCGCGGAGAAACTCCAGGTCATCCAACTCGTGGGCCAGGGCATCGCCTCCGGCCTGCGCGAGCGGGCGGTCCTGGACGGGCTGCTCGCGGCCCGGCAGCGGGAGATCATCGGCCACCTGGCCAGCGGGGTTGCTCATGATTTCAACAACCTTCTGGGGGTGGTCGACATCAACCTGGATTACCTCGCGGACCTGCTCAGTACCCGGGGGCAGTCCCCGGAGGTGGCCGAGGTGCTGGAGGAGACGCGGCTCGCCGCCCGGCACGCCCAGATGGTGACCGCCGGGCTCTTGTCGCTGAGCCGCGGGCGCCGACTGGCGACCGGTCCGACGCCGGTCACGGCCGTGGTGGAGCGCTTCACCCGCACCCTGGCGCGGATCCTGCCCGCGCAGGTCGAGGTCGAGACCCGCATCGCCCCCGACCTCGTGGCCCTGGCGGACGAGGCCCTGCTGCAGGCCGCCCTGCTCAACCTGTGCATCAATGCCCGGGACGCCATGGGTGGCCGCGGGACGCTCGGGATCGCGCTGACGCGCATCACGCGTGCGAGCGCGCTCCCCCTGACGCTGGGGCATCTGGACCCGGGCGATTATGTCGAGTTGGCGGTCTCCGATACCGGCGTCGGCATGTCGGCAGAGGTCCTGGGGCACATCTTCCAACCCCTGTTCTCGACCAAGTCGAGCGGCCGCGGCACCGGTCTCGGGCTCTTCATGGTGCGCGAGTTCGCCGACCGCTGCGGGGGCGGGGTGAGCGTGGAGACCAAACCGGGACGGGGCAGCCGTTTCCTGGTCTACCTGCCGGTCGCCGCCGCGGCACCGCCGCCGACGGCCGGCGACCCGGCGCTGCCGGACACACTGCCGGTGCGCCCGGCACGAGTCCTCCTGGTGGATGACGACCCCGGGATCCGGGCGGTGCTGTGCCGAATCCTCGAAAAGCACGGCCTGCAGGTAGAGCAGGCGGTGGATGGGGCCGAGGCCCTGGCGCGGCTGGAGGGCGGGCATCCCTGCGATCTGGTGCTCTCCGACATCGTGATGCCGCGGATGGACGGGATCGAACTGCACCGGCGCCTCGCCCGTGCGGCCCCGGGCCTACCGGTGATCCTGATGACTGCCGATGATCATCAAAGCGTCCAGGCGGCCGGGCTGCCGGTGGATACGGTGATTCTGTACAAGCCCCTGGTGACCGAGATCCTGTTGTCGCGCATCCAGGAGCGGTTGCCGCGCCGGGGTTGAGCGGGCCGGCGCTCAGGCCCGGCCCCCCGCGGGCCGTGGCCCAAGGCCGCCCAGGCGCCGCGACCGGTGCGGTTTTACAGTCTTTTACTGGCAGAATCGGCCGATTCGGGCAATAGTTCTAGAAGCAGTCCTTCACTTGCCCGTGCCGGCCCCCGGCCCTGCACCGCAGCCGGCGACCTGGGCCGCACGGGTCGCGCGCGCAGAACTGATCATCGGTGCGTCCGGCGGCGAGCGTTGCGCTCGGCGGCCCCGGCGCGGCAGCGTCGCGCCCCGCTGGAGCGCGCTGCCCCGGCCACCCCAAGAGTTGCAGATAGTTATGAACGATATTCGCTGTATTGCGTCATGCGCTGCCGGGCTGGCCGTTGCGGCTGACCCCTGATGGCCATGGACCTGCTCTGCCTCGACGATGACCCGCGCATGGAACCCGCCCTGCGGCGCTTTGCCCTGCGCATGGGCCACGCGTTGCGTTTTCACACCGCCGCCGCGAGCTTCAAGGTGGCGCTCGCCGAGGCGACCCCGGACCTGATCGTGCTCGACCTGGAGTTGGGCCAGGAAAACGGCATCGACATCATCCACTGGCTCGCGCGCTGCCAGACCCGGGTGCCGCTGATCCTGCTCTCCGGCCACGGCGACGACCTGCTCGACACCGCCCGGCGCATCGCCCAGGCCAGCGGGATCGAGGTGCTGGGGGCGGTCAACAAGGGGCAGATCGTGCGCGACCTGCCGCCGCTCCTGGCCCTGGGCCCGCGCGCGGCCGCGCCGCCGCCGCCGGCCCAGGCCGCCGGCGCCCAGGTCCTGACGACCGCCGACCTGGCGCACTTCATCCGGGAGGACCGCATCGAGCCCCACTTCCAGCCCATCGTGGACCCCATCGACGGGCGTCTGCGTGGCGCCGAGGTCCTGGCGCGGCTGCGGCTGCCCTCCGGACGGCTGCTGGGCGCCCCGGCCTTCATCCCGCTGGCGGAGTCCGCGGGGCTCCTGATGCCGCTGAGCGAGTCGCTCTTTGCCCAGATCCTGCGCCTGCGCCCGCAATTGATGCCGCTGCAACTCGGATTCCTGTCGGTCAACCTCTCGGCCGCGCTCCTCGACCATGACCGCGCGGTCGCCCTGGTGCGGGGGCTCCTGGACGGGCTGCGCGACTGCTGCGGCCTGGCGGTGGAGATGACCGAAACCGCCGCGATGGCCGATTCACCGCCGGCCCGCGACCTCACCGCGCGGATCAGCCTGCTCGGGGCGACCCTCTCCATGGACGACTTCGGCACCGGCTATTCATCCATCCGCGCCCTCACCGAACTGCCCTTCGACACCCTCAAGATCGACCTGTCGTTCGTCTCGGAGATGTTCGACTCCGCCAAGGCCCAGACGGTGCTGCGTGCGATCGTGACGCTGGGCCACAGCCTGGGGCTCAAGGTGGTGGCGGAGGGGGTGGAGACGCAGGCGCAGCGGCGCTTCCTGATCGAGACCGGCGCCGACCTGGCCCAGGGCTATCTGTTCGGCCGCCCGATGGATATCGCGGCCCTGGTGCGTGCCTACCAGCCGGCCGCGCGGGGGTTTCCGGCGTCACTGCCGGCCTGAGCGTCCAGGCCCAGGAGGCCGGTCGCCCAGTGGTGTGCACCCTAGAAAGAGCAGTCAGCCGTCAGCGATCAGCCGTCAGCCGTCAGCCCTAAGGGCATCAGCATCTTACGAACCGTCTTGGAGCCGCAGGCGCCCACCCGACAGATGATGCGCCGGGTGGTCAGGAACTTTTGAAACGCAAAGCTAAATGCTGAAAGCTGATCGCTGACTGCTCTTTTTACCGTCGCTGGTGGATGCTTATCCACCCTACCGATGCTGAATACCTGAAACGGTTGAGTAGACATTCTTTTACGGCCCCACCCTCCGGCCAGGAGGGCGGTCCCGCCCCCGGAGGCCCGCTATGCCCGCATCCACCCGCCCCCGCATCGTTCTGATCGACGATGACCCGCGCCTGCTGCACGCCACCGCCCGCCTCATCGGGACCTGGGGCTATCGCTGCGAGACCTTCACCGATGGCCGGAAGGCCCTGGACGCCATCGCCGCGGACCCGCCCGCCGTGCTGCTGGTCGATATCTACATGCCCGAACTGGACGGCTTCGAGGTGATCGCGCGCATGCGCCGGATCGCGCCCGGGACCCGCATCATTGCCATCAGCGGCGATCTCGTGCGGGGTCACCCGACCCATGTCCTGGCCGTGAGCGAACAACTGGGGGTGGACGCGACCATCCAGAAACCGCTGCGCCCGGACTACCTGCGGGACCTGCTCGGGCACCTGTGCGCCCCGGCGTCCGCCGCTTGACGCGCGCGCCGCGCGAGTCGCCGGGACTTCACCGGAGATCGGCGAGCAGCCGGGATCATCGCCGGGGCCCTGGTAACGCGTCGGATGTCACTCGAACAACGACAACGACGCCGAGGATCTCCCCTAATTGACTTATGTAGCTCATTAGTGAACCGTTCCTCAGACAGCACCGCAGCGGCCCCGGCCGCGCCCGGGCTGACCCGGACCCTGGTCGGCACCCCGCTGCTCGCCCTGCTCAGTCTGGCCGGCAACTATTTCAATCTGACGCTCTTCTTCGGCGTCGAGGTCCTGTTCGGCTCGGTCGCGGTGCTCCTGGCCCTGGTGTGGCTGGGGACCTGGCCCGGGCTGCTGGTGGCACTCGTCGGCGGCGCCTACACCTGGTTCCTGTGGGACCACCCCTATGCCCTGCTGATCCTGCTCGCCGAGGCGGCCAGCGTGGCCTGGCACCGGGGGTACGCGCGGCGCCGCGGCCGGGAGGCGCCGCCGCTGGCGGTCTCGGTGACCCTCTACTGGCTCCTGCTCGGCATCCCGCTGGTGGGCCTCTGCTATCACTGGGGGCTCGGGATGGGGTGGCTGCCGACCCTGCTGGTCGCGCTCAAGCAGGCGCTCAGCGGCATCCTCAATGCCGCCCTCGCCGGTCTGGTGCTGCTGACCACGGCGGCCCTGAACCAGCGCCGCGCCGCGCTCCCGGTCGCGCCGGTCCTGTTCAGCGTCCTGCTCGCCTGCGTGCTGCTGCCCTCGCTCCTGATCACGGCCTGGCAGAGCCGGGACTTAAAGGGCCACCTGGAGGTCGAGCTGGCCGAACGCCTGAGCCTCTTCGCCCGCTTTGCGGTCCACGACCTGGAACCCGGGCCGCGCCCGCAAGCGCGCGGTGCCGCGGATCTCGATGCCGAGATCCGGCACCTGACTCAAATTCTGAGCGAAAGCCTCCCGGCCGGCAGCGATCCCCAGGTGCGGCGCTCGGCCCCGCCTGGGCCCGGCGGGGGCCCGCCCCCGACGGATGTCGCCCCCGGCAGGCTGCCCCAGCGCGCGACCGGGCTCCCCATCGGCAGTGCGGGGCTGACGATCATCCTGCCCGACGGCCGTCCGACCTCGCGCATGGTCCGGTGGCGTCAGGCCCGCTACCGCCTGGAGATCCCCACCGGCCTGACACCCGCCAGCCTGACCCCCACCGGCGAGCGACTGACGGTGGAGATCAGCGCCGCGCCCCTGATCGAGCAACTCCAGCAGACCCTGACCCAGCTCCTCCTGGCGCTCCTGGCGCTGGCGTGCCTGGGCGTGGCCCTGGCCCAGGCCCTGAGTCGCCAGTTCGTCCGCCCGCTGCAACGCCTGGTGGCGGTCACCGCGGCATTGCCCGCCGCCATCCGCGAGGACCGGCCCTGGCCGCTGCCCAGACCCGGCCTGTTGCGGGAGCCCGTGCAGTTGGCGGATGCGGTGGCGGCCATGGCGGGGTCCCTGACGGCGAGCTTCCGGGCCCTGGCGCAGGAAAAGGACGAACAGGTGCGCCAGCGCTCCCTGCTGGACCTCCAGGCCCAGTCGCTGGCCTGGCTGGTCACCGGCGAGGACGACGAGGGCGCCTTCGCCGACCGGCTCTGCCGACAGGTGGAGACACTGCTCCCCGGGCACCATTGCACCCTGGTCCAGCCCGCGCCCCAGGGCGGGCTCGAGGTCCTGGCCGCCCCGGGGCTGCGCGCGCCCGAGCGGGCGCAGATCAACCAACTGCTCGCCCGCCCGCAGGCGCTGTGCTGCTATACCCAGGTCCTGGACACCGGCGCCCCGGCCGAGATCCTGGATACCCTGACCGACGACCGCTGCGCGGACCTGCCCGCGGCGGCGCGGCAGTGGCTGCGCGCCGGCTTTGCCCTGCCGATCGTCGGGCGCGCACCCGGGGTCATGGGGGTCCTGAGCCTGGGCTCTCCGAACCCCGGCCGGGCTGACCCCTTCGCCCGCGATCTCATGGAGGCCGCCGCCACCCTGGCCGGCCTGGCCCTGGACTCCATCCGTCTGCGGCAACGGCTGCGGCGCAGCGAGGCGCGCCTGGCCGAGTCCCAGCGCATCGCCGACATGGGCAGTTGGTACCAGGACACCCGCAGCCAGGAGGTGGAGTGGTCGGACCAGGGCTACCGACTCCTGGGCTACGAACCGGGGACGGTCACCCCGACGCTGGGCAACTTCCTGCGCCGGATCCACCCCGCGGACCGGGGGCTGATCACCGGGCAACTGCGCGCGGTCCTGGCCGGCGCGACGCTCACCGATGAGCACGACGTGCGGGTCCGCCGGCCCGACGGCAGCGAGCGCATCCTGCATTACCGCACCCGCGTCCAGCGCGACCCCCAGGGCCAGGTCAGCGCGCTGGAAGGGGTCAGCATTGACATCACCGAGCGCAAGGCGGCGGAACTGGCCCTGAGCGGGGAGCGGCGGCGCCTGTCCAACATCATCGCGGCCACCCGGGTCGGCACCTGGGAGTGGCTGGTCCAGACCGGCGTCACCCTGGTCAACGAGCGCTGGGCCGAGATCGTCGGCTACCGCCTGGACGACCTGGCCCCATTCACGATCCAGACCTGGATGGACCTCACCCACCCCGACGATCTGAAGCACAGCCTCGACCTGGCACAGGCGCATTTCCGGGGCGAGGTGGACGGCTACGAGTGCGAGTTGCGGATGCGCCACCGCGATGGCCACTGGGTCTGGGTGTTGGACCAAGGCCGGGTGATGGAATGGGACGCCGCGGGCGCCCCACTGCTCATGTCCGGCATCCACCAGGACATCACGGAACGCAAACACGCCGAGCTGGCGCTGGCCCAGCGCGAATCCATGGTGGCCGAACTGCTGGCCCTGGCCGCCCAGTTCGTCGGTGCACCGGACCAGGGGCTGGACGACCTGACCGGGGAGGCACTCGCCCGCATCGGCCGCTTCGCCCAGGTCGACCGCAGCTACCTGGTCCGGCTCGACGAGTCCGCGGGCACCCTCACCAATACCCTGGAGTGGACGGCGCCGGGCATCGACGCGGCACAAACGCACAACCAGGCCATCCCGATCGCCGCGGCGCCGGCCCTGATGGAGCGGTTGCGGCTCGGGGAGCCCGTCATGATCCCGCGGGTGGCGGACCTGCCGCCGGACTGGTCCCGCGAGCAGGCGATCTGCCGCGCCCAGGGAATCCAGTCGCTCCTCATCGCACCCCTGGCGGTCGGCGAGGTGCTGCTCGGCTTGGTCAGCCTGGACGCCGTGCGGGCCGCGCGGGACTGGTCGCCGGTGGAGGTGCGCTTCCTGCAGGTCTTCGCCAGTATCGTGGCGGGGGCCATGGATCGGGCGCGGACCACGGAGGACCTGCGTGCGAGTAACGCCCGTTACGAGCAGTTGGCCCGCCAGAGCCGCTCCATGAGCTGGGAGATCGACCCCACGGGCCGCTACACCTATGTGAGCCCGGTGTGCGAGCAGGTCCTGGGCTACCGGGCCGACGAGCTCATCGGCACCTATTTCTATGATCACCTGGCGGGGGCGGACCGCGAGGAGGTCCGCACCGCCGCCCTGGCGATCATGGAGCGCCGCGACCCGATCCGGGACTTCGACCGGCTCTGTCTGGGGGTGGAGGACTGGCGGGTCTGGTTGATGAGCAACGGCGCGCCCATGTATGCCGCGGACGGTACCTACCTGGGCTACCGCGGCATCGACACGGACATCACCGATCGCCACCTGGCCCAGGACCTGATCCGGGAGAGCGAGGCACGCCTGAGCGCGGTGTTCGAGAATGCCCCCATCGGCATGGCCCTGATCGGGTCGGACCGACGCCTCACCCTGATCAACCGTGCCCTGGCGGCCTTCCTCGGACGCCCCCCGCAGGACCTGACCGGCGTGCGCTTCGATGACCTGAGCGACCCCGATGACCTGGAGCGCAACCTGGCGCAGTTCGCCGACTTGCAGGCCGGCAGCAGCAGCGGTTACCGCATCACCAAGCACTATGTGCGCCCGGACGGCAGCCGGGTATGGGGCGACGTGCGCGTCGCCCTGCTCCCCACGCGCCCGGGCGCGGCACCGCTGCCGCTCGCGATGGTGGAGGACATCACCGAACTGCACGAGGCCACCGAGCGCCAGCGCGCCCTGGAGGACGCCCTGACCCGCTATGCCGCCCAGCTCGAGGAGCTGGTGGACCTCATCAACCGGCCGCTACCGCCCGCCGACCAGGACTCCGCCCTGCTGGGGCTCGGCTGCCGGACCCTGGGGGCGGCGGCCGCGGTCTTCGGGCTGCTGGACGAGGAGCACGGGCACCAGGTCCTGACCGCGGTCCCTGACGCGGGCGCGGACGGTCCCGGGCCGGCGCTGCTCCAGGCCGTCCTGACGCAGACCCTGGCACATCCGGGCCTCCCCTGCGTCCTGGGCGCCACGCAGTTGCCGGGTTCCGAGACTGGCTATCGCTCCTGCATCGGGCTCGCCTTCGAGAAGCGACAGGCGGACCGGCCGGCCGAGACGCTGATCCTGTCCTTCTGGGGGACTGAGCCGACCCTGGCACTGGGGGAACCGGAGCGCCAGTTGATCCGGCTGATCGCCCAGCGGATGGCGGCCGTGCGCTATCAGGAGCAGATCCAGCACGACCTGGTGGAGTCCCGGGAGCGCGAGACCATCGGCCACCTGGCCAGCGGGGTCGCGCACGACTTCAACAACCTGCTGGGGGTTATCGACGCCAACATCTATTTCCTTCAGAGCGGCCTGCCGGGGGCCGACACCGACCCCGAGCTCCGTCAGGTCTTGGAGGAGACCCAAAGCGCCCTGGGGCAGGCCAAGGTCATCACCTCCGGGATGCTCTCCCTGAGCCGCGCCGGAGGGGTCCCGTTGGAGCCCGTGGACCTGGAACAGACCGTCGTCGAACTGGTCCGGATCCTGCGGCAGATCCTGCCCGCGGCCATCCGACTGCGGGTCGAGATCCCGTCCGGCCTCAAGGCCCGCACCAACGCGGGCTTTCTGCAGGCGGCCCTGCTCAACCTCGCACTCAATGCCCGGGACGCCATGCCCGCGGGGGGCGACCTGCACATCGAGGCCGCGCCGCTGGCGTGGACCGGCGACACCCCGCTCGCGGTGGGGACGCTCTCGGCCATGGACTGCGTGGCGCTGCGGGTGACCGATACGGGGAGCGGCATCGCCCCCGCGCTGCTCCCGCGCATCTTCGAGCCGCTCTTTTCCACCAAGGCCAAACAGCGCGGCCATGGGCTCGGGCTCTTCATGGTGCAGGAGTTCATCACCCGCTCCGGGGCCGGGTTGACGGTGGAGTCGAGCCCGGGTGGCGGCACCAGCTTCCTGCTCCTGTTGCCGGCGGCGGCCGGGCCGCCGCGGGCCGACCTGCTGCCCGCGCCCCCACGCGCGGGCCCCGCCGCGGGCAACGGGTCCCAGGCGTCGCCCCGCGCGCCGCGCATCCTGGTGGTGGATGACGACCCGCGGGTGCGTGAGGCGGTGGCGCGGCTCCTGACCCTGGACGGGCTGGAGTTGGGTCAGGCGGAACACGCCCAGGCCGCGCTCGCGCTCCTGGCCCAGGACCCGGGGTTCGACCTGGTGCTGTCGGATATCGCCATGCCCGGCCTCGACGGCATCGGGCTCTACCGGCACCTGGCGCGCGTGCGCCCGGAACTGCCGGTCATCCTGATGACCGGCCAGGACAGCGCCCTGCCCGTCATCGACGCCCTGGGCGAGCGGCCCCTGGTGCTGCGCAAGCCGCTCGACCCGCCCACACTCCGGGCGGCGATCCGGGCGCGGGTCGGGCTGGGTTTATGCCGTTAAGTTCTCAGTTGATGCAATCGCGTAGGGGCGGGTTTCAAACCCGCCCCTACGGCGGCCCTTTCATGCGCTGGGGTGTCCATGACAGTACATGGCCGTGACCTACGCAGCCCCGGGCTCGGGGAACAGGTCGCGATAGACGGAGGCGTCGAACAGCACCTCGATACGCCGGATCCGGCCGTCCTCGACGTGCGCCCACTGGACGGCGTCCACCGACACCTTCTCCGAGATCTGGATGCGGTAGGTGAGGAAGTGACAGACGTCCGGGCCGTCCACGAAGACCTTGCGGACCTGCACGGACTGCACGATCGCGCTGGCGTTGGCGCCGTACTGAATGAACTGGTCGGCGCTATCGAACGCGGCGATGGGACTGCGAAAGCTGAACCCCTGGTCGGCGAGGAGCATACGCGCCCGCTCGAAATCGAAGGCGTCCCGGGCCGCGAGAAAGGCCTCGACGACACAGAGCGGGTCGGCGGACAAGATGACACTCCAGCATTGGACTTCAGGTGCAGACGATCTTGCAGGGTTTTCCCGTAGCCGTCCAGCACCAGCTACCTGGTCAGCGCACCGGACCCCAACCTCAGCGGATCGCCTGCTCGTCCAGTTCGAACATCGGGCGGCTCTCCGGACCGACCGCGTGCAGGGCGGGGTTGAGGGTACGCAGGGCCAGGGTCGGCTTCACCTTCAGGGACAACAGGGACGGGTCCAGATATTTCTTCAGCAGCCGCCGGGCCTGGCCCCGGTTACGCATCCCGCGCAGGACCTTGACCTTGGTCAGTGCCCCGGCGGTGGGTGCCGCCCCGCCATTGCTGCGGTAGTGGCTGATCACCGCCTCCGTGTAGTCCAGCGTCTCCTGGTAGGTGACCTTGCTGTTGGTGCGGTCCACCACGCCCTCGCCGGCGTTGTAGGCCATGATCACCCGGCCGTAGTCGCCCTTGTACTTGTCCAGCAGCCGCTTGAGGTGACGGGTGCCGGTACGCAGGTTGGTCTTGGGGTCGAACAGGGCCGCGGTGGAGGTCACCCCATAGTCACCCGCGGTCGCCGGCATCACCTGCATCAAGCCGACGGCCCCCACGCGGGAGACCGCATGGGGGTTGAAGTTGGACTCGGCGGCGACGACCGCCCGCACCAGTTCCCGCTCCACCCCGTATTGCTTGGCCACCTCGTCGATCATGGCCCGAACCTGGTCACGGCTCGGCCTGGCGCCGCCGGGCGGACTGGGGAGCGGCGCCCGCGCCGGGGCCGCGACCGCTGCGGGCGCCGCGGTGGGTACCGGCGAATCAGGAACCTTTTTCGGTGCCCCCGCGGAGTTCGTGGCCGGCGCTGCAGGACCAGCCAGCGCCAACAGGACCAACAGCCACCGGGGGCGGATCGCGACAGGTTTCATCATGGCTCCGGCGAGACTCTTGCATGGCGAAGACAGTGGCCGCCGGCGGCCTGGGACCGGTCCGAACGGCCCCCGGCACGGGTACACGCTTTGCCGGTACGGATCAAACGCCAATTGTGCCACAATTCCAACTATAATCAGCCTGAAAAACTGAGGAACAGGCGGGCATCGAGCGGTGCCCCCGTCACTCCGGCCACGGATTCGCCGAAACCCAGCGCCTTGAACGAGGTGCGCGGCCCTTCACGACGCAGCGGCAACACCCGCACCAACATGGCATCGTCTCAAGAATGCGGCAACATATTCCCGATCCAGCGGCGACACCCAACGGCTGGCCGATCCCCAACAAGGACATCGACTACGACAAGGGGGAAAACCGGCGAAAGCACAACGGCGTTTCCGAACAGGCGGAAATCGTTATGGAGTTCGGAAAGCTGGTCGGCAAGTGCCCACGCGGGTTTAATTTGGATATGGCGCTATCGCTCGTCCAAAACGCGATACCGGAATATCGCAATAGCCAACCAGACAAGCCGTTTCGGCTCTGGAACTATTATCAGGGTGCCATCTACGTCGCCAAATCAAGCAATGGCGGTAAGAGCTGGCATGGATTTCCAGCGCTTAAACCGCCCCCGAAGCACATCAAAAAGGCGCTAATGGAGCGTGCCCGCGAGATTGGTGAAGAGCCTCAAGCACAAACATGGTTGGGAAGAAAATGGTAACTGAACCCATCATTCTCGGCCAGGCCGGAGGCCTGCGGCTGGTTCTTCGCTGGCGTGACGACTACGGTACGGTAGGCCCCGTGGGCATGACGTGGGGAGATCTCCAAATCTGGATCGACGATACCCTGGTATGGGGTACGCTTGATGCCACCGCTCGTAGCGAAGGCATCCGGTGGAGTTGGATCGAGTTACTGGAGTTCCTCAGCACCGCTTGGCCCTACCTGGTCGAAGAAGAGCAATATCCGATCGAATTCGAGCATGAATTCGATGCACCAAGACACCTTGGCGAGCTACAAGGTAAAGCGACACTGCGTTGGCGCACACTGACGGAGGAGCAAGCTGACTTAGAGGATGAGTTGCTGCGGGATTTCTTGAGCGTTCACGATCTCGCGGAGGCATTACAGGGCGCCTATCCTCCCAGTCTGCTGCTGCTGCGCCAAGGTCAGCGGATCCTTGCTGCGACCAAGTGCTACGCCTGGGACCTGCCGTTTGAGTCCACCATGGCGACCCTGAAAGAGTTGGGCTCACTGATAGCCGAACGTATTGTCGACCTTAAGGATGCCCGGTCGGAACTCGCACGCAAGCGATGGGTTGAGCGCAACGCGATAACACCCCTTGCACGCTTGTCCATCGCGACCGGGCAGGATGCGCAACGGTTGCATGACATCTGGCCTCTGGATTTGAATCAGGATGCCGCCAATGACTCCCTCTACGGTCTCAAAGCTGCGGCAAGGATGATCGGGGGCATCGGTACAGAACAAGCTAAAACCATCCTCGCCGCAGTGCAGTCCATACCCACCGGCTCACCACCTAACTTAGGCACCCTCGGGCGCGACGCCGCCGACCTGATCCAAGAGTACGCATCAGAACAGGCAGCGGCTCAGGGCTATCGGCTGGCCGATCTATTGCGTGAGCACCTGGGTAACTCAAGCGGGCGCATCGATCCCGAACGGATTCTGGAGTCATGGGGTACTAGAATTCAAGAGATCCAATTCCCCGACAGCGGGATCGACGCCGTGGCGGTGTGGGGATCAAGGCGCCGCGCAACCATTCTGGTCAATACCCAGGGACCCCGCGCCAAGCTTCCGGCGGGGAAACGCTCAACCCTGGCCCACGAGATCTGCCATTTACTGATCGATCGCGATGGCGCACTACCCGCCGCCGAGGTTCTCGGCGGCAAGGTTCCACCGCACATTGAACAGCGAGCCAATGCCTTCGCCGCTGAGCTACTATTACCACGCGCAAATGCCGGCGCCTACATACAGAAGACTTTAGGATATGTCTACCAGCGCGATGCCCGAGACCAATTGATAGAAAAGGCAATCAGCGATCTGGCCGAGCAGTACGGCGTGAGTCACGAGTTAGCATCTTGGCAGGCGCTCCGCTCCGGCGCCATTAAATCTGAAGACAAACCGGTACTAAATAAGAAGCTAAAGTCTGTCCATTCGCCATTCTAAGTCACCTGCCACCCAGGCGTCTCGGCGCCCCTTACCGCAGGAGCGGTGCGGCGGTCCGACGCCCCCCATTTGCGTTCACGTGCCGAAAAATAATCTTGCTGGGATCCCCTTACTTACGCCAAAACTGCGGCGTAAACAGGATCAGGAGCGAGAAGACCTCCAGGCGCCCGAGCAGCATGGTGAAGGTGCAGACCCAGATCTCGTAGTCCGACAGGACCCCGTAGTTGCTGGCTGGCCCCACCACGCCCAGGCCAGGTCCCATGTTGTTGATGCAGGCGACGACGGCGGTGAAGGCGGAGAGGAAGTCGAGCCCGTCCAGGATGAGCAGGAAGCTCATCCCGATGATGCTCATGGAGTAGAGAAAGATGAAGCCCAGGACGGCGAAGACCACGCTGTTGGGGATCGGGGACCCGCCGACCGTGACCGGGGCGGCGAGCGTGGGGTGGATCAGGCGGGAGACCTCACGCGACGACTGGCGGACCAGGATCAGGGTCCGGATCATCTTGATCCCGCCGCCGGTCGAGCCGGAGCTGCAGGTGACCGAGGACAGAAAGAGCATCAACAAGGGGACGAACGGCGGCCACAGGGCATAGTCGGTGGTCACGAAGCCACTGGTGGTGGCGACCGAGACCAGGTTGAAGCCCGCGTAGCGCAGCGCCGTCCAGAAACTCGCATAGATCGCGTTGACCCAGAGATAGCCGGCGCAGAGGAGCACGCACAGCACCAGCACCAGGAGTACGCCCCGGGCCTCCGGGTCGCGCCAGATGGGCCTCAGGCTGCGGTGGCGCCAGACCATGTAATGGGTCGCGAAATTGAATGCGGCGAGCACCATGAAAAAGATCAGTATCGCCTCGATGGCCGGCGAGTTCCAGGCGCCGATGCTCGCATCCCGGGTCGAGAAGCCGCACAGGCTCAGGGCCGAGAAGGCATTGCACACCGCGTCGAGCCAGTCCATCCCGGCGAGCCGCAGGGCCAGGATGCAGGCCAGGGTGAGGCTCGCGTAGATGACCCACAGCAAGGTCGCGGTATCACCGATGCGGGCGGTGAGTCGGGAGTCCTTGATCGGCCCCGGCACCTCGGCCCGCATGAGCTGCAAACCGCCGACCCCCAGGAAGGGCAGGATGGCGACCGCCAGCACGATGATCCCCATGCCGCCCAGCCAGCACAGGGTATGGCGCCACAGATTGATCGATGGAGCGACGTGGTCGAGTCCGACCATCACGGTGGCGCCGGTCGTGGTGAGCCCCGACATGGTCTCGAAGAAGGCGTCGGTGAAGGACAATTGCTCGTGCAGGATCAGCGGCACGGTGGCGATGGCGGCGGTCAGGGTCCAGGCCATGGTGACCAGGATGAAGCCGTCCCTGGCCTTGAGCTCGGTGTGATGGCGACGGGTCAGCCCCACCAACGAAAGCCCGGCGAGCACACAGGCGAACATACTGAACACGAAGGTCCGCAGGGTCCCGTCCGCATAGATGATGGCACAGCCGATGGGCAGCAGATAGGTGAGGCTGAACACCATCAGGAGGCGCCCCATGACGTTGGTGACCGACAGCAGTGACTTCATCAGAAGAAGCCCAGGCTCACCTGGAAATAGCGCTCCGTCTTGGGCACCAGGTCCTTGCTGATGACGAACAGGATCACATGGTCATCCGCCTCGATCACCGTATCGTGGTGGGCGATCAGGACCCGCGGCCGCTCCCGCCCTTCCACCCCCGGCTCCATCCCGCGCACCACGGCCCCCACCGTCACCCCGACCGGCAGGTCCAGTTGCTCGATCCGCCGCCCCACGACCTTGGACGTGTGGGTGTCACCGTGAACCACCAGTTCCAGGGCCTCCGCCGCCCCCCGGCGCAGGCTGTGCACGGCGGCCACATCGCCCTTGCGCACATGGGCCAGCAGGGAGCCGATGGAGACCTGGGCGGGGGAGATGGCGATATCGATGCGATCCGCCTGCACCAGGTCCACGTAGGCGCGCCGGTTGATCAGCGCCAGCACCCGGCGCGCGCCCATGCCCTTGGCGAGCAGGGCGGAGAGGATATTGTTCTCGTCGTCGTTGGTCAGGGCGAGGAAACAGTCCATGTCCTCGATCGACTCGGCGGCGAGCAGGTTCTCGTCCGCCCCCTCCCCCATCAGCACGAGGGTGTGCTTGAGCGTCGCCCCCAGGGTCCGGGCGCGCACCTCGTCGGCCTCCACCAGCTTCACCTGATAGCGCTCCTGGGTCGCCTCGGCGAGTCGCTCCCCGATGTTGCCGCCCCCGGCGATGAGGATGCGCCGGGTCGGGCGGTCACGGCGCCGCAATTCGCTCAAGACCTGGCGGATATCGCGGGTGGCGGCCAGGAAGAAGACCTCGTCCCCGGCCTCGATCAGGGTCTCCCCGTCGGGGATGATGGCCTGATCACGCCGGTAAATGGCGGCGATGCGCGCGTCCACGTCGGGGATGTGTCGGCGCAGGTCCGCGACCGGGTGCCCCACCAGGGGCCCGCCGGGGATGGCGCGCACCGCCACCAGGCTCACCAGCCCGTCGGCGAACTCCAGCACCTGGAGCGCCTCGGGGAAGGCCAGCAGTTGGACGATGTGGTCGGTGACGATCTGCTCGGGGCAGATGCTGAAGTCCACCGCGAAGTTCTTCGCCTCCAGGAGTTGCGGGTAGCGGGTATAGTCCGGGGAGCGCAGCCGGGCGATCTTGGTGGGGGTCCGGTAGAGGGTGGCGGCGGTGCGGCAGGCGCACAGATTGGTCTGGTCGCTCTGGGTCACGGCGATCAGCATGTCCGCATCGGCCATCCCGGCCCGCTCCAGGGACGAGGGCAGGGCGGCGTTACCGACCACGGTGCGCAGGTCCAGGCGGTCCTGGAGCCGCGCCAGGCGGGCTACGTCGGTGTCGATCACGGTAATCTCGTTGGCCTCCGTCACCAGGCTCTCAGCCACGGAGGTACCGACCTGACCGGCGCCGAGGATGACGATATTCATAGGCTGGTCATAGGGCTGTGCGGACACTCGGAGCGGGGCAACGGGCGACGCATGGACCGGGTCCGGCGACTGGACGCCGGCACCGGCGCGGCGCGGGGGCGGATCGCGGCCATGGTACCCCGTCACCCGACCTGGGGCCACCGACCGCCGACGGTTGCAGCAGTCGCCGTTTACCGCGCATTAGCATCAGTGAACTGCTCCTCGTCCTGGTCGTCCTGCTGGTCCTCTTCGGGTCCAAGAAACTGCCGACCATCGCGTCCGATCTGGGCTCCGCCATCCGCGATTTCCGCCGCGCCTTCTCCGGCACCCCGGACGACGCGCGGGATCAGACCCCCACGCGGGAGCCCGACGGGACCGGACCTGGGCGCGGACGCGATTAGTGCGGTGCGGCCAGGGGTCGGCACCGCCGGCCGCGCCCTGACCCCGCATGCCGGTGCGACGCCCGCTCAGTTCTCCATGAACTGCTTCAGCAACCCCTTTTTCAGTTCGTCATATTCGCGCTTGTCGATCAGCCCACCCTTGTACAGACCTTCGGCCTCTTTCAGCTTGCGCTTCAATTCGTCACCGCTCGCCCGGCCGGCCGGGGCCTGCGGCGTGGACGCTGCGGCTGCGCCCGCATCCGCCGGCGCGGGGATCTTGAGCGACTGACCGGTGTTGAGGACATTGGCGTATTTCACCGTATCGCGGTTCGCGGCATAGATGAGGGGCCAGCGCGTGGGGTCCTTGTAGAACTGGAGCGCGATGCGCGACAGGGTATCGCCGGGCTTGACGACGTAGGTCGCCAGCGGCGCGCCCTGGATCGTCTCGAGCTCCAGGTTTGGAGCGAACTTCGAATACTTGCCGATCAATTGGGCCAGCCGGCCGTCCGTCTTCATCCGGACCAGAAGATCATTGATGAAACCCAGCAGTTCATGATCGGCCTTGTTGACCCCGATACCGTACTGGTCGGCCGACAGGGTGCCGTCCAACACCGCAAGGTCGGGACTCTGAGACGCCGCATGGTCGAGAAATACCCGATCGTTGATGAGCGCATCGGCCTTGCCGCTGCGCAGGGCGCCGTAGGTTTCGGCGGTCGCGGTCACCAAGAAAAAGCTGGCCTCCGGCACCAGTTCGCTGATGAGCCGCTCGCCCGTGCTGCCGCGGGTCGCGGTGACGGTGCGACCGGCCAGGTCGCGATAGCTGCGGATGCGGCCCTGATCGCCACCTTTGATCATGATGGCGAGCCCGGTAGTAAAGTAGGGATTGGAAAAGTCGATCACCTCCAGCCGTTCCCTGGTGATGGAAAAGCTGGAAATCACCACGTCCACCTTCTGCTGAAGCAGCACCTCTTCCCGGAATTTCGCGCCGGCCAGGATCGTCCAGTCCGGCGTGACGCCGAGCGCCGCTGCCAGGGCGCGCCCCAGGTCCGGGTCGATACCGACCAACTCACCCTTCTTGTCCCGGTACTGGACCGGCGGAATATCCTCCCGGATACCGATCTTGAGCACCCCGCTGGCCTTGATCTCGGCCAGGCTGCGCGCGTCGGCGGCGGGGCCGTGGAGCAGCAACGGCAGCAGCGTCGCGGCCAGCAGCAACCACAGGTATCTCTTGGTCGATCGCATCTTGATGCTCCTCTCAGCGTGCAGTCGGTCCGGCGTCGCGGCAGGACCGGAATCCGATATAGTGATGGTGATTGCGCTTGGTGCCGAGCCGGTTCACGCGCTTGAGCTCGGGGACGGCGTGCCCCTCCTGGTTCCAATACCAGTAGCCGCCCGCGAAGGCCGCCTCGTCCGCGCCTGAGTCCACCCATTCGCTGACGTTGCCGACCATGTTCAGCAGCCCATGGGCATTGCTGTCACGCGCATCGGTGACGGCGCGTGGCCGATCGGTGGTGTCACCGCTCAGATTCGCGGCGGCGGGGTCGCGCAACTCGCCCAACGCAAACAGCCACTCCCCTTCCTTGCACAGACGCTTGCCGCTCTTTTCGGCGAACCGCCGGGCCTCCTCCCAGGTGACGTCCACCACCGGCAGGTCATCGGTGAACCCCTTGGGCGCCTTGTAGCCGGGCGTCACGGCCCTGAACTCGCCGACGCTGACCTCCGTCTGGTCGATCCAGAAATCGGCCACGCGGACCATGCCTTCATAAACCGGCTCGACGGGCGGGGGCGGGGGCGGGCTCGGCTCCGCCTTGGCGGCGGGCGGCGGCGTGATCTGCGCGGGCACGACAGCGACAGTTGCCGGCGGCTCAGACGGCGGCGCCGCAGGGCCCCCGAAGAATGTCATCCCGGCATAGCCGAGGGCCCCAAGCACCAGCAGGACGATCACGATCAGAGCGATGACCCCGCCCAGCGGCTTTTTGGCACCCGCTCCCTGGGTGTTCACCAGCAGTTCCCTGCCGCATTCGGGGCAGATGGGATCGGCGCCCTCGGCAATGGTCACCTCCGCCCCCGTATCGGCCTTGGAGCAATTTCCGAATCTGGTGCATTTACCGGTTCGTTCGGCCATGGTCAATCTCCCCATATCCAGGTAGGCGGCCATTGTACTTGTTATGCCGGGACCCTGCGGGGCAACCGGCCGAAGACCTAACAAGGATCAGGAAATGCAACCACCCGCAACCGGGTACGCCACCGCGCTGAGGGCCTTGATCATGGTTCCGGCCGTAGGGTGGACAAGCGCTAGCGCAGTCCACCGAATCCCGCGCCGCCGCTGGTGGACTGCGCTGCGCTTGTCCACCCTACGATGCCCGGTGGCCGGCATGAAGACCAAGGCCGGCTGAGCCCCGCCCCGCCGGGCGGGCACCCTGAGCCCGGGGCGCCGGGCTGGCAGGGGCGGCTTGGTTGCTCGATAATGAAGCACCTGGTGGTCTCCTGCCCGCGGCCGGACCCGCCCAGCGGACGACCGCCCCGGAGCCCGCGCCGACCGCGGCGCGCGGGTCCGCGCCTAGATTGCCCCGGGGCCCGCGTCGGCACCGCAGTCCGGTGCGCGCCGCCGACGGTCGAGCCCCGCCGCCGCCCTGTCACGGCTCCACTTCACACTGTTCACCCCCGAGAATCCGTTATGAAGAACCACCTGGTCATCGGTTTGGGCGGCACCGGGGGCAAGATCCTCCGTGCCCTGCGCAAGAACGTCTTTCAGGACTGCCGCGGGCACGAGCCGGACCAGGTCAGACTGCGCTATCTCTATGTGGATTCCAGCAAGGAGATGATGGCGATCGACGACGCCAGTTGGCGCATTCTCGGCGAGAGTGTTCAACTTGCTCCCCGTAGCCAACTCCTGATTACCGGCGGCAATCTCAACCAGATCCTCGACAACCTGGGCGGTCATCCGAATATCGCGCCCTGGATCGGCAGCCGGGACCAGTGGAAGGACATCCTCAACAGCATCGTCGGTGAGACCCTGGGCGGACAGAAGCGCCGGCTCGGGCGTTTTCTGTTCGCCTGCAAGGCGCGCCAGTTCAAGGACCAGATCAAACAACTGGCCGGTGAGCTCACCACCGGCGGCGATGCCGGCCTGACCTTCCACCTCTGCTGCGGCCTGGCGGGCGGCACCGGCAGCGGCGCGGTGATCGATGTGGTGGCACAGATCCGGGCGCTCTACCGCGACCCCAAGCTGTACCGCATCGTCATTTACGCCCTGTTGCCGGAGGAGATCCCGAACCCCAGTTGGGATACGGGCAATTACCACGCCAACGGCTATGCCGCACTCACCGAGTTGAACGCGTTGAGCGTCGGTGCCTACCAGCCGCACGACCTCGCGGAGCGCGGTGAGCGTCTGGCACTGAGCGATCCATTCAACGGCTGCTACCTCTTCTGCAACCGCAATGAGAACGGGCTGCAGGTGGACGTGGACAAGACCCTGCCCGGCATCCTGGCCGACTTCCTGTTCCAGAAGTTGATGGCCGTGGGCAACGCCGAGGCGCTGAAGCTGCTGGAGCGCATGGAGAACGCCGAGAACGGCGACGGCACCCCGGAGACGCGCACCGGTGCCATGACCCCCTTGCGCTCCAAGCGCTTTCTCACCTTCGGCATCAAGCGCCTGGCGGTACCCGAAGGCGAGATCCGGGAGTATCTGACCTATCAGTTTGCCCGCCAGGCGGCGCTTCAGTTGCGCTACAACAACTGGGACGACACCTTCGGCTTCCGCGACGAGCCGCGCAACCAGGACTTCGGCGAGTTCGTGCGGGACCGCCAGACGCTGGAGCGCTGGTCGCTGACCGACGAGCACCTGACCCTGTCGCGCGGTATCCTGCCCGAGGAAATCAGCAACAAGAAATGGAAACCCATCGTCAACGAATGGCTGGACCTGCTGCCGCAGATCATGGGGTTGGTGCAGACCCTGGACAACAAGGTCTGGATCAACGAGCTCGACAAGCTCATGGCGCAGGGCTTCGAGGAGAACTACCGCGGCCTGGGGGTGCGCAAGTTCTACGAGACCAAGCTTGCGGCCCGCAAGGATCATGTCCGCGAATTGCGCCGCCGGGTCGAGAGTGAGTTGTTCGACGAATGGAAGAACGGCGTCAAGTCCATGCAGGACATCACCCGCTGCCTGGCGGCCCTGAGCGCGGCGCTGGAAGAACGGCTGCTGGCCGCGGATGACCGCATCACCCGCGCCAAGACCGCTGCCGTCGCCGGCGAGCAGAAGGTCGCCGCCAACCGGGTCCAATACTCCCAGGTCGGCCTTTTCTCGCAGATGCTCGGCAAGCGACGCAGCCTGCTCGATGCCGAGGGCGAGGCCTTGCGCGAACTCTATACCGCCCGCACCCAGGCCGAGGCCTGGACCTTCGCCAAGCGCCTGCTCCAGGAGGCCGTGAGCGAGTTCAACAGCCTGGCAACCGACGTGGGCGCCTGCACCAGGCTCGTCGATGAGTCGATCAAGGAATTCAAGGAGCGCATCGACGAGCGCTGCAACGACGGGGAGACCCCCGACCTGCGCCAATCGCTGGTGCGCTTCTACAATGCGGAGGCCGTCCGCCTGTTCGGTCGCGAACTGGTGAAGGACCGCAGCGAACAGACCCGCCAGGCGCAGGCGGTGCGCCTGGCCCTGATCGAGCAGATCGCGGCGGACCCCTCCTTTTCCGCCTTCCAGGCGCGCATCAGCCGCCAACGCTTTTTCGACGTCCTGGAACAGAAGTGCGCGGCCAGCTCCCAGAGTGCGCACGACGCCCTGGTCACCGCCAACCGTGACCGCCGCCCGCTGCTGGGGGTCAACATCGTCGACCAACTGGAACGGGAGTATTCGGGACGCCCGGACGAATTGAAGAAGTTCATTCACGACCTGGTCAACCAGGCGGGGAACTTCCTGGAATTCGATCCGCAGGCCGTGGTGCTGGGCGCGGCCAAGACCAAGGTCTCACAGTTCCTGGTCATACTCCCCAAGACGGCCGCCCGCGCCCAGTTCAGCGAAGAATTGGAGACCCTGTTCCGCGACAACTTCCGCGGTGACGTGCCGGTCGACATCATCCGCACCGAGACCAAACCGAACGAGATCACCCTGCTCGGCCTGACCAATCTCTTTCCCTTGCGCTATGCCAAGGCCACGCGTTTGCTCAAAGAGCAATACGAGCGGCGCATCGCCCAAGGCGGCAATCCCGAGCGCATCAAGCTGGAACTGCACGGAGAAGGCGACGGCACCCAATGGCCCGAACCGCTCCTGGCCGATGAACGCGCCCAACGCGAACGGGCGCTGCCGGCCCTGCTGCTGGCCAAGGCGCTCGGCCTGATCAGCACCGTGACCAGCCCGACGACGGGCCAGAGCGAACTCTATCTGATCGGTGAAGACGCCGACGGCTTGCCGGTGCGTACGCGCCTGGGCAAGGGGCTGCCGGAGGTATTCGAGGGCATCGAACTCACCGCGGCCCAGGGCCTCGTCGATGCAGTCCAGGCGCGGCTGGGCCAGGACGACATGAAGCATCTGGACAAGCGCACCGAGCTACAGGCCACCGTGCGCGACGAATTGAAACTGGTCCTCGCCGAGCGGCGCAACGACTTTGAAGACCCAATCTATCGCCGCTTCGAGACCGCCGCACGGGCCGCGATCCAGGTCCTGAAGCAAGATTGAGTCAACAGCCTCAGGAACAGGGAGGTCAAGCACCCCCGAAAGCGCCGAGCATCAGTTCGGCGCAATCTCGCGCCGGCAGGGCGGCCGGAATCGCGTCAGACATCAACGACACCCGGCGGCGGTCAGCGCGGACAGGTGCGCGTCCTGCGGCGGGAACTGCCCGCGTTGTTCGCCCGTCTGGGGCAGATTCCTGACCCCCGCTACCCCAAAGTACCGGCATCGGTGCACACCCTGTCCGGCCGCACGGCCAGCCTCGGAGCAGTTGGCGAAACTGGCCTGGACGGTCCCGGCGACTGAGGTTTCCCTGACGCTGTTCCTGGTGGTGGACCCGGATCAGTCGCTAGCGGACACCAGCCGGAGCGACAACGTGCTGAGCCTGACCACCGCACTGCCCGATCTGGTCGTCTCCAATGTCGACCCTGAGGGTCGGCACGCTGGCCGCCCGCCCGCTGGTGCTTGTTTCCTTTTTAAAAATAATGAAAAGCTGAAAAAAAAAGGCGGCCGTTAAGGCCGCCGAAGGACGCACAGCTAGGGAGGGGTAAAACCGTCTCTAGGGCGATTTTGTCCTCATAACCCGATGACCATGTAAGGCCGCTTAGAGTTCCGTTCCAGCCGCCTCACCGGTTGTCATTGTCCTGGCCGGTCCGTGATCGCCTGCCCTGGCTGTTGCCTGGGGCGGGCGGTTCCGGGGACCGGATCGCCGATCATCGGGTACGTAATCTACCGGGTCTGATCCCGTCGGATTTCCGGGGCGGGGAGCAGCGGGATGTCCCGGGCTACAATCCGCGGCCGAATCGCCGATAATGTCTCAGCACTGGTTGATAAGTTAGCACGCCAGCGGAGGCAGAAGATGACACTGGTTCTCAAATCTCACGCGTTCGATGAGGGTGGCGATATTCCTGCCAAGTATACCTGTGAGGGAGAGAATGTATCTCCGGGACTTTACTGGCAGGGTATCCCGGAGGGCACCGAGAGTCTGGTCCTGATTATCGATGATCCGGACGCCCCGGACCCTGCCGCGCCACGAATGGTATGGGATCACTGGATACTCTACAACCTCCCGCCCACCGTGGACGCACTGGCCGAGGGCGTCAGCAGCGCGGCGTTGCCCGCGGGGTGCGCGGAGGGCGTGAACAGTTGGGGCCGGACCGGCTACGGCGGCCCCTGCCCGCCGATCGGCCGCCACCGCTATTTCCATCAGCTGTACGCCCTGGACACGCGGCTCCCGGACGAGTTGGGCAACCCCACCAAAAACGATCTCCTGCTGGCCATGGAGGACCACATCCTGGCCCACACGGCGTTGGTCGGGACCTACCAGAAACGCGACGAGCGCGCCTGAGGGGAGTTGGTGCCCGTGCCGCCCTCTCTGCTGTTCAGGATGCCGCTCCCGATTGCCTAGGGTAGCACGCCGAAAATCCCGCTACCGTTCGTTGTCGTTGGCGTAATTGTAGGCGACAACGATTACGATAACGATTACGACAACGACAACGAGCGGAAAGGGTAGCGAAATCTCTGTTGTGCTGCACTAGGGCCTGACGCGCTCGACCGTCACCGCGACCGGCGCGGCCCCGGGTACCTCGACCGGACCCGTCTGACCCTCCAGGTCGCCGGGGCCGGGCGTCGCCTGCCCGCTCTTGGAGATGCGGGCGCCGACCAGGACCGCGGGGAAGGCGGACAGCCGCAGGGTCGGGATCACGGCCATGCTGTCGTCCAGGGTGACGGTCGCGGGCAGGTCCGCAACCTTGATGCGCTGGACCGCGAGCGGCATCGGCGGTCCGGTCGGGGCGCGGGCGAAGACGAACAGGGTGTCGTCGGGGGCCGCCTGGGTGGCCAGTGCGGGGGCGAGGGTGACGTACACCTGGATCCGCGCCCCCGCGTCCGGGGTCGCCGTCCCTGCGACCGCCGGGGTGGTTGCGGGGACGGCGACCGGCGTCGGTGCCACCGGCGCCGCGGCCGGTGCGTCGGCGTTCGGCTGGCCCAGATGACTGCGGGCCTCAGCGATCATCTCACCAAGCTGCTGCGCCTCCTGGCCGACCGGGTCGAGTTCGCTCAGCACCCCCTGCCAGGTCTCGACCGCCGCGGCGAAGCGCTCCTCCTGATAGGCCAGCATCCCAGCGAGCCAGCGGGCGTTGGGGTTGCCGGGTTCGAGGCGCAGGGCGGCGCTGAGCAGTTCCGCCGGGCGTCCGCTCAGGCGGTTGCCCGCGTTGGCGCCCAGCGCCTCGGCGTAGGCGACCAGGACGTTGGCCTGTTCGGGGGCGAGCTGATAGGCGCGCTCCAGGGCCTCCAGCGCCTTCGCCGGCTGCCCGATGGCGAAGTAGGTGCGCCCCAGCATCAGCCAGCCGTCGATGTTGTCGGGGGTCTTCTCCATCCGCTCGGCCAGGCCCTGTACCAGGACTTCCAGGGATTGGGTCGACTGCGCGTCGGCCCCGGGCGGGGCGGCGCCGGTCGCCTCCAGACGGGGGATGACACCCTGATCGCCCAGTTGCAGGTAGGCAAACACGACCGCGACCGGCAGCAGGATCGCCAGCACCAGGGCCAGGATGGGCGCGCGACCAGTGCCGACAGCGGCGGGGGTTACCGGGGCGGGCCCGGGGCCGCCCCCGTTCAGGTCGTAGAGCAGTTCCACTTCCAGGTCCTTGCGGGCCGCGGCGTACTGCTCCTGGCCGAGCACGCCGGCCGCCAGGTCGCCGTCCAATTCGTCGAGGCGGCGGCGGCAGACCTGGAGGTTCATCTGCGCCTGACTCGGCGCGGTGTCCGCGGTGGGGTCACGCAACAGGGGCAACACGATAAAGAGCACGGCCAGGCCCGTGAGCCCGGCGGCGAGGATCCAGAAGATGATCATTTGAGGGGTTCTTGTCGGTCGTCGGCAGCGGCGAGGAGTTGCTCGATACGCGCCTGTTCGTCTGGGCTTGGGGTCTGTTCGGGCGCGCGGCCCTGGCGCCGCAGGGCGCGCAGCAGCAGGAAGCCGCCGACCCCGATCAGCACGAAGGGACCGAACCACAGCAGGTAGGTGGCGGGCTTGACCGGCGGATCGTAGAGGACGAAGTCCCCGTAGCGCTCGACCAGGAAGTCGCGAATCTCCGCCTGGGACTTGCCCGCGCGCATCATCGCGTAGACCTCCTTCCGCAAGTCCTGCGCCAGGTCCGACTGGGACGCGGCCAGGGACTCGTTCTGGCACACCAGGCAGCGCAGCTTGCTGGTCAAGTCGCGAAAGTCCCGCTCCTGCGCCGGGGTGTCGAAGGGGAAGTCCTGGAAGGTGAAGGCCGCGGCCGGGCCGCCCGCGAGCAGGGCGGCCAGGAGGGCGGGGGTGAGCAGCAGTCGTAGGCTCATGGGCTATCCCTTGGGCGTGAGTTTCTTGATCACCGGGAGTATCTCCTGCTCCCAGACCTTGCCGTCGATGGGCCCGATCCGCTTGTGGCGGATGATACCGTCCCCATCGACGATGAAGGTCTCGGGCGCCCCGTAGACCCCCAGGTCGATTCCGACCCGGTTGTCCGGGTCGTAGAAGATCAGCGCATAGGGGTCGCCGAAGCGGCGCAGCATCTCCAGTGCCGCCGCCCGGTCGTCCTTCCAGTTGAAGCCGACCACCTGCACCCCGGACCCGCGGGCGATGCGCACCAACTCTGCGTGTTCCTGGCGGCAGGACGGGCACCAGGAGGCCCAGACGTTGACCAGTGAGACCTTCCCCTTGAGGACCTCCGAACTGATCATGGTCCCGGGCTCCTTCAGGGACTCAAGCGCAAAGGCCGGCAAGGGCTTGTCGACCAATGGCGACGGGACCTTGCTCGGGTCCAGCCCGAGCCCGTAGAAGAGCAGGGCTGCGAGCGCCAGAAAGGCGCCGAGCGGGACCAGGTAGCGGGTGCTGGAGCTTGCCATCGTCGATCCTCAATCCGAAGTAGTAAACTGCTTCCCGGTACTAGGCCGCCGCCGCGCCGGCCGGCAGGGCGGCAACGCTGCGTGCTGTCCGGTAACGTCGGTCGCTCACCGCCAGCAGGCCGCCCAGGGCCATCAGGATCCCGCCGAGCCAGATCCACCGGACATAGGGCTTCAGGTAAAGCCGCACCGCCCAGTCGCCCTGATCGCCGACCGCCTCACCCAGCGATACATAGAGGTCGCGCAGCAGCCCGGGGTCGATCCCCGCCTCCGTCATAGGCATCCCGCCGGCTACATAGGCGCGCTTCTCCGGGTGCAGGACGGCGACCTGCCGATCCCCCTGGAAGACCTGGAACTCGCCCCGCTTGGCCTGGTAGTTAGGCCCGGTGACGGTCGTGACGCCGTTGAACTGGAAGCGATAGCCGGCCGTCTCGTAGACCGCGCCGGGGGCCATCCGCACGTCGGTCTCCACCCCGAAGCTGGTGACCATGGTCACGCCGACGATGCTGACGGCGATGCCGAGGTGGGCGATCCACATGCCGTACCAACTGCGCCCCCGGCCGTCCACCAGGTCGCTCGTCAGGCCGCTGGCCAGGCCGCGCAGACCCCGATGGGTCAGGCGTTCGATCAGGGCGATCGCATGGGTAATGACGAGCCAGGCGGTGAGCCCCAGCCCCAGACCCACGTGCAGGTTCCCCGGCAGGACCGCAGCAGTGGCGCCCAGCACCCCGATGGCCAGACTCAGCACCAGCGCGGCCCACAGCAGGCGCAGCAGGCGACCGGCGTCATCCTGCTTCCAGCGGGTGAGGGGGCCGATGCCCATGGCCAGCACCAGGAGTGGCGAGAGGGCCACGAACATCATGTTGAACCAGGGGAAGCCGACCGAGATCTTGCCCCAGCCGGCCGCCTCGTAGATCAGCGGGGCCAGGGTGCCGAAGAGGACCAGCGCGGCCAGGGCGGCGAGCAGCAGGTTGTTGATCAGCAGAAAGCTCTCGCGCGAGACGAGTTCGAAGCGTCCCCCGCCCGAGACGCTCGGCGCGCGCCAGGCGTAAAGGGCCAGTGAGCCCCCGATCACGATGACCAGAAAGACCAGGATGAAGCTGCCCCGCGCCGGGTCCGTCGCGAAGGCGTGGACCGAGGTCAGGACCCCGGAGCGCACCAGGAAGGTCCCGAGTAGCGAGAGTGAGAAGGCGGAGATGGCCAGCAGCACCGTCCAGCTCTTGAAGGCCCCGCGCTTCTCGGTCACCGCCAGCGAATGGATCAGGGCGGTGCCCACCAGCCAGGGCATGAAGGAGGCGTTCTCCACCGGGTCCCAGAACCACCAGCCGCCCCAGCCCAGTTCGTAGTAGGCCCACCAGGAGCCCAGGGCGATACCGATGGTGAGGAAGACCCAGGCGACCGTGGTCCAGGGGCGCGACCAGCGCGCCCAGGCCGCGTCCAGCTTGCCGCCGATCAGCGCCGCGATGGCGAAGGCAAAGGCGACCGAGAAGCCCACGTAGCCCATGTAGAGCATGGGCGGGTGGATGGCGAGCCCGAAGTCCTGGAGCAGCGGGTTGAGGTCCCGACCCTCCGGCGGCACCGGAAAGATGCGTTCGAACGGGTTGGACGTGAGCAGCATGAAGAGCAGAAAGCCGATGGCGATCATCGCCTGGACCGCGATCACGCGCGCGATCATCGGCAGCGGCAGGTTGCGGCTGAAGGTGGCGACCGCCGCCCCCCAGCCCGCCAGCAACAGCGCCCACAACAGCAGCGACCCCTCGTGGGCGCCCCACACGGCGGAGACCTTATAGACATCCGGCAGCAGGCTGTTGGAATTGGTGGCGACATAGACCACCGAGAAGTCGCTGGTCAGGAAGGCCTGGACCAGGCACAGGAAGGCCAGGACCAGGAACGTGAACTGACCCCAGGCCAGCGGCCGGGCCAGTTCCATCCAGGCGCGCCGCCCGTTGAAGGAGCCCCAGAGCGGCACGACCGCCTGGGTGAGGGTCAGCCCCAGCGCCAGGATCAGGGTGAAGTGTCCGATTTCCGGGATCATTGGGTCACTCCCGGGCGGCGGCCCTGGGCGTCGGATGGGGTCGCGCTCTGGGCGGCCGCCGCCTGGGTCACTCCTTCGACATGGGCGTCCTTGAGCGAGTCCGCCACCTCGGGTGGCATATAGGCCTCGTCGTGCTTGGCCAGGACCTCCTCGGCGTAGAAGACCCCGTCGGGTCCCAACCGCCCCTTGGTGACGGCCCCCTGGCCCTCCTTGAACAGGTCCGGGAGGATGCCGGTGTAGGACACCTTGACGGTCTGGGCCCGGTCGGTCACGTCGAAGGTGACCGTCAGCCCATCCGCGGCCCGGGTGAGCGATCCCTGGTCGACCAGCCCCCCGAGACGAAACACCCGATCGGCCGGGGCCTCCTTCGCAAGCACCTGGGAGGGGCTGAAGAAATAGGAGATGTTGCTCTGCAGGGCACTGATCGCCAGCGCCGCCGCGGCACCGACGCCCAGGATCGCGACCCCAACCAGCACCAGTCGTTTGCCTCTCGCCTTCATCGCTGATCTCCCGTGTCACGTAACCGCGCCAACCGGGCGAGCCGCGCCAGGGTCGCGCGCCGCTGCCGGCGCAGACTCAGCGTCTCGATCACCAGGAGCGCGAGCGTCATCCCGTAGGCGCCCCAGACATAGCCGGCAAAGCCGCCTTGGGACAGAAACTCAAGCAGGGTGTTCATGATGGCCGGACCTCCACTTGCACCAGGTCCTGGACCCAGGCAGTTTGCGCCTCGCGGGTAAGGATGATGCCCCGCAGGCGCATCAGGGTCGTCGCGAATGAGTACATCCACAGTCCCAGGGTCATGGTGAGCATGGCGAACAGGATATTGCCGTCGACTCGACCGAGCCCGGAGCGCTGGTGCAGCGCCGCGCACTGGTTCGGGTCCGGGCAGTTGATGGACCAGAAGATCACCGGCACCATCACCAGGCCGACGATCGCGAGCAGCGACGCCGCCCGGTCCGCCCGGCGGCTGTCGTCGATCGCCGAGTGCAGGGCGATGTAACCGATGTAGAGAAAGAACAGGATCAGTTCCGAGGTCAGCCGCGGGTCCCAGTCCCAATAGGTGCCCCAGCTCGGGCGCCCCCAGATGGCCCCGGTCCAGAGCGCCAGGAAGGTGAAGATGGCGCCGGTCGGGGCGATGGCGTTGGCCATCATAAAGGACAGGCGGGTCTTGAACACCAGCCCCACCGCCGCCCAGCCTACCATCACCGCATAGAGCCACATGGACATCCAGGCGGAGCCTACGTGGATGAAGATGATCCGGTAGTAGTCTTTCTGGGCATTGCTGCCGCCGAGCTGGTCCGGGGTCTCAAAAAAACCCCAGTAGAGCCCGAGTATGATAAAGGCCGCCGCCAAGACCCAAAAGACCGGGATCAGCCGCCCCGCCAGGGGGTAGAAGGTCGCCGGGGCGGCGAATCTGGACCAGGAAGGTGTCATCGGGTTATCCGTTGCTATTCAATCGAGATACGCAGGGCGGCGGCGGAGGCGAAGGGCGCCAGGGCGAGTGCAGCGACGAGAAAAGCCGCCAGCAGCGTCAGGTAGGGACGGGCCTCGCCGAGCGCCACCGCCCCGACCGTCACCGCCCCGGCCCCGTAGACCAGCACCGGGATGTAGAGCGGCAGGATCAGGAGCGCCAGCAGGATGCCGCCGCCGCGCAGCCCGAGCGTTAGGGCCGCGCCGATGGCCCCGATCAGGCTCAGCACCGGGGTGCCCAGCAACAGCGCCAGCATCATGACCCCGATGGCCGCATCCGACAGGTGATACTGCATCCCCACCAGTGGCGCGATCAACACCAGCGGCAATCCGGTCAAGAGCCAGTGGGCCGTGATCTTGGCCAGCGTCAGCAGCACCAGCGGCTGATCGGTCAACAGCAGTTGCTCCAGGGTTCCGTCCTCGTAGTCCGCCGCGAACAGCCGCTCCAGCGCCAGCATCGACGCCAGCAGGGCGGCGACCCAGACCACGCCGGGGCCCAGTACGCGCAGCACTGCCTGCCCGGTGCCCACGCCCAGCGGAAACAGGCTGACCACGATCACGAAAAAAAAGAGCGTCGTCAGCACGTCGGTGCGCCGCCGCAGGGCCAGCAGCAGGTCGCGGTGCAGGACACTCCAGAAGACCTTGAGCACGGGTGCGGCGAGTCCCGGCTCAGGCGCCGAGATCCAGGTGACGCGCCTGACCCGCGGTCAATGGCACCTCCTGGTGGGTGGTGAGCACCGCGAGCCCGCCCGCCGCCACATGGTCGGCGATCAGCCCTTGCAGCAGGTCGACGGCCGCGAGATCCAGCGCGGTGAAGGGCTCATCCAGGACCCACAGCGGGGCCCGGCTCAGGATCAGGCGCGCGAGCGCCACCCGCTTCTTCTGCCCCTGGGACAGCATCCGCGTCGGCAGGTCCTCGAAGCCTAAGAGTCCGATCCGCCCCAGGGCCGCCCAGAGCGCGTCGCGCTCTACCGGGTTGCCGTCCAGGGTGGCCGCCAGGCGCAGGTTCTCCACCCCGGTCAGGTCACCCTTGATGCCGTTGAGGTGCCCGAGATACAAAAGCTCGCGCCGGAAATCCTCCGCCAGCGCCCGGATCGACTCGCCCTTCCAGTGCACCTCGCCCGCGTCCTGGGTAAAGAGCCCGCAGAGGGTCCGCAGCAGGGTCGTCTTGCCGCTCCCGTTGCGTCCGCGCACGTGCAGCAGGGTCCCGGCGTCGATCTGGAAATCCAGTCCGGAAAACAGCAGCCGGTCGCCGCGCCGACATTCGAGCTTCGCCACCGCAAGCATGGGGGGCGCAAGCATGGGGGGGAGCATGGGGGTCGGAGACATCCGTAAGCTGCGTAGAGATTGAGACGGGGTTCGGTCGGCGCCCTTAGGGTCCGGGCCGGCCCGCGTGTGCCGAGCGGGACGGCGCAGGGCGTTAACCTTAAACGCTGGCGCCGGTTTCCACAACTTACCGGAAGTTCACGCGGGCCGCGGTCCTGGTCAATCGGTCGCCACCGCACGGCCATTGAGCCGCCGCCAGGTGACCTCCATGGCGACCAGATAGACGCTGAACAGGGTGAGGAAGGCGGCGAACTGGTAGCGCTCGGGGACGCCGAGCCAGTGGGCGCAGAAGCCCGCCGCGGCGAGCACGAGGCCGGTGCCCAGAATCACGGTCAGCGCGCCGTTGACGCTGAGCCCGAGGGCGCGCAGCAGGTGGTGCAGGTGTTCACGATCCGGCAGCAGGGGCGAGCGGCGGTGCAGCGTGCGGCGCAGCATGATGCCGACCGTATCCATGAGCGGGATGGCCAGGATCCAGAGGGCCGTCACCGGGTCGATCGCGCGGCCCTCGCCCTGGCTCAGCCGGACCACGAACCAGGCCAGGGCGAGCCCGAGGAACAGGCTCCCGGAATTGCCCATGAACACCAGCGCGCGGGGGCGAAACCACAGGCGCAGGTTGGCGAGCAGAAAGGCGGCCACGGTGGCGCCGAGCGTGAGCAGGGCCACCGCGCTGACGGTCACGCCCGCGGCCAGGGCCGCGGCGGCGAGCAGGGTGAAGGCGAGCAGGGCATAGCCGCCGGCCAGTCCGTCCATGCCGTCGAGCATATTGAAGGCGTTGATCACACCCACCACCGAGAACACCGTGAAGGCGACGGCCCAGGGGCCGAGCAGCGCCGGCTCCGGGCGCAGCAGGTGCCCTAAGTCCTGGAGCGTGACCCCGCCCCACAGGGTCATCAGCGCGGCGGCGGCGATCTGGGCGACGAAGCGGCTGTGGGGGTGCAGCTCATGGAAATCGTCGAGCACGCCGACGATCACGAGCAGCGCGGCGCCCGCAAACAAGGGGCGCAGTTCGGCCAGCGAGACCGGCACCGCCAGGATGGCGAACAGGAAACCGCAGAACATGGCGATGCCGCCCACCAGCGGGACCTCGCCCTGGTGGGTCTTATGGCCCCGCGGCACGTCGATGAGACCGATGTGGCGCGCCACCGGGGACAGCAGATGGATCAGCGCCGCGGTGCTCAGAAAGGCAATGGGATAGACGGCGAGGCTCGGCATGCTGTGGGTTGCGGTCCCCGGTGGCGGTTACGGGACCGCAACGATACCCAAAACGTGGGCGCAGCGTGGGACATTCGCTCCCGCACCCCGTCGGGCTGGTGCCGGCCCCCGGTTCAGTCGCGCAGATAGGTCAAGGACTCGGCCTCGAAGCGCCGGGGCTTCAGGCCCAGCCGGGCCAGACCGTCGTCCGCCCCGCAGACGTTGCCCGCCAGCAGCATCTCGATCTGCGCGCGGGTGATGGGGAACCAGGGATAGCGCTCGAACAGGGCCGCCATGGCCTTCACTGCGCCGGCGGGCGCCGGCAGCATCCATTTGGTGCGTCCGCAGGCGGCGGCGATGGTCGTGAGGATGGCCTTCCAACTCAGGCGGTCCGGGCCGCAGAGCCCGTAGGTCTGCGACTCGGTGCGCGGGTCCGTAAGCGCCATGGCGAAGGCCGCCGCCACGTCCAGCACGCTGACCGGGGCCAGCTCGAACTGCCCGGCATTGAGCGGCGAGAGACCCGGAAAGAACAGCGGCGCGGGCAGGGGGCTCGCGATGATGTCGCGCTTCAACTGGTCGCAGAACTCCATACGCCCGCGCGGGTCGCCGAAGATCACCGAGGGACGGAAGATGGTCCAGCGCAGCCCTGAGCCCTTCACCGCCTCCTCGGCCCGGAACTTGGTGCTCTGGTAGGCGGTGCCGTCCGGGCGAATCCCGTTGGCACTCATCAGGATAAAGCGTGTGACACCCTGCTCCCGGGCCGCCGCCAGGGTATCGACCACCCCCCGGTACTGGAGCGCCTCGAAGGTGATGCCGCGGGCCGGGAACTCGCGCAGGATCCCGATCAGATAAATCACCGCCTCGGTCCCGCGCAGGCACTCGCCCAAGGCCAGCGGGTCGCCGATGACCCCCGGCACCCGTTCGCATCCGTCGGGCCGCACCACCTTGGACTCGCTGCCGGGCCGCACCAGGAGGCGTGGCGTGTGACCGTCCGCGAGCAGGCGCTCGACCAGGTAGGAGCCGACGAATCCCGTACCGCCGATGATTGCAACTTTCATGTAAATACCTCCGCTGCGGAAAGACCTTGAGCCGAAGTTGGTGGCGGGCGCCGGTTTGTCAACCAAAGGAGCCTGGGTCTCCCTCCGCGGACGCAGGTCTCGGGGGAATGTTCCGACTTGTCGGCCTTGGTCGATCTGGTCGTCAGCGGACTCGTCGGTCCATCAGTGGCAAGGGTAATGGCGCATTTTTCCGAGAAAGGGCCCCGAGCGGGCTGACGAACGGCGGCAAGTTAGGGAGCGCCCACCCGGCAGTCCCACGCGACTCAGTTGCCAGCCATCGGCTTTGTCGGCAATCGGCGTTCCGTCAGCAGGGCCGCGCGCAGCCACTCCGCCGGCGCATAGTCCCCGATCCCGGCAACCTGCTGATACGCCTCCAACCGCCACACCCAACCGCCCTCCTGACCGGCGAGCCAGGCGGCCCCGATGGTCCGCGCCGCCGCCGCCGACAGGCCAGCCGGGAGCGCCGCCGGGTCGAGCCGGGGCAGTGCGTCGGCCGCGACCACCGACACCCCCGTCGTCAGGGTCTTGTCGTCCGCGTCGCGGACCTCGATCAGATAGGCCCCCGGGGTCAACTCGATCGCGGGCACCTGGCAGCGCGCGTCGGTCAGTCCGGACAGGTCGGCCAGCGGTGCCGCGCCCTGCGCCGCGGGTGTGATGCGAACCCGATAGGGCGCCTTGCCGTTGCGCCAGGCGAGTGCGAGGCTGCGCCGGCCGGGGGCGAGCCTGACGGTCTCGGCGAACAACAGCCCCGAGGCCGGGGCGGACTCCTCCTCCCCGCGGCCGACCGTGACGACCAGTTGCGTCTGGGTGTGGGTCTCGTGCAGCCCGGCGAACAGGCGCCCGGCCCAGCCCATGAGGTTGCCCCAGGGGGTCGGCGCCTGACCGGCCGCGGGCAGCGTGAAGGGCGAGTGCGACGGGTCTATGACCAGGGCCGCGGTCTCGCTCGTGTGGATGCGCATCCGCCCGTGTGCGGAGCGGACCTCGATGCGGTCGCCGGGATAGAGCGGCAGCAGCGGGTAGACCTGCACCGGCCGGTCGCCGCGGGTGAGCAGGTAGTCGTCGGCCGTGCCGTCGAAGCCGTCGATCCAGCCGCTCGCCGCCGCCTGGGCGGGCAGGTCGGCGGCGCCCGCAACGGCGGTCAGGGCGGCCAGCAGGACCGCCGCGAGCAGGGCGCCGGTGAGGCGCGACGCGGTGAACCACGGCCGGGTCCGGGTGCCCGGGACAGCGCGCCCGGCGGTCGCTTGGGTGCGGATCGGATCAATCATGGCGATGCCCCTGCTTGGCGAATGCGTCGACGAGGTCTTCGGTCTCGGCGAACAGCTTGTGAACGACGATCGCGATGAGCGGGATGGCGAAGCTCAGCCAGAGCCCGCTCCGGAAGGCCAGGAGGCTTGCGGGCAGCAGCACCAGGAGCACCGCCAGCGCGGACAGCAGGCTGCCCAGGAAGGAGTCGAAGAGGGCGAAGAACAGGCTGATCGCGAAGATCAGCCCCGCCTCGATGGCGATGGTCAGGGCCAGGTCCGGGGTGCGCAGCTCGCCATGGTGTCCGAGCGACTGGACCGCGTTGGCGACGATCAGGGCGCCGGGCATCCAGCCGATGGGGGTCAGCTGTCCCGCGCCTCCTGGAAGCTGGCGCCGATGATGACCACATGGCCCTTGAGCCAGGCGGCGCTCGCCGGGTCCGTCGCCCCCGCGACCGCGGCGGCGGGCCGCACCGCGAGCACCGGCACCGGGCGCCCGTCGCGCCCGAGCGTGGGGCGCGACTCGCCCGCGGCCAGGTGCCAGGGGATTTGATAGACCACCCGTTGCGTGGTGGCCTGGGGCCGCAGTTGGACCGTGCGTTCGCCGAGCGGGAGCTTGAGGTCCGCCGGCGCCTGGTGCCCCCCGGCGCTCCCCTGGGCCTGTCCCCCGCCATGCCCCGCGTCGCGGCCATGCGCGGACCCGGCCGCGGCGGGGGCGCAGTCCGCCGGCACGGCGTCGTCCAGTGCGTCGGCGAGCGCGGCGCGCTGCGCCGCGTCCCCGTCGAGCAGACCGGCCACCAGGAGTTGAATCGACGCACGCGCCACGGGCCGACCGTCCGTCCCGCAGGTCGCGGTCCACAGGTTCCAGCGTCGTACCCGGCCGTCCGCGTCCTGTTGGAACAGCGGCGCACCCCAGTGGATGCCCGGCGCCCGCGCCGCCAGGTCATCGAAGGGGGTCGCCCGCTCCGCGGGCAGGGAGCCCGGCCCATCCGGCGGCGGCAGGCGGAAGGTGCGCGCCAGGATCAGCGGCGGCAGCGCGGGCGCCGCGCCTGCGGCGTCGGGCAGCCAGGCCGCGAGCGCCGTCGCCAGCGCGACATCGCCCGCACCGCCGGGACGGCTGAGATCCATGTCGAGCACGATGGCCGCCGCACCGCCGTCGGCGGCGTGGCGCACCAGGGCGGCCAGCCGGTCGCGCGGGGTGAGCAGCGGCTCGCCCCAGTCGCGCCAGCTCGCCTCGTCGATGTCGATGAAGGCGGTCGGGCGCGCCCCCGCGGGCGGCGCCGTGCCCCGATACATGCGCATGGCCCAGTCCAAGGCCGCGTCATCGAGCGGGTGCAGCAATGGGCTGTCATGGAAGTGGTGCAGCGCCACGGCGATGACGAGCCCGATGAGCAGGTTCGTCGTCAGGTGGCGGAAGAAACGGCGCCTGCCGTCGGAGAGGCGCCGCCAGCGTTCCCCGGCGGCCCTGACCAGCCGGCGTGCCCCCTGGGCGATGGCGTCGCGACCGCCCCTGATGAGGCGCCGCCCCCCGCCGCCCAAGGCCGCGAGACCGCGCCGGGCGCGTCCGATGCCCCGGCGCCAGCCGGCGGCGAGCCAACCCAAGTCGATGCGAGATGCCATGGATGCTTCCCCCTGTTGGTCCGATCTTACCCGGGCGGGCGGTGCCGCCCAACCGGGTTCGATGGGTTGGACGGACGGTGCGGGCCGAATTGTCGCGGTGTCGGCGACCCGCCGCCCAAGCCCGGTCGCGATCACCGCCCGGTCCGCAAGGCCCCGTCCGGGCAGCACCGGCACGACGCAGCGCATCGCTCGGCTTACCCTGAGGTCGGCCAGGGTTTCGCGGCGACTGAGGTCGGCGGTCCCGGACCGAGCCGGTGACGAACGAGGGAAACGCGGGGTCGGCGGCGGCGGCTCCGAGCCGACGGATCGGGCTCAGGGCGCCGCCGCGGAACCCTCCCAGTCGAGCCCCAGCCGCAGACGCACCGTCCGCACCTGCCGCGCCAGCTCCCGCCGCCAGTCGGGGCCGTCCTCCCGCCGACGGGCAAGCGCCGCGTTCAGCAGCCCGAGCGCCGACGCTGGATCATCGTCACCGAGCTCGGCCGCAAGACGCTGCCCGATCCGGACCTGCCCCGCCCAGAAGTCCCCCCCGGGTGGCGGCTCGGCCACCGCCGCCGCCTCGAGCAGCGCGACCCAGCGCCCGAACCGGTAGTCGGCCAGCGCCGCCCCCGCGGGTGCCGGCACGGCCGTGACCCCGGGGGTCCGGAGCGCCGCGAGCCCCGAGCGGTAGCCGGCCAGGGCCGCCGCGTCCTGCGCCGCGCCGCGGCCCCGGCTGACCAGGCCCAGACTGGCGAACGACTCGGGGAGCGGACCTGCGCCCCCGGCGAGGGCCGCGAACCCCGACCCGAGGTCCCGCTCCAGCGGCGGCGGCAGCCAGACCCACCAGCCGACCGCCGCGACCAGCACCGCGGCGGCGAGGGCGCCCGCCGCACGCCGGCGCCGCGCGACCCGGCCGGCGTGTACCGCGGTCCCGGTCCGGGCCTCGGCGGGGCGCCCGGCGGGGGGGCCGGCCGAGGACTGGGCAAGGACCTGAACCCCGTCCTGCGCCCGGACCTGCGCCGCCGCGGCGAGCCAGACCCGATAGGCCTCCGGGCTCGCCGCGAGCCCCGTCAGCACCCGCTCCCGCTCCGCCCCGGAGAGTCGCCCGTCGATCAGCGCCGCCAGGTCCGCGTCGCCCGGCCCCGCGTCCGCGTCCGGCCCCGCGTCCAGCCCGGCCGCCGCGGGTCGGCGCGGCGCGTTCAGGGCCAGCAGGGCCGCGAGCCGCGTCCGCTCGGCCGGTCGATCTCCCGCGTGCTTGCTCATGTTCGGCATCCGGATTCGCCCCCCGACCGGGTGATGCACCGCCCCGCGCGCGCGCCGCGCCCTGACGGCAATGACGGACGGCAGCGGTCGCATCGTCGCCCCGGCGCCCGCCGCGACGGTGCCGCTGGACGGCCGTCCGCTCCGCGCCCCAAGCGCCCGCGGGTCATGCCCAAGCGCCCGCGGCTCATACGAAGTCCTCCGGTCCCAAAGCGAGCCCCGACTCGGCCAGCCACTGACGGATACGCCCGAGCAGCCGGCGCAGCCGTCCATGCGCCTGATTGGCACCGAGTCCAAGCATGGCGCCCGCCTGCGTCACCTGAAGCCCGTCCTCGAAGACCAGACGCAGCAGGAGCCGCTCCTCCGCCGCCAGGTCGAACGGCGGCAGGGCGCCCAAGGACCGGTCCCCGCGTCCGGCCGGGTCCGGCCCCGATGCCAGGAAGCGCGTGCGCAACTCCGCGAGCAGGGCCGCGCGCTCCGCCTCCAGGCAATCACGCTCCGGGGTGTCGGGCGCCGCGAGCGGGCCCGCTCCATCGGGGTCCGCCGCCGCGTCCGGGTCCGCGAGCGGCACCTCGCCGGGACCCCGTTTCCCGCAGTTGGGATAGCGCGCCCGGATGCCGCGCAAGGCCTCCCCGACCAGGGCCGGGTCCGGCCCGTCCGGGGCCTCGGTCCCGGCCAGGGTCAGCACCGCCTCGGGGTCTTGGCGCTCCAGACACAGCAGTCGATAGACCCGCTCCCAGAGTGCCCCGCGGGCGCGCACCCAGTCCGGCACCCGCACCCGCCCGAACCGGGCGCGGGCGAAGTCCTCCAGCAGCCGGGCGGCGACCGTCACCAGATAGGTCGCCAGGCTCGCCTCCCCCCGATGCGCCCGCACCCGGCGCCAGTCGTCCGCCGCCAGCGCATCCAGCACAAAGCCCGCCGCCTCCCCGGCCAGCGCCTCGTCGCCGAAGCGCCGCTGCGCCATAGCCTCGAACCGGCCCAGCAGCCCCAGGGTCGCGCGTTTGAGATAGGCGGTCTCGTCCAGCGGCATGTCACCGAATCCGAATTCACTTGAAGACCCGCGGGCAGCCCCCTGCCGGTCCGGGCGCACAGGGTCACCCAGACAAGGGGTCCGGTCAAGCGCCGCTTGGGGGCCCGAGTCGCCTTGGCACAAGCGGATGAAACCCCCAAGATGACCCCGGACCGCGTTGAGATCGGCTGCTGGGGCAGCCGACTCGGGATCCGTTTCCCGAGCGTGAAGCTGCTCGACTATAAATCGAGACAGGGCGAGCTGGAGACGGACGACAACCCCTTCGCCACCGTGGTGCTGGCGCATCTCGCGGCCCAGTCGCCAGGAGCAAACAAAGCGCTGCAATCGGAGGAAAGCCTTAAGATAAACCTGATAACATGCGAGGTGAAGGTGGCCCCGGACCATCTGCTGCGGCTGCCGGAAGATGGAGACCGCCCGCGCCTTCGGCTGCAACCGCTGCCGCCTCGGCTGCGACTTCGCAATCCTGCGCGCGATCTGCGGTAAAGTGCTGACGGACCTCCAGATCGCTGCCCTGATCCGCGACGGACACACGCGCTTGATCAAGGGCCTGCGTGACGACCAGGGCCAGCAGTTCGAGGCCCGGCTGGAACTCGACAGCGCCTTCAAGGTGCGCCCGCGCCCGTGCAACGACCGAGTCGCCGCCGTTGCCGAGTCGCTCGAGCAGGTGCGGACCACCCGTTAGCAACCGGAGCCACTGGCGCCGCCGGGCTCAGTCGAGCAATTCCACCGGTGGGGCGAGCGCGAGCGACTTGGCGCGTCTGGCCAAACGCCGATCGAAGGTGTCGAGCGACTTCATGGCTCGGTGCCGTACCCCCGCGCCAGCAAGGAGGCCGGATCGAAGTCCTCCAGGCGACGCGGTGCCCCCCGCGATGGCGCCGTCACCATGCCGGCGAGCTTGGCGAGATCGACACTGGGCGCCGCATGGGCCACGCGCAGCCGCAGGCCGTCGGGCTCCTCCGAGACCTCCAGCCGGGTGCCGACGCCGAGTCCCAGGCGTCGGCGCAACGACGCGGGCAGCACGATCTGACCCTTGGATGAAACGACGACGGTGGTCATGGCGGGCTCTCGGCGGTGCGCAAGGGATCGTTGCCAGTCAAGTTAGCTTGGCTTACCAAGTAAGTCAATGCCGCGGGATCCGGCGCGATGCCGAGTCCCGGGCGAGGGCCTCCACACCCAACCGGGCGCAGTTCCGCGGGGGCTCGGGCGCGGCCTTCGTCAGCGCCCTACCGTCGGCAGGTCTCGATACTGTAACGGTCGCGGCAGTGACAGGGCAGGCGTCGGCTCGCTCGGACCCGGCGCCGCGGCAGGCGACAGGGCCGGGGCCTCGGGCCGGGGCGCGGGTGGCTCGGCGGGCGGTGCGACCTCGCCCGCGGCCGGCGCTGCGGTTCGGGCACCCGCAGCCGCATCGGGCAGCGTGCCGGGGTGCGCGGCGAGACCGCCGTCGGCGAGGATGGGGTCACGAGGATGGGGTCAGGTCTTGACTGCCACAGGCACAAGTCAGGACCTGACCCCATCTTCTGCCAAAGACCTGACCCCATCTTCTGCCTGACCCCATCTTCTGCCCGCCGCGGGGACAGGGCCGACACGGGGTCAGGCCGACGAAACGGCCGCCCCTGTCCGTCGTTGATAGCAGATCCCCAACGACTCAGACGGGACAGACAGACCACGGCTTGCCAGGGTCCCGCGTCTCGCCTAGAGTCCGGCATCCGGATACGACGCGGAGGCGACCCGATGGCCGATGACTACGACAGCCCGTGGAAAGAGATCCTGGAAGGCTATTTTCCCGATTTCATGGCCTTCTTCTTCCCCGATGCCGCCGCCGAGATCGATTGGTCTCGTGGTGCTGGCGCATCTCGCGGCCCAGGAGACCCACGGCGATGCCCAGGCGCGCTACCGTCGCAAGCTCAAGCTCACCCGCCGACTCTACGAGCGCGGGCTGTCGCGACAGCGCATCATCGACCTGTACCGCTTTCTGGACTGGATCCTGCGCCTGCCCGACGACCTGGAGTTGCAATACACAGACGCGATCTTCGCGATCGAGGAGAGCCTGATGATGCCCTATATGAGCTTTGTGGAGCGCCGCGGCCAGGCCCGCAGCGTGGCCCACGGCGTGGCGCTGGTCCTGCGCGGTCAGATGGAGCAGCGTTTCGGCCCCTTGTCGGCAGAGACCCTGGAGCGCCTGGACCAGGCCGAGCCGGAACGGCTCATGGCCTGGAGCCTGCGCGTCCTCGACGCCCGGTCGCTCGACGAGGTGTTTGCCGAAGACCCCGGGTGAACCTTCGCCGTCTCTTTGACGACAACGGCGCTTGTGCCCGGGGGGCCTGAGTCAGCGCGGACGCGCCGAGCAAGAGGGAAACGAGCTCTGGCGCGCGGGGTTCCTGCGCTTGATCGGAACCGTCCTCGATTACCTCGGCAGTTATACCGAGGCGATCCGGCACTTTAACGAGGCACTTGCCATCGACCGCAAGATCGGCGACCGCGGGGGCGAGGGGAAAGACCATGCCGGGCTCGGCATTGCCTACGATGGCCTCCACAGGTACCCCGATGCCCTGAAGCACTCCACCCAGGCCCTGGCTATCTCCCAGGCGATCGGCGACCGCCAGATCGAGGGTGTAGCCCGCGGGGTGCTCGGCGCCGTTTGCGACCGCCTCGGGCGCTACCCCGCGGCATTGGAGCACTTGACCCAGAATGTTGCCATCCAACGCGAGACCGGCTCCCGCGCGGGCGAGGCAGCGGCCCTCGTAAACCTCGGCGTTGTCTACTTAAGTCTCGGGCGCTACCCCGATGCCCTGGAGCACTTCACTCAGGCCCTCGCCATCGCCCGCGAGATCGGCGCCCGCGCGAAGGAGGGGCTGGCCCTCAACAATCTCGGCTTCGTCTACGAAAGCCGCGGCCGGTACCCCGAGGCCCTGGAGCACCACACCCAGGCCCTTGCCATCCACCGCGAGATTGGCGACCGCGCGGGCGAGGCGAATGACCTCACCGGCCTCGGCAACGTCTACTGCAATCTCGGCCGCTACCCCGAGGCCCTGGGGCATCACACCGAGGCCCTTGCCATCCGCCGCGAGATCGACGACCGTGCAGGGGAGTCCAGGGACCTCGGCAACCTCGGCGCCCTGCAAGCGGACGAGGGCCACATCCCCGAGGCACTGTCCCACTACCACCAGGCATTGTCCCTGCAGGCCGAGCTTAACCGGCCCGAGACCCTCTGGCGCCTGTGGAACGACCTCCGCGAGCTCTGGGAAAAGGAATCCAAACCCGCCCCCGCCATCCTCGCCGGTAAGCGCGCAATCAACCAGATCCAGTCCATGCGCGTCGGCAACGCCAGCCTCGCCCCGGAGCAACAGCAGTCCTTCCTCGCCGACAAGGACTACGTCTACCGTCGATTGGCCGACCTCCTGATTTCCCAGGGTCGCCACGCCGAATCGCAACAAGTGCTGGACATGCTCAAGGAGCAGGAACTCTACGACTACATCAAGGAGGAAGGCGCCCACGACCCGCGCCAGACGCGGGTCGGGCTCAACGCCATGGAGAGCGATTGGAGCCAGGCTTACGATGCTGCCGCCGAACCGGCACCGGCCCTGGCCCAGAAACTTGGCGAGCTGACCCGCATCAAGCCCGACGTCCGCACCGATGCGGAGCAGGCCGAGATCGCCCGTCTGACCGCCGAGCGCGATCAACGTGATGCCGAGCTGCAACGCCAACTGGCCGCCCTGCCCGAGCGCCTCGCCGCCGTCGATCCCGCCCGTCAGGCGGCCGAGAACACCCGGTTCGCCCAGGCACCGGACGCCAAGCCCGCGGTGCTCGCCGCGCTGTCCCAACGCAGTGGCACCCGCACCGGGCTCCTGCAATTCGTCCTGCTACCGAACAAGGTCCGCATCCTGCTGACCACCCCGGACGGCTGGGAGACGGCCGTCGCCGAGGTCCCGGCCGCGACCCTCGCCGCCGAGATCGAGGCCCTGCGCTCGGCCCTGACCGATCCCACCCAGGACGCGCAACCCCCGGCCAAGGCGCTGTACGGCCGCCTGGTCGCACCGCTGGCCCAGAAGATCGATGCCGCCAAGCTCGAATCCCTGCTGGTCCACCTGGACGGGCGCCTGCGCTACGTCCCCTTCGCCGCCCTGCACGACGGCAACCAGTGGCTCGCCGAGCGCTGGCCCATCGTCTATTACACCGCCGCGTCAGAGCGGCAGGGGGGACGGGATGACGAGCGGAAGGCCGGGCGGACGGCGCCGGACTGGCGGGTCGCGGGGCTCGGCACGACCAAGGCGCACCCCCCGGCCTTTACGGCCCTGCCGGCGGTCAAGGCCGAGATCGACGGCATCGTGCGCACGGGCAAGTCCGATCGCACGGGGGTCCTGCCCGGCGCCGTCTTCCTCGACGCGGCCTTCACCGAGACGGTCCTGCGCACTCAGGCGGCGGATTCGGCCAACCGGATCCTGCACATCGCCAGTCACTTCGATCTGCGCCCCGGCCGGGACACCGAATCGAGCCTGCTGCTCGGCACCGGGGAGCGGCTGAGCCTGCGCGATCTGCGCGAGCGCGAGCCCAGGCTCGAACTGCGCCACCTGGACCTGGTGACCCTCTCCGCCTGCAATACCGCCATGGGCGGGGCCGACGCCAGCGGCGCCGAGATCGAGGGCATGGGCGCGATCATCCAGCGCCAGGGCGCCCACGGGGTGCTGGCGAGCCTGTGGCCGGTGGCCGACCGGAGCACCGGCACGCTGATGCAGACCTTCTACCGCCTGCGCGCCGAGCGTCCCGAACTGACCAAGGCCCAGGCCCTGCAACAAGCCCAACTCGGTCTGCTGCAGGGGACCCACGACCGCCCGGCGGCGGGACGCAAAGCCGGGGTCGCGCCCGGGGGGGACTGCGCCGTCGCCCGCCGTCCGGTCAGCCTGAGCGACAAGGGTAGCAAGCCCTACCAACCCCCGGCCGATCCCGCCTGCCGTTGGAGCCACCCCTATTACCGGGCGCCCTTCGTGCTGATGGGGAACTGGTTGTGAGGACCGATGCCGAGGGCTTCGCGCGCGAGCTAAGGCTCCTTGCCGCCGTTAAGCTCTTCGAGCTTGGTCGGCTGACCTCAGGCCGCGCGGCGCAACTCGCGGGTATGCCCCGCGTCGCCTTCCTGATGCAGCTCGAACGCTGCCGGGTCTTTCCACTGAGCGGCGAGTTGGACGAGCTGGACGGGAGGTCGCTGGTCCGCACAGCGGACCCTACGGGCGCGGGGCCGTAGGGTCCGCTGTGCGGACCACAGACCTCGCCGTTATCGCCGTTAACTGATGGGCCGGAATTATCATCAAGGCCCAGGCGGGACGGGGTTTGCAACCCCGTCCCGAACGTTTTGGACCTCGCGTCAGACCTGACGGTCGGGCTGTGGCGTCCATCCAAACGTTTCGGACGGGACGAATGCCCCATCCGGCTCAATGTCATAGCCTCGATTACGACAACGACAACGACAACGACAACGACCGAGACGCCAAACACGCGGCGAAACACCGCTACATTCTTCACCGGACGCGGCGACAATCCGACCGCTCCCGTCCGTCAATCCCCAGCAGAAGGCAGACCGCACCGCTACAGGAGATCGCGCCTATGCAACAAGGCCCCAGCTTCACCCGCCAAGCGCTGCTCGCGCTCTTGGCCCTGACGGTCGCCACCCCGGCCCTGGCCGCCCGCCACGCCCTGCTGATCGGCGTTTCCGAGTACGCGCCGACCGGGCTCATCGATCTGCCTGGGGCGCGCCAGGACGTGGCCCTGATGCAGGAGGTACTGCGGTCCTGGCTGGGCTTTCAGCCGACCGAGATCCGCACCCTGCTCGATGGCGATGCCACCCACACCGGGATCGAGCGCGCCTTCGCCGACCTGGAGCAGGCCGCGCGGCCGGGCGATTTTGTCTACATCCATTACTCGGGCCACGGGTCCCTGGTGACCGACTTCAACGACCAGGGGTCGGAGCGCACCGGCAAGGACCAGACGCTGGTGTCCTTCGGCGCCCGCCGGGCGGACAGCACCGGGCTCGATCGCTACGACATCCTGGACGACGAGCTGAACCGCTGGCTCGGGCGCCTGGCGGACCAGTTGGGCGAGTCCGGCGAACTGGTGTATGTCGCGGACGCCTGTCACTCGGCCAGCAACACCCGCGGCGAGTCGGCGCTGGTGTCGCGCGCGGCGCCGCCGGACACTCAGGAGTCGCATCCCCAGGCCCATGGCCCGTCCGCGCGCCATCCGCTGGCCGGTACCATCCGCATCGGTGCCGCCGGGGACGCGCAGAGCGCCTACGAGTACAGCCCCCAGGCGGACGCCAATACGGGGCTCTTCACCTGGCATTGGGCCGCCGCGCTCAGCCGCGCCGAGCCCGGCGAGACCTGGCGCCAGACCTTCGAGCGCGCCGGGTTGGGCGTCTCCCTGGTCAAGGGCACGGACCAGCGCCCCCAACTCACGGGCGAGCGCGCCGACCGGCCGATCCTGGGCGGCGGGCTGCCCGCGCGCCCGGCGGTGCTGGTGACCGAAGTGAGCGGCGCGACCGTCACCCTCAACGCCGGCCGCCTGGTGGGCGTGACCCCGGAGAGCCTCTATGCCGCCGGGGAGGCCGCGGATGCCGCGCAAGTGCGCATCGTCGCGAGCGATGCCACCTCAAGCAGCGGGCGGATCGAGTCCGGGAGCTTGCGCGTCGGCGACTTCGTGAGCGAGCGCGAGCGCGCCTACGCGTCCGCCCCGCTACGGGTCGTGGCCCTGTCGGTGCAGGACGGACGGGACCAGCCCCTGGTGAAATCGCTGCGGGCGCGGGTGGAGAAGCTGCCGGGCTTCGTCTGGACGGACCGTCAGGGCGAGTCGGACCTGCTGCTCGCCGTGCTGCGCCCCAAGCGCGTGGACGGCCCGCCCCAGTTTGCGCAGACGCCCAAGGGCCGGGACACCTTGCCGATCTCCGACCCTGCCGCCGCGCCGGAGGTCTGGGTGCTGAACCGGGGCGAGCAGGTGCTCCATGAGCGCCTGATGGTGCCCTTGCCGCCGACCGGGGAGGGGGTCGAGACCCTGGCGCGCAACCTGGAGCGCTATCGCCGCGCGACCGAGTTGCGCCGTCTGACCGCCGAGGCGGGCGGCACGACCAGCGTCGCTCTGTCCCTGCTGCGCATCGACACCTGCGCCGGGCCGGCGTCCGAGTGCTTCCGGCTTCCGGACACCGGCGCCTGGTACGCCCGCGTCCCGCGGCCCGCCCCCATCGCGGACCTGGCCGGGCAGCCCTGGCCGGAAGGGACCCTGGTCAGCTTCGCCCTGGAGAACACCAGCAAACGCGACCGCTACACCTACCTGCTGGAGCTGAGCCCCGCCGGGTCGATCAAGCGCGTCTTTCCGCCAGAGGGTGCGAGCGCGGAGACGGCACTCCTGCCCCCGGGTCAGCACCTGGACCTGTTCAAGGAGGAGGTGGGTCTGTTATTGGACGCCCCCGGTGCAGTCTCACTGCTGATGTTGACCACCCAGTTGCCCATTGACCCGCGCTATCTCACCCAGGCGGATTACGAGCGCGGGACTGTCCCATCCTGGGCACGGGGTAGCGGACCCAATCCGCTGGAACGGTTCCTCGCCGATGTGGTGCAGGGCAGCAGTGTCCGCACCGGGGTCAGCCTCGGCACCGGCACCTGGGGCGGAACCCTGTTCGACTATCGCGTAGAACCGCGGGACGCGACCCCGGCCAAGGCGCCTTGAAGTCCCCGGGGATGAGCAATGAAAGTCGCGCAGCGACGCTGTGGGAGCGGCTTCAGCCGCGCCGGGCCGCGCCGCCGCATCGCGCCCGCAGGCCGCTCCCGCAAGGACCTTCGCTGATTGCCCGGTCCTGATTGCTCGTCCGTGGTCTGTCCCTGATTGCTCGGGCAATTGCCCACGGCAAGACGCGATCCCTCGGTCCCGCCCAGGGCGGAACCGTTCTAGCCAGGTCTCCCTGTTGCACCCGGCGGTTGTCCGCAACACTGGACAATGCCCGGCCGCCCGGGTATAAAGCGCCTCGGTCC
>Ga0247837_1000612_pt1 | contig 76409 bp, 51 predicted proteins | sample LaCtaG_2_FD_187115 | JGI IMG/M metagenome (GOLD analysis project Ga0247837, IMG submission 187115) | Freshwater microbial communities from meromictic Lake La Cruz, Castile-La Mancha, Spain - LaCruzMarch2015_14.5m | ecosystem: Environmental > Aquatic > Freshwater > Lake | place: Spain: Castile-La... | reverse complement strand
GGCGTGCAGGGCAATCCTCACCTTCGGTGCCCGCCGGGAGAAGAATGCCACCATGCGCATATGCAGGTCGTAATCGCGCAGGGCGACCGGGTCGTCCTCCGGGGCGACCAGATTGATGGCGGCGACCCGCGGGTTCGCCCCGGCCAGCGCAAAGGCATAGGCCAGTTCGGTGAACACCCGCTGCGGCGGCTGGGTGCGGATGGCCTCCTGCTCCCAGAGCAGGCTCACGGCACACCCGGGCTTGGCCGCGGGGCCGCCGCACCCTTGAGAATGCGCGTAGGACGCCTCCAGCGCGTCCAGGGCCCCACTGGCCTCGGCCACCAGCGCCGGCAGTCCCGCGGCGCGCAACTGCTCCTGCATCCGCTCGAACTCGGCGGTGAGGTCCTGGCCGGGGCGCCCGTCCGCCGGTTCCGGCCACGCGAGTGTTCCGGCCAGGTTGGCGATACAGGTGTCCCGTGCGTCCCGGCACTCGCGCTGAATGCCCGAGATCAGTTCGAGGTGCGCAATGTTCTCCGCCGCGGCCCGGTTCCTGATCTCTGTCAACATGGCGGTGCCGTGGCGCGGGTCGTCGCCCACGAGACCGAAGACATCGAAGGTGCCGAAGAACTGATCGTGGCCCGACCGGCCCGACTGGCTGAGATCCTTGGTGGACATGCGATCCACCATCGCGTCGTAGGTAGCGTCATCCAACCGTCCGGCCGGCACCAGGTTGCCGCCCGGCCGGCACGGGGCCGCCACCAGGACCAGCCGCGCCTTGTCGATGCAGTCCTGATCCGCGGCGGCCCAGTCCAGAAAGCTCTCGGCATAGATGGCGCCCGAGAAATGCGAGTGCAGGTCCGCGCCCTTGGGCAGGCGCTGGAGGAACTGTCGCAGCAGCGGTGGCCGATCCCGATGGGCATCGAACCACAGGGCGGCGGCGCTGCCCTCGGGCTGCGCGCTCGTGGGGGCGCTTGCGGCAATGCTGAAGGCCAGCAGCGCGGCGACGATGGGGGTGTGTCGGTTCATAGGTTATCCCAAAAAGAGCAGTTCTCACACAAAGTTCACAAAGATCACAAAGATTTTCAACGCGATATGTTGGTCGAGGAGGTCACCCGCGCGGTGATCGGCCCAACGCCTTCAGTAATTTATTTTTCTTTGTGTTCTTTGTGTCTTTGTGTGAGCAATTCCCGGATTTAGGGTTATAGATCAATGGCAGCTTGAGGTTGGCGCAGGCCCGGTTGCCGAGTGTTTTCTCGCTCCCAGGCTCCAGCGTGGGAGCAAGTGCGGGCGCTCCGCGTCCATTGCCAACACCGGACGCGGAGCGCCCGCGCGGCATTCCCACGCTGAAGCGTGGGAACGAGAAGCGAAACAAAGCCCTGAAGGGGCGTGACATACCAGCCCAGGGCAACGCCCTGGGAAAGGGTCGTAAAATCGGTACAGCCCTGAAAGGGCGTGACATCGCGGCGGGGCTGCCGATGTCACGCCCTTTCAGGGCTAGCAGGTTTTACGACGCAACCCCGGGGCCTTGCCACGGGCTGGTATGTACGACCCCGTTGGGCTCGCCCGACAAGATAAGCCGAAACGGGGTACTGGCATCCTACGGCCCTTGCGGCGGGTCCCAGCCGAAGGCCTGGCAGACGGGCAGGGCTTGCTCGCCCAGCGCGGCGAGGAGCGCCGCGCGCTGCTCGGGGTCCAGGCCCTGGACCGCAGCGGCGAAGCCGCGGACCTCGTCCATCCAGGGCGGCTCGCCGTCCCAACCGCCCGACTCCCAGGCGGCTTGCAGTCGCTGAGACGACTCGGAAAAGCGCCACATCGTCCCCGCCGCACTCGGCCAATCGGCCAGGTCCCGGCAGCCGACGAGCAGCCAGGCGAGGGCACGCAGCAGATGCACCGCGGAGGCCAGCCAGCCACACTCGACCAGCTCGGCAAATAGGTTTGCGCATTCCCCCCAGTCCGCCACGGCACCGGCCGGATCGCCGGACTGCTTGCGCGCAAGACCAAGGTTCAGGTACGCCAGGGCCAGATCGTTGCACAGCCCCGCCTCCCAGCGCCCCGCGGGCTCCAGAAGTTGGCGCAGATCCTCCATCAGGGCGATGGCCGAGTCGTAGTCGGCGATGGCCGCCCCGGGTCCATGGCCGGTGGTTTGCGCCTTGGAGTTGCCGCGGTTCATGTAGGCCTTGGCCAGGTCGTTGGGCAGCCCCCCCTCCCAGCGCCCATCGGGCTCCAGCAGCCGGCGCAGGTCGTCCATCAGTGCGATGGCCGACTCGTAGTCGGCGATGGCCGCCCCGGGTCCATGGCCGGTGGCGCCCTGCTTGGCGTTGCCGCGGTTTATGTAGGCCTGGGCCAGGCCATTGCGCAGCCCCGCCTCCCAGCGCCCCTTGGGCTCCAGCAGCCGGCGCAGGTCCTCCCTCAGGGCGATGGCCGCGTCGCAGTCGGCGATGGCCGCCCCGGGCCCATGGCCGGTGGCATGCTGCTTGGCGACGCCGCGGTTCGCGTATGCCTTGGCCAGGCCGTCGCGTAGCTCCGCCTCCCAGCACCCATCGGGCTCCAGCAGTTGGCGCAGGTCCTCCCCCAGGGCGATGGCCGAGTCATAGTCGGCGATGGCCGCCCCGGGTCCATGGCCGGTGGCGTGCTGCTTGGCGTTGCCGCGGTTTGTGTAGGCCTGGGCCAGGCCATTGCGCAGCCCCGCCTCCCAGCGCCCCTCGGGCTCCAGCAGTTGGCGCAGGTCCTCCCTCAGGACGATGGCCGCGTCGTAGTCGGCGATAGCCGCTCCGGGTCCATGGCCGGTGGCGCCCTGCTTGGCGACGCCGCGGTTCGAGTAGGCAGTGGCCAGGTCGTTGCGCAGCCTCGCCTCCCAGCGCCCCTCGGGCTCCAGCAGCCGGCGCAGGTCCTCCCTCAGTGCGATGGCCGCGTCGTAGTCGGCGATGGCCGCCCCGGGTCCATGGCCGGTGGCGCCCTGCTTGGCGTTGCCGCGGCCCGTGTAGGCAGTGGCCAGATCATTGCGCAGCCCCGCCCCCCAGCGCCCCTCGGGCTCCAGCAGTCGGCGCAGGTCCTCCATCAGGGCGATGGCCGAGTCGTAGTCGGCGATGGCCGCCCCGGGTCCATGACCGGTGGCGCCCTGCTTGGCGTTGCCGCGGTTCGTGTAGGCACCGGCCAGGTCGTTGCGCAGCGCCGCCTCCCAGCGCCCATCGGGCTCCAGCAGCCGGCGCAGGTCATCCATCAGGGCGATGGCCGCGTCGTAGTCGGCGATGGCCGCCCCGGGTCCATGACCGGTGGCGTCCTGCTTGGCGTTGCCGCGGATTATGTAGGCTGCGGCCAGGAGGTTGGACCAGAGGGGATCGCCACACCCCTGCATGGCCTCGGCCTGGTGCAGCGCCAGGGTGCGCCAGCGGATCGACTCAGTGAGCCGATGGGTGTAGTAGGCGGCATTACCTTCGTCGATGATCCGCGAGAACAGCCCTTGATCCCCGGCAATGCGCCCGGCCAGCCCCGCGTCCCCGCTCAGGTTGCCATGCGCCAGTGCATAGCGCAGTCGCCAGGGGTCCGGTCGGGTGCCGGTGGCCGCGCCGCCCGGCGGCTCGGCGCCGTCTCGGCTGACCAGCGCCAGTGCGTCCTCGGCCAGTCGGCGGTGGGTGTCCCGCAGTGCCGGGCCCCACTCGGGGTGGTCCTTGATGACGGTCGCCAGGTCCTTGAGCCCCAGCCGATAGCGGGAGTTGTCCGCGGACTCGCCGCGCCAGGCGCCGAGGACCGATTTGAGTCGCAGCAGCACATAGAGCAGCTCGCCGTCCACCCCCGGGTGCTGGATCAGGTCGGCCAGCGCCTCCAGCGGGACGCCGCGCCAGTCCGGGTCCACCGGGTGGGGCTCGACGCGGCCCTCGATGTACCAGTCGTTGGCCTTTTCCAATGCCGCCAGGGCGAGCAGCAGGGTGCGACCGAGCTCGGCCTGTTTGGGGGCGAGGTCGTCCTTGAGACGCTCCAAGAAGTCGGTATAGAGCTGCGCTTGCCCGGGCTGGCCGGCCAGCGCGTCCAGCGGCAGGTCGCGCTCCAGGATGCGGTCGATGAGGAAGGCGAAATAGAGGAAGAGCCCGTTGGAGCGCTCGACCAGCAGCGGGAAGCGTTCGTCGAAGTGTCGCCTGGCCTCGGATCGGGCGGTCTTGGGGTCCAGACCGGCGGCGAGCGCGTCGGACTCCAGTCGGGCACGGGCGCCGGCGGTCTCGCGCTCCAGATAGTCGCGCAGCAGTTGCACGTAGCCCGGGTCGTCCTGGTCCACCCGATGGACGCGCACGGACTCGCCTAGTCGCGGGACCAGGCGCGGACCCAGCCAGCTCGGGCAGGCCTGGGCGTCGTCCAGCGGGCGGGAGCTCAGCAGCAGATAGACGCCGTCCGGGAGGGTCGCGGGGGCGGGGATGAAGTCCAGGGCGCTGCGGTGGCGCTCGGGCGGGCGCAGCTCGTCGAGCCCGTCCAGTGCGATCAGCAGCCGGCCGCGGTGGCGGGTGAGCCTCATGCACTCGGCGATGAACCCCAGGAAGGCGGCGGGCGGGTCGGCGGCCTTATCGTCGATCTGAAGGCGCTCGTAGGCGGGCTCGGCGAGATCGAGGACGCGCGGGTCCTTGATCGCGCGCTCCAGTTGGTGCAGGAGTTGGACATGGCCGTAGCGGTATTCGCGGCGGATATAGACGGCGGCGACCTTGAGATTCTCGGGGAGCGGGTCTTGGTTCTCGAAGCCGCCGAGCGGGTCGAGTCCCTGCACGAACAGGCTCTTGCCCAGATGGCCGGGGGCCTGGAGCCAGAAGATGCCGCGGCGCTCGCGGGCCAGGAAATCACGTAAGGGTTGGCGCAGATAGCCGGGGGAGAGATAGCGCCGGTCCAGCGCCGTGTCGTCCAGCAGGGCGACGATGCTGGCGTTCGTCAGGGACGGTCGTTCGCCCCCGTCGGTGCCGAATCCGGGTGCCGGGTCGTCGCACTGCTCCATGGAGGCCAGGTGCAGGTCCGGGGCGCAATGCCAGGGCTGGCGCATGCGGTGGCCGATCTGGTAGTCGAGTAGGTCGAAACGGCCGCGGTCGCGGTCCCAGCCGTTGAAGAGGAAGACATCCCGGTAGTTGCAGAGTGCGCAGACGCGGGCGGTCAGGTAGGGGCCGAGCGGGAGCACCCTCCCATCGCCCGGCCCATCGCCTGATCCATCCAAGGCCGCGTCGCCCGGATCCCCGGCCCGGCTGACCAGGAAGAGCGGGGCCGGGTCCTGGGTGTGTCCCGCCCCGGGGGCGGCGCCGCGGTGGTGGGCCTCCTGTCCCTCGGCGCCGATCAGCGGGCGCCGGCCGCCGGGGCCATCGACCTCCAGGGTCAGATTGGCCCAGGGGTTCAGCCCATGGGCATAGTCCAGACCCTCGGCCAGGGTGGTGACCTCGGGCAGGTTGAGCGCCTTGCGTAATCTGGCATCGAGACCGCCGATGAGATAGTGGCGCAGGGTGTCGGTGACCTCGCTTGCGTCGAACCGGGTGGCGCCGTGCCCGAGCAGGTCGTTGCGCAGGGTCACCAGATGGTTCAATGCCTGCTGGTAGGGGCTGGGCTTCTTGGGGGTCTGCCAGAAGAGCCGGGCCAGCCCGGGGGCGACGAGCCCGCTGCCCGCGCCCTGCATCACCGCCCGGGACAGCTCACGGGCCAGGCCCATCCAGGTGCCCATGGACAGTTCGGTATGGAAAAAGGTGCCGCGGATGTCTTGCCGGATCTCGGGCGAACCGCCATGGTCCAGCAGGTCCCGGGCCAGGATGATCGCCGGGACCTTGATCAGCACCTCGGCCACATCGCGCAGTTGCCACAGCACCCCGACCGCGTGCCCGCGTTCGAGGAGCGGCCCCAGCATCCCGACCTCGTGGGCGATGGGTCCGGGCCAGGTGGCGACCAGCTCGGCGAGCCAGGGTTGCGCCTGCCAGTCGCGGCCCAGGGCGCGGCAGTGCTCGGCCTCATCGTCCAGCTCCGCCTGGGTGAGGGCCGGGGCCAGGGCCAGGCGCAGACGCCGCAAGGGGTCGAGCCAGCGCCGCAGCTTCGCCAGCGAGTCCCCGGCGATGGCGCCGAGCAGCTTTGGGTCGGCATCCAGCAGGGCCTGGCCCCAGAGCCCGCGCTCGATCAGGGGCGAGACCAGGCGCTCGAGACCCAGGTCGTCGAGCCAGAGCGTCAGGGTCTCCGGGGTCGCGATGTCGGCAAACGGGTCGTGCTGGGGCGGTGCGTCGCTCATCGTGAATCTCCATGGGTCCTAAGGCCGGTTGTCGCTCGCGACCGCGAGTCGCGCGGCGGCGGCCGCCACGACGGACCGGCGATGCCGACGCGTGGCGAGGCTCGAGAAGCACGGGGTCCGCGAGCACCGCCCGGCGCAACGCCGCCCAGTCGTCCCAGCGCCCTTGGACTCCAGGCGCTTGGGTCGCGGCGCTTGGCTTAACGGCAGTGACGCCAAATCTGCGGGTCTAGCGCGTCCCGGGGCCGGACGGCGCGGACTGGTCCGCGAGCAAACGCTTCAGCCGCTCGATCTCGGCGAGGGCCTCTTCCTTGGCCGCCCGCTCCCGCTCCTGCGCCGCAAGTGCCTGTTCCGCGGTCGCGCGCGCCTGCTCCTTGGCCGCCCGCTCCCGCTCCTGCGCCGCAAGTGCCTGTTCTGCGGTCGCGCGCGCCTGCTCCTTGGCCGCTCGCTCTTGCTCAACCTCCGCGCGCAGGTCCTCGAATTCGAGCTGGACGCTCTGCTGTTCGCGCAGATAGTCCTGCCGTGCCTGGTACGCATAATAGGCGTGCTCTTTCTCGGAGAATGCCTTCAGGGTGTTCATGGCTCGCCTCATCTCTGGGGTCTGCATCCAGGCCGGCAGGGCGTCCGCGTCCAGGCGCTCCGCCTCGTTGAAGAATTTGAGCCACCGCTGCTCTTCGGTTTCGACCGTATCGGTGGCGAATTTGCTCAGTTCCAGCAGCCGGATGCCGCCGTGGTCCAGAAAGGCGCGACCGCACCGGTCGCGCATCCGGAACTCGTGGGCATAGTCCGGATCATCCGGCAGCAGGGTCTGACCCAGCAGCCAGATGGCGTAGGTGGGGCGCAGCTTGCGGTAGCTTTCGCCCTCCTTGATCTGGCCGCGGTAGAGGTCCGCCCAGCCGTAGAGGATGCGCGCCGCCAAGTCGCGGTGATTGAGCAGCTGGACCTCGACCTGGAACATCTGCCCGGTCGCGTCGCGGGCCTTGACATCGACGACGGTGAGCTTGTCATCGAGGAATTCCTTCTCGTTGTATGGGTTCTGGATCTCCACCGCGACGATCGGCCGGGGCAGGTCCGCGCCCAGGACGGCGTTGAGGAAATGGATCAGCAAGTCACGATTGGACTCGGCCCCCAGCAGGGCCTTGAAGACGCAGTCAACCTTGGGATCAATGGGATGGCGCATGGCAACAGTTTAGACAGGTTCACCGTGAAAGTCGCGCGGCGACGCTGTGGGAGCGGCTTCAGCCGCGACGGGGCGTCGCCTCGCGGCTGCAAGCCGCTCCCACGGCGGCTTTCATCTAATGGCACTATCAACCAGCGCGGCGCGGCGCCGACTGGGAGGTCACCATTCGGACCCAGCGCAACGGTATCGCGCGGCGTCTGCGTCACACGCCGAGCCTGGCGAACTCACTGAACGACCCCGACTGGTGGGCCGACGCCTGGGACGATGCACTCGCTGCGGCGACACGGGAGACGGGTATCGCCGATCCGCCGCGGTCCTGCCCCTGGGAGCCGACGCGCGTCCTCGCCGCCGACTGGCTGCCGCCGCCGCAATCCTGACGGCGCACTGGGTCCCAGGTTCCGCCGGACATCGATGATTTCCAACCGGTGCATGTCATGCTGCAACACTCGGCACGCCGCACCGAGGGGTGCTCGGCCATCAGCGGTCCCGACCGGGTGGCGTCAGGGCCTTGGCCTGGAGCCGCAGGAACAGACCCGCGAACCGTTTTGCGACCGGACCGATGACGCGCCCCAGTAGCCACAGGATCGGGCGCGGCAAGGCCGCCATGGCGCAAGCGGCTCGCAGGGACTGGGCCAGGTCCTGGTAGCCAAGGGTTGCAAGACCGTCGGCGATGGCGCGGGCGGCGGCGAGATCGGCGCGGCGGCGCTCGCGGCCTTGCACCTGGGCCCGAGCAAGGAGCGCCTTCGCGAGATCGAACCGGGCCGCGGCGAGCCAGGCGGACTCCCCGCCCCGGGCGCGGGCCAGATCGCGGATGCCCTCCCTGATCGCGATGACCACGTCATAGTCGGCCAAGGCCTCCGCGGGGTCGCCGCCCTGGGTCCGGGCGCCGCCGCGGTTATGGTAGGTGCGGGCCAGGTCGTCGCGCAGGGGCAGGGCCCAGGCGTCATCCCCGCCCCGGGCGCGGGCCAGGTCGCGGATGTCCTCCATGATCGCGATGGCCGCGTCATAGTCGGCGACGGCCCCTGCGAGGTCGCCGCCCTGGAATCGAGCGAAGCCGCGGTTCTGGGAGACCAAGGCCAGGTCGTTGCGCAGGGGCAGGGTCCAGGCGTCCTCCCCGCCCCGGGCGCGGGCCAGGTCGCGGATGCCCTCCATGAGCACAATAGCCGCGTCGTAGTCGATCACCGCCCCCGCAAGGTCGTTGCCCCCAAGTCGGGCGTTCCCCCGGTTCTGGTAAACCCTGGCCAGGCCGTTGCGCAGGGGCGGGGACCAGGCGTCCTCCCCACCCTGGGCGCGGGTCCGGTCGCGGATGCCATCCAAGATCGCGATGGCCGCGTCATAGTCGGCTATGGCCCCCGCGAGGTCGCCGCCCTGGGCCCGGGCGAGGCCGCGGTTCTGACAGGCGGTGGCGAGGTCGTCGCGCAGAGGCAGGGCCCAGCCGTCCTCCCCGCCCTGGGCTCGGGCCAGGTCGCGGATGCCCTCCCTGAGCGCGATGGCAGAATCGCAGTCCTTAACGGCCCCCGCGAGGTCACCGCCCTGAAGCCGGGCGTTGCCGCGGCTCTGGTAAACGGTGGCGAGCTCGTTGCGCAGGGGCCGGGACCAGCCGTCCTCCCCGTCCCGGGCGCGGGCTAGGTCGCGGATGGCCTCGCGGAGCGCGATGGCCGCGTCGTAGTCGGCGACGCCCCCCGCAAGGTCGCCACCTAGACGACGAGCCTCGCCGCGGTTCGTGTAGACGCGGGCGAGATCGTTGCGCAGGGGCAGCGCCCAGGCGACCTCCCCTTCCTTAGCGCTTACCAGATCCCGGATGCCTTCGGTGATCGCGATGGCTGCGTCGTAGTCGGTAACGGCCCGCGCTAGGTCGCCGCGAGCGGCGCGGGCGAGGCCCCGGTTCTGGTATACCGTGGCCAAGCTGTTGCGCATTGGCAGGGCCCAGGCGTCCTCCCCGCCCCCGCCTCGGGCTCGGTCGCGGATACCCTCCCTGATCGCAATGGCCGCGTCATAGTCGGCCACGGCCCCTGCGAGGTCGCCGCCCTGAAGTCGGGCGTTGCCGCGGTTCTGGAAGACCATGGCCAAGTCGTTGCGCAAGGGTAGGGCCCAGGCGTCCTCCCCGCCCCGGGCGCGGCCTAGGTCGCGGAGGGCTTCCATGATCGCAATGGCCGCGTCATAGTCGGCCACGGCCCCTGCGAGGTCGCCGCCCTGAAGTCGGGCGTTGCCGCGGTTCTGATAGCTGCCGGCTAGGTTGTTGCGCAGGGGTATGGCCCAGCCGTCCTCACCGCCCCGGCCTCGGGCCAGATCACGAATGCCCTCGCGGAGCGCGATGGCCGCGGCGTGGTCTACGACAGCCCCCAAGAGGTCGCCGCCATCGGCCCTGGCGAGGCCGCGGTTCTGGTAGACCGCGGCTAAGTCGTTGCGCAGGGGTAGGGTCCAGGCGTCCTCCCCGCCCTGGGCGCATACCAGGTCGCGGATGTCCTCCATGATCGCGGTGGCCACGTCATAGTCGGCGACGGCTCCCGCGAGGTCGCCGCCATCGGCCCGGGCGAGGCCGCGGTTCTGGTAAGTGCCAGCGAGGAGGTTGCGCAGGGGCAGGGCCCAGGCGTCCTCCCCGCCCTGGGCGCGGGTCAGATCCCGGACGCCCTCTATGATCGCGATGGCTGCGTCGCAGTCGGCGATGGCCTCAGCGAGATTGCTATTCAAGAGGCGGGCGTTGCCGCGGTTCTGGTAGACAAGGGCGAGGTCTGTGCGCAAGGGCAGCGCCCAGCCTTCCTCCCCACCGCGGGAGCGGGTCAGATCCCGGATACCCTGATGAAGCGCGATGGCCGCGTCATAGTCGGCCACGGCCCCCAGGAGGTCGCCGCCCCGGACCCGGACGAGGCCGCGGTTCTGGTAGGTACCGGCAAGGACGTTGCGCAGGGGCAGTGGCCAGCCGTCATCCCCTCCTTTAGCGAGGGCCAGATCGCGGATGCCCTCCATGATCGTGATCGCCACGTCATAGTCGGTGACGGCGCCCGCCAGGTCGCCGCCCTGCTGGTACCGGTGCAGACCCCGGTGAAACCAGTCCACCGCCCGCCCATACCGGACCTCAATGCTCTCGTCCGCCCCGCCCAAATCACCCTGCCAGGCCAAGGCCAGGGTCAGCCAATCGATGGCCCGTCGGTGGTCGGTGGCGAGCGCATTGTCGTCGGTCTCAGCCTGGCGGCGCAGCAACGGCAGGGTGCAGGGGTGGCTGGCCAGGCGACGCTCCAGTTCGCCGCCGTCGGCGGCGAGGCGAGCGTGGCCGAGGGCGGCCTGGAGCAGATAGAGGTCCCCGGCGCTTGGCGCATAGGTATCAACACCCTGGGCCTGGGCGTCGTCGAGCAGGGCGCCGACATCGGCGGCGAGGCGCCGATGGGTGCGTTGGAGGTCGTCGCGCCAATCGGGGTGGGTGGCGATGGCCTGGGTGAGCCCCTTGAGCCCGATGCGGAAGCGGCTGTGGCTGGCGGCCTCGCCGCGCCAGGAGCCGAGCACGGGCTTGAGCCGGTAGAGGACATAGACCAGGGCCGGGGCCGGGAGCGGCTGGGTACTGCCCTCCCCGGCCTCGGTGCCGTGCAGCAGGGCCAGGAGCAGGTCCAGTGGCAGGCCGTGGAAGACGGTCTCCTGGGGCGGCAGGTCCAGGGGGCGACAGGCGGTCGCGATGGGGTCGGCGGTCTCGGTGCCGCCGGGTCGGGCGCGATAGCAGTCGTGGACCTGCTCCGCGGCGGCCAGCAGCAGCAGGACCCGTTTGCCCAGGTCCGCCTGTTTGGGCAGCAGGCGGTCGTTCCAGGTGTCCAGATAATCCAGGTGCAGGCGCTCGCCGGCGGCCAGCGCGGGGATATCCTCCAGGCTCAGGTCGCGCTCGGCGAGACGGTCCACCAAGAGGGCGAGGTACAGGAAGCGGCCGTCGGCCTTGTCCAGCAGGGTCTCGAAGAGTCCGTCGAGTGCCCGGGACTGGGCGGCCAACAGGGCCGGGGGCAAGGGCGGGGGCGACGGCGGCGTCTTGGGGTTGCGTTCGGCACCCGCGGTGCCTGGCGCGACGGGGGGCTGGGCGTTGTACCAGGCCAGCTCCAGGCGCGGACCGATGCGCTCCCCGGCGCTGTCGCGCAGGGCCAGGAGCGCCCGAGCGATCGGCGCGTCGCCGTCGCACTCGGGCTGCACCCCGCCGGCCAGCCAGCGGGCCATGGCCGGGGCGATGCCGACGACCAGGGACGCCGCCAGCTCCCGGCGCAGATAGTCCCGCAGGAGACCCAGGTAATCGCCGTCCCCCAGGCCGATGGCCAGGGACTCGAACCCGGGCTGGCCCGCCAGGGTCCGCTGCACCCGCTCCCAGACCCAGGGGGGACAGGCGTCGTCGGCGCCGTCCCGGGGGCGGGAGGTCAGCAGCAGGTAGGTATCGGCCGGGAGGGCCGAGGGCGCCGGCAGGAAATCCAGAATGCTCGCCTCCCCAGGGACCGGGGCGGGGAGCTCGTCGAGGCCATCCAGGCAGATCAGGAAGGGGTCGCCGGGGCCGAGTCCCAGGGGCGAGCGGCGGCGGAAGTCACCGATCCAGTCGGCGAAGGCGGCGGGTTTGTCCGCGGCCTCGAGGTCCAGGATCGGCAGCCCGCTTTGCTGGTCCCCCTCCGCGGCCAGGTTGAGTGCCCGGGCCAGACTGAGGCGCAGTTGGTCGCGGAAGGGGCCCGGTCCATACCGGTATTCCCGGCGGATGGCGAAGCTGGCCACCGGCACCTGAAGGGCGCGACCGGTGCGCGCCGGGCTCAGTGGGTGGTCCTCGCCCCCGTAGTCCCAACCCTGGTCCAGGGCCAGGACGAACAGCGACTTGCCCACATGGGCCGGGGCACTGAGCCAGAGCACGCCGCGCGGGTGGCGCCCCAGGAAGGCGCGCAGTGCGGCGTTGAGATACTCGGGGGGCAGGAAACGGCGCTCGACGGCGATGGCGTCGAGCAGTTGCACGATGTCCAGTCGGTTGAAGCTGACTGCCTGGGGCTGCCCCGGCCCCGGTGGACGGTCCGCCGGCCCCTCCCCTTCGACCTGGGGCAGCGGCGAGTCGGGCTGTCCGGGCACCAGGGTGCGCTCGGCCACCAGGTCACGGGCCTGGTTCCAGCGTCGCTCCATGGGGTGGGCGGTGCGGTAATCCAGGAACTGGTAGCAGTTGTTGGCGGGCCGGTCGCGCTTGCCGCTGAATCCGTTGTAGAGAAAAACGTCCTGGTGGCTGCACAGGTCGCAGCGGCGGGCCGCGGCATAGGGGCCTAAGTCCAGGCGGCCGACGGGACCCGCCAGCACCAGAGGCGCGTCCTTGGGAACATGACCCTGGCCCCGGTGCCCGGGGCGGATGGCCTCGGACCCGATCAGGGGGTGGCCCGGGGCCTCCCCGTCGCCGTTGCCATCGCCATCGCCATCGCCATCGCCATCGCCATCGAGGATACGCAGCACCAGACCCTGCCAGGGGTCGGCCTCCAGTGCCGCCGCCAAGGCGCGGTCCAGGCCCTTGGCGCCTCCGCGATCGATCAGCATGTGCTCCAGGGAATCCAGGTGCTCGGAGAAGTCCGGGCGGAAGCCGCCGTGGCCGACCGCCTGGTTGCGCCAGGCCACCAGGGCCTCCAGGGCCTTGAACAGGGCGGTCGGCTCGGGCCTGTCCGCGCGGCGCCCATCCGGGGCGCAGTAGAAGAGCCGGACCAGCCCGGGGGCGACGAGCCCGGGAGGACCCGCGGGCAGGTTGGGGCAGAGTGCCTGTGCCAGATCGCAGGCCAGGGTGCGCCAGGTGCCGGCGCTGGGGGACTTGGCGAGCAGGGTGCGGCGGATGTAGTCCGGGGCGGGCTCGCCGTTCGCGGCCGGGATGGGGATGGCGGCACCGTGCTCGATCAGGTCCCGGGCCAGGATCACCGCCGGGAGCTTGATCAACACCTCGGCCACGTCGCGCAGTTGGTAGAAGGCGCCGACGATCTCGCCCTGATCGAGCAGGCGGTGCAGCATGTCCAGTTCGTGGGCGATGGGCGACGGCCAGCGGGGCAGCAGATCTCCGAGCCGCGCGCCGGTGTGGAAGGCTTGGGCTAGGCGCCGGGCGCGTTCGTGCAGTGGCCGGTCCTCGTCGGCGCTGCCCTTGAGGGGCAGGGCCGGCGGCACGGGGATGGGGCCCTGGTAGCCGCAGCCCTCGCCGTGGCACGTCAGGGTGCCGGTGGCCTCGCGGATGCTCACATCCTGGTTGCCGCATTGGGGGCAGCGGTAGTGGCCGGTCATGGTGCGCTCCTGGTCGATCGGCGGTGGGGTCCGGTGGCGGTCGCTTGGTCTGGGCCAGTCGGTTTATTGTACCGTGCGGCGAGCGCAGAGAACCGCACCGGGGCGCCGGGACCCGCCCCCATTGCGCGATCTCCCATCTTCAGACCTGTCCGGACGGTGCGGCCGTCCGGCGCAACCGTTAATCCGGGACCCCGACCATGACCTGGCACGCATTTCTGACGGCCCTGTCCAGCGGACTCGAGCGCCTCGACGCGCGGCTGCGGGCGTTGGCCCCCGCCATCGCCACCGGGTCTGACCCTGCCGACCCGCCGCCCGCGCCGGTCCGCCTCGCCGACCGCCAACAGCGCGCTGGGCAGGGGCAGTGTCTGATCGACGTCGGCGCCCACTGGACCAGCGACAGCGACGGCAAGCTCGTCCCCGTGGACCACCTCGGCATCTGTCTGCGCGACAAGGGCCTCGCGCCGCCGGGGCCAGGGCGGGGATCGGTCGCGCCCGACCGCCCGGCCGGGGTCACCGCCCTGGCCCTGGACCCGCCGTCCGAGCTGTTCGCGCACTGGCAGCGCGCGGTCGGCGCCGACGCGGCGCCCGAGTCGTTCTTCGCGCGCTTCGCCCTGGTGGTGGAAGACGCCTCCCCGGACAGCGTGCTGGGGCTGATCGTGCTGCTGGCGCGGCTGAACGGCGTACCGGCGAACGCGGTGCCGCGCGCCTGGGTCGGCACGGTGGCGGCCTGGGAGCAGGGGCAGAGTCGGGTCGCCGATCCGTTCGCGCACTGGCCGACGCTGCTGGTCGCCCTGGGCCACGGCTATTGGGACAGCGAGCTGTTCCGGCAACCGCCGACCGACGGCACGGCGTCCGAGCGGGCCGCGCTGGCGCACGAGGCCGATGCCGCGCTCGGGGCGGCCTGGCTCGCCTGCCTGCGTTTCACCGTCGCCCTGCTGGCGGAGGACTCCCCGCCCGCGCCGATCGCCGATCTCTCGATCTGCCCCGAGGCCGGACGCGCCGCGGCCTTTCTGCGCTACGAGGCCGAGCAGTACCGCCACGCACTGGACCACGCCGACACCCTGCAACTGCGCCTGCCCATGCAGGGTCCGGGCGGGCGCTGGCGGATCGTCGATGCCTGTCTGATCGAGGAGCAGGCCTTAACCGGCGCGCTGAAGGTGTTTCTGCGCAACGATCGCGTCCACCCCTGGCTCGGCGACGGCTTCGGTCTGATGGGGCTCTATCGCCCGGCGCTCGCCGGTACCGGCGCCGACATGACCCTCTCGGTCGATCCGGCCCTGGGCGTGCATCTGCCCGAGCTGTGGCGGGCGCTGGAGCGGCGCGAAGACGCCGCCTGGGGCGGGCAGCGCCCCTGCGACCGACCCCGGATCGGGCTCGCGGGCTATCCCGCGGGCCGCCGCCCGGACACCGGCGCGCCCAGCCCCAACCAACCCTGGTGGGACGACCGCGGCAGCTATACCCTGATCGCGGCCCCCGGTCGGCTGTCGGACGGGTCGCCGGGCTCCCGGCTCGATTGGCGGGAGGATGTGCTTGAGGCGCTGTGGGCCTGCTACAAGCCCAGCGGTGCGCTGCGGTTTCGCTGTGCCGATGGGGCGGTGCATCCGTTCGAGGCGTGCATCCCGGTGCCGCTGGGAGCAACCCACGCGGCGCCGGACGGGACCGCTCCAACGCCGGCCGCCGCCGACCGTCCGCAGCACTGCCTGGCGCTAGGTTGGCCGCGCCCGCAGTGGGACTCGGAAGCCACCGCATCAACCGCCGCGAACGAACTGGCCTTGCTGACACCGACCCTGCAACGCTGCCTGATCGCCCCGATCGCCAACGCCGGGCTCGCCCCGGACCAGCGCCACCGTCTCGCCCACCTGCCGGACCCCGAGTGCTTCGACTGCATCGCGGTCGCCGGCGGCGTCGTGCTCGTCCATCCCAACGGCGTCGTGCTGTTCGACGACTGGCACCGCACCCCGCTGGACCAGAGCGCCATCGAGACCGAAGTGGACCAGGTCGGCGCGCGGCTCGCGCTGCTCGCACAGACGGGCACCGAAGCCAAGGCCCTGTTGGAGCGGATGGACCGGCATCTCAAGCACCGCCGTTGGGCGGGGCTTGCGGCGGCCGGCAACCTCGACCGCCTGACCGGCATCAAGGTCGCGCTGCGCCGGGGTCTCGACCAGACCGCCGGGGCCAGCGCCGACCCGCGCCTGGCGACCCTGCGCGCCAGCCTGGAGCGGCGCTGGGGTATCGGCGATCGACTGGAGCAGTTGGAGTACACCATCGACGAACTGGAGCATACCCTGCGCGCCTACGCCGAGCAGCGCGCCGCCCGCCTGGTCACCTTCCTCACCGTCTTCGGCTTCCCGCTGGTGCTGTTCGCCGGCTTCTTTGATTTTGCCCTCAACGGGATGCCGCGGGAGTGGGGCGCACTGCCGGGCTGGCTGCTCGGGCAGATGGCACCGGCCGCCAACAGCGGTCCCAACTGGCCCGCGCTGGCGCTCTTCGCCGCTACCGCCGGGCTCGGCATAGTGCTGCTGGCGCTGGGTCTGACCCTGGTCCGCTGGCTGGCCGGGCGCGGACGCTAACCTGGGTCCGCTGTGCGGACCGAGCCCCGCGCGAACCCGACCGGTGAAGGTCCGCGCAGCGGACCCGGCCCGGCTACAATGGGGCTCAATGATGCGGAGCACGCGTGCCGACCCGCATCGCGCTCAAGCCGCCGACCTTGACCCGCCAACGCCAGCCATGACCCCACCCCGCCACCCCCGTCGTCCCCGCGGTTCCCGCAAACGGCGCGCCCCGGCCGCCGGGCGTCACCACGACCACAGCTACAAGCAACTCTTCGCGCACGCCGAGATGGTCCGCGACCTGCTGACCGGCTTCGTGCGCGAGGACTGGATCCAGTCGCTGGACCTGACCTCGCTGGAGACGGTCAAGGGCAGCTATGTCACCGACGATTACCGCGACCGCGAAGACGACATCATCTGGCGCCTGCGCTGGGCCGACGGCTGGTGTTACGTCTATATTCTGATTGAGTTTCAGAGCACCGTAGACCATTTCATGGCGGTGCGGATCGCCTGCTATGTCTCGCTCCTGTACCAGGACCTGATCGCCCAGAAGGCCCTGACCGCGGTCGGGACCCTCCCGCCGGTGCTGCCGGTGGTCCTCTACAACGGCGAGGCGCGCTGGACGGCGCCGACGGAACTTTCCGCGCTGATCGACCCGGCCCCGGGCGGACTGGCACACTATCGCCCCCACTGGTCTTACCTGCTGCTTGACGAAGGGGCGATCGTGGGCGGGGAGACCTACCCGGCCGAGGTCCAAAACCTGGTCGCGGCCCTGTTCCAGTTGGAGAAGGCGCGCGACGAGCCGACCTGGCTCGCGGTCTACGCCCGTTTGGTGGCGCTCCTGGACACCGGCGCCCTGGATAGCCTCAAGCGCGCCTTCGGTCGCTGGATCTACCGCAGCTTCATCCGCAAGAAGCGCCCCGGCATCCGCCTGCCGGACATCAATGATTTTCAAGAGGTGCATACCATGTTGCAACAGCGGGTCGAACAGTGGAACGCGGAGATCCTCGAGCGGGGACGCAAGGAAGGGCACAAGGAGGGGCACAAGGAGGGGCACAACGAGGGGCACAAAGAGGGGCATAAAGAGGGCCTTGCGCAGGCGCGCCGTGAAATGGCCGCGGCACTCCTTGAGCGCACCGCCCTGGACGACGCGGCCGTTGCCGATCTGACCGGGCTTTCCCGCGAGGCGATCCGAGCCCTGCGCACGACACCGACCGAACATTAGGTGTCGAATTCGAGGGAGAGGCGGCGCGGGCTTCGGTGGACTGCGCTATCGCTGGTCCACCCTAAGGCCGGAGCGATGCTCATTTGGAGTCCAAGGCTTCAGCCTTGACGCGCTCCAAGGCTGAAGCCTTGGACTCCAGGCGCTTGGGCTGCAGCGCTTAGCTCAACGGCAGTGACGCAAAATCTGCGGGTCCGCACAGCCGACACGACCGGGCTTGCTGGGGAAACTGGTCGCCCGTGGGCGGGAGCTTGGGTCGATCAGGGCTTGGCGCCCGGACAGTATGGTCCGATACTGCGGTGCATGACCGGTTCCGAGTTCATCCAACGTGGGCAGCGTTACGCCAAGGGAGACGCCCCGATGAACTTCGTTGGCGGAACGTGCGGCGGTTGCGCCAGTCCGGCGATCAGGATGCCGCAAGGCATCATGGCGGATCGCCCTGCGGGCATCCGCCCCACCGCGCTACACGTTATCAGCCTGCGCCAGGCCGAAAAGCATGAAATCAGATACTTTGCCAGAGGGCTTTCCGGTGAGTCCTGACGCATGGGAACAACTGATTGCCGACGCCCCCGGTGAGGATCGCCCGCCGACCCCAGCGGAGGAGGCCGCGTGGCGCAACGCGGTCGTCGTGCGCGGGGGAGGAATTCCAGCGGTCCGCGCCGCCTTGGCGGCACGGCGCCGCGGACCGCAGCGGGCGCCGACCAAGGTCCCGACCACGATCCGCTTTGACGCCCCCGAAACCACATCAGATTCCCCCCACTGCCGCCCCGGGCTACCATAAGCGCCTCCCCCCGCGCCCAGCCCCAGGCCCGCACCATGGACACCTCCGCACTCCTCCAGGACCTGCGCCGACACTGCGGCGCCAACCGCCCCGACGGCCGCCCCGCCGGCCGCGTGATCGATACCCAGGCCGGGCTCGCGGCCTTCGCGTCGCGGGTGTGCGACTGGTTCGCGCACCGCCTGCCGGAGGCGGCACCCGCGGGCTCCCCAACGCAGCAACTGGCCCTGCTCGCCCGGCTCTTCCGGGACGTTCCGGGGGGCAAGTCCCCGCTCGACCCGCTCGCGATCATCCAGTTCGAGCTCGGCCTGCTGGCCGCGCTGCCGCCCTTCCTGCCCGCGGATCTGGGCCCCGCCGATTGGCCGGTGACCATCCAGCAGCCGCTCGATGAACTCTTTGCCGTCGAGCGGCGCACCGGGCAGATCGAACTGCACTGCCTGGTGACGGTGATGGAGTCCTTCCTGCACACCCATTTCGTGGTGCAGGCCAGTCAATGTTGTTGGGGCGCCCTGCGGCACGCGGGCGACTCGGGCGACCGAGGCGACGCCCGGCTGGGGGCAAGCACGGCCCTGCTCCAATGCCTGCGCACCAAAAAGTGCTTCGGCCTCACCGACTGGCTCGACTGGGCCGCGCTGCTCTCCACCGCCAACGCCGAGCACGCGGCCGTGGGCGCCCCGTCCGCCTTCCCGGCGCTCGATGCCATCCTGGAGCCGCGGCTCATCACGGCGCAACGCCCGCCCCAGGTCGCCGGGCGCTGGCGCCTGCGCCCGGACGACCGGGGGACGCGCTGGGTCAAGTCCGGGGGCCCGGTCTACGACAGCCTGCGCTTCTGGTGCGTCGACCTGGTGCGCAACCTGCTGCACGCCCATCAGCGCCGGCTCGACCTGCCACCGATCACGCCGGGGCTCCTCACCCTGCTGCGCTATCTGATCTGGCTCTTTGGCCCCTACCGCGGCATCCACCTGGCCCTCATCGGCATCACCCGGCCCGGCACCACCCCGGACGCCGCCGGGCCGGTCCCCGACGTGCGCGCCGTCTGGGAGGGCGCGACCCTCTACAGCGCCGCCAGCGCCCTGCACGGCCCCAAGGTGGATGCGCGCTTCAACCGTCCGCCCCTGCCTGGCGGCCCGCGGCCCCGGCCGCCGGCCCCACCCCACCCGGGCGGCAACGCCAATCTCGACAGCGCCCTGCTGCTGTTCGACCCCGCCGCCCCCTACGCGCGCTACCTCTATCTGATGCCGCTCGGCGCCCGCTACGACCACGCCGACCAGGGCGACCACGGAGGCGGCGGCGCGCGCGCCGCCCTGCTGGAGTGCGTGCGCTGGCAGGACGACCGCGTGGTGGCGGTAATGCAGCGCCCGAGCGATGCCGCCTGGCCGCTCGACCCCGCGTGGCGCGACCAGGCGCACCGGTCCGAGCCCCACGCCGAGGAGGCCGCCCGCAACGGCGCCCTGCGCGACAGCGTCGACACCCTGGCGCACGACCTGGAGCGGCGCTTCGGCTTCGACCTGGGCGCCCAGGGGCAGACCGCCGCGCCGGCCGCGCCGCCCAGCCGCTACCTGGACCAGGAGGCCCTGGTCCAGCGCCTCCTGACCGCCAGCGTCCCGCGCGCGGACGCGCTCGCGGGCATCCGTCGCGCTGCGCTTGCGAGCCCCCACCGGCGCCTGCTCCTCACCGGCTGCTCCGGCATAGGCAAGAGCGTGCTGCTCGCCCAACTCTACCGGCAGCTTGCCGGGCGGGCGGTCTATTTCAGCATGGACCAGCCGCCGCCCCTGGCCGCCGAGCCCGCGGCCCTGACCGGCCCGGGCGCCGGCGCCGAGTCCCTGGGGCCGCCGGTGCGCACCCATATCCTGGCCGGGTTCTGCCGCCTGGCCGACCGGCCGGGGCCGAGCGGGCTGCGCGGTCGGGAGGACGCCCGCCGCGACCTCGCCGACTGCCTGGCCGCGCTCGCGGCGCAGGACCCGGCCCCGGTCTGGCTGCTGCTGGACGGGCTCAACCAAGCCGCCGACGCCAATGAGCTGCTCGACGGACTGCCCGAGCCGCTGGCCGCCAACCTGCGCCTGGTGGCCTGTACCCAGGACATCCCCTTCGTCATCGCCAGTGCCACGGCCGCGGGTGCCCGCCCCTGGACGCCGCTGCCCGCCGCCACCCTGGAGGACGACTGCGCCCGCGCACTGCTCGCCACCGCCTGGGGCGACGCGCCGGCGCCCGCCATCCCGGCGGACCTGCTGCAGGTCCTGCTGGCGCGCAGCCGGCGTCTGCCGGTCTTCCTCCAACCCTGGGGCCAGTGGCTGCACGCCCTGTGGGAGATGCAGGGCGGCAATTGGGCCGCGGTCGCCGGGGTGGTCGCCCAGGCCTCCCATGACCCCTTCCCGGACGGCTATCGCGATCGGCTCGATCAGGCACTCGCCGGCCACCGGCCCGCCTGGCTCCCGGCGGCGGCCCTGACCGTGCTGGCCCTGGCCGGCCAACCGCTCTCCGCCGCTCAGGTGGCGCGCGGGCTGCGGCTTCTGTACCCGCACCTGGACGCCCTGGCCGATGTCGCGCCCGCCGCCGGACGCGCCCAGCCGGACCCGGACCCGATCCCGGAACCGGCCCCGACCCTGCCCCCGGTCGGGCTCGACGCCCAGGACGCCGCCGAGGCCCTGGCGCGGCTGGGCGGCTTCCTGCTGCGCCAGTCCAGCGACGGCACCCCCCGCTGGCGGCCGGTCCACGAGCGGCTCGGGCGCTGGTACCTGGACCGCCGTATCGCCCCCGCCCAGTTGGGCGACCTGCGCGAGGCCCTGGTCCCGATCGGCGCCGACCCGCTGCTCGACACCCCGCCGGAGGACCCGCGCTTCACCGCCTGGCTCGCCGACCTGCTCGGGGACGGCGACCGACTCTTGCAGTTGCCGCCGCGCGAGCGGTTGCGGGTGCTGGATCGGCTTTGGGACGGGGCGCCCAAGCCGGCCGACCCGGACGGGCTGGAGCGGCTGCGGGCGGTCTGGCTGGCCCAACGCGGCCGTGCCCAGGCGGAGGCGATGGCCCTGGCGGCCGGGCTGCGCGACAGCGGCGAGTCGGTGGCGATCCTCGAGGCCTTGCGCGAGCGACTCGGCGCGGCCTTCCCGGCTGACTGGGCCAGGGACTTGGCCGTCGCCTACCGCAGTCGTAGCCTCGTCCCCTTTTATCGGGGGGATTGGGATGCGGCCTTCGCCGACTCCGAGCGCTCCAGACAGTGTCTCGACGACCTACGCACGGCACTCGGCGACGCCTGTCCCGCCCCCTGGCTGAACGAGCTGGCTACTGCCTACATGAACCGCGGCGTCGCCCACTGGGGCAAGGGCGACCAGGACGCAGCACTCGGAGACTACGGGCGCGCCATCTCCCTCGGGGAGGACCTGCGCGCGGCCCTCGGCGACGCGTTTCCCGCCCCCTGGCTGAGCGAGCTGGCCAATGCCTACATGAACCGCGACATCGCCTACGACAGGAAGGGCGACCAGGACGCGGCATTCGGCGACTACGGGCGTGGCATCGTGCTCCAGGAGGACCTGCGCGCGGCCCTCGGCGACGCGTTTCCCGCCCCCTGGCTGAGCGAGCTGGCCAATGCCTACATGAACCGCGGCATCTCCCACCAGCGTAAGGGCGACCAGGACGCGGCACTCGGCGACTACGGGCGCGCCATCGCGCTCCAGGAGGATCTGCGCGTGGCACTCGGCGACACCTTTCCAGCCCCCTGGCTACGCGGGCTGGCCAAGTCCTACACGAACCGCGGCGTCGCCCACCAGGGCAAGGGCGACTGGGACGCGGCACTCAGCGACTACGGGCGTGCCATCACGCTCCGGGAGGACCTGCACACGGCGCTCGGCGACGCCTTTCCTGCCCCCTGGGTGAACGAACTGGCCGCGTCCTACACGAAGCGCGGCAGGGTCCACCAGCGCAAGGGCGACCAGGACGCGGCCCTCGGCGACTACGGGCGCGCCATCGCCCTCTGGGACGACCTGCGCGGCACCCTCGGCGAGCGTTTCCCGGCGGACTGGGCGACATGGCAGAAGCGGATCCAGGCCCGCTACCAAGGCCTGCTCGCCGCTCCCCGCCGCTGACTCGGGGCCGCCCGGGCCCTGGACCGCCCACCCCGCGCCTGGTCCGCCGCCCGGCCCGCGACCGCGACCCCGGACTGGTCCCCGGCCCCGCCCTGCGCCGGACCCTGGCGGGCCAGGACCGGAGACGAGGCCGCGCCCCTGCTGGACGCCCTGGCCTCCCTGCTGCGTCCGCGGGCCGCGCCGACCCATGCGGCGATCCTCGCCGACGGGGTCAGGGCCCTGCGCACCCTGGCGCTCTCCTGCTATCCTGGCTGGCAACTCGGCGAGGCCCAGGTGCGGTGCGTGGGCCAGGACGGCGCGCTCGCCTTCCTGGTCGCGGACGCCGGCGCACTGCTGATCGGGGGCGAGGGCGCGGCCATCCGCGTCTTCAACCAGGCCGTCGGCCTCGCACTCCCCGGCCCCGAGTCGGCCATCGACTATGCGCGCCTCTACTGCTCCCTGCTGCGCGGGGAGGCCAGCCGTTACCAGGTCATCCTAAATCCGGGAATTGCTCACACAAAGACACCAAGAACACAAAAAAAAACACATCATTTAAGGCGTTGGGCCGATCACCGCCCGGGTGACCTCCTCGACCTACATATCGCGTTGAAAATCTTTGTGATCTTTGTGTCTCTGTGTGAGAACGGCTCTTTCTGGGATAATCGGGAGCAGACCACGAATAGATCGAAAGCCTCCGGCTGAGGCCACCGCGCTATTGGCTGTGCGGTCGCCGGTCTCAGGAGCGTGGTTCTGTCCCACAACCGAGGTATCGGCAAATCTCCGCATGGATGGACCAGAACCGGGCGCTGCTTAGCGGCCGAGAGATCGGTAAAGGGGAAGTGAAGGAGAACGATGTCACACGGCTGGGGCATGGTTCCAGGCATCGTCGTCCGCATTGTCCCAATCGGCCAAGGTACTCTGTTGGGCGAGCATGAATGCCTGGTCCTCCCGCTGGGCCTCGCGCTCAGCCAGGAAATTGGCGAAATCGAGCACTTCCTGCGCGGCGGGTGCGGGCAGTCCTTTGACCGACGCGTAAACACGCTCGGCGATAGCCATCACGGATTTCCTCGATCGACCCGCGCGAACGGCGCGGCCTCTGTCGTCAGGGTAGCAGCCCGCGGCCGTTAAACAAGCGCAACCTCAATCAGGAGCCTGGCAATGGCCTGGCAAGACTTGACGAACTGGAGCGGACGCTGCGCGCCTACGCCGAACAGCGCGCCGCTCGTCTGGTCACCTTGTTGATGGCTCTGGGCCTAGCCCTGGTCCGCTGGCTGCGCGGGCGCTAACCGTAGGGTCCGCTGTGCGGACCGAACCCCGCGCAAACCCGACCGGCGAAGGTCCGCGCAGGTCCGCACCTAGTGTGCCCGACATGGGCATGTACTTGTTACCTGAAAGGAGGTAACCGCATCGAGTGACAAGAAGCGTAGCGAAACCCAAGGTGGAAGCCGCGAGGCCAAGCTGAAAGCAGGGCTACGCGGCGACACGACCGTAGGAACACGAACAGGCAGTGAGGCCGGGTGCGGGCGATGAGCGTGCTAGGGAACGCGAAATCCAACCGTCACCGAAAGACGTATCCGGTAGAGCCTGGCGGCACGGGTCGAAAGTACATGTTCTTACTCGGGGAGATCTGGACCGTGAGAACGGGCCAGAAGTCAGCAGAGGCCATAGTAGCGTTGACGCCCGGTGAAAGCCGGGACGAGCGAAGGGCCGAAGAGTCACGAGAGAACCACAGTCTGCATCTGGTCCGGAGGGCGAGCAGGCGGGCGAAACGCTCCCGGCGCTGCGACTGCGGCAGCTACCGGGACGGCGAGCGAAACCGAACGGGTGGATTCCCGCATGGGGGAGGCCCGCGCCCACCAAGTCATCCGCGACCGCAAGCACAGACGCCAGGAGAGGTTCAATGAGCGAAACGTTAGAATTGCCCCTGGGCGGGGTGGCTATCGCCATGGAAACGGTACTGGCACCAGCGAACATGCGGGCGGCCTGGGCGGCGGTGACAGCCAACGCCGGCGCCGCTGGCGTGGAAGGCAAAGGGATTGCCGAGACGGAGGCGCACCTGAACACGCACTGGCCGACGGTCCGCGAGAAGCTCCTGCGGGGCGACTACCAACCGGCGGCGGTGCGGACGGTGGACATTGCCAAGCCGAGCGGCGGGACGCGCCGGTTAGGCATTCCCACGGTGTAGGACAGGTTGATCCAGCAAGCCCTGCATCGGGTGTTGAGCGCGGCGTTCGACCGGGAGATGAGCGAACATAGCTGGGGCTTTCGCCTTGGGCGCTCGGCGCACGACGCGGTGACGGCCGCCCGCGGGTCTGTCGCAGACGGCAAGGAATGGGTGGTGGATATCGACTCTCGCCGTTGTTGGGCAACCTCTACCTCGACGTGCTGGACCGGGAACTGGTGCGGCGCGGCCTGTCGTTCGTGCGCTACGCCGACGACATCGCCGTGTTCGTGTCCAGCGAACGGGCCGCCGAGCGGGTGTTGGGACGCCTGACGCGGCGTGGCGCCTGGTTCATGGCGCGCCACATCGTCGTCAACCAAGCGCTGAAGACCGCCACCCTCAGTCGCTACGGGCTGACTCTACCGTGGACGCTCGCGGGCTAAGCCCGCTGGGCTCAACCGCCGGATGCGGAAAACCGCATGTCCGGTGGTGTGGGAGGGGTGACGGGCGCAATCCCGTCACTCCGACCCGATCGGCCCCGCGCCGTTCTATCGCCTCAACGCGAACCCGACGGCGAAACCCTCCGGCGCCGGCGCATCCGCACCCCGACGATGATCAGGGCGGTCGCGATCAGCCCGACGAGCACCAACCCCTCCACCAAGACGTTGCGCCACCAATAGGTCCGCTCCACGCCCAGCAGCCGCGGCTGGCGCGGCACCTGCGCCGCGACCGTGACGACCGCCGGGCTGCCTACCGCCAGTGCGCTCACCGATGGCGCGTCCACCGCGTCCACGCCCTCCACGCCCGCGGGGTGCCCGGGCGGCGTGTAACGCAGCCGGACATAGGCGACCGGCACGGCATAGTCATAGGCCCGGCGGCTCAGCAGGCCACGGCCGCGCGGGTCGATGGTGATGCCCGTGACCACGGCCGGCACCGCGACCCGCGGCCCGTCGCCGCCGAGCCGCGGGCGGGGGAGCATCGGCAGCAGGGGGGCGTCGACCGGCCAGGTCCATTCCAGGAGCCCGAACGGCCGCAGCCGCCGCAGCATCACCGGGCGGCCGGGCTGCGCCGCGTCGAATGACGCCTCATCGAGCCGCACCTGCGTCTGCCGCAGGAGGCCGCTGCCGGGCGCCTGGCGACAGCGCTGGTCGGTCGCCGATTCGGCCTCGCCGATCGCGGCCAGGATCGCCGGGTCGAGCGGGGCGCCTGCCCCCAACCCCGGCGCCTCCGGGGCGCGGTAGCAGACGATGGCCCCGAAGCGATGACGCACCGCCATATGACTGCTGCGCGCGCCGCTGGCGCGTGCCGACTCGACCAGGACGGAGGTCTGGGTGGCCGCCACCACGCCTTCCAACCGCTCGCCCCAGATCTCAGCCGCGGCATGGGGTCCCTCGGCGACCATCACCAGCAGGCCCAGCACGCTCAGGATCAGCGCGGGCAGCGACAGCCACCACGGGGGGCAGGCGGCCAGCAGCAGCAGGCTCAGCACAAGGATGGCGGCGGCGGTACCGACGAGCAGGGTAGCGGTCATGCTGGGCCTCGGGTTGACGAATGCGCGAGTGGGCCTGGGTGTGGTCGGGTTAGCCGTGCTGGGCGTCAGCGCACGGCAGACCCCTGAGATATCGGGCTGCGCTGCGCTAACCCGAACGCCCGTGGAGGCCTTTTTCGTCTGCGCCGACCGCCTGGCCGCGCGCACTCATGCGGCGCTGGGGTCGCCACCGTGGGGCGGCGCGGCGGGGTCCCCGACTTGCGCTGCCCCGGTCGGAAGCTCAGTCAAGTGGATGCGGCTGATGCGGTTCGAGCCCGGTAGGGTCCGCTGTGCGGACCGAGCCCCACGCGGACCCGACCGTTGAACCTGGAAAGAGCATTTGTTTCACGCAAAGACGCAAAGACGCAAAGTTTTTCAATGCGATATCTCTGTCGTACGGTTCACCTACCGGGTGATGGGATCATCGCCAGCAAAGTTCTATTCTTCTTTGCGTTCTTGGCGTCTTTGCGTGAGCAATTGCCGATTCTAGGGTGAAGGCCCACCCAGCGGACCCGACCCGACCCGACTACAATGGGGCTCAATGATACGGAGCACCCGTGCCGACCTACAGCGCGCGCCAGCCCCCCACCTGAGCCCACCGACACCAGCCATGCCCCGACCCCGCCACCCCCGCGGTCCCCGCAAACGGCGCGCCCCGGCCGCCGGGCGCCACCACGACCACAGCTACAAGCAACTCTTCGCCCACGCCGAGATGGTCCGCGACCTGCTCACCGGCTTCGTGCGCGAGGACTGGGTAGAATCCCTGGACCTGGCCTCGCTGGAGACGGTCAAGGGCAGCTATGTCACCGACGATTACCGCGACCGCGAAGACGACATCATCTGGCGCCTGCGCTGGGCCGACGGCTGGTGCTACGTCTATATTCTGATCGAGTTTCAGAGCACCGTGGACCCCTTCATGGCGGTGCGGATCGCGTGCTATGTCTCGCTCCTGTATCAGGACCTGATCGCGCAGAAGGCCCTGACCGCGGCCGGGACCCTCCCGCCGGTGCTGCCGGTGGTCCTCTACAACGGCGAGTCGCGCTGGACGGCGCCGACGGAACTGTCCGCGCTGATCGACCCGGCCCCGGGCGGGCTGGCACACTATCGACCCCACTGGTCTTACCTGCTGCTCGACGAAGGGGCGATCGTGGGCGGGGAGACCTACCCGGCCGAGGTCCAAAACCTGGTCGCGGCCCTGTTCCAATTGGAGAAGGCGCGCGACGAGCCGACCTGGCTCGCGGTCTACGCCCGGCTGGTAGCGCTCCTGGACAGCGGCGCCCTGGACAGCCTCAAGCGCGCCTTCGGGCGTTGGATATACCGCAGCTTCATCCGCAAGAAGCGCCCCGGCATCCGTTTACCGGACATCAATGATTTTCAAGAGGTGCATGTCATGTTGCAACAACGGGTCGAACAGTGGAACGCGGAGATCCTCGAACGGGGACGCAAGGAAGGGCACAAGGAGGGTCACAACGAGGGCCACAAGGAGGGCCTTGCGCAGGCGCGCCGTGAAATGGCCGCGGCACTGCTTGAGCGCACCGCCCTGGACGACGCGGCCATTGCCGATCTGACCGGGCTCTCCCACGAGCTGATCCGGACCCTGCGCAATACACCGACCGAACATTAGGCGTCCGCCGCCCGCGGCCAGGGGTTAAGCGCTTCGCCACCATCGGCCATAGCCCGTATAATCCCCCCCAGCCACTCCCCTTGAACCGGATTGCCGACCATGACGCTGCAACAGGTGACAGACTGGCTGGAACGGCTCGAACTCGAGCAATACGCCGAGGCGTTTCGGGATAACCACATCGACGGCGCCACCCTGCGCGGCCTCAACGACGCCGAGTTGGAACAACTGGGCGTGGTGTCCATGGGCCACCGCAAGCGCCTGCGCGCGGCCATCGCCGCGCTGTCCGACGCCATCCCGCCGGGCCCGCTCGCCGACCTCATCCCCCGGCTACCCACCCCGCTCGCCCTGCCGCTTGCGGAATACCTCAAGGAGACCGAGCCCAAGCTCAAGCTTTGGGACGCCTGCGATGCGGTGGAGGACCTGCTGCGCCTGCTGGTGTTCTTAGGAATAGGCGAGTTGTGCCGGTTGCGGGACAACAAGCTCCCCGGCGACCTGCCCCGGGACTTCCACCAAGCGATCGAGCAACCGACGCTAGGCAAGTGGTGGCGCATGGCGCAGCAGGTGGCCCAACACATCGCCCGCCAGGTCGCCGACCCGAAGTCGGCGGACACCGCGCTGCCGGAGCTCCCGTCGGCCATCGCGCAGACCCTCGTCCCTTTTCTCGATGGTCCCGCCGACCCGCGCACCGTCGAGCGGTCCTTCCTGGAACTGCGGAACCAACTCGCCCATGGCGGCGTCAACTACCGCCAGATCCCCCGCCTGCTCCAGCACTGGCAAGCACCCTTCGAGGCCCTGTGGCCGACGCTCGCCTGGCTCGCCGACCTGCACCTGACGGTGCGCACCGCCACCGGCTACGGCCGCCTGCGCGGACCCGACATCGTGCCCGAACCCCTGACCCCGCCGCCCTCCGCCCCCATCGCCCCCGCCTTCGCGGCCCAGGATGCGGTGGTCGCGCTGCGCGGCGAGCGGGTCATCCCGCTCTGGCCACTGGCCCTGTTCGGCATCCCGCGCCACCCCGAGCACGGCACCGACCCCGCCGCCCCGCCCCTGCCCCAAGTCTATGTCCGCCGCGGCCAGGTCAACCTGCACTACCGGCCGCTCGGCAAGACCGCCATCGTCCAAAGCGAGTCGGACCAGACCGCCACCGAGCGCTTCCTCGCCCTGTTCCGGGCGCCCGAACCGCCAAGGCCCAAGGACCGCCAGGGATTCAGCGTCCAGGGTTTCGAGGACAGCTTTCGCACCCTCGCCGAGCGCCTGATCGGGCGCACGCGGGAACTCGATACCCTGCGAAGCGCCGTTACCGCGACCCCGAACGGCGTCCTCTGGCTCGACGGCCCCGCCGGCATGGGCAAGTCCTACCTGGTCGTCGCCCTGGCCGCCGAGCTGATCGCCGACCCACCCGCGGGTACCCTGGTCCTCGGCTACCAGTTCCGCGCCAACGATGCCCTGCGCTGCGCCCGCGAGCCCTTCCTGCGCTTTGCCTGCGAGCGCATCGAGGCCGCGTTGCCGCCGGCCGACCGCCCGGCGCCGGAGGGCGACGGCCAGCCCCCCAAGCCGCTGGAGCGGCTCAAGACCCTGCTCGCGCGCCTCGCCGAGCGGACCCCGGACCTGACCCCGGCCTGCCCGAGGCCTTCGCCGCCGCGGTGCGCGTCTTCCCCGAGGGCCTGCCGCCCATGGGCGCCGACGACATCCGCGCCATGCTCATGGAGCGTATCGGTCCGCTGCGCAAGAAACTGCTGCGCCAGTGCCGTAGTACCCCATTCCACCTTATGTTGCATACCGACCCCAACGGGGTCGAACATACCAGCCCAGGGCAACGCCCTGGGTTAGCGTTGTTTTTTCGGCCTAGCCCTGAAAGGGCGTGACACAAACGCGGGGTTCTTATGTCACGCCCTTTCAGGGCTGGGTCTGTTATCCGTCATACCCAGGGCGTTGCCCTGGGCTGGTATGTCGCGCCCCTTCGGGGCTGGGCAGGCGCAATGCGGTGACGATAGGACCCGCATCACTCGTGTCCGGAGACATTGAGCGCCGCGAGGAATGCGGTACGCAAGCTCACCGCATCTATGGGCTGGGCCTTGAGAACCTGTCTGAGCGCACAAGATCCGCTAACCCTGTTTGAGCTGGCGCGCGGACTGGAGCGATCATCAAGACCTACAGCCTTCAAATGAATCTACCCGAGTGAAAGGTCCATACCAATCATCTCGATTGTGTCCCCACCATTCGGATTGCTCGCGTCCGAACGGAAAAAGATTAGTGCCTTCGTCCGTGACAAGCTTACCTTGGCGATACACATCGAGAACCGCGCGCTGCCAGGTCCGCCACGACTCGCAGTTCGGATTCGCGTTGGTTAGGGCAATTGCCTGCTCCTGAGCACGCCGTGCCTCAGGAAAATCACCTGTTCGGGCATAGGCGGCGGCCAGAACAGTCGCGAATTCGGATGATCGCGGCTCCATAGCCACGGCCTGTCTGGCGTAGTTCAGTGCTTGCGCTCCATCGGAGAGCTGAGGTCGGGTGCTGATGGCGTGAACCCAAGCCAGTGACGCAAGCATAAACGCCTTACGATCCGGCGGCGCGGCATTCATCTTTCGACGGAAACTGTCGAGCAAGGACTCGATCACCGCGACACGCTTGGTCTCGATTTCTTCCAGCGGCGGGGCCATCTGTGCGAGCTTGCCCTCGATCTCCGCGCGTTGCTTGTCCAAGGCGGCGCGCAGATCTTTGACCTGCTTTCTCACTTCGGCAGCGTCGCGTTTCGAATCGCTGCGGTGTTGAATCTCAGCAAGCCTTGGCTCCAGATTTCGCAACTTTTCCAGATCGGGATCGTAATCCGGCAATAGTCTCCAGTCATCGAGGAGCTCCAGCATGGCAAAAATGCAACGCTCCTGGGAATCATAGGCCTGCGGGAAGGTCGGCCATTGGGTAATCGCCGCTTCCGCATGTTGCCGGCAAGATCGCAGCGATTTCTCCGCTGACTCCATGTATTCGCGGAAGGATTTAAGGTATTGCCCTATCTTCTCGGTAGAACAATCTCCCCATCCCCATCCGCGCGCCGCAGCACAACGCCAGCGGGACTCTGCTGCCTGTAACCGGTCACCCGCAGAGCGTCTCGATTCATAAGCAGAGCTTACTGCCGCACTCGCTTGTCTAAGCTCGGAACAGATGCCCGCGATCTGCGGCGTAGACCTGCGAAAGTCGCGGTTGTTCATGCGCATGATTCCCTGTTGCAGATCGACCGAGTCGCTGGTTGTAATCTTTACGCTGCCTTCGCTCGGGGTGTCGGCCTTGAACCGACCGTCGGGCAGGATTTGCCATTGAAAAGAGTCGCCCAGCACACCCCTGCCGGTGCCGTCCGCGAATAGCTCCATCTCACCTGAGCAATCCGTGGTCTCGATCCAGATCCAGACCCCGACCAGGGGTTGCTCGCTTGGCTTGAGCTCCCGGGTCCAGCCCAGCGCCGAGACGGAGAACAGAAGGACCGTCGCAAGAATCAAGTGTTTCATCATCGCTCCTGTCGATAGTTCGGGGGCGGTGTGGCTCGACTATGCCCCGCCAGACCAGTGTGTACAAAAAAACGCGTAATCTTCCGGCGTGCGAAAATACTCGCTCAGGCAGTGACCCGAATCAGTCCGGCGAGAATTTCATGATGCCCCATCAGCAGGACCTCCACACGGATGACTTGCGTCGAACAACGGCGCATGCAGACCAGATGCGGAGGTTACGGCGGACGCATCGGGTAGATCAAGGGCCGACGTGTCGCGCGTAAGGTTCGACGTGCGGGCTAACTGTGCCGAGCCGCCTCGGCACCCGACGCACGCCTTGTGCCCTGATGGCATTCTGGTCATCACCATCGCCAGGGGCCACGTCTTCTGCCTTCAACTCCACTGCGGCAACCAGCGCATCACAATCGCCGACTACGAAGCCCCCGGCACCGTCCCCGACGAAGCCGAAGAGGCCCCATCGCCAGACGCCACCCCCCGCACCCCCTGACCCGACCGACCCGACCATGCGCCTACCCAACGCCGAACGCGCCCTGGTGGATCTCGACAAGCTCCGGGATTATTGCCTGAATCCGGCGCATCCCCGCGGCCGACACAAGGCGCGGGTCTTCGCCTCCGTGCTGGGCATCGCCGCACGGGAGGCCGCATGGCTGCGGACCGCTTTCCTGCAAGCCGCCCGAGCGGGCGACGCAACCCCCGGGGCGGCAGATACCCACGGTCAGCGATATCATTTGGATACGTCTATCGTCGGACCCAAGGGAACCGCGCCGGTGCGCACCGCTTGGATCCTGCGTACCGGCGAGACTTCCCGCGGGGCCTTGATGGTCGTTCCGGCCACCGGAGGTCGAGGCTTTAGCCGGTCCGGCGCGCAGGTGCAACTGATTTCTCTTGGATACATCGGGAACCGCCACCGGCTAAAGCCTCGACCTCCGGTTGTGGGCGGACTGCCACCGGCCGGAATCATGATCAATGCCTCCCGCGGCTCACCAGTTGCTCTGTGCTGTAATCAGCCAAGAGGTCGCAATGAACCAAGCCATCAAGCCGTTCGACGTCGTGGCCCTGACGACCGACCTGCCCGAGATTGGCCTGATCGCCGGTCAGGTCGGCACCGTGGTGGAACCCCTGGGCGGGGCGCTCGGCGACGAGGCCTACGAGGTCGAGTTCATCGACGACGCCGGCCGGATCGATGCCCTGGCGCCCATCCATGCCGCCCGACTGCTGGTCCTCCACTATGATCCCGCGCAGGTGGCCTCGGCATGAGGTCGATCGATACGCTGGTAGAATCCGGGGACCGATGACGCACGGCGGCAGACCCCCAGGCCGGAACCCGCGACTTGGCCCGGGCCGCCGCCAACCACGCCCGCCCCCAACCCCCAACCGGACCCCATGAACCCACGCGCATCCCGCGGCAGCGCCGCCTCTTTGCCGACCCCGCAGCAGGTGGCGGCCTCGCCGCTCGGGCGTTACCGCGACCTCCTGGACGACTGGGACGCCTTCGCCGCGGCCCTGTGCCGACCGCTGGCCCCCTGCATCTGGGCCAATCCCACCCGCATCGCGGTCGCCGACCTGATCGAACTGCTGGCGGCGGAAGGGATCGCGGCCGCGACCATCCCCTGGCTGCCGGGCGCCCTGCGCCTGCCGGTCGAGACGCGCGCCGGCCAGCACTGGTGGTACTGCGCCGGGCTCGCCCATGCCCAAGAGGAGGTGTCGCAGCTTCCGGCCCTGCTGCTGGACCTGGTGCCGGGTCAGCGGGTGCTGGACCTGTGCGCCGCCCCCGGCGGCAAGACCGCCCAGATCGCGCTCGCCCTGGGCAACCGCGGCACCCTGATCGCCAATGACATCGCCGCCGCCCGCATCAAGGCCCTGCAAGGCAACCTGGACCGGCTCGGCATCCTCAACTGCTCCACCACCTGCACCGACGGGGCCAACTGGCCCGCCGCCGCCGGCCAGTTCGACCGCATCCTGGTCGACGCCCCCTGCTCCAGCGAGGGTACGCTGCGCCGCAGCCCGCCGCTGCTCGAACGACTGGACGCGGGCAGCCCGGCGCGCCTGGCCCCGCGCCAGCGTGCCCTGCTGCGCAAGGCGGTGCAGCGTCTGAAGCCCGGCGGGCGCTTGGTCTATTCCACCTGTACCTTCGCCCCGGAGGAGAACGAGTGCACGGTGGCCGCCGTCATGGCCGAGTACCCGGGGCAGTTGCGCCTGCTGCCGATTGCGCTGCCCGGTCTCATCGGCACGCCCGGTATCACCCGCTGGGAGGGGCGCGACCTGCCCGCCGAGTTGGCCCTGGCCCTGCGCATCTGGCCCCACCACAACGACAGCGGCGGCTTCTTCATCGCCGTGCTGGAAAAGGACGCCCGCACGGCCGCCGAGCCGGACCCGCTGCCCGCACCCCTGGACCCGTCCGACGGCGCCGACTGGCTGCCCGACCTGCGCGACCACTACGGCCTGCCCGCGGACTGGTTCCACCACCTGCGCGCCCACCGTCAGACCCGCCGCGGGCTGCACCTGATGGCCGCCGACCACTGCCCCCCCGCCCTGCCCCGGGCCGAGGGCAGCGGGCTCTTCTTCCACCGCACCAATGTCCGCCCGCCCAAGCCCACCACCAGCGCGGCGCTGCTCTTCGGCCCCGCCGCGACCCGCTTCCACCTGGCCCTGACGCAGGACCAGCGCGAGCGCTATCTGCGCCGGGAGCAATTCGACCCCACCCCCGCGCAGGCCGCCGCCAACCCGCCGGGCCAGGTGGTGGTGAGCTATCGCGGCGCCGTCCTGGGGGTCGCCATACTGCACCGCTCCGGCATCATCGAGAGCCTGTTCCCGAGCCGGTGGAGTGGGTGTACCGGCGGGTCATGAAAACCGTCATAGGCGACGGCGAGGGCTGCGGTCCGCACAGCGGACCCTACGGCGCCGCGCCCGTAGGGTCCGCTGTGCGGACCAGCGATCTTCCGTCCAGCAGAATGGTTTGCCCCCTAGTTGCCCGCGCCTGGCCCCTTGCCGGGACCAGGACCCGCCCCGGGACCCGCGCCCATGCCGGGCCCCATACCCATCCCCGGGCGGTCCTGCATCCGTGCCTGACGCCCGGCGTCGAACTCGGCCGGGGTCATCTTGCCGTCACCATTCCGATCGAAGTCGGCGAAGCTCGGGGCCGTGGCCGCGCCGCGCATGGCGGCGCCCTGGGCCGCGCGGGCCGCCATCTGCTCGCCGTGGCCGGTGGCGAACTCCTGCGCGGTCACGGCGCCGTCGCCGTTCTTGTCCATCGCGGAGAAGTTCATTGGGCCCGGCGGCGGCGCGGGCTGCGCCGCCAGGCCCCCGGCCCAGGCGGTACACGCGATGACCAGGGTCGCGCCGAGTGAAAGGATACGGATGTGGTGTGTCATCGTCTAACTCCAGGGTTGTGCCATGGTCGAGCCATGGTCAGTCATGACGACCGTGCCCCGCCAGGGTGGCCGGCGGCGGCGCGGCCAAGGGGCAGTCTTGCAGCACTGCCACGACAGACTAATCACAAACGCGCGCACACTCCGTGCGGCATCACACAGAGATTTCTCTCGCGGCAAGCGCCGCCAGCGTGGTCGGGCGGATGCCCGCAGGGCGGTCCGCCAGCGTCCCATGCACCGAGATAGCGGAACCGCTATCGCGTTCCGCCCAGCGTCGGCTCTCAGTTCGACCGTCACCGTGCCCTCACCCAGCCGGGTCGGCACGGCCTCGGTCACCGGCTGCTCCGCAGAGGGTCGCGACCAGTCCAGCAACCCGCCTTGGGCCAGTTGCCGCTGGGCCAGCCGGCGGCCCCAAGTCTCCTGCCACAACGGCGACCAGCCTCGTCGACCGGCGAACGCCTGGAGCGCATCGGGATGCGTCGCCGTCTCCACCAACTGCCGCACGGCGTCCGGGACCAGGATGCAGTCCCGCCCGCGTAACGCCTCCAGGGTCGCGAGCGTCGCCAGCACGTCATAGACATAGGCCCACTCGCTGCCGATGGGCATCTGGCCCTGGTGCCCCAGAGCCCGCCGCAGCGCGACCGCGGCGGTCTCCTCCACCGCCCGCGGTTCGAGCACCAGCATCGGCAGCACCGCCGTCGGCCGATGCCGCCCCAAGCGCCCGCGGCGTTGCAGCAGCACGTCCGCCGGCGCCGGATCGGAGACCAGCAGGTCGGCGTCGATGTCCAGCGACTGCTCCGCGGTCTGGGTGGCGACGATGGCGAGCGGCGTCCGCGTGCCGCCCTTGCCGATGACCCCGACCAGCCGCGCGTCGAGCGTCTGCCGGTCCAGGTCCGCGTAGCGCGAGTGGTGCAGCATCGCCGGCACACCGGCCGCCAGCAGTTCACGATAGGCGTGCCGGGTGCGCAGCACCGACAGCATCGCCTGATCGATGGTGCCGACCGCGATGGGCGCGGCCATCACCCGTTTGGGGCAGGCGATGGCCCAGGACTTGGCCTGCTGCCACTGGTCCGGGTCGAGCACGCCGGGGACTGCCCGTGCGACGCCGTCCGTCCCGAGATTCCCGGCCAAGGCCCGCACCACCCGGCTCGCGAGCGCGGGCGAGTGGGTGCGCGCCAGCCGCGCGATGCGCGCGTGGGCCTCGGTCGCCGCCGCGCGGGTCGGCAGGGCGAAATACATCCCATCCACCAGCCCGGCCTCCACCAGTTGCAGGGCGCGCAGCAGCGCCGCCTCGGTCTTGCCGGTCCCGGTCGGTGCCTCGATCACCACCAGCCGTTCGGTCAGCGGCACCGCGCCCATCACCACCTGGGCACCGATGGGCGCGCCCGGCAGGATCGCTGTCGCAGGCGCCCCCGAGTGCCAACCCGACCAGGGCAGCGAGTCGAGCAGCGACGCGACGGCCTCCGGCCGCCAGTCGTCACCCGCCACCGGCAGACTGGAGCCGAGCCAGTCGGCCAGCATCGTGAGCCCCGCAAAGAGGTGGTCGAAGGAGCAGGTCCACTGGATCGGCGCCGCCTCCCCGAGCGCCGTCGGAAAGCGCCGCAGCAACTCGACGGCCAGTGCGTCCATCTCGGCGATCGGGTCATAGGCCGACGTGGCCGCGACCTGCGTCCTGACCTGTGCCAGCGCGACCGAGATGTTTGCCTGGAAACCGACCAGCGCCTTGCCGCAGTCGTGCAGCCCGGCGAGACAGGTGAGCCTGGCGAGTTGGACCTCGGTAAGCCTATGCCCGCACGCCGTCTCCAGACGACTGCGCAGGACCGGCGCGGCAAGCAGGCGCGCGGCCGCCAGCGCGACATCGAGCGAGTGCCCGATCAGGGAGCGGCTCGTGCCGGTCTTTCAGTCAGTCTCCGGCGGGCGCCATCAACCTGGAAAGAGCGGTTCCCCGATGCCGGACGGGGCATGCGCCCCGTCCGGGAGGTTTCGGGACCTTCCCGCGGGCACGGCGCCGGCGGGCGATCCCTAAACGTTCGGGACGGGGTTGCAAACCCCGTCCCGCGCGGAAGGGGTCAGAATCGCTACCGGGTCCCGGGGCCGGACGGCGCGGATTGGTCCGCGAGCAATCGCTTCAGTCGCTCGTTCTCGGCCAGGGCCTCTTCCTTGGCCGCCCGTTCCTGCTCTGCGGCCGCACGCGCCTGCTTTGTCGATGCATGCGCCTGCTCTGCCGCCGCCTGCGCCTGCTCCTTGGCCGCCCGCTCTTGCTCTTTGGCCGCCCGTTCGTCCTCCGCGGTCGCCCGCGCCTGCACGGCCGCTGCACGTTCCCGCTCCACGGCCGCCCGCGCCTGCTCGACCTCCGCGCGCAGATCCTCGAATTCGAGCTGGATGCTTTGCTGTTCGCGCAGATAGTCCTGCCGCGCCTGGTAGGCGTGGTAGGCGTGCTCTTGCTCGGAAAAGGCCTTCAGTGTGCTCATGGCTCGCCTCATCTCGTGGGTCTGCATCCACACGGGCAGGGCGTCCTCGTCCAGACGCTCGGCCTCGTTGAAGAACGTCAACCAGCGTTGCTCTTCGGTTTGGACCGCGTCGGCGGCGAATTTGCTCAGTTCCAGCAGCCAGATACCGCCATGGTCCAGAAAGACGCGACCGTGCTGGTCGCGCAACCGGAACTCGTGGGCATACTCCGGCTCATCCGCCAGCAACGTCTGACCCAAAAGCCAGATGGCGTAGGTGGGACGCAGTTTGCGGTAGCTCTCGCCCTCTTTGATCTGGCTGCGATAGAGGTTTGCCCAGCCGTAGACGATACGCGCCCGATGCCGGACGGGGCATGCGCCCCGTCCGGAAAGTTTCGGGACCTTCCCGCGGGCATGGCGCCGGCGGCTGACCCCTAAACGTTCGGGACGGGATTGCAAACCCCGTCCCGCGCGGCGGCTGGCTGGCGCTGGCACTGGCGGGACGCGATCCGCTTCCTCAGGCCCCTGGACCGTCACCGGGCGGGTGACGACGGGGAGCCGGCGGCGGCGCCACCGAGACCCGCACGCGCTATGCGGCGGCTTCAAGAAAGACTTGGGGATGCCGATCGGCGATGCGCAGGAGCGTCTTCGCCGCCCCCGACGGCGCGGCGCCCCCCTGCTCCCACTGCGCGAGCGTCTTCTCGGAAACACCCAGGGCCGACGCGAAGTCCGCCTGGGACAGGCCGCTCTTGAGCCGAATGCGCGCCACCTCTGAGCGCGGCGCAACCAGGGTGCGCTTGCCGCCGCCGGCCTTGATCTCGGTGGCGGCATCGACGACTTCCTGCCACAGGTCGCGCTCCGCCTCAGGCCGGGACACAGCCTCATCGACAAGCTTGTTACCCATTGCGAAATATCTCCAACAACGCTTTCAACAGGTGACCAGGGATGTTACCGGCGCCCTTGGGATTTCCGCGGCAAGGTTGCGACTGTTGCCCCCTGGGTTGCGAGGACGTCACCGGGCGGGCGGCAAGACGCGCTGGACGGCGGCGGCGCGGTACCCACCGACGGCGCAGCCGAGCCCGTAGGTTGCCATGAAAGTCGGGCGGGCGGTGGCGTAGACTCATCCCTCGCAGTCTCAAGGAGACACGATACGGATACGAGGCCCGCGGAGCATCCGGCGGGCGGCCAAGCACCACCATGACCGTTGGGGTGAGGCACGAACCCCAACATCCTCCGGCCTGCGCCAACCTACGGGCTGCCATCGGCACCGTGCATCGCGCGCGCCGTAGCCCGGCCTGGCAGCGCCGGCACCGTCGGCGTCGGGTTACGCTGCGCTAACCCGACCTACCCACTTTCGGGGTGGCGCGGGCGCCATGGCCCTTGGCCGCGACGAGACCCCGGTAGCGCGCGCCCGGTCGCGTCGCGGCTGAAGCCGCTCCGACGACCACCACCCCGGGCGATTTTCGCGGTCAGTCAGGTCTGATCGCACCCCAATACGACTGCAACCTGTCAACCTTGGAAAATCTCCAGGACTTCGGCTATGCTTTAGCGGTTGCTTCCCAGCCGCCGCGCGTCCCCCATGGGACCTCGGCCGCACCCCGCCCCCAGTGGCCTCTGGCCGCGGCCGGCCCGGTATCCCCAGCCGCCCCCGCGCCGCCGCCCCCACGGAGACCGTCCCCAGTCGCCCCCCGTTGCCGCCCCGTCGCCGGGTGTCGGTCCGCGCGCGCCGCCGGAGGCGACGGTCGATGCCCGACCGCCCACCCCGCGCACGGGGACCCGGCCGCGCATCCGCGACGCACCGCGCGCCGAAACAACACTGGGATCAATGATGAACACCGCCCCCCCCCGGCACCCGCATCGGTAGACTCCTGACCGCCCTCGCGGCACTCCTGCTGCTCGCCGTCGGCCTCATCTCGCTCGCCCGCGGCGGGACCGACACCGCGGCCCTGTCGGTGAAACTGGTGGACGGGCTCAGCCCCGCCGCGCAGGCGGCGGTCATCGCCCGCCACGGCGCGGCCGAGCAGTCCGCGGTCGCCCCGCTGCGCATCCATGTCGTGGAGGTCCCGGCCGCCGACCTGTCCCAGGCCCTGCAGGCGTTCGGCGCCGATCCCCAGGTGGAGAGCGTCGAGGCGGTCAAGACCCGCCGCGCCGAGTGGCTCTCCAATGACGCGTTCGTCGCTGACCAATGGTCGCTCGCGCGCATCGGCTGGCCCACGGTCTACAGCACCCTGACCCCGACCGGGACCGCGACGGTCGCCCTGCTCGATACCGGGGTCGAGGGCACCCACCCGGATCTGCAGGGGCACCTGCGCCCCGGGACCTCGTTGCTCGACGGTGGCGACGGGCTCACCGACCCCGCCGGGCACGGCACCCAACTGGCGGGCCTCCTCGCCGCGGTCGCCGACAACCAGCAGGGCATCGCCGGGGTCGCCTTCAGCGGTGTCAAGGTCATGCCGGTCACGGTGCTCGACGCCGCCGGGGTCGGCCAGGACAGCGCCATCATCGCCGGCATCGTGTGGGCCGCCGACCACGGGGCCGATGTGATCCTGATGGGCTTCGGCAACCCGGACTACAGCGCGCACCTGCAGGACGCCATCGACTACGCCTGGTCCAAAGGCGCCGTCCTGGTGGCCGCGGCCGGCAACGCCGGGGCGACGGCCCCGAGCTACCCGGCCGCCAACCGCGCCGTGATCGGCATCGCGGCCAGCGACCAGGCCGACCGCCTGGCCACCTTCAGCAACCGCGGCGGCGCCATCTTCCTCGCCGCCCCCGGGACCGAGTTGGCGACCACCGACCGCGCGGGCGGCTATGCCACCGTCAGCGGGACCTCCCCCGCCGCGGCCATCGTCGCCGGGGCGGCGGCGCTGCTCAAGGCGGCCGAGCCGACCCTGACCAACGGCCAGGTCCTGGGCCGCCTGGCGCGCGGCGCCGCCCCGGTCGCCGACCCGCAGGAGGCGCCCGACGTGGGCTTCGGCCGGGTCGACCTGGCGGCGGCCCTGGCCGACACCGGGAGCGATGAATTGGCACCGCTGGCGTCCCCGGCCGGGGTCTACCGCTGGCCCACGCCCGCCGCCCTCGCGGCGGCCGAGGAGGCGGCGGCGCTGGCCGCCGCGGGGGCGACGGACCCGGCGGCCGGCCCCGTGCCCTTGGCCCCGGCCGATACCAGGGCCGACACCGGGGCCGCGGCCCAGCCGGCGGATTACACCGCCGCGAGCAGTGACCCGGTGCTCTCGGATACCCCGGTCGATAACTTTCCGGTGACCAGCGGTAAGGTGAATGCCGTGGCCGTGGACAGTGCGACCGGCATCACCTATATCGGCGGCGCCTTCACCTTCGTCGGTCCCTACACCGGCCACGGTGCACCCATCGACACCGCGACCGGCCAGGTCGGCGCGACCTTCCCCAAGGTCAACGGAAACATCTTTGCGGCAGCCGCCGACGGGAGCGGCGGCTGGTACATCGGCGGCGACTTCACCATCGTCAATGGCGTCGCGCGCGGTCGCCTCGCCCACATCCAGCCGGACGGCACCCTCGACGGCGCCTGGAACCCCAATGCCGACAACATCGTCAACGCCCTGGTCGTGAGTGGGACGACCGTCTACGTCGGCGGGCAATTCACCATCATCAGCGACACGCCGCGCAATCGCCTGGCGGCGATCACTGTCGGCGGCACCCTCACCGCCTGGGACCCCGATGCCAACAACCACGTCCGCGCCCTGGCGGTGATCGGATCCACCGTCTACGCCGGGGGTGATTTCACCACCGTCAGCGGCACCCCCCGCCTCAAGCTGGCAGCCATCGACACCAACGGCACATTCAACACCACCTGGAACCCGAATAACGGCGGCTCCACCTCCAGCACCGTTTACGCCCTGGCGGTGAACGGGACGACCCTCTACGTCGGGGGCTCGTTCAGCACCATCGGCGCCACAACCCGCAGCAACCTCGCGGCCATCACTAGCACCGGCACCGGCACCCCCACCGACTGGAACCCCAATGCCGACGACACTGTCCTCGCCCTGGCGATGAGCGAAAACGAACAGACCGTCTACGCCGGGGGCTATTTCGACATGGTCGGCAACGTAACGCACAACCGTCTCGCCAGCATCGCTACCGCTGGCACGGGGGCTGTGGCCACCTGGGACCCCAACCTGAACGGCGACGTCTTGGCCCTGGCGGTGAAGGGGACAACCCTCTACGCCGGGGGCACTTTCACCACCGTCGGCGGCACGACGACCCGCAACCGCCTCGCCGCCTTTGCGACCGACACTGGCGCTGTCACCGCCTGGGACCCCAGCGCGAGCGCCAGCGTCAGTGCCCTGGCGCTGAGCGGGACGAGCGTCTACGCCGGGGGCCATTTCATCACCATCGGCGGCGCGGCCCGCAACCGCCTCGCCGCCATGGCGGCCGACGGCACCCTCACCGCCTGGAACCCCAATGCCAACGCCACCGTCTACGCCCTGGCGCTGAGCGGGCAGACCGTCTATGTGGGGGGCGCTTTCGGCACCATCGGCGGGATAGTCCGCAGCCGCCTGGCGGCCATCGGTACCGACGGCATCCTCGCGGCCTGGAACCCTAATGCCAACGACACCGTCAATGCCCTGGCGGTGGCCGGGACGACGGTCTACGTCGGGGGCTGGTTCAGCACAATCGGCAGCACGCCCACGGCCCGCAGCCGCCTGGCGGCCATCGCTGCCGACGGCACCGCCACCACTTGGAACCCCAATCCGGGCGGCGGCAGCGTCAATGCCCTGGCGGTGGGCGGGACGACCCCGACCCTCTACGTCGGGGGCGGGTTCACCACGATGGGCCCGTCGGCCACAGTCCGCAACCGGCTCGCCGCCTTTGATATCAGCAGCGGCGCACTCAACCCCTGGGACCCCAATGCCGGCGGCACCGTCGTTGCCCTGGCGGTGAGCGGGTCGACGGTCTACGCGGGAGGGTCCTTCACGACCGTCAACACCTTGACCCGCAACCGCCTCGCGGCCATCGACACCACCAGCAGCATCCCCACCGCCTGGAACCCCAATGCCAGCGGCGAGGTCTACGCTCTCGCGGTGAGCGGCACGACCGTCTACGCCGGGGGTGCGTTCACCACCATCGGCGGCACGACGCCCCGCAGGCGCCTGGCGGCCATCGATGCCACCAGCGGCACGGCCACCACCTGGAACCCCAATGCCGACAGTGCCGTCTACGCCCTGGCGGTGAATGGGACCGCACTCTATGCCGGTGGGGTTTTCGACACCATCGGCGGGAATCCCCGCTCCAAACTGGCCAAGTTCCAGCCCTCGACCGTCACCACCACCACGGTCGCGGCCACCCCCAACCCCGCCGCCTACGGTGCCGCCGTCACCCTCACCGCCACCCTGTCCCCGACCACCGCCACCGGCAGCGTCACCTTCATGGACGACACCACCACGCTCGGCACCGGCACCCTCGCGGGCGGCTCCGCCACCTATGTCACCAGCGCACTGACGGTGGGCGGCCACAGCATCACCGCGGACTATGCCGGCGACACGGGCTATAGCGGCTCCACCTCCGCCGCCTATTCGCTGACCATCGACAAGGCTGGCCAGACCATCAGCTTCGCCAACCCCGGCACCCAGACCTACGGTACCAGCCCGACCCTGAGCGCGAGCGCGACCTCCGGCCTGGCGGTGACCTTCACCTCGACCACCCCCACGGTCTGCACCATCACCAGCGGCGGGGTCCTGACCTTCCTGACTGTCGGCCCCTGCACCATCGCGGCCGACCAGGGCGGCAACGCCAACTTCAACGCCGCGCCCCAGGTGACGCAGGGCTTCGAGGTCGCCAAGGCCAACCCGAGCGTGAGCGTCTGGCCGAGCGCCAGTGACATCTCCTACGGCCAGACCCTGGCCGCCTCGGTCCTCAGCGGCGGCAGCGCCACCCCGGCGGGCGGCTTCGCCTTCACCACCCCGGGCACCGCCCCAGCCGTCGGCACCGCCAGTCAGGGCGTCACCTTCACGCCCACCGACACCGCGCGCTACAACACCGCGGCCGACTCGGTCAGCGTGACCGTGGACAAGGCAGCGCAGGCGGTCCTGAACGTCACCGGACCGGGCGCCGTCACCTACGGGGCGACCGGCACCGCCACGGCCACCGGCGGCAGCGGCACCGGGGCGCTCAGCTTCAGCGTGGGCGCTTCCACCGGCTGCGCCGTGACCGGCACCACGGTCAGCGTCACCAACGCCTCCGGCACCTGTGCCCTGACCGCGACCCGGGCGGGCGACGGCAACTATGACCCGGCCACCAGCGCCGCCGCCGCCGTGACCCTGAACAAGGCGGTCAGCACCGCGCTCCTGGTCGCCGATCCCAATCCCGCGACCCTCGGGCAGTCGGTGCAACTGACCGCCACCGTCACCGCGGCCGGCGGCACCGGTACGGTGACCTTCATGGACGGCGCCGCGACCCTCGGCAACGGTCCCCTCAGCGGCGGGACCACCACCCTGAGTACCAGCGCACTCAGCGCCGGCAGTCATAGCCTCACCGCGGTCTATGCGGGCGACGACAATTACCTGGGCGCCACCTCGCCGGCCCTGACCCAGGTGGTGCAGGTCCCCGTCACCATCGCCACCAACCCGGCGGGCCTTACCGTCACCGTCGATGGCACCGGCCACCCGGCCCCCTATAGCACCGCCTGGACCCCGGGCGCCAGCCACCAACTGGCCGTGTCCCAGTACCAGGGCGGGGCCGGCGGGACCCGCGCGGCCTTCGCCGCCTGGTCCGACGGCGGGGCGCTCAGCCACACCGTCACCGCCCCGGCCGCGGCCGCCACCTTCACCGCCGCCTTCGCCACCCAGTACCAACTGACCACGGCGGCCGCGCCCGCGAGCGCCGGGCTCATCGCCCCCGCCACCGGCGGCTGGTTCGCCGCCGGGACCACGGCGCCGGTGACCTTGTACCCGGTTGTGGGATATGCCGTCGCTTCCTGGACGGTGAACGGCACCACCACCGAGACCGCGGTCAACACCCAGCCGGTCCTCATGTCCGGACCCATGAGCGTCACCGCCACCCTGGCCGGCGCCCAACCCGAGCTCACGGCCGGCGTGAACAGTGCCCGCACCGGCACCAAGCCGATCCGGACCTGGACCCTGACCCTCACCAACCGCACGACCGGCGCCGGTCCGGCGCCGAGCCCGCGCTTCGACAGTCTGACCCTGACCCAGACCTACCCCGCCGGCGGGCCCACCTGCACCCCGGTCGTCGGGACCCTGCCCACGCTCACCGGCCCCCTGGGCGTCGGCGCGAGCCTGAGCGGAACCGTCGGGATCGACTTCACCGGCTGCACCGCCAGCGCCCGGTTCCAGGCGACCCTGCGCTACTCCGACGGCGGTCGTGCCGCCGGCCTCAGTACGCTGAACAACCAACCCCAGTAACCGCCGCACCCGGCGCCGCACCCGGCGCCGGGGACCCTCGCCATTCACCCTTGGAGGACGCCGCCATGACCCGGAAACGACTCGCGACCCTGACCTTCTCGCTGCTGTGCGCGGCCGCCCTCGACGCCCGCGCCGCCGTGGTGGAGTTGACCCTCTACGACGGCACCGACCCCGGCGGCGCCCTCCTGGGGCAACCGGGGCAGACCGTCGGCTGGGGTTTCAGGCTCGTGAACAACAGTGCCCTGTATTGGCTGCTGGTCAACAGCACCGACTACGCCCTGGCGTCGGGGGCGTCGGACATCGGCAGCTATACCGACATTTATGGCCCCAACGCCGCGGGAATCGCCCCGAACGGCGGCTTCTTCCAATCCTATTACAGTCCGACACCGGGGACCGGGCTTGGCAGCTATCAGATCGGCGACCTGATTCCCGTCGGGTCGACGACCTGGGGGACCATTGAGTTGACCTACAGTTTCTGGGACGGCGATCCCAACGGTGTGGGAGTACCGACCGGCGACGATGGTACCGTGATTGCCGACGCCTCCGTCACGGCCATCCCCGTCCCCCCGAGCTTGGCCCTGGTTGCCCTCGGGCTCCTGGGGCTGCGCCGACGCCGCGCCGTCGGCTGACCGCCCGGCCGCGCCAGCCCGATGCCGGACGGGGCATGCGCCCCGTCCGGCAGGTTTCGGGACCTTTCCGCGGGCACGGCGCCGGCGGCTGACCCCTAAACGTTCGGGACGGGGTTGCAAACCCCGTCCCGCGCGGAAGAGGTCGAGTTCATCGACGATGCCGGCCGGACCTGGACGTTGGGCAGCGTCTCGTCCTGATAGAGTTGCGGTATGGGTTCGCACGCCAGCCAGCAGGGCCAGGTCGTCCTCTTCTCTTGCTCCTTGCCGTCCTCATCGTTCACGATCTTTATCGTCTCGTGGGTGAGTCCACCCAGCCGCCGCGCCGCCAGCCCAGCTTGCGGGCGGCCGATTTCCGCTAACCCCACAAGGGTCGGTTGCCGGTCTGCTAGACTGGAAGCCGTGTCCAGTGAAGGCTACCGCCAGGTTGGCCACCAGCCGATTGAGGTCCGACGCCCGGGGTCCGCACGGCGGACCCTGATTCCGTTCGGTCTGCCGGGCGCTGCGGTCCGCGCGGCGGACCCTAACCCTTCATGGAGTCGAAGAATTCCCCATTGGTCTTGGTCGCCTTGAGCTTGTCATGGAGGAACTCCATGGCGGCCAGTTCGTCCATGGGGTGCAGGATCTTGCGCAGGATCCACATCTTCTGAAGCTCCGCGGCGGGCATCAAGAGTTCTTCGCGACGGGTGCCGGAGCGGTTGATGTTGATGGAGGGGAAGATGCGCCGTTCGGCGATCCGTCGGTCCATGTGGATCTCCATGTTGCCGGTGCCCTTGAACTCCTCGTAGATGACGTCGTCCATGCGCGAGCCGGTGTCGACCAGCGCGGTGGCGAGGATGGTCAGTGAGCCGCCTTCCTCCACGTTGCGGGCGGCGCCGAAGAAGCGCTTGGGCCGCTGCAGGGCGTTGGCGTCCACGCCGCCCGTGAGCACCTTGCCTGAGGAGGGGATCACGGTGTTGTAGGCGCGCGCGAGCCGGGTGATGGAGTCGAGCAGGATCACGACGTCGCGCTTGTGCTCGACTAAGCGCTTGGCCTTTTCGATGACCATCTCGGCGACCTGCACATGGCGGGTGGCGGGCTCGTCGAAGGTGGAGGAGATGACCTCACCGCGCACCGAGCGCGACATCTCCGTGACCTCTTCCGGGCGCTCGTCGATCAGCAGCACGATCAGGTAGCAGTCCGGGTGGTTGTGCCCGATGGACTGTGCGATATTCTGCAACATCATGGTCTTACCGGCCTTGGGCGGGGAGACGATGAGGCCGCGCTGACCCTTGCCGATGGGCGCCACCAGATCGATGGTGCGCGCCGTAATGTCCTCGGTGCTGCCGTTGCCGATCTCCAGCCCGAGCCGCTTCTGGGGGAAGAGCGGGGTGAAGTTCTCGAACAGGATCTTCGACTTGGCGTTTTCGGGCCGGTCGAAGTTGATATCGTTGACCTTGAGCAGCGCAAAATAGCGCTCGCCGTCCTTGGGCGGCCGGATCTTGCCGGAGATGGTGTCGCCGGTGCGCAGCGCGAAGCGGCGGATCTGGCTCGGGGAGACATAGATGTCGTCGGGGCCGGCCAGATAGGAGGCGTCCGCGGAGCGCAGGAAGCCGAAGCCGTCAGTCAGGATCTCAAGCACCCCGTCGCCGGAGATGTCCTCGCCGCGCTTGGCCTGGGCCTTGAGGATCGCGAAGATCAGGTCCTGTTTGCGCGAGCGGCCGACACCTTCGATCTCCATGGACTGCGCCAGCTCGACCAGCTCGGGCACCGGCGTCTTTTTCAGTTCGGTTAGGTTCATTCGGGTCTTCGTCAGGCAGAGGTCAGGGGAGGAGCGGGGCGTTCCGCGATGGGCGTCAAGGGGGGACGGCTCGGGGGGCTACACACCGCGGAGCGGGCGTCCGGACGAACGCCGCGTGGGTTTTTCACCGGGGCCGACCGGTCGGGGCGCGCGGCGACTGCCGGCGGGGCCCCGCTCGCGAACCCGGGAACCTGGTCGGACCCCGGTGGCCGCTGGCCGCGGGCCCGGTGGAAGGGGTCAGAGGTTGCTGTTGATGAAGGCCGTCAACTGGGACTTGGAGACCGCGCCGATCTTGGTCGCCTTCACCTCACCCGCACGGAACAACATCAGCGTCGGGATGCCGCGGATGCCGTAGACGGGCGGGGTCTTGGGATTCTCATCGATGTTGAGCTTCACCACCTTGAGCCGCCCGGTGTACTCATCGGCGATCTCGTCGAGCACCGGGGCAATCATCTTGCAGGGCCCGCACCAGTCGGCCCAGTAGTCTACCAAGACGGGGGTGGAGGATTTCAGTACCTCATCCTCAAAAGAGACATCGGTCACATGGACGATGCAGTCGCTCACTGAAGTCGGCTCCGTTATTTGTTTTGTGTGGCTGTCGGGGGGCCGCGCCGATGCACCTGCGGGCCTTGCGGCCCGGGTCGGCGTCGGGCGGGACCGGCCGGACGGTTGGGTCTGCTACGGGCTAACCCCGGGTCGAACAAGGGCCGGGGCAGGCGGGAGGTGGGCAAATTGGCGCGGGTTTAGGCCCAAGGGTTAAGATGCTATTTGATCCAAAGCGCAAAGAATTTGCAAGCCTTGCCTTGGGTGAGGTCCGCACGCAGCGAAAAATCAAGGATTTCAATGACAGAGAAACACCTGACCGCGACCCGGTTCGACCACTTCGACCTTGACCTGAGTGTCCTTGAAGGGCTGGCCGACGCCGGATTTACCCACTGTACCCCGATCCAGGCCGCCACGCTCCCGATCGCCCTGACGGGCCAGGACGTCGCCGGCCAGGCCCAGACCGGCACCGGCAAGACCGCCGCCTTCCTCCTGGTGATCCTGGAGCGGCTGTTGGCCACGGCGGCGCCGACCTCCGGGCACCAGTCCCAGCCGCGCGCCCTGATCGTGGCCCCGACCCGTGAACTGGCGGTGCAAATCCATAATGACACCCTGCTCCTCGCCCGGCACACCGGGTTTCGCGTGGGGTTGGTGTTCGGCGGGACCGGCTACCAGGAGCAGCGTGACCACCTGGCGGCCGGGGTCGACATCCTGATCGGTACCCCCGGGCGCCTGATCGACTACTTCAAGCAGCACGTCTTCAGTCTCGGGCGGGTCGAGGTGGTGGTGCTCGACGAGGCGGACCGGATGTTCGACCTGGGCTTCATCAAGGATATCCGCTTCCTGCTGCGGCACATGCCGCCCCCGGAGGCGCGCCTGGGGATGCTGTTCTCCGCGACCCTGTCCTACCGGGTGTTGGAGCTCGCCTACGAGCACATGAACAACCCGCAGCTCGTGAAGATCGAGTCGGAGAAGATCACCGCCGACCGGGTGCGCCAGTGCTGCTACATGACCGCCAATTCGGAGAAGATCCCGCTCCTGATCGGGCTGGTGCGCACCTGGGAGGACCCGCGGGTCATGGTCTTCGTCAACACCAAGCGGGAGGCCGACCGGGTCTGGGGCTACCTGCAGGGCAACGGCATCAATACCGCCGTGCTCTCCGGGGATGTGCCCCAGAAGAAGCGCCTGAAGCTGCTGAAAAGCTTCACCGACGGCGACCTGCCGGTGCTGGTGGGGACCGACGTGGCGGCGCGCGGCCTGCACATCCCGGACGTGACCCATGTGGTGAACTACGACCTGCCGGAGGACGCGGAGGACTATGTCCACCGCATCGGGCGCACCGCCCGGGCCGGGGCGGCCGGGGATGCCATCAGCTTCGTGTGTGAGACCTACGCCTTCTGTCTGCCGGACATCGAGCGCTTCATCGGCGCCAAGGTGCCGGTAGCCCCGGTGGAGTCGTCCCTCCTGCCCGAGATCGACTACCGCAGCCGGTTGCGCCCGGACCGGGAGGATCGGGAATACCGCTCCGATCGCGACGGCCGCGGCCCCCGCCCCGGTGGCGGAGCCGGTCCCGGTGGGCCGCGTGGGCCTGGTCGGGAGGGCCGCGATGGCCGCGGCGGCCCGCCCGGGCGTGCGCGGCGGGATGGTCCTGGGGATCGCCCGCGCCCGCCCACGCAGGACCGGGCGCCGGTCGCGGCGCTTGCGGCGCCCGCGCCGGACGCGGCTCCCGGCGAGGTGGTGGCAGTGGCTTCTGTCGTGGTGGCGGCGCTGCCCCCAGCCCGACCGCCGCGCCGGGGCCGGCGCGGGCCCGAGCAGGCGGCCCTGACCTCGCCGCTCGGTCACACCGCGGCGAGTCCAGAGGTCGCGCCGGCCGGCGACCCCGGGCCGTCCGAGCCGCTGCCGACGACCGGACCGGCGCCCTCATCGCTGCCGACCGAGGCTGGCGCCGAGCCCGCGAAGCGGCGCCGTCGGCGGCGGCGCAAGCCCGGTGCCCGGCCGGCGGAGGGGCAGTCCGACACGCCGTCGGCGCAGATCGTGGCTACGGATCCGAGCGATTCCTGATCTCGGAGTCGAAAGCGTTAGCCGCGCAGCCCCGGCAGCAGTTCCGCGAAGTCGCCGATGGCCGGAAACTCATCCTGCACCCGCCGCGGCCCCTGCGAGTCGGGTTGCAGCACCGCGAGCAACGAGCCCATGCCGAAGGTGCGGGCCGCGCGCAGGACGCTCAGGTTGTCGTCGATGAACAGGGTGCGCGCCGGGTCGAAGGGGCGCAGCGCGCGCAGGCGCGGCCAGAAGGCCGGGTCTTCCTTGGGCAGCCCCAGGTCGTGGGCCGAGATGATGTGCTCGAAGTGGCCCGCCAGGCGCGTGCGGTCGAGCTTCAGTGCCAGGGTCTTCTGGTGGGCATTGGTCACCAGCACCCGGCGCTTGCCGCGGTCGGCCAGGGCGCCCAGGAAGTCCATCACGTGCGGGTGGACGGCGATCAGGTGCTCCACCTCGGCCTTGAGGAGGGTGATGTCCAACCCGAGTTCCCGGCTCCAGTGGTCCACGCAGTACCATTCGAGCGTGCCCTCGATCGCCTGGTAGCGGGTGCGCAGGTGCGCCTTGGACGCCTCCAGGCTCAGGCCCCGGGCGTCCGCATAGCGGCGGGGGACGTGCTCCAGCCAGAAATGATTGTCGAAATGCAGGTCGAGCAGGGTCCCGTCCATGTCGAGAAAACAGTCGTCGATAGCATCCCAGTCGATCATGGTCATGGTTCCCGTGATTGAAAGTTCGTTCGCCCCGCGGCCGGGCCTGGTTCCCGCCCGTGGCTGAGGCGGCCGGGGAGCGGCCCGCCGGACCCCGGGTGCTCGGCCGGCGCCTGGTCGCCCGCAGCCGCCTCATCCAAGTCGAGGAGGTGGACCTGGAGTTTGCCAACGGTGCCCGGCGCACCTTCGAGCGCATCCCCGGTGGCGCCGACTCGGTGCTGATCGTGCCGCTGCTGGATGCGCGCACCCTGCTGCTCATCCGCGAATATGGGGCCGGCAGTGAGCGCTATGAACTGGGGCTGCCCAAAGGCATCGTGGAGCCAGGGGAGGAGCCCCTGGCCGCCGCCAACCGGGAGCTGCAGGAAGAAGTCGGTTATGCCGCCCGTGACCTGCAGGTGCTGGGCCGAGTCTCCGTGGTCCCGGGGTACCTCGGGCACCGCAGCCTGATCGTGCTCGCCCGGACCCTCTACCCGAGTCGCCTGCCCGGCGACGAGCCCGAACCCATCGAGGTCGTCCCCTGGCCCCTGGACGCGCTGGACGCACTGCTCGCGCGCGACGACTTCGACGAGGCGCGCGCGCTTGCCGCCCTCTATCTCACCGAACGCCACCTGGCGCGCGCTGTTCAGCATCGAGCAGACCAATCCCAACGGAGAGCCTAATGAAAACCTACTCAATCCGCGTGTGGGACCTCCCCACCCGTCTCTTTCACTGGGCCCTGCTGGCGCTCGTCGTGGCGGCCTTCACCACCGGGCAACTGGGCGGCAACCTGATCGTTTGGCACGGGCGCATCGGGCTCGCGATCGTGGGTCTTCTGGTGTTCCGCCTGGTGTGGGGCCTCGTCGGCTCCACCTATGCGCGCTTCGTCAACTTCATCCCCTCGCCGCGGCAGGTCCTCAACTATCTTCGCGGGCACTGGCAGGGGCTCGGCCACAACCCGATCGGCGCACTGTCGGTGCTGGCCCTGCTGGCGCTCTTGATCTTCCAGGCGGGGAGCGGTCTGATGGCGAACGATGACATCGCCTTTGAAGGCCCGCTGTACCCGCTGGTGTCGAAGGACACCTCCGACTGGCTGTCGGGCTGGCACCGGCAGATCGTCAATCTGCTGATCGGGCTGGTCGCACTGCACTTGAGCGCGATCCTCTTCTATGCACTGGTCAAGAAAGACAATCTGGTACGGCCGATGATCACCGGTGTCAAGGAGGTCGCGGACCGCGCGGCCCGGCCGGCCGTCGGTGGCGGTCCGGCCGCCTTTGTGCTCGCCGCCGTGATCGCCCTGGGCGCGGTCTGGGCCGCGAGCGGTGCCCTGCTGCCGGCCCCCCCGATCTCCCCGGCCGCGACCGCACCCGCCTGGTGAGAGGCACCGGTGCGGCATGAAAAGGCCGCCGCGGGGACGGCGCCCCCGGGCGGCCCGGGTCCATTGACCGTGGGGCGTGCTTAGTCCTTCATGCGGTACTTGTCGTGGCAGGCCTTACAGGAAGCCCCGAGGTCGCCGAAGGCCTGCTTCACCGCCGCCGGATCGCCGCCGACGGCGACCTTCTGCAGATTGTCGGCGGCCGCGACGAACTCGCCCGCGAGCTTGCCGACGTTCTCGCCGTCGGTGAAGAGCGCGGGCTTCACCGCCGTCTTCACGTCACCGATGGCCTTGTCGGTGCCGGGGCCAAAGAGGGCACCCATGCCCGAGTTGGCGATCCCGGCGATGGCGTTCGCTGCCCCCTCGACCTGCTTGGCGTTGTAGTCGCCGTCGAGGTTGGCCTTGATCTTGCCCATGTTCCAGCTCATGAACTTGTAGCCGGCCTGACGTATCTGGATCTGCTCCTCAGGCTTCAGCCCGGCGGCCGCGGCGGCGGTGGCGAGGGACAGGGCGAGGACGGGCAGGGCGATCCGGGCGATTGCTTTCTTCATGTCGGTCGTGTCTCATCTGGGTGGAAAAAAGGCGGTGCGTTAGGCGCATAACCATACAGGATGATACCCGAATCGTCAGCGCCGTGGGGCGGATGCCGGAGCGCGATCCGCCTTCGTGCCGACACGCGAGCGGCGGAAGCGCTTCATGCGGCATTGTTGTCGGGGCCGCGGAGACGAACACAGGCACGGGCGTCCGTCCACGACGATGTTGTGTGAGTGTGGATCGATCGGCAGATGAAGGCGGAGGCAACCGCGGTCCTGGAGGTTACCTAGTAACGATTACCCCAACCGATTCCCCTGCCCGCACTGAAATTCTCTTTGCAACGACGCCGCCTTGGGTCTCCAACGCACCCTTGTATCCCGTCGCGGTTTGGGCCTCGATCATAACTCCGGCCACGCGGGCGCGCCGACTGCGTAGTCAGGCCATCCTGGCTTGGCCGAATCAGGGCTGGAAGCCCTGACTACGCACGCTCCGCGATCGACTGGCCGGAACGGTGATCAAGGCCGCGGTTTGCCATATGACAATTGTTGAAACAAAGTAATCTCCGGCGGGGACGCTCTTGAATGTGAATCGACCGCTTCCATCCGCGACTTGCGTTCTCAAATATTGCGTTAGTCTCGGATCTGCCGCTTCAAGCACTTGATTTCGGCGATGCGGAGTTTGATACCACTTTTGGAACCACTCAAGTGAATATGAGGTGACCGGATTTAACATTACTTCTTCTCCGGCAGCGACCTTCACGTCACCACCACGAGTCTTTAGGAATGCCTGGCCGGCTACGGTGGCGGTGCCAGTTTTCGGAAGCGCTTGGTATTCCGCTGTTGGAAATGGCATTCGCGATATAGTCTGTTGTGGAACAGCACAAGAACAAGCAACCAGAATGGGCGCAAGCGCGATACACGAAACATATTTCAAGTACGATTCTCTTTAGTGTAATTATTGGTTTTTAAGGTGGATTGTGCGGGGATAAGGCGGGAATAAGGGGCAAGGCGCAATGAAATTCGCCGGGCGGAGAAAAATCTAATCCAGCCTGGCCCGAATGGCACTGACTTAAGGTGCTTCGCCATTAAAACCGCGGAGAAGGAAACCCCAGGATGAAAACCTCGATCACACCAAGGGGTCAAGCCCCACGGCCGATTGCGCCCGCGGTGTCACAGCAGCTTGACAAGGGTAGCAATCACGGCGACCTGGGCGATCAACAGCCCGGCGAACCACTTGATGATGTCCGCCTTGGCGGTCTCCAGGCGGGCGTCGAGATAGACACGCGTGAGCAGTTCCTCGCTGGTGGCCTCGCGGAAGGCATCGGCAATCGCCTCGGCCTGGGGCACGGGCAGGCCCGCCGCCTCCAGCTTCTTGGCGAATTTCAGGGTATCGAACGTCACCGCGGCCATCCGGCACCCCGTGCAAATCGGCGCCGCCCCCGCGGCGGCCAGACAAGACTAGACCGGCAGGCGACGTCGCAGCAAGCCCCGTACCCGGCCGGTGGGTTACTGCCGTCAAGTTAAGCGCCGCGCCATCTTATGGAGTCCAAGGCTTCGGCCTTGGAGAGGGGCGCCAAGGCTGAAGCCTTGGACTCCAGCCGCGGGGTGCCCCGGCCCCAGGCGCCCTCCGGCGACCCGGGTGCGCCGTTCGTGCCCCTGGACGCGCCCCTGGGTTAACATTTGTTTTCCGCTTCTGCGCCCGTCGTGCCACAATTGCTGCAATGCAGCATGACAGGGGCCGCCCGGCCCCGGGCTGCGACCGACTCTTTCTCTGGAGAAGCAGTATGCAGAGTGTCTACATCGCCGGGGCCAGTTCCGGCAGCGGCAAAGCGGCCGTGATCCTGGGTTTCATGGAGATGCTCTACGCGGTCAATCGCCGGGTGGGGTTTTTCCGGCCCATGGTGGCCACGGGGCCGCTCGACGACAACCTGACCACCCTGATCCGGGAGCGCTACGACCTGCCGTTTCCGGCGGAGATGCTCTACGGCTGCACCGCGTCGGTCGCGCGCAAGTTGATCGGGGGCGGGCAGTACGATGAGTTCCTGAAGCTGATCCTGGATAAATACAAGCGGTTGGAGGAGTCGTGCGACCTGGTGGTGGTCTCCGGGACGGATTTCCGCGGGCTGATCCCCTCCCTTGAGTTCGACTTCAACGCGGACCTTGCCAACAACCTGGGCTGCGCCCTGGTGGTGGTCGTGCGGGGCTTCGGGCGCCGTCCCAGCGAGGCGGTGCAGGCCCTGCAGTTGGCCCATGAATCGATGCGTAATCGGGGCGGGGACCTGCTGGCCTGCGTCGTCAACGGGGTCGCGCCCCAGTACTTGGACCAGGTGCGCGAGCGCGCCCGCGCCCTGATGCCGGCCCAGGAGAGCGTCTATGTGCTGCCGGAGCAGCCGACGCTGCGCATGTCAACGGTGGGGGAGATCGGCCAGGCGCTGGGGGCCGAGTGCCTGAGCGGGGCGGGCGACGCCCTGAACCAGGTGGTCACCAGCTATAAGGTGGCGGACATGGAGGTGCCAGACTTTCTGAACCATGTGGAGGACGGCTGCCTGATCATCACGGCGGGCGACCGCTCCGACATCATCCTCGCGAGCCTGGCGGCGGAGGCCTCGTCCAACTTCCCGCGGGTCGCCGGGCTCCTGCTGACCGGCGGCCAGCGCCCGGCGCCCAGTGTGCTGCGGCTGCTGGGCGGCCTTGAGCGCACCAAGCTGTCGCTCCTGAGCGTGAAGACCGACACCTTCCAGGCGAGCCTCAACGTCAATCGCATCGAGCCGACCATCCTGCCGGGCGACGGGCGCAAGATCGCCTCGGCGCTCGGGGTCTTCGAGTCCAACGTGGACGTGGACGAACTGCGCGGGCGCATCAGCGTGCGGCATTCGGAACGCATCACGCCGCTGATGTTCGAGTACCAGTTGATCCGCCGTGCCAAGTCCATGACCCGGCACATCGTGCTGCCGGAGGGGGCCGACGAGCGCGTCCTGCGCGCCGCGGAGATCCTGCAACTGCGCCGCGTGGCGGACCTGACGCTGCTGGGCAACCCGGAGCGGATCGCGCGGCGCTGCGCCGAGCTTGGGCTCAAGATCGAGGGGATCCGGATCATCGACCCGGTGACCTCCCCGGACCGGGAGCGCTACGCCCGGGTCTATTTCGAGTTGCGCAAGCACAAGGGCATCTCGGAGCAGATGGCGCACGACGTGCTGATGGATGTCAGCTATTTCGGCACCCTGATGGTCTACTGCGGGGACGCCGACGGCATGGTCTCGGGTGCCAACCACACCACCCAGCACACCATCCGGCCGGCCTTCGAGACGATCCGCACCACCCCCGGCACCAAGCAGGTCTCCAGCGTCTTCTTCATGTGCATGCCGGACCGGGTGTTGGTCTATGGGGATTGCGCGATCAATCCGAACCCGGATGTGGAGCAGCTCGCGGACATCGCCATCTCCTCGGCCGCCACCGCCGCCGCCTTCGGCATCGTGCCGCTCATCGCCATGCTCTCCTACTCCACCGGCACCTCCGCCCAGGGCGAGGACGTGGATCGGGTCCGCGAGGCGGTCCGGATCGTGCGCGAGCGCCGGCCGGACCTGCGGATCGATGGTCCGATGCAATACGACGCCGCGGTGGATGCGAGCGTGGCCGCCGCCAAGCTGCCGGAGAGTAAGGTGGCGGGACACGCCACCGTCTTCATCTTTCCGGATCTCAATACCGGCAACAATCTCTACAAGGCGGTGCAGCGCAGCTCCGGGGCCGTGGCCATCGGCCCCATCCTGCAGGGCTTGAAGAAGCCGGTGAATGACCTGAGCCGCGGCTGTACCGTGACCGACATCGTCAACACCGTCGCCATCACCGCCATCCAGGCGCAGATCGAGGCGGCGCCCGAGGACCAGCCCGCGGCCCAGGTCGAATGGATCGGGACGCGGCGCCCGGCGAACGTGCCGGCCGAGGTCTGCTCGTGAGCCGGCCCGGGGTGTCCGTCGATAAGGTGCTGGTCCTGAACTCGGGCAGTTCGTCCATCAAGTTCCAGCTCTTCGAGTGCGCGCACTGGGGCGCCATCGCCGCCGGTGCCGTCGCGCGCATTGGTGAGGACGAGGGTGAGATCAGCTACCGGTGGACCGATGCGCAGGGCAGTGAGTGTACGGGTGCGGAGAGCCGTCCTATTCCCAACCACCGCGACGGGATCGAGCGGATCGTCGCCAGTTTGCGGGCCGGCGGGGCGCTGGCGGACCTGTCCGAACTGGCCGCCATCGGCCACCGGGTGGTGCACGGCGGTGAGCGCTTCCAGCGTCCGACGGTGGTGGACGATGCGGTGGCCCAGGCGATCCGCGACATGATCCCGCTCGCCCCCCTGCACAACCCCGCCAACCTGGACGGCATCGAGGTGGCCCGCGCCCTCTTCCCCGGGGTGCCCTCGGTGGCGGTCTTCGACACCGCCTTCCACCAGACCATGCCGGGCACGGCTTACCGCTACGCCATCCCCGAGCACCTGTACCTGAAGCACCGGGTGCGCCGCTACGGCTTCCACGGTACCTCTCACCAGTACGTCGGGGAGCGTGCCGCGGCGGTGCTGGGCAAGCCCTTCGCCCAGTGCAACCTGATCACCCTGCACCTGGGCAATGGTGCCAGCGCGACCGCGATTCGCGCCGGGCGCAGCGTCGATACCTCCATGGGCATGACGCCCCTGGAGGGACTGGTCATGGGGACGCGCTGCGGCGACCTGGACCCGGCCATCATCTTCTATGCGGCCGAGCAACTCGCGCTCGACAACCAGGCCCTGGACGACCTGCTCAATCGCCGCAGCGGGCTCCTGGGCCTCTGCGGCGTCAATGATATGCGCGAGATCCACCGGCTGGCGGCGGCGGGCGACGCGAACGCCGAGTTGGCCATCGGCATCACGGTGCAACGGATCCGCAAGTACCTCGGCGCCTACTACGTCGAACTAGGCGTGGTGGACGCCATCGTCTTCACCGGCGGCATCGGCGAGAACGACAGCGAAATCCGTCGCCGCGCCTGCGCTGGGCTTGAGAACCTGGGCATCGTGCTGGATGACGCTGCCAATCGGTCGGTGGACCGGGGCGAGCGCACCATCAGCGCGCCGGATAGCCGGGTCCGGGTGCTCGTCATCCCCACGAACGAGGAACTGGCCATTGCGCAGCAGGCGCTGGCGGCGGTGGGTAGAATCTAGGGGTCAGCCGACACCCGAATCGAGATAGATCGCGGTGAGCGGGATTGCGATTCCGAGCGTGTCGAGCGTCAGCACGCCGTCCGGGTCCTCAATGAGCCGCGGCTGCCACAGGGCCGGGTGACGGCGGTAATGGAGAACGGCAATCGCCGTCGAGTCCACGAGGACATAGTCGGTCAAGGACTCGATGGTCTGGTATTGCAGAAACTTGGCCCCGCGGTCATCCGCAGCCGTGCTGGGTGACAGGACCTCGACGATCAGCACCGGGTTCAGCAGCGCGCGCAGTCCATTGATGGTGGCATAGCGCGGATCACAGGTGACCGACAGGTCGGGGTACAAATAGGGACTGCCGGTATTGACCTTGACCCGCTGATCGCTTGGGAAGGGGCGGCAGCCCCGTTCGCGCAGGCGCGTGCGCAGTTCGGTCAACAAGTTGACACAAATGGTGTTGTGCTCCGGCTGTGCGCCGCCCATGCAGAACACCTCGCCGTTGCGGTACTCGCAACGTTCGGGCGCGGTACGCTCGAGCGCAAAGTAGTCCTCCAGGCTGACGCAGCGACGCCGCGGGGATGTGGCCATGAGTGCAACCGGTGTGGGCGAGATGCCAAGAGTATAGCTCGCCGGAGCGGCCATCGGCCCCGCCGATGTAGGTCGCCCTTCAGGGCGACTGGCCGCCAGGGCCGGAGGGCCGTAGGGCGGATGCCCGCAGGGCGATCCGCCACGCCAACGCCGGACATGGCGGAACCGCCTGCGGCGTTCCAACCTACACGAGCTGGGTCTCGGCGGTCTTCAAGTGACATTGGACGCAGCCGATGCTCTCGGCCAGGCGGATCTCGTGCGCCGCCCGCTTGATCGAAACGAGAACCCGCATCGCTCGGGCGGCGGGGCTGATGGTGGATGCGCTGCGCTTATCCACCCTACGAAACCGACGACGCCGTAGGGTAGATAAGGCGCGCCGCACGGTGTCGGGGACCGGGCAGGTCGCTCGCGCGCGCCGCATCCACCATGGGCCGCGCGATGCTGCCCACATTTTAAGTCGCCGCGCCGCGCGTCCCGGCCGCAGGCCGGGCGGCCTGCCGAAGTCGCTCCCAGACGCCGGTGACGCATTGGGTTGGAGCCGATGCACCCCCACTGTAAAGGGCCATTGCAGGGCATCCGCTGTCGACCGACGATGCCCAATTCCCGGCCCGTCCGGGCCTGCCCCGACCCCACGCTCAGAGGAGCCCATGTCCGACCTGCAACTGCCCCCAGACCAGACACCACGGCCGTCGCTCCCGCTGCGCCTGCTTGGCTTGACCCTGTTGTTCTGGAGCGTCGGCCTGGTCTCCTGTCAGGCCCTGTTTGTCTTTTGATCTGCCGAGGATCGCGCGGTGACCAACCCTCCTGAACCACCCCGCCGCCCGGGCCTTAAGGAACGCCCCTCCCTGGTCGGCTCGGTGTTCGACACGGCGCGGCCCGCTGCGCCCCTGGCCAAGGTCGACGCGCCCGCTCCCGGTCAGCGGCCGGCGGTCCTCCCGTCACGCCTCCCGACACGGTACGGGTGGGTTCCCCGCTGGCGGGGCGCGCTGCTGTGGGTCCTGCCGACGCCGCTCCTGTGGGGCGCCGTGATTGGCCTGGCGAGCTGGAACTTTGACAAATTCCTGGCGGATGGCGTGGGGTTCGCCCTCTTCATCACTGCGGCCTGGCTGACCCAGCGCGGGATCCGCACCGATGACGCCGCGCCGCCGACGCGTTTCGCGCGCCTGTGGCGCTGGCCGCACCGGACCCTGGGCGGGGTGCTCACGGTGGTCGGGGCCGCCTTCACCGCCTATGTCGCCGTCGGGCACGGGCCGGCGCTCAGTCTGGCCTTTGCCGCGGTGGCGGCCCTGGGGTTCCATCTCGCCTATGGCTTCGAGCCGCTGGGCCGGCCGCGTCCCTTCGGCGCCGGCGATGCGCAGTCCCGCCGGGTCGCCGCGGCCCTGGCCGAGGCCGAGGGCCGACTCCTCGACCTGGAGCGCACGGCCGCGTCCCTGACCAACCCGGAGCTCAAGGCGCGCCTGACGCGTCTCGGTGCCCAGGGGCGCGGCATCCTCGATCAGATCGCGGATCGGCCGACCGACCTGTACCGGGCGCGCAAATTCCTGAACGTCTATCTGGAGGGCGTGCAGCAGGTGGCCGAGGGCTATGCCCGCACCCACCAGCGTACCGACTCCCGGGAACTGGAGCAGAACTTCCGCAATGTCCTGATCACCGTAGAGCAGGTTTTCGCGGAGCAGCGGCAACGACTGCTGGAGACCGACGTGCTGGACCTCGACATCCAGATCGAGGTGCTCAAGAAGCAGCTCGAGCGCGAAGGCATCGCTTAGGCGATTTCCCTATAGCGACAGGATAAGGAAGCGGGGGTCGGACGCCCCCGCTCCTTTGATAACGAATCGTCGGGAAATCGCCTTGGATAATTACATTGGAACCCATCCCGGAGACCCTTCAGTGACCGCACCTACCGACTTGATGGTGACCAGTCCCACCACGCTGACCACGGTCGCCGGCCGGGAAGCGGACCCGGCGGTCGCCGTCCTGCTCAAGGAACTCGACCTGACCGACAGCCAGTCGGTCCTGTTCTTCGGGGCCAAGGCCCAGGAGCAGTTGACCCAGGTCTCGGACCGGATGCTGGAGGGGGTGCGCGCCAAGGATATTGGCCCCGCCGGCGCGGCCCTGAGCGAGATGGTGACGACGCTCAAGGGCTTCGACGTCGCGGCACTCAACCCCAACCGCAAGCCCGGCTTTTTTGCCCGGCTCATGGGGCAAGGGCGGCCGATTGCCCGGTTCCTGGAGGAATACGAGGCGGTGCGCGACCAGATCGAGGTGATCGGCCGGACCCTGGAGCGCCACAAGACCCAACTGCTCACCGATGTCACGTCACTGGATCGGCTCTACCAGGCCAACCTGGACTATTTCCGCGCCCTGGAGCAGTACATCGAGGCCGGGGAGGCGAAACTGCGCGAGTTGGACGAGTCCGTCATCCCCGCCGAGACGGCGCGCGTCAATGCGGCCGGTGACATGGTGCTGGCCCAGCAACTGCGCGATCTGCGCGGGGTGCGCGACGACCTGGAGCGCCGCGTCCATGACCTCAAGCTCACCCGCCAGGTCACCATGCAGGGCCTGCCCAGCATCCGGCTCGTGCAGGAGAACGACAAAGGCCTGATCAACAAGATCAACTCCACCCTGGTCAACACCGTTCCCCTGTGGCGCCAGCAGTTGGCCCAGGCCGTCACCATCTACCGCTCCGGGCAGGCCGCGGACACCCTGCGCGCCGCCACGGACCTCACCAACGACTTGCTGCGCGCCAACGCCGAGAACCTCAAGAGCGCCAACACCCAGGCGCGCCGCGAGATCGAGCGCGGCGTCTTCGATATCGAGGTGGTGCGCCAGGCCAACCAGACCTTGATTGCGACGATCGAGGAGGGGCTCAAGATCGCCGACGAGGGCAAGCGCGCCCGCGCCCTGGCCAGTCAGGAGTTGGAGCGGCTGGAGGGCGATCTGCGCCGGGCACTGAGCGCCGCCTCGGCCAAGTCTGACGGGGGCAGTCCAGGTTCCACCATGAGCCCATCGAGGCGGCAATCATGAATTCAGATGAATTGAAACAGCAACTCGGCATCGATGACGACGGCGCCTATCGCATCCACCCCGACACCGGGCGGGTGCAAAAGGAGCGGTGGATCGGCTGGAAGAATACCAATCGGCGGGTCGACCAGGCGAGCGGTGCCATTCAGGAGCGCGGGCTCTTCTGGTGGAAGAAGACGGGGATGCGGATCGATCCGGATTCCGGCGTACTCCAGAAGACCGGCTTTCTCTGGAACAGTGATATGGGCACCCGCATCCACCCGCAGACCGGCGTCGTCCAGCGGCGGCGCTGGTTCGGCTGGCGCAATACCGGGGAGCGTATCGACCCCGATACCGGGATGCAGCAGGTGCGGGGGTGGTTCGGGTGGAAGGACAAGGCCTAGCCAGGGTTTCTCACGAGTCTTACGCCAAGGCGCCAAGATCGCCAAGAAGACGTCAACAAGTCCGTTTCGTCGGATGGGCAGAGCCAAAGCCGATCACGGACCCTGTGGGAGCGGCTTCAGCCGCGACGAGCCCTCGCAGGTTGCCGAATCGTCGCAGGTGACCGCGGCCTTCCATCGCGGCCGAAAGCCGCGCCCACGGGGGGCTTTCATGTTCTGGGGTTACGGACAACCTCGTCACCGCCGCGCGAGCAAGGGAAAACATTGTTCAAAGGGGATGACTTTCCGCGTACCGATGTCACTGCCGCTTACGTGCCGTCTTGAGGGCTGGCGCATTGCCGTGCGGGTCCTGAGGTAAGGAGTTCAAGGCTTCAGCCTTGGACTGCGGGTCGCAGGTCGATCGGCGGGGTGTTCAGACCAGACTGTTATCACGCAGACCACGACCAGCCGCGCCCACGCAGTCGGCGCGCCCGGCCGGGGGCAACCAACAGGATGCAACCATGTCCATCATCGACAACCTCCAGGCGATGCTCGCCCGCGGCCAGGACTCGGCCCTGCTGCGCTATGGCCTGGGCAACGAGTACCTGAAGACCGATGAACCCGCCCCGGCGGCCGAGCACTTGGCCGTCGCGGTGCGCCTGGACCCGGGCTACTCCGCCGCCTGGAAGCTCTACGGCAAGGCCCTCGCGGCACTCGGCCGGGATGCGGAGGCGGTCACGGCCTTCGACCAGGGGATTGCCGCGGCCGAACGAAAAGGCGATATTCAGGCCGCCAAAGAGATGCGGGTCTTTCGCAAGCGCGCGCAGAAGCCCCAGGGGGACTGAGCCCCGCCGCCCCGACCATCGCAGCGCCCCCGCGCTGTAGGTCGGCCTTCAGGCCGACCCAGGGTGCGGCGGCGCCCGCGCCCGTGCCGCCGATACGATGACCGAGACCCGCCCGCACCCACCTACCGCTTCGCTTGGGAGCACATGTAATGAGCGGCAACCCCGCCCCAGACTGGCGGGACATCTTCTGCGGGCGCAGCGCCCAACTCGAGGCCCTGGAGCGCGCCTATGGCGATGTGGCCGCGGGCGGCGGGCCCCGCCTGGTGGTGGTGCTCGGCGACCGCGGCATGGGCAAGACCCGGCTGGTGCAGGAGCTTTACCGCATCCTGACCACCCGCTACGACCCCGACGACTATTGGCCGGATGCCTCGCTCTTTCGCGGCAACAACCTGCGGGTCGCCCCCGACACCCGGGATGATCCGATCGTCGCCGCCCACTTCGGGGCCTTCAAGCTGGGCGAGCGGCGGCTGCCCTTTCTGTGGTGGGGCTTCCGTCTCGCCGACCCCGAGGACCGCAACGCGGTCAAGCCCGACCTCGCCTCGCACCGGCGCTTTCTGACGCCCCACCTCGCGCCGCTGCTCTACGCCCGGCGGATGCGCCAGGTCGACGAGGCGCGGCGCGAGAACGTCAAAGATGCCGGCAAGTCCGGCGCGCTCAAGGCGATCGAGGCGATCCCGGTGCTGGGCTGGCTGGTCGCGCTCGGCCTCGAGGCGACCGAGAAGATCGCCACCGAGGCCAAACACCGCAGGCAGCGGGAGTGCATCGCCGCCGAGCAGGCCGCGGCGCGCGTCAGCGAACTGGAGCGGCAGGAGGCCCGGGATGCGGTCGAGGCCACGCTCGCGGACCTCACCGAAATCCTCGGTCCGCAACAGGGCCTCGGCGCCGTCCCGGTGGTCCTCTTCGTCGATGACGCCCAATTCGCCCGCGACGGGGGCGACGAGGGCACCCTGCGCCTGCTCACCGACCTGTGGTACCGCGCCCGGGCCCAGGGCTGGCCGCTCCTGCTCGTCGCCAGCCATTGGGCGGTCGACTGGACGCTCGATCAAGGGGATGCCGGGCAGAGTTTCGCCCGCACCTTCGCCCGCCTGATGGCGAGCGCTGCCCCGGGCTGGGGACCCATCCACCTGGGCAAGGAGCCGGACCTCCTGGATCTCATCGCCTCCGGCCTGCCCGACCTGCCCGTCGCGGACCAAGGGCTGCTGCTCGACAAGGCCGACGGCAACCCGCAACTGCTGATCGAGGTCATCGACCTCGTCCGCCGTTCGCCCGCCTGGCGCACCGGCACGGGCGCACTCACGCCCTTCGCCCGTGCCGATCTGAGTGCCCGCCAATTGGACCTGCATCAGCTCATTGTGCGGCGCATCGAGGGCGAGGCCACGCCCGCGGCCGTGCGCCACGCCATCGTCCTGTCCTCCATGCAGGGGATCGAGTTCCTCTGCGCACTCACCGAGATCGCGGGCGAGGCACTGGCCCTCGGTGCCGTCGCGCCGGGGCTCGCGCTGGCGCGCGATCCCCACCGGTTCATCGCCGATACCTCGCAAGGCCTCGCTGCCTTCGTCCAGCGCGCCTATTTCGAGGCCGCCCGGGCCATGGTCCCCCAACAGCTTGGCCACACGGCGGCGGTCGCCGCGGCCCTGCTGCGTGCCGCGGACCGCATCATCGAAGACCCTGAGCGCTGGTCGACCTTGAGCCATGACGAGCAGGTGGCCGCGCTCGGCCTGCGCGCCACGCTGGGCGAGACCGCGCCGGAAGCGGCCGATCGGCGCAAGGCCGGGGGCGCGTTCCTGAGCATGATCCGGGATGCGCTCCGGCAGACCAGGGCGCAGGACTATGCACGGGCGGCACAGCTCGCCGGTCGATTTGAGCAGGGGCTCACCGAGGGGCGCTGGCAGGCGGGGGATTTTGCTTTGGCCGATCTAGAGGCACCCCGGGAGGCGCTCTCGCTCTGGCAGGGGCCGGGGGCGAGTGCTGGGATGGCCGAGGCGATGCTGCCGGTCGCGCGGGCCCAGGCCAAGGACCCGGGCACGCCCGTGGACCGACGCAACCTCTGTGCCGTGTATGGTCACCTGGGCGACGTCGCCCGGGGGCTCAGCCGCCTCGCCGAGGCCGAAGACTGGTACGAGCAGTCGCGTGCGATCCACGAGGCCCTGGCCCAGGAGTTGGACACGCCCGAGGCCCGGCGCGCACTGTCCGTGAGCTATGAGCGACTGGGCCAGATCGCCCTGGCGCGCAGCCGATTTGCAGAGGCCCAGCGCTGGTGCGACCAGGCGCGCGCGATCCATGAGGCGCTGGCCCAGGTCCGATGCGACATCTCCTTGAGTTATAGGCGCCTGGAACAGATCGCCCAGACGCGCAGGCGACTCGGCAAGCCCCTTGCCCACGAAATGAGTAACCCCAGGGCGCGGCGCGACCTAGCCGTGAGCTATGGGCTCTTGGGCGGGATCGCCCAGGCGCGCAGCCGCCTCGCGGAGGCCGAGGGGTGGTACGAACTGTCCCGAGCGATCTACGAGGCCTTGGCCCAGGAGTTGGGCACGCCCCAGGCCCGGCGCGACCTGGCCTGGAACTATGGGAGCCTGGGGGCGATCGCCCAGGCGCGCAGCCGACTCGCCGAGGCCGAGGGGTGGTACGAGCAGTCGCGCGCGATCGACGAGGCCCTAGCCCAGGAGTTGGGCACGCCCGACGCCCGGCGTGACCTGTCCGTGAGCTATGACCGCCTGGGCCAGATCGCCCAGGCGCGCAGCCGCCTCGCCGAGGCTGAGGGCTGGTACGAGCAGTCGCGCGCGATCCACGAGGCCCTGGCCCAGGAGTTGGGCACGCCCGAGGCCCGGCGCGACCTGTCCGTTACCCTCTTCCACCTGGCGGCGATTGCAGCCGCCGACCAGGGGCACGAGCACGCCTATTCGCTGACCTTGGACGCCACGAGCATCTGCCGCGAACGCTATACCCAGTTGCAGACCGCGCAATCGCGTCAGGACCTGATCGAGTCCCTGACCATGCTCGTTGCGCTAGCCCCAGCGCTCGACCGACCGGACGCCGACGCGCTCGTCGGGGAACTCGCCGAGGCCGCGCTGGGCCCCCGGCTTGCCCACGAGACCCCGACGATGGTTCTGAACCGGGCGAACGCACTGGCGGCGATCGCCAACTCCCGGCAGGCGACCGATCCCGAGGGTGCAGCGGCATCCATTGCCGAATCGCGTCGGCTCTTTCTCTCGGTCGAGTACCAATGTGCGCCCATGGGGGCGGCAGGGGCCGATTGCGCCATCGGCTTGATGGAGGCGGTGCTCGACGCCGACGACGGCCGGCAGCTATCCGCGCAACTAGACGCCCTTGAGCGGCGTCTGATGAAGCGGCTCGGGGATGAATGGGAGGCGGGCGGGGCGCTGTTTCGCAACCAGATTCAATTCCTGCGCAGTCAATTGGAGGAAGCGGAAGGCGCGGAGCCCTGACCAGTGCCCGGGGAGCGTGCCCGTGATACCGCTCCAGCGGTGTCACGCCGGCCTTGATTATAATCCCGGCCGATTCGCCGGCTGCAAGGTCGCTGGTCCGCACAGCGGACCCTACGGGCGCGGAGCCGTAGGGTCCGCTGTGCGGACCAGCAACCTCCAGTCCAGCAGGGTGGCCGGGGTTATGATCAAGGCCGCCGGGGATCATGTGCGGGTGCGCTCCAAGCGGGGCTTCATCGTCGCGGTGGCAGTGGTGACCAAGCGGCTCAAGACCCTGATGATCGAGGGCAGGCCCGTGCATACGGTGGGCATCCCCATCCATTGGGGCTTCAAGGGCGTGGCGAGGAACGGCTATATCACCAATACGCTCACCCCCTTCGTGGGCGACGCCAACACCCAGACGCCGGAGTTCAAGGCGTTCCTGGTAGACCTCGAACTGCTCCCGACCAAGGTGTGAGGAGGCGACCATGGCACTGCAACCACTCGATATCGCGGCCCGTTCCGCCACCACCACGCCCTCACCCTCGGCCCGCCAGGGGTTCGAGGTCGCCAAGCTCATCGACATCTCCAAGTGTATCGGCTGCAAGGCCTGTCAGGTCGCCTGCATGGAGTGGAACGACCTGCGCGATGAGGTGGGCTTCAACCACGGCGTCTATGACAACCCCCTGGATCTCACCGACCAGTCCTGGACGGTCATGCGCTTCTCCGAGGTGGAGCCGGACGGCCGGCTGGAGTGGCTGATCCGCAAGGACGGCTGCATGCACTGCGCGGACCCGGGCTGCCTCAAGGCCTGCCCGGCCCCCGGGGCCATCGTCAAGTACGGCAATGGCATCGTGGACTTCAACCAGGAGAACTGCATCGGCTGCGGCTACTGCATCACCGGCTGTCCATTCAATATCCCACGGCTCGCCGCCAAGGACGGTAAGGCCTATAAGTGTACCCTCTGTTCGGACCGGGTGGCGGTCGGCCTGGAACCGGCCTGCGTCAAGACCTGCCCGACCGGGGCCATCACCTATGGGGCCAAGGACGACATGATCGAGTCCGCGGCCATCCGGGTGCGTGACCTCAACGACCGGGGTTTCGCAAACGCCGGACTCTATGACCCGCCCGGGGTGGGCGGGACCCATGTGATGTATGTGCTTCAGCACGCGGATCGGCCCGAGCTCTATGCCGACCTGCCCCGGGACCCGCAGATCGACCCGCTGGTCAGTGTGTGGAAGGGGCTCGCCAAGCCCTTGGCGATTGCCGCCTTTGCCGCGGTCAGCCTGGCCGGGCTCTTCCACTACATCACCAAAGGCCCCAATGAGGTCTCCAAGGAGACCGAGAAGGAGTTCGACTGATGCAACGCGATCGCAACGACCTGGTCCGCTACACCCCGAGCGAGCGCCTGAACCATTGGATAGTGGGGATCAGCTTCATCCTGCTGGGGCTCTCTGGGCTCGCACTCTTCCACCCGGCCTTCTGGCCCTTCACCCTGCTCTTCGGCGGGGGCACCTGGACGCGCATCCTGCACCCCTATCTGGGGGTGCTCATGGCGGTCGCCTATGTGATCATGCTGATCAGCTTCACGCGCCTGAACCTCATGGCCGCCGCTGATTGGCAATGGCTGAAGCGCGTACGCGAGATGGTGGACGGGGACGATCACAATATGCCTGAACAGGGCAAGTACAACGGCGGCCAGAAGCTCCTGTTCTGGCTGCTGTTCTGGTGCATGTTGCTGCTCATCCTGTCGGGTGTCGCGCTGTGGCGGACCTGGTTTAACTTCCCGGTGGAATGGGTGCGCCTGGCCGCCGTAGTGCATTCCGCCAGCGCGGCGGTGATGATCGGCCTCATCATGGTCCACGTCTACGCCGCCATCTGGACCAAGGGCACCATCCGCGCCATGTGGTACGGCACCGTCACCCGCGCTTGGGCCAAGCAGCACCATCGTGGGTGGTATAAGGAGGTGACGAAGGAGGGGTGAGGGGCGGGTATCGATTCAGTCGCGAAGTCGGCGCGCAACCCAGCCGGCATCCCGTCATCCCGACGGGGTGCCGGGGGAAGCCAACCCGGGAGGGGCAATCCTCTGGTCGCATGGTTTCGCGCGAGACCCTTGACTTTTTCCTTGGCTTGTGGTTTTCTGGTGTTGTGTAGCCGTTCCCTGCCCGCCAAAGTCCGACCTATTGTTTCGGCTGGTTGAGCGTTAGGGGCGAACTGCACGCGAGAAACCGGCTGCTGATAATCTCGATACGAGACACGGCCTTTGCCAGCGACCGAGCTAACCGGCGTGGCGCCCTTTTGATCGCGCGATGCGGTCAGTGGGATTCTGACGGGCATGACGCTCATGACAACCTCCCTTTCTAAACCCCGCCTTGCGGCATTTCGTCGCCAGGATGGTCACTGCTGGTATTGTGGCGCACCGATGTGGCTGGAAAAGCCCGACGAATTTGCGGCTCGCCACGGGATCGGCAAGGGTCTCGCGGTCCGCCTGCAATGTACCGGAGAACACCTGGTAGCGCGACAAGACGGTGGCAATGCTTCCCGGGCCAACATCGTCGCCGCGTGTCGATTCTGTAATGCAACCCGGCACCGCAATAAGCAAGCCCCCAGCGCGGACGAGTATCGACAACGGGTCGCGCGGCGCGTGCAGCGACGTAAATGGCATCCCCCGGAAATTTTACGCTTAGTGAAGGCGCGAGGCTCTTAGGGGCGGCGCAGGGTGGTTGCTCGTTCTGCCATCGTAGCTCGCTTCGCGATGTCATGAATGTGTCAGGCGCTCTGTGCCGCCAGTGGTGGCGGTCGCAGCTTCGGCCAAGGTCGCCGCCTCGCAGGTGATTCCAAACTGCTTACCCAAGACCTGATGCAAGCGGCGGTCGACCGTCTTGCCCCCGCCGCCTCGTCCCCGGCGCGGGTGATCCTGTTCGGTTCCTAAGGTCGCAGTACCGCCGATGCGGGATCGGACCTGGATCTCATGGTGATCGAGCGCGTGGTCGCGGACCTCGCTGAGCGTGAATTGTGCACCAACTGTTGAAATCGGTAGCCTCAAAGTCCTTGCAGTTCTTGGCCTCTGCGCTAGAAATATAGACATATAGCGATTTGGCGGAAACTATGTCGGCGCCGCTGTAATAATAGTAGGTGAAGTCTTGCGCATATATCCAATGCTCGCCTGAGCCTTCCTGGTCATATACGGTTGGTCGAAAAGTAAAAACAGATGATTGCGCGGGTATCACGTAGTATTCACTCTCGATCAAGCTTCCTTGATTCGAGATGGATGGGCCGAAGACATATGAGAGGACTAGAAAGCCAGTCAGATATGCGAAGCTTTTTCGTTTGTTCGGCGTCTTGACCAACCTGAATATCAGGTACAGGAGTACAGTTGTAAAGGCGAAAAACAGGGTCGCAGTCATTGTGATCCTTTCACCTGACTGTTTGTGGTAACCTCAGCAATATTTTTTTCGGAGCCCTTCATGGGTCGCCTGCCAATTACGGAGTTCCACCGTTCTCTGCTGGTAGTCGCTATAGCGCCGGTCCAACTCTGCTTTCTGTCACTCCGGCAGAGGAATCTCGGGATTGCTCGCCGCGATCGAATCCCAGATTTCTTCGACCAGTAGCAGCTTTTCTGACAGGTTCAGTCCGTTGATCTGCTCTTTGATCTCTTTTGGTCTCATGTTGCCGCCCCTTTACGAGAAAATCGTTGCCCATAATGGCTTTTCAGGGCCGTCTTGCATTCTTTCATCACGTCGCTGATCGTTGCCGCTGCGCCACGTTGCCGCTCCAGGGTAAGTGAATCTCAGGGGACCAGGACCATTGCCACGGATTCATGCCGACCTCGCGTTCGCGTTCGCGTTCGCGTTGGGGAATGGGGAGGGTCGTTGTCGGTGGTCGCCGGGGCCGCCGCTTGACCGGATTCGCGAGAGTCGATCAGATGGCGGGGTGGCTGTCAAGGGAGCGGCGGTGTCGGTATGCTAGGCTCCGGTCGGCAAGCACCGCCGGGGGTGCCAAGCCTCGCCATCCAGCAGCCGGAGAGATCCAGGTAACAGCCATGCCAACGACCATCCTCCAGCCCGGTCAACTTGAACCCGCCGCCGGGGTCTTCCCGACCCGGCGCCTGCCCGCACCCGGGCTCTTCGCTGCCCGCGCCGCCCGCCTGCGCGCACTGGCGCCCGGTCACGGCCTGGAGCCCCTCCTGCGCTTCGCGGCGCGGCTGGCCGAGTGTCAGGAACGGCTGTTGGAGGGACTGGCCCCCGCACCCATGCCCTCCGCCGAGGTCCGTGCGCAGTGCCGGGCGGCGGCCATGCCCCCGCTCGCGCCGCCCGGTTGGTGGCCCGGCTTCGGCTGGACCGACCTGGTGCGCCGACTGGCCGTGGACGTAGCCGGGGCGGCCCCGAAGCCGTCGGTCCTGGCCGCGGTTGCGCAGTCCCCGGACGCGTGGCTGGAGGCGCAGGGTCGGGCCCTGCTGGGGGGCGACGCAACCGGGCTCGACCTGGCCGCCGCGCCCCTGATCGGCGCCGCGCTCCAGGTCTGCTGGAGCGCCGCTGCCGCGCGGCTGGACCCGCGCGACCTCGCGGTCCCGGGCGAAGGCGAGACCCAGCCCGGTCTCTGCCTGGTCTGCGGCGCGCCCCCGGTGGCCGCGGTCCTGCGCATCGGCGGTACCGAGGATGGGTTGCGCTATCTCCACTGTGGTCTGTGTGCCAGCGAGTGGCATGTGGTGCGCGCCAAGTGCAGCCTTTGTGATAACAGCCGCGGGGTCGCCTACCTGAGCCTGTCGGCACCGGATGCGGACCTGGAGTCCGAACAACAACCGGCGGTTCAGGCCGAGACCTGCCCCGAATGCCGGGGCTATCTCAAGCTCTGCCGGTTGGAGCGTGACCCGTACCTCGACCCCTGGGCGGACGACCTCGCCACGCTCGCCCTGGACCTGCTGGTGGAGCAGCAGGGTTTCGAGCGGGGCGGGCTCAATTTTCTGTTACTTCAGGGTGGGGTGCCGGTGCCGTGAGCGATGCCGTCGGTGGTCTTGATCAGGCGCGCAGGGCTCGGACGGTCCGCACAGCGGACCCTACGAGGGGGCTTCGCGCCCCTAGGGTCCGCTGTGTGGACCAAAGACCTCGCCGTCCGCGCGATGGCCGGGAGTGCATTCAAAGGTCGCCCCGTGCCTAGCCCCATCCCCGCCCGGCGCCCCCCCTCGGTCGATCGGGTGCTCGGCTGGCCTGCCCTTGCGCCGCTGCTGCTCGAATACGGTCGTCAACCGGTGCTGGCCGCGGTGCGCGCACTGATCGACGAATTGCGACTCGCCGCACCCGATCCGATTGGAGCACTGTCGACCAGCCCATTCCTCGAGGCCCCCTTCGCCGCCCGCCTCGCCGAGCGTCTGGCGCGCACCGAGGCTTCCAAGTTGCGGCGGGTCTTCAACCTCACCGGCACCGTGCTGCACACCAACCTGGGTCGGGCGCCCCTGCCGGAGGAGGCGGTGGCCGCCCTGACGCTCGCCGCCCGCGAGCCCTGCGCCCTGGAGTACGACCTGGCGGACGGCGCCCGGGGTGATCGCGACCGCCTGGTGGAGGATTGGCTCAAGGACCTGACCGGTGCGCAGGCGGCGACCGTGGTGAACAACAACGCTGCCGCCGTCTTCCTGCTGCTCAACACGCTGGCGATGCGCCGCGAGGTGCTGGTCTCCCGCGGCGAGTTGGTCGAGATCGGCGGCGCCTTCCGGATCCCTGACATCATGTCCCGCGCCGGGGCGCGCCTGCGCGAGGTCGGCACCACCAACCGCACCCATGCCCGTGATTTCGCGGAGGCCCTGGGTCCGCGCGCCGCCCTGATCATGAAGGTGCACGCCAGCAACTATGCCATCGCGGGCTTCACGGCGAGCGTGCCGGAGCCGGACCTGGCCGCGCTCGCCCACGCACGCGACCTGCCCTTTGTCGTGGACCTGGGCAGCGGGACCCTGGTGGATCTGAGCCCCTACGGCCTGCCCCACGAGCCCACGGTCCGGGAGACCCTGGCGCACGGCGCGGATCTCGTGTCCTTCAGCGGCGACAAGCTCCTGGGCGGCCCGCAGGCCGGCATCCTGGTCGGGCGCGCGGACCTGATCGCGCGGATCAAGAAGAACCCGCTCAAGCGGGCGCTGCGCCTGGGCAAGCTCACCTTGGCCGCCCTGGAGGCGGTGCTGCGCCTGTACCGGGATCCGCAGCGGCTCAGCGAGCGCCTACCGACCCTGCGTCTGCTGACCCGCCCGGCCGCGGTGATCGAGTCCCTGGCCGCGGACCTGCTCCCGGACCTGGTGCAGGCCCTGGCGGCCTGGCCGGTGCGGGTCGCGACCGCGCCGGTGCAGAGCCAGATCGGCAGCGGCTCGCTCCCAGTGGACCGCCTGCCGAGCCACGCCCTGGTGGTGCGCCCGCATCGGCGAACCGGCGTGCTGCGCGACCTGGAGGCCGCCCTGCGTGCCCTGCCCATCCCGGTGATCGGGCGCCTGGCCGAGGGCGCCCTGTGGCTCGACCTGCGCTGCCTGGAAGACGTGGAGACCTTCCGGGGCCAACTCGGGGCCTTGGTGCGGAGTGTCGGGGGAGCAGAGATATGATTATCGGCACCGCCGGCCACATCGACCACGGCAAGACCGCCCTGGTGCGCGCCCTCACCGGGGTGGAGACGGACCGCCTGCCCGAGGAGCAGGCGCGCGGCGTCACCCTGGATCTCGGCTTCGCCTATCAGCCAATCGCCTCCGGCGAGGTCCTGGGTTTCGTGGACGTGCCGGGTCACGAGCACCTGGTGCACAACATGGTGGCCGGGGCGGCGGGGATCGACTACGTGATCCTGGTGGTAGCGGCGGACGACGGCCCCATGCCCCAGACCCGTGAACACCTGGAGATCCTGGACCTGCTGGGCCTGGAGCTGGGTCTGGTCGCCCTGACCAAGATCGATCGGGCACCGCCCGCACGGGTCAGCCAGGCCGCGGCCGAGGTGCGGGCCCTATTGCAGGGGACCGGTCTGGCCGCGGCGCCGGTGTTCCCGGTGAATGCCCTCTCCGGGGACGGTATCGAGCCGCTCGCGCGCTTCCTGCACGGCGCCGCCGCGGACCTGCCGGCACGTCGCGGCGGCGGCGGGTTCCGGCTCGCGGTGGACCGCAGTTTCAGCATCGCCGGGGCCGGGACCGTGGTGACCGGCATCGTCCTGGACGGCCGGGTGCGCCCCGGTGACCGGCTGCTGGTCTCCCCCGCGGGTCACCCGGTGCGGGTGCGCGTGGTCCACGCCCAGGGCCGCCCGGCGCCAGAGGGCAGGGCGGGGCAGCGCTGTGCCCTGAACCTCGCCGACCTTCACCGCGACGCGGTCGGGCGCGGCGCCCTGGTGCTGGCCCCGGCCCTGCACCTGCCCACCCGCCGCCTGGACGTGCGCCTGCGGGTCCTGGGCGGGGAGCCCGGCCCGCTCAAGCACTGGACCCCGGTCCATTGCCACCTGGGGGCCGCCCATCTGACCGGCCGGGTGGCGGTGCTGGACGGCGAGGCCATCGCCCCCGGGGCGACCGGTCTGGTCCAACTGGTCCTGGACGCCGACCTGGCAGCGCTGCGCGGCGACCGCCTCATCCTGCGCGACCAGTCCGCCCGCCGCACCATCGCCGGCGGCTGGGTGCTGGACCCGGAGCCGCCGGCCCGCGGTCGCCGCCGCCCGGCCCGGCTCGCCCTGCTGGCGGCGCTCAGCGAACGCGATCCGCTGAGCGCCGCCGCCGCCGCCCTCGATCTGGCGGAGCAGGGGCTGAGCCTGGAGCGCCTGGCGCGGCACTGGAACCTGGACCCCGGGCAGGCCGCGGCCATCGCTGCGCTGCCCGGCGGCGAGCGGCTGGACACCCCGGCGGGTCCGCTCCTGTTCGCCCGGGTGCATTGGCAGGCGCTCCAACAGCGCGTCCTCGCCGCGCTGGCGCAGGGCCACGCCGAGCACCCCGACCAACTCGGCCCGGACCGCGAGCGGCTGCGCCGCGGCGCCTGCCCGGCCATGGAGCGTGCGGCCTTCGCCGGGCTGCTGGAGCGCATGGTTGCCGCCGGGGCGGTGGTGCGCAGCGGCCCCTGGGTCCATCTGCCCGGGCACGCGGTGCGGCTCGCGTCGGCCGATGCGGCCCTGTGGCAGACCGGCATCCGGCCGCTGTTGGAGGCACGGGCGTTCCAGCCGCCGCGGGTGCGCGATCTGGCCCGCGCGTTGGCGCAGGACGAGGCCCTGATCCGCCAACTGCTCCAGCGCCTCGCCGCGATGGGCGAGGTGCACCGGGTCGCGCACGACCACTATTTCACGCCGGCGGCGGTGGCGGACCTCGGCGCCATCGCCCTGCGCCTCACCGAAACCGACGGCGCGGCGCGCGCCGCCGCCTTTCGCGATGCCGCCGGCACCGGGCGCAAGCTCGCCATCCAGATCCTGGAGTTCTTCGACCGCATCGGCTACTCGCGCCGTATCGGTGATGACCACCGCGTATTCCGCGACAGCCTGCTGACCAGGTAGGTGTCAGTCTCCCGCCTGATCGTGCGGCTTGTGGTCGGGGTGGCCGCGGCGGTTCGCCAGTGGGTCCATGCGCCCCGGCAATGGGTGAGGCGGCGGGCGCACCCGCTTGGCGGCGTACATGGCCTGATCCGCCCGGTGCAGCAGGTCCTCGGGGGTCTCCCCCGCCTGCGGGCCCAAGGCGATGCCGATACTCGCGCTCACGCGGACGCTCAGTCCGCTGAGCCAGATGGGCTTGGTCAGCGCCGCCTGGATCTTGCGCGCCAGCTGGCGCGCGTGTTCCGGCGCATCGATGTCGCGCAGCACCACCACGAACTCATCCCCGCCGAGCCGCGCCACGCTGTCGGTATCGCGCACGCTGCGCTTGAGCCGCTCCGCGACCGTCTGGAGTACCGTGTCGCCGGCCGCGTGTCCGTGGGTGTCGTTGATCGGCTTGAAGCGGTCGAGTTCGACCACGTCGTACTCGCCCAGGATCAGGACCTCCGCGCCCTTGCGGTAGACCTGGCCGTGCAGGGTGCGGCTCGTGCGATAGCCATCACCCAGGGTCAGCCAGCCCGCGAACAGCAGGCCCTCGGTGCCCCCGGCGAGCAACTGGGCGAAGCTGGGGTTGACCAGGTAATCGCGGCGCGGGCGATCGGGGGTCGCGCCGCCCAGCGCCGTGCGCATACCGCAATTGAGATAGATGGGCTCCCCGTCGAGGGTGAAGCGGCCGACCGCCAGGGCGTTGCTCGTATCGTGCGCCCGGCCGAGTTCCTCGCGCCAGGCGTGACCCGGTGTCGGCGTCGCCGCATCGGCGGGGCTGTCCGACGGCCGGGGGGCGTCCGGCCCCGCGGCGCTCTGGTCCATGGCGGCGCTCACCGGTGCGTCTAACCGTCGCGATCCAAACGGGTCACCAGCCGTTCGAGCGCGTCGAGGTCGGCCATGTAGTGGACCTTGGGATCGGCCGTCAGGGTCGGGCCGAGCCGACGCAAGCCCTGGCCGCCGATCAACACCGGCAGCGCCGGGTGGGCGGCCCGCAGCAGGCCGAGCGCGGCGTGCAGCGCATCCAGATGGGAGTTGATGCTGAGCGAGAGACCGACCGCGTTCGGCCGTAGCTCCGACACCGTGCGCAGCAGTTCAGTGGTCGGGGTGTCGGCGCCCAGATAGAGCGCCTCCCAGCCGTGCATCTCGAACACATCGCAGGCCATCTTGGCGCCGACCTGGTGCAGTTCCCCCTCCACCGAGCCGATAATGATCCGGCGGCCGCGGCGGTACGGCGCGATGACCCGCGGATAGAGCCGATTGAGCAGGCCCTCGACGACGGCCGTGGCCAGGTGCTCGGTGCCGACCGAGATCCGGTTGTGCTCCCACTCCTCGCCCACCTGGTAGAGCGCCCGTTGAAAGAGTTGCTGGTACAGGGCGAGGATCGGCACCCCCGCGCCCAGGGCCTGATCGGTCAGGGCCTCGCAACGGCGCCGGTGTCCGGCCAACAGGGCCGCAACGAATCCGGGGTAAAGAATCGTCAGGGTCGAGTCGGGCACGGGCAGGTCCAGGTCTTCGGTCGCCATCGGCAGCCACCTCGCAACACGGCAGGCCAGGGTCGGGATACCAGCGTCGGGCGCTGGTCGGGTGTCGCGCCGGGAGTCGGTCGCGACAGTCGTCGCCCGCCCGGCGCAACCGTGTCATAGTTGCAGGAAGGGTCGGCGGCGAAAAGAGTATAAGGGTCGCAGCCGGAGCGACGATAGTGGGGCCGGTCACGAAAGGGGTCGCGCCCGCGTCGGCGCTGAGCGGCGCCGCGGGTCGGCAGTGCCGCGGCACAGGTCCGGCTGCCGGTTGCCCCGGCGGCCCGGCCGATAATTTCTTCTGGAAGGGCGTCGCTATCCGGTGAGGCGGCCGGACTTCAAATCCGGTTGGGGCCGTCAGGCGGTCCCGGGTGGGTTCGACTCCCACGCCCTTCCGCCAACAACAGACGCGTTCCAGACCATGCGAATCGACCATGTCCGCCTCAAGAACTGGCTGAACTTCCGCAATGATCGATCGCATCAAGCGTCAGGCGAAGTATCGCCGGCAGACCTTGATCACCACGCACAGCGAGGCAATGCTGAGTAACAGCATCGACGCGAGCGCCATTCTGCTGGTGATACCCACCGACGACGGTTCCCAGATCCGCGGCGCGACCGACGAGGAAGTGGCAATGCTCGCCACCGGGCTATCCCCCGCCGAGGTCCTGTTACCGAAGGCGCGCCCGCAGGGTTTAGGAAACCTTGGCCTGTTCCAATGACCGCATTCGCGGTCGCCACGGAGGACGCACTGAGCGAGGCGGTTGCCGAGACCCTGCTGGAACAGGTCGGGGGGCATGTAGTGCATCAACGCCTGCGCCGCAACGGCTTCGGTTACCTGAAGCAGCGGATTACCGCCTTCAATCAGATGGCGCGGCGGGTGATGCCGGTGCTGTTGCTGACCGATCTCGACCGCTCGGGTTGCCCGGCCGAACTGATTACCGCCTGATCGACGACGGTAGCGGCCTGACCCGCGGAGGAACATAATTGGATGCGCCACCCCTACGACGCGCATCTACAGCGTCATCAGAACCAACCGGGAGGATCGAAAGACATGCAAATTTCGCTGGAGATTCCCGAACCCCTTGCCGCCAAACTCGGTGCCCTGCCGGACCCGCAGCAGTTTGTCATTGGTCTGCTCACCCAGTCCCTGG